>Ga0209598_10004192_pt1 | contig 10668 bp, 8 predicted proteins | sample M_140807_EF_Meta_FD_187317 | JGI IMG/M metagenome (GOLD analysis project Ga0209598, IMG submission 187317) | Freshwater microbial communities from Lake Montjoie, Canada to study carbon cycling - M_140807_EF_MetaG (SPAdes) (version 2) | ecosystem: Environmental > Aquatic > Freshwater > Lake... | reverse complement strand
TACACACCCTCAAGGGCAACAGTGGTCTCTTTGACTTCCCGGAGATGACCAAGGTCCTCCATGCCGCTGAGGACCTCATGGATGCGGTACGCACCGGGGCGGTCCAACAAACCGGTGATTTCACGGACCAAATCCTCGACGCCATGGATTTCGTGGGGACGCTCACCCGCGAAATTGAAGCGGATGGCGCGTACGCCGCCCATCACCGCGAGGAATCCGTGCGACTCGCCGCAGGCTTGCGCGCACTCATGGGAAGCCAGCTTGCCGACGCCCCGGAGCACAAATCCCCTTCGAAACAGTCAGCCCTTGTCACACAGCCTCCGGCCGCCTTTGCGGCGCTTCCGCAAGAGACGAAGTCCGCAATTCTCGCGCGTGTTGAAGACGGGGAAAACTGTTTTTGGGTGGTCTACAAACCCGAAGAAGGCTGCTTCTTTCAGGGGGACGATCCATTTTTTATCTCACGCCATACCCCCGGGCTCCTTTGGGGAAAAGCAGTCGCGCGCGAACCCTGGCCGGAACTCACTTCCCTCGACCCTTATCGCTGCATTCTCGATTTCCAGATCGTAACGGCAGCTTTCAGAGAGGAACTTTCCGAACATTTCCGGTATGTGCCCGATCAAGTCGAGATTTTAGAAATCCTTCCGGAATGGATACTCGAAACAAAGCCCCCCGCCCCAAGCGCTGCGTCTATACCTGACGAGGCTCACGAAATCCTCCTCGAAATCCTACGCGCACAGGCGATCATTCTCAATTTGGAGGAGGACGCAGACGCTAAAAAGAAACGCATTCCTTCCATTCGCAATACCCTTGTGAATTGCAGTAGAGCGACGGGGCGGACCGATTCCATTCCGACGCTCGAGCGGCTCTGCGAGGCCGTTACAGAGACTGGCGATCCCACGGAGTTGCTCGCTTGGATGAAGTCGTTCGAGCTGTATCGCGAACTGGATTCCGTGCAAAAAGCCGACACGCTTTTAGAGACACCTCTGGAATTGGAGATCGCGGAGGCCAAGTCGCTCCAAGGACGCGCCGAAGATCCCAGTGGCACCGGAGGCGCTACCACGGCCACGAAGAGCCTCAAGGTCGATCAACTCAAAATCGACCGCCTCATGAACCTCATTGGCGAGCTGGTCGTCTCAAAAAACGCCATCCCCTATCTCGCACAACGCGCCGAAAACCAGTTCGGCGTGCGCGAACTCTCCCGGGAAATCAAGGCGCAGTATTCGGTCATCAACCGAATCGCAGAGGAAATGCAGGACGCAATCATGCAGATCCGCATGATGCCCGTTTCTGTGATCTTCCAGCGCTTCCCGCGCCTCGTCCGGGATATCTCCCGCAAACTGGGCAAAGACGTCTCTCTGGTTTTAGAAGGAGAAGAAACAGAGGCAGATAAAAACATTATCGAAGCCCTCTCCGACCCTCTCATTCACATCGTACGGAACAGTCTCGACCATGGGCTCGAAACGCCTGAAGTCCGAAAGGCTGCGGGGAAGTCGAACACCGGCACACTCACGATTCGGGCGACGCAGGAGGGAGATCGCGTCGTGATTGAGATCATCGATGACGGCAAGGGCATCAACCCTGAAATCATCAAACGCAAAGCCTATGAAAAGGGCGTCATTGATGAGGCGACGTTTGAGACCATCAACGACCGCGACGCCATTCACCTCATCTTTGCCGCTGGATTTTCCACGGCCGAGGTCGTCTCGGACCTCTCAGGACGGGGCGTAGGCATGGACGTGGTTCGTTCCGCCGTGGAAAAAATCAACGGCAGTATCGAACTTGAAAGCCATGTCGGCAAGGGCACGCGCCTGAGCATCTCTCTGCCCCTCTCGATGGCTGTCACACAAGTGATGATCATCGAATCGGACGAACAAATTTTTGGCGTCCCGATGGAGCATGTCGTGGAAACGGTGCGTGTGCCGCGCTCCAGCGTTAAGACGATCAAACAGGCTCAGACGACGCTCCTGAGAGGACGCGTGGTCCCGTTGAAGACTCTGAATGCGCTGCTACGGATCCCAGCCAAACCGCTCCTGAGTGAGGATGACGAATACGCGGTGCTCGTGGTGCGCATAGGGAATGAAGTTTTGGGAGTCATCGTGGATCAGTTTCGTGAAACAGTGGACGTCATTCAGAAGCCGATGACGGGCGTGCTCTCCGGATTACAGGCGTACTCGGGATCTGCCCTCATGGGGGACGGTTCTGTATTGATGGTTCTCAACTTAAAGGAGATAATCTAATGCCCATTGAGTACAAAAAAAATCAGGCTACCTTCGTGGAAGTCGCGACGGTGGACGAGGCCGAGCCTCTTTTAGCTTGGCTTCAGGACAAGAAATCACCTCGCATTCACCTCGGACAATGCACCCACATGCACCCCGCAAATCTACAAGTCCTCATGGCCGCCAGCATCACGGTCACAGCCTGGCCGAAGGACGATTCATTTTGCTCCTGGCTCCAGAGCGCTCTCACTTCCTAACCCGCCCCTCTTATGTCTAAAACCATACTCATTGTAGATGACTCCGCGACGATGCTCATGAGCGTCAAAACCACTTTGGAAATGGGCGGATACAAGGTGGAGTCCGCCTCCGATGGCTTGCAGGCTCTGGACAAGCTCAAAAGGATAGGAAATTGCTTTTCAACCCACGGCACGATTTCTTCAGCCTGGACGCGGGAGCGTTAAATGCCCCCGCCGTCCTCCTTGCGATAATTCCACGACGGACGCTGCGCCGGCTGGTCACCGTCTTCACCCGTGAAGACCCAGTAGCCGAACTCTCCGCGCACACTGAGAATGCGACCAAAGAACCCCTGGTCTCGCAACAGGCGGAACTTGCGAATGCCCGAGAGCCACAGCTTGTCCTGCACAACGCCGTTCTTCACGCCAGCGTCCTCACACAGCTTCGCGAGCCGCAGCGCTTCCGCGGCTTCCACTGCCGTCGGCTTCTCGCAATAAATCGCCTTCTTAGCCTTTACCGCCTTCTCGATGAAGCCCGCCCTCTGCAGCGTGCCGCTCGCGTCGAAAAAGATTTCGTCCTCGGCATTCGCGAGTGCAGCATCCAAGTCCGTGGTGAATCGCGTGACCCCTGTACGCTCGGCAAGTAACTTGAGCTTATCGTGATTGCGCCCAGTCAGGATCGGATCAGGCATCAACACGAGGTCATCGCCCACTTTGACGCCGCCCTGGTCTCGGATGGCCTTGATGGAGCGTATGAGATGCTGATTGGTGCCCATGCGTCCCGTGACGCCGTTCATGATGATGCCGATTCGTTTTGTCTTCATAGTTTTGTGAAAGTTGAATTTGGATGGGATCGAGGAAAAGCCGGCGGGGAGGTTAGACGGTTTGCTCTGGTTTATCCGTGCACTGCGGCCATGCACCGTGCGGCAAGGTTGGGGCATCCACTCCTGCTTTGGGCAAGGTGCCTGAAAGCTCCTGCCGCCAATGGGCCACGTCGCCTGAAGGCCCGTAGCAGTAAATCATCCGAAGCGGAGTTTCGCCGATATTGGTAAGCTGGTGAAATACGCCCGGCGGTATGTACACGGCCTGACCTGTGGTGAGAGTCTGCCGCTCATCCCCGAGACACATCTCGCCAGTACCTTCGATGATGAAATAAACTTCCTCCTGATCCTGATTGTGCCAAGGCACTTGGCCGCCTTTCGCATCGAGCGTGACGTTGCCCATCGCAAAGTTCGCCGCCTGAATCGGCGCAACACCGCCTACGAGATTCTGGGTCCTGCGGCGCGCGGGGTAGCGGCGGCCATCGATCTTGCTGAGGTCCGTTATGGTCATGCGACGGGGATTAGAGCGCAAGATTTCCCGCTGGTAAAACAGTACTTTTCGATGATTATGATCGCTATTTCCGATGGAACTTTACCAGCTCGAATACTTCTTGGAAGCCGCCCGCCAACGCAACTTCACCCGCGCTGCCGCCCGACTGCACCTTGCACAAGCCGCTCTCAGCGAACAGATACGCAAGCTCGAGGCGGAACTTGGCGCTCCGCTCTTCAACCGCGGCCGCCGCGAGACGCTGCTAACCGCCGCGGGCGAGACGCTGCAGCAACACGCCGAGGCGCTACTACAGCGAGCCAACTCCGCCAAGCAAGCCGTGCGCAACATCGTCGGCTTGCAGGGCGGGCGCCTGAGCATCGGAGCGATCCCCTCGGTAAGTGCCTGCGTTCTTCCATCCGTCATCGCCGCCTTTCGTAAAAAATATCCGTTGGTCGAGTTGGCGCTTTTTGAAGGCACTTCGGAGGCAATCGCGCAGTGGGTCGACAGCGGACGCGTAGAATTTGGCATTGTGCAACTGCCGACTATGAGCGGCAAATTTGAGGAGGAAATCTTATTCAATGAGCCATTTATCGCGTTGATGCCCAGATCGCACGCCGCTGCCAAGCAGAACATCGTCAGCCTCAGCAAGCTCGCCACCGAACCCTTTATCCTCTATCGGGGCCGTGCCCGCGATAGCGCCCTCACCGCCTGCCGTGCCGCTGGCTTCGAGCCCCGCATCGCATGCGAAAGCACCGAATTAGAGACCATTCGATCACTCGTCGCCGCCGGACTCGGCATAGCCATATTGCCGCAGCTGGCGACGCAGCAATCCACCATAGGCTGCGTGGCCGTGCGCCTTCGTGGGAATCCCGTTCAGAGGCAAGTCGCCATCCTTGGCCGCACCGGTAACGCCCCATCTCCCAGTGCAGCTGCGTTTCGCTCCATGCTTGCGCCACGGGATTGAGACAATTCGGCCTGATAGCCATCACCCCAAAACCCTACTTTAGAACGCGCTACACCACTACTAAACGAATAGCCCCCCCCTCAAAACTGCACGGAACTTGATGCCAATACGTTATGAGGGGCGGGCGAGTTTCTCGCTAACCGCCAGCAACAACAGTGCAGAATCTCGGAGTCTTACAAATTTACAAAGGATTCAGAACGCCTCAGGTATTGAATTAAAGCGCCCCCATAAACGTCCCTTTCCCGATGAACCCCAGCCCCAAGCTTGCGGCATATTTTGCCGCCTTTATATGCTCCGCATTTCCTCTTTTAGCACCGCCAGTCATGGGTGCCGAGTCAAAGGGCACAAAGGCGACGAACACGAACAAAGAGGCCAGCGCGAAAAACGCAGCAGTCTGGGCTCCGTGGGTGGAACCCTCCTTCCCCTTCTTTTCCTCGGTGTTAGATGCGCGAGTTTCTGGCACCGCCTCGCCGCTCAATAATCTGACTCCCCGTGGACTCATTCTGAATCTGGGACGAGGCAAATGGGCTTGTTTCGACACGGATCTGCTGCGGATTTCAGCAATCTGGAGCGGCAAATCCGTCACACCAGAAGGCTTAGGCCCATTATCTTATGCCGATCGCAGCAAAAAAACCGATGAAGGCCAGCGGAAGTTGCCGATCCCCGAGGGACTGGTGTGGCTGGCCAATGGTATTTATCCGGGGTGGCAGGCAGGCGAAACACTTCAACTGGTAGATCCCAGGGAACCCGGGCCGGTCATTCAGGAAGTGGGCCGGGGGCCGCTGCCGTCGAAACTGGGCCGGTTTGAATCCGTTTCGCATACCAGTGAAGGACTGTGCCTGGAGTACACGGTCGCGGGAACCCAGATCAAAGAATGGATCAGCACGCAGGAGGGCGCGGACATGGTAAGGCGCCGCTTTGTTGTCGCCCCAAGCAAGTCTCCGTTAACCGTGATTCTCGGGCGCAAACATGAAGAAGGGGAACCGCTAAAAGCTGTAACTGTCGCAATTATCGGCGGCGAAAAGACGGCCTCACTTCTCAGCGAGGAATCCCGCGTGTGGGCGGTACGCATCGCTCCTCATACAAACTCCTTTGAGTTTAATATCTTAATATCTCCCGGAGATCTGAAAGCAGAGGTACTTGAACGTATTAAGCTTAAAAAAACGGAGGAGCCAAGCAAACCGAGGTGGCCGGAAATCATCCGAACACAAACCATGCGCTCACAAAAGACAGGCCCCTATGTGATCGATGACATCCCCCTTCCTCTCAGCAATCCGTGGAAACGCAATGTCCGCCCCGTAGACCTAAAGTTTTTCCGCGACGGTACCGCGGCCTGTGTGACGTTTGACGGCGACGTTTGGAAAATCAGCGGCCTCAACGAGCCCGCTGGCGAAGTGTCCTGGAAGCGGTTCGCATCCGGCTTGCATGAACCGATGAGTCTCGTGATCCGTAACGAAGAAATTTTCGTCTATGACCGGCACGGGATCTGGCAATTGCGCGACAACTCCGGCACCGGCGAAGCAGACGAATGCCGCATGTTCGCAAACAACTTCGCACAAACTGCTGAAACACGAGATTTTGCAAGTGCAATGAAGCTCGCACCGGACGGCTCGTTCATCATCTCGAAAGGCGGCCAACAGGGCACCACCTTGGGCAAACACAACGGAATGGTGCTTCGCGTGGCGCCCGACGGCCAGACAACCAGCGTGCTGGGCTGGGGATTCCGCGGACCCTTTCTCGGGGTGCACCCAGAAACGGGGGCCGTAACCGTAAGCGACCAGGAGGGCAACTATGTGCCGACCACTCCCTTGCACCTGTTAAGCGATAAAAATGAATACCACGGCTTTTTAAGCGCTTTACTTGCTCCAGAAAAATATCCCGCCCCGATCGCGGATCCCTTGGTCTGGATTCCCCACACGGTGAACGCGTCAGCGTTGACGCAGACTTGGCTGGTCGGTGCCAAGATGGGACCGCTAAACGGACAACTTCTCCACTTTGGATATAACAGGCCTGAGGTTTTTGAAGTCCTGCTCAACAAAAGGAGCTCCAAGCCACAAGCTGCAGTACTGAGCCTGACCCGCGAGTTGGAGTTCCCGCCCATGAATGGGTCTGTAAACCCAGTAGACGGTCAGCTTTATGTCACCGGCTTTGTCGGTTGGGGGACAAACGCAGTACGCGATGGCGGCATGGCGCGCATACGGTACACCGATGCACCGTTTACCCTGCCAACCGAATTGGTGCCAATGGACCAAGGCGTTTTACTGCGCTTCAATATCCCAATGGATGCGGCTAAAGCTGCCGTCCTCGCCAACTATTCCGTCGAACGCTGGAACTACCAAAGGACCTTTAAGTACGGCTCCCCCCACCTGAAGCTCGATGGCTCGCCCGGCCAAGATCGAATGCCTTTGGGGAGTGTCTACCTCTCCAAAGACCAAAAGGCGGTTTTCATCGGAATCCCAGACATGAAACCCGTCATGCAGATGCGGGTCGGCTGGGACCTCGAATCCGCGGCCAAAGTCCCCATGCGGCAGGACGCTTTTTTCACGCCTTACGAACTACAGAAATTCGACCCGGTGGCTGAAGGGTTCGGAGAAATCCAAGTGAACCTCGAGGCCAAACAAGTCGCTGAAAAGACCGAGATGGCGTCCAGTGCAGAAGACGGCTCCACGTTGTTTAACACGTTTGGATGTGTGGCCTGCCATTCCACGGATGGCTCCATGGTTGGCAAACTGGGACCGACATGGAAGGGCTTGTTTGGCTCGAAACGCCACTTCTCCGACGGCACACAGGCCACCGCAGACGAGACTTACATCCGGCAATCGATCATGGATCCGGGGGCGAAAATCGTATCCGGCTACGAGAATTCGGAATCCGGCATGCCAAACTATTCGGGAGTCCTCTCCCCTGCGCAGATCGAATCGATGGTCCTCTTTATCAAGAGCCTGCAATAGCGGATTGACCCCGCAGCCTAAAATTAAGCTGCGCTGAAGGGGCGCTATTGGGAGGAGAGAAGCGCTGAGACCTTTTTGGCGACTTCGGTGCCTAATACTCTGGAGCCTTCAGCACTGTAGTGCACATTGACTGGAAGTTGGATTTTATCCAATTGGGGTTTGGCGAAGGAATAAAGGTCGTTGATGGCAATGGAGTGCACCTCCATGATTTTCACGGCGGCGGCGTTATAGGTGACGACGTCTTCATCTCGGCGGAACGGCCCTTTCGTCTCGGGAGCGACGGGTGTTGTCGTGCAAAAGATGAGTTTTGCTCCTGTGGCTTTCAATTTTTTGAGGATCATCTCCAGGTTTGCCTGATACTCGGCGAGTGTTCTCAAACTCGGGTCTTCCGGATTAGACGAAACTTCGGTGGAGCCTGCCTTGACGTGTTTGATGTCGTGCAGCCCCCAATTGAAGTGGATGACATCCCACTTGGGGTTCAAGGCAAGCCATGCGTCGAGTTTTGCGACGCCATTGCTGGTATCGCTGCAGTTTTCGGCCGCTCCGTTTTTGGGGTTCCATGGACGAAACACGTTGGCTCTCCCGGCGAGACCTTCACTGACAGCCGAGTGATAACCGATGGAGATGGAGTCACCCAGGAGCAGTACGCTAGGGAGCGCAGGGTTCGGCGTGATTCGTAGATCCGCGACTTTTTTTTCTGCGATTGAGCCTTTTTCCGCTTTAGGCGTTTGCGCGTTCGTGAAGGTTGAGAGCGCGACGAGAGTGGCGAGAAGTAAGGCGGGGGATTTCATGGGCTGCCTATATAAACACGGGAGGCGTGAAAAAGTTGCGCACGGATTAACGCCCACCGCGGCGAGGCTCGAAAAAGCGTGCCGATTGGGCCGCTGGGGCCGCTGGGGGGCAAAAGGCAATTTCCCGCTTCGATGGTCCAGCTTGAAGTTGAAATTTTCGGCTGGAAACTGGAGTAGAGGAAAGTGTCTGTCCCCTGCGCCTCTTAACTCTGCTGCGTCTTCAAAAGCATGATCAATGACGATGCCCCCCACCCACTCTCCTAACCGCCAGAACTGAGCCACGACCGTAGCGCGGCGGGTGCACTGCTGCGAAGAGCGCCAGTCCACATAAGATGTGTAAGGAGCGTGCTCCAGTGCCTTTTTAGACCCCTGGCGAGGGGTGCAAAGTAAGGGGACAGATTCCGTTTTTTTGAAATAGGTTGAATGAACTAAACGTCGTAATGATATCTCAGTTGAGCAATCAAAACACCACCCTCCACTACTTTGTAGAAAGGATAAGAAATTGCTTTTCACCCCCCGACACGATTTCTTCAGCCTGGACGCGGGAGCGTTAAGTTCCCAATCCAATTCATCCAACACGATATTGCTCAGTAACGGCGAGAGCGGTCCTCCCTGCGGAGTCCCTTCTTCCGTACTGGTTTTCGTGCCGTCTGGCATCGCAACCTTCGCCTTCAGCATCCGGCTTATCAGTTTGAGAACTCCCGCGTCGCTCACTCGCTCTCCCACCCGTGCCAGTAGCCTCTGGTGGTTAACCCGGTCGAAGAACTTCGCCAGATCTATGTCCACGAGCGCCGTGTAACCCTCATCCAAATACTCCTTTGCCTGCGCGATGGCGGTTTGGGCTCCGCGTCCTTCGCGGAAGCCGTGACTATTGCGGTGAAATGTGGGTTCAAAGATCGGCTCCATTGCCTGCAGCACGGCCTGTTGCACCCACCGGTCCACCACATTGGGAATTCCCAACCCCCTTTGCCCGCCGCCGGGCTTGGGTATCCAGACTCTCCGGACTTCCCCAGGGCGAAAGGTTCCCCCCAGTAATTCACGACGCAGTTTAGGAAGTAGCCTCGGCGAGGCCTCCGCCACTTCCTCCACACTCTGCCCATCCACTCCAGCCGCACCACGATTCCTAAACACGTTCAACAGCGCCGAAGCTAAATTGCTCTCCGACGCCACGACTGCTAACAACTCCGCTCCTTGCGGAGTCGCACTGGTGTGCAGACTTCTTTGCTTCCTGTCTCCGGCTATATGCAGCAGGTACGCTTTCCACGAAGGTATGCCCTCGTTTCTAACGTCCCCACCCCCTTGCGGGCTGTCGGCGAACACCAGATCCATCTGCTCGTGTCTGCCTCTTTTCAAATCATTACCCCCTTCACTCCACCGACTTTCACCGGTCTCATCGCTACTATGAGGTAATCCGACTTCTCCTCCAGCTTCAGACTCGTGTCGTTGCCTCCATCGAATCCTACCTCTCCTCTTTTTTTTCCTCCAAGGACTGGAAGAGATCTCTTGGGGTAAGGAAACAAAGTGTCTCGCCGCGCTCGTTCCCCATACTGTCCTGCCACGTCTGAATACAGGGCGTTGCGTTGCCATGCACGCTCACCCAGACAGGCCAGCCTTATCGGGACTTCACTTTGGTTCGATGCTGCGATTTGTCTCATTGCTTCTTCTCCACACGCCCTCGCGGGTCATGCAGTTGCTTTCAACTCGTGGTTGCCTTCAGCGGCCCCACAGGGGACTTGCACCCCCAACTTTGTTTCCATGCCCAACACACATGCGGACTGCTCGCTTCGCAGCAGCCCGCCCGCCGCACTCCGGGCGTCGCTCAGTTCTGGCGTTAGCCACAGAATAAGAACCTCCAGTACAACGCCAATTGTAATCCAATCAAAGACCTCGTCTGGCGCGCCGTCCGTGTAGCGCTCGTCTCAGCCTTTCCTTCACAATCGCCTCCTGGTTCATTCCTTCGGCACTATCCGTCATCAGATCCCACTCGTGAACTTCATCGTCTTCTCAGAACATCACCGTGCTATAGGTCGCTAATGGTCGGCGGTTCTGGTTCACGCGCCTCGAAACGATCGAACATCACAGGCTTTTACTTCTCTCGGTATTATACCGTGCTTGGTAAAGCAAATCACAGTTCCACGGATCCGGAAATCACAGTCCCCTTTAATTACAAAGAATTCAACCGGATAGAGGTCAGGGCTTTTA
>Ga0209598_10004189_pt1 | contig 10669 bp, 11 predicted proteins | sample M_140807_EF_Meta_FD_187317 | JGI IMG/M metagenome (GOLD analysis project Ga0209598, IMG submission 187317) | Freshwater microbial communities from Lake Montjoie, Canada to study carbon cycling - M_140807_EF_MetaG (SPAdes) (version 2) | ecosystem: Environmental > Aquatic > Freshwater > Lake... | reverse complement strand
GACCAAGCGGACCAATTCTTCGCGATTAATCCGAAGATACGATCTCACGGATTCCAACCGGGAAGCTTCGCCGCCTGCTTGATCCATGCGGCCAGTCGGGTTTCGTCCAAGGGTTCGTCCTCGTAAATGTCGATCCAGCGCGCGTCTTTGCTTTTCGGAGTTCCGCCGGGCGGGAGTGGTTTCAACTCGATCCCGCGGAAGAAGGTGACTTTGACATACTTGGTCAGGCAATGGACGCCGAGAAACCACCCTTGATCCTTCATGCCGTAGAACGGTGAATTCCAACGCACGGCTTTTTGCACGTGCGGGACGGTGCGGGTGATCAGCGCATCGAGTTGCGCGCCGATGTCACGTTTCCATCCCGGCATAGCCGCGATGTAGGCCTGCACCGGCGCGTCGCCGTCGCCTTTGGCGATCTGCGGGTTGCCGCCGGCAAGGAGCTTTGGTTTGCTTCTCATTGCGGGGTCAGGATTCTCACAAAAAGAAGCGGAAAAATAAGCGAAGGGCCGGATCCGGTCAACGTCTTCGGGTTCGCGGCTTCAGCGCGGGCGATGCTCGCCCTCCCTGTTGCATAGACGGTTGGTGAGGCCATCCGTCTCCTCTTGGCTTGGATCTGGGGGAAGTTGGATTACGTTCCGTGTCTAACTACAGGGATTCTATATGAGCAGCGTCATCGAATACACAATGCACGTGAAGCCTAGTGCGTACGAGGCCGTGATGGCGGCTTATGTCGACTTCGCCAATCGCTTCGGCGAGCGCAATCCATCCGAAGACTTGATCCTTGTTACCGGGGATCCGGTGACGGGCGTGATTCGAGGTATCGGGGTTTTCTTGTCCAACGAGGAAGCCGCTGATGTCGTCAATGCCGACATGTTCGTTGACTTCCGCGATAGCGTTGCCGATTTGCTGACCACGGTTCCCGTCCGAGTCGACCTCGATTTGGTGCATGTCTTCGTCAAGCCACCAGAGCCGCTGGCCAGCAGCGCATGACTTCATGAACGACCGGATCGTGCAGATCACACCCTGACATGCAGCTGGAAACGGTAGTCGGAGAAGCTCTCGCCAAATATGTCCCGGATCTCGCTCGGCTCCGGATGACCGTTTTCCGGGAGTATCCGTATCTTTACGACGGCAGCGAGGCCTATGAGGCCGAGTATCTTCGCACCTACACTGCTTCGGGTGAGGCCATCGCCGTGCTTGCCAGGGACGGGGATGCCATCGTAGGGGCCTCCACGGGCATCCCGCTCGCCGCCGAGACCGAAGCGTTTGTGCGCCCGTTCGAGACGCTGGGTCTGGACCCCGCCGCGGTCTTCTACTGCGGTGAATCGGTCTTGCTGCCGGAGTGGCGCGGACGCGGAATTTATCGTGCCTTCTTCGAGGCGCGCGAGGCCTACGCCAGAAGGTTGGGTGGCATGTCATGGATCAGCTTCTGCGGCGTGGTCAGGCCGGAGAATCATCCGCTGCGCCCCCCGCACTGGGAACCGCTCGACGCGGTGTGGCGGCGCTTCGGCTTCGCACCGGAGCCAAAGCTCCGGACCAGCTACGCTTGGAAAGACATCGATCAGCCCGCCAGCACCGAACACCCGATGCAGTTCTGGCTGAAAGCGCTGGACTGATACCCGCGCTGTTTCCAACGAACGGCGCAGTCTGGAATCACGTCGCCTTGTCGGCGGACTGGAAGCTTCTAACCAGCAGCCGCGTCTGGGCAACGAGCAGGTAGTGCTTCAGTCTCACGGCCAGCGCGGGTGCACCTTTCTCCATGCGCTGCATCGCAGCATCGCTCAAGCGTTGCAGCACGCAGGGCTGTGTGACCCGCATGGTCGCGGGGCGGGGTTCCTGCAAGTAAAAGCCGTTGACGCCGATGATGTCGCCAGAGGTGACTACGGCGACCCGCTTGCCGGCGTCATCGCTTTTGCCTGCAAAGAGCTGCAGTTCCCCCGATTCGATGTAATACATGTCGGGCGAGGGATTTCCCGCGTACCACAAGACGTGTCCGACCGGGTATTCGACGCACTCGAGAAAAGGCGCCATATCGGCGACGAGGGCGCGGATCAGTTCCTGATCCCGGGCTTCCATCTGCGCCAGCGCCTCGGCGGGCGACTCGCCAGCGCCGCCATGAAGCAACCGATTCTCGCACCACTCGAGCGCGTGGTCGAGGTCCGCCTGCGTTTGCAGGATGTTGTCCGCGCCTTGCGCGCCGTCGCTGGCGAGTTCCAGGCGTTGGCGGATCTCGGGCGCCAGTGCGCTGAAGACCAGCGTCACGCCCGCATCCCGGGTCAGTTTTTGTAGCCGCGTGAAGCTGGCCAGCCCGGCCGCATCGATCCCGTCGACCCGCGCGAAGTCCAGAATGAGGTAACGCGTTCCGCCTGCATCGAGAATTTCGCGGATCTGTGTGACCAGGGCATGGGCGGTGCCGAAGAAGATGTAGCCCTGCAGGCGCAGGATGCGTGTGCAATCCCCCGCCCGTGCCAGCCATTGTTCGGCCGCCGGTGAGCGAGACACCACGCTGCGAATGCTCGCGCCCGTTCCGCTGAAACGGATCACGTTGAGGCGCGAATAGCTGACCACGAAGATGCCGAGCGAGACGAGCACTCCGCATGCAGCGCCCTCGGCAACGCCGAGGAACAGCACTGCCAAGGCGACACCCCAGACCAGAAGGTATTCGATGAGAGTCGTCCGGCGTCGGCTGCCGAACAACGGATCGACGATGATGGACAGCGCCATGAAGGTGATCAGCCCGCCAAGCATGAACTTCGGCACGGTCGACAGAATCGACTCCCCGAACATCATGACGGCGGCGGTGATGGCCGCGCAGGTGAGCGCCGGAACCGGTTTCGGCGTGCCGAGTTTGTAAGACAGCTTCGAACCAATCACACCCTCATAGCCCACGTAGCCGCCCAAGCTGCCCGAGAGGATGTTCGACGCACCACTGACGCGCAGTGCCTCGTTCATGTCCTCGTCCTGTTGGATCGCTGCCACCCGACCTGCTGAACACGCCAGCAGATCCAGAATGTAAACCAAGGCGATCAGGCCCAAGAGTCCCCACTGATGCAGCAGCACTGACCACTCCACCCGCGCCAGATCGGCCAGATCCAGCGGCGGCCAGAGACGTGCGTTCTCATCGAAGGGCCCGAGGATCCAGCCACGCGCCATCGCCGTCGAGCTGTCGATCCCCGCCAGTTGCATCGCGGCCAAGAAAAGCAAAACGGTGGCGACCAAGATACCGGGCAAGAGCATCGGGTTCTTCCATCTTTTGGTGATGAAAAACAGAGCCACACCATAGGCGACGGCGGGTCCCCATTTGAGCAGCGCACCTTCCCCCCAGAGCGGGCTGAGTTGGCGGATCGTGACCGTCGACCCGGTGGCGAGGGAAAGCGCAAAGAAAACGAGGAACAATCCCACGCCGGCGAGGAAGCCGTGGAGCACCGCATAGGGAATGAAACGAATGAGACCGCCCAACTTGAGCCAGCCGACGAGGAAAAACACGATTCCCACGACGATGGCGGAGACGGCAATTGCCGCAACGGCCGTCGGAACGAGAGCAGGCCCAACCGGCACGGCAGCCGCGACATGGGCCAGCAACGCGGCCAGAATGGGGACAGACTCGGCGACCTGGCAAACGGCAAAGGCATACCGTGTGTTTCTTCCCAGCGGGATACAAACGCCCGCCACAATGCTGCCGAGAAGCAGCATTCCGAGGCAGACCGGCACGTGCGGGCTGAGCGTCCCGCTGAAGAGGAGTGGAGCGACGGCCATCCACCCCGGAATCAAGGAGAGCGCCATGACGGCACCGACAATCACGCCGTTGAGCAACGTGGCGGGATTCGTGGCTCCGCCGTGCCTTGCGGACTGCGGTTCGTCTGTTTGTTGCATCGGACGCGGGTGGGGTCAGGTTTCCTCCGTCAGCGCAAAGCCCGGCAAAGAACAGGCCGGGAATCCCGCGAGCAGAAGAAAATATTATTCCGGAGATGGCTCACGCGGATTTTGTTTTTTGCCGATCGCTGGCCGACAAACTCTCGTAGAGTCGCACGATGTCGTCTTCGCTCACATCGATGAACGAGTCGATGCTGCGCACCGCCGCGACCACCGCCTCGTGGGTCACGCCGGACTTGGCGATGGGTGACTTCGTATGATGGAAGCGGGCCGGGTATCTCCGCCAGGGGAACCAGAAGTTGAAGGCCACGGCAAAAAGCACGAGGGCGAGCGCGTTCAGGCCGACCGGCCAGATGGCGAAAGAATAGCCCAAGTCGCTCACCTTCGATCCTGCGAGCACGGCAATGAGGGCGGTCGATCCTCCCGGCGGATGAAGGCAACCCAGCAGTTGCATGCCAAGGACGGCAAACCCCACCGCGCATCCCGCCGCCAACGTGGTGTCGGGTATTAGTTTGTGACAGGCGACGCCGACAAACGCGGAGAGCACGTGTCCCCCTACGGCAGGCCAAGGTTGAGAGAGTTTGCCGAGAGGGACGACGAAGAGCAAAAACGTCGTGGCTCCCATGGAGAGTACGAGAAAAGTTTCGTGGGCCGGGCCGAAAAAATAGCGGCCGAATCCGACCAAACCGGCGATGGCCAAAAAAGATCCCGCGCACGCGACGGTCTTTTCTTTCCATCCGGTCTCGTCGCGTTCGATACCCAACCATGCTTTGATTTCGCTCATAGAGAGCCAAGGGATCTGGCGAATCGGGGAAAAAGGCAAACCTTACGTTCCAATCCGGGCAAGATGGGCGTTGTGGCGACTGCTTCCCGGCGTTAGACAAAGCCGCATGAGTAAAAAGATCCCCGGGCCCGCGATGGAAGAGGAAGCAAAACGTCTCGAGGAGTTGTCCGTGGCGCTCATCCAGGAGAAAAACTGGCAAGCCCTCGAGCGACTTCTTTCCCCCGCCTGCCAGTTCGTCACCGGTCATGGCTCGTGCGATCGCGCGGAAGCGATGAAGTTGATGAAAGAAATGAATCTCGGCGAAGTCCGGTTCAAGGATTTCAAGGTCACCCAAGCGGGGGACAATCTCGTCGTCAGCTTCTGGCTGAGTGCGTCCGAGATGATCGGAGGCAAGGTGCTCTCGACCGGATTCTCTCCGCGTTTGAGTGTCTGGCAGCGGACCGGACCGGACTGGCAATGCGTCGCCTACGCCGATTTCAATCCGGTCTGAGGCACGGTTGCCATCGCCTCTGCTCAAGAGCAGGCGTCGACCAGACTAGCCAGAACATCGACCTGTCCATCGGTGCGAAGTTCTGAGGCGGGGAGGAATAGTAGATCGCCGCTTGTGATCCTTCTTCGATTTTGCGGTGTCGGGCCGTTGCCCGGGGTTTTCCGCCAGCAACCGGCGGATCGGACATCGCTTTCACCAACGCATGAAGGGAGGCGGGCTGAGAGGATGCTTGGAGAACCAATCCTTCGCTCCGCTCAGCAGAAATTTGTGGAAACCGGCGTTGGGAAATTCCGATTTCAGTCGGGCGATGAGAGTGGAGGGGAGTCCGAACTTGAAGAGGCCGAGGGAGAAATCCACGAGGTCGCCTTTTCTGAAAATCTCCACCAGCGGATAAGCAGGGTCGCGGTAGGGCCGGACCTTGTGATGCATCTCGATCATCAGGGCGATCTCGTCTGCCCAATGTGGAAGGTTGTTTGCGGACAGCCATTTCCGCGCTTGTACCACCGAGGGTGACAGATAGGCCGCGGTGTGATCGGACCAAAGACCAATGTCGTGGAATGCGGCGGCAATCGCCAGCTTGGCCTTTTCCTCATCGGAGCATGGTTTGAGCGCAAGACAGCAGTTGAACATGCGGTAGACGTGTCCGCGGTAACCTTCGTAGGTGTCCCCGATCTGCTGCTTCCAGCTGGAGAGAATCTGCTCGATGACGGGATGATTGGTGACGGTATCCATTCGGATTGGTTTTCTGCTCCTGCCGTGCCGTCACCGCGGAGTCAGGATGCGCACGAGCAACTGCTGCAAAATGAGCGCGGGATCGGAGCCGGTGGACATGATCGATGTGGTGGCTTCGGCGCAGGCGATGGTCGCATCGGCCAGTTCGCGGGCTTTGAATCGCTTGGCTTCTTGGGCGGATATGTAGAAACCGTAGGCGTTGAAGGTGCCGTCTTTTTTGCGGGGGAGAATTTCTTTGGCCTCCTCCGAAAGTTGCTCGAGCGCGGATTGGAACGCGGGGTAACTCGGTGGAACGCGGAGCCCGTATTCCTCGATGAGCACGGCAGCGGCGGTCATGCGCTGGATGGTCGGCATGATGGCGGCGTAGAGGAGCCCGACCGGTTCTTCGCCCTGCCCGAGAAGTTTTTGCAAGCAGTTGCTCGCTGTTTTCAGATTCCGCCGAGCCAGGCAGTTGCCGAGTTCGAAAATGATGCCGCGCCGGGTTTCGGGGACGAGGAGGGCGATGTCCTCCTCGCGGATGTCGCGGCGCTCGTCGCCGAGGTAGGTATCGATCTTGTCGAGTTCGTTGAGGACTTGGCGGGTGTCCGACCCGACGTAAGCGGCGAAGCGTTCGAGGGCGTCGGGATGGAATTTCAACTTCCGTTCGCGCGCGGCGCCGGTCGCGGCCTGCCGCGCGGCTTCGTCTTCGTCGAATCGCGGACCGCCGCTCGGCTTGTCGATAATGTCGGCGGCGGCAAGCTTGGTCAGGAATTTGTAGAAAGTGCGGCGCTTGTCCGGACTGATCGCACTGAAGAGGAACCGCGTGCCCTCGTGGATTCCGCCTTCGAGAACCTTTTGCAATTCCTCGAGGGCTTCGAGCACGGATTTGCTGCCGCCGAGTTGGGTGTCGGAGAGAAAGTTGGCGCTTTTCAGCCAGACGAGTTTTTCCGAGGCGAGAAATCCCGGCATGCTCAGCGAGAGGATGGCTTCGCGGATGATCGACGCGGCGTGGTCCGCGTTGTCGGCATGCGCGTCGAGCGTTTCCACCGCGAACTCGCCGCCCTCCGCGGGGGACAGCTGCGCAGCCAATTCTTTGGCGCGCGACTTGACCGCCATTTCGTCATTGCCGGCGACGAGATGGATCGCGGTGTCTCGGGCAGCGTTTTTGGTTTTGGCGGGCATCTTGGTGCAGCGGTGGCGATTCCTGACGCCTCCTTCAACCTAGGTTACTGGGCACCGGATGGGGGAGATTTTTTGCAAAAAGCTGCGGGGTCGCAGTCTTTGCCTGCGGGCCGTAGGGTATGGGGTACATGAAAAATCTCCTCCTCTCCCCTTGGTCCGCCATTCTCGCCTGTGTCGCTCTCAGCACTATCACCGACACGCTCGGCACTGTTTGGTGGGAGCAGAAAAAGACATGGATGCTCCTGGCCATCTTGGGTCTCTCCCCGCTCGTATTTCTGTCCTTCGGCTATGTCGGCTCCCATTTCGGCCTCGCCAAGGCTTCAAGCCTGACCAACACGCTCATCGTCATCGGCCCGATCCTCGTCGGCGTCCTCTTCCGCGGGGAACTTCGCCAGCTGTCCACCGTGGAAGTTGCGGGGATAGCTCTGGCTGTGGCCGGCATCGTTTTGCTCACCGTTTTCAGTCCGCGTGAAGTCGGTTGAGTCCCTTGCGGGGAATCGGTTCACCGCCGACGCTTTTTTGTGCCGTAGGTGACGGGGCGGCGGGTCGGGGAGATTTTTTCCAGTCCGGCGCCGGCTTTCAATTCGGTGATTTGATCACGGAGGAGCGCGGCCCGTTCAAATTCGAGCGAGGAGGAGGCTTCTTCCATTTCCTGGGTCAGTTCGGCAAGGAGCTCCGAGAGGGAAAGTCCGGTGCCGTCCTCGGCGACGCGCGCGGTATCGTCCGGCTTCCCTTTGAGAATGACATGGAGGCTTTCCTGCACGGCGCGCTGCACGCTGCGCGGGGTGATGCCGTGCTTTTCATTGTATTCCACTTGGCGGCGGCGGCGGTAATCGCTGATTTCAAGCAGGGCCCGGATGCTGCCGGTCATCTTGTCCGCGAAGAGCACGACTTCGCCGTCAACGTGGCGCGCGGCGCGGCCGGCTGTCTGGATGAGCGAAGTCTGGCTGCGCAGGTAGCCCTCCTTGTCCGCGTCGAGGATGCAGACCAAGCCGACCTCGGGGAGATCGAGTCCTTCGCGCAGGAGATTGATTCCGACAAGGATGTCGAATTCGCCGGCACGCAGCGCGCGGAGAATTTCGACGCGCTCGATGGTGTCGATGTCGCTGTGCAGGTAGCGGACCTTGAGCCCGATATCGCGGAGGTAATCGGAGAGATCTTCGGCCGTGCGCTTGGTCAGTGTGGTGACGAGGATGCGCTGGTGTTTTTCGATGCGCTGGCGGCATAGCTCGATCGTTTCGTCGATCTGGTCTTTGAGTGGGCGGATGGTGATTTTCGGATCGAGGAGGCCGGTGGGGCGGATGATCTGTTCGGCGACAAGCGGGGCGCCGGGGGTGACGACGTTGAAGTCCTCGCGCGCGCTTTGGAGGAGGGCGGCGCTTTCCTCGAGGGTAAGGCGGTTGTCGGGGCGGACGGCGGGAAAAAACTCCTTGTTGCCCACGTGGCTGTTGCGGATTTCGAAATCTCCCGGCGTGGCACTCATGTAGAGGAGCTGGTTGGTCATGCTCATGAACTCGGGGAAATTGAGCGGGCGGTTGTCCAGCGCGCTGGGCAGGCGGAAGCCGTAATCGACCAGCACCTGCTTGCGCGAGCGGTCTCCGGCATACATGCCGCCGATCTGCGGGATGGAAGCGTGCGATTCGTCGATCACGCAGAGGTAATCCTTCGGAAAAAAGTCGAGCAGGGTGTAGGGGCGTGATCCCGGTGGGCGTCCGCTCAGGTGGCGCGAATAGTTTTCAATTCCCGTGCAAAACCCCATTTCCTCCATCATTTCGAGGTCGAACTCGGTGCGCATCTTGAGGCGCTGCGATTCGAGGAGCTTGCCCTGCGATTCGAGCTCGGCGAGGCGCCCGTCGAGTTCGGTCCTGATCGTGCCAAGGGCGCGGCGGAGCTTGTCCTGTGGAGTGACGAATTGCTTGGCCGGAAAAATGGTCAGACCCGGCACGGGTTCAGCCGCGTGTCCGGTCAGCGGGTCGATCAGGCTGATGCGGTCGATGTTGTCTCCGAAAAACTCCACGCGGACGGCTTCTTCGTCCATGTTGGCGGGGTGGACCTCGACCACGTCGCCGCGCACCCGGAATTTGCCGCGGCCGAAGGCGATGTCGTTGCGTTCGTAGAGCAGGTCGACGAGGCGTCCGAGAAATTGCTCCCGCGAAAGCTCCGCGCCTGTTTGCAGGGGCAGGAGCATTTTGCTGTAGTCCTCCGGCGAGCCCAAACCGTAGATGCAAGAGACGCTGGCCACGACGAGAACGTCACGGCGTGAGAGCAGCGAGCTGGTCGCGGAGAGCCGGAGCCGCTCAATCTCCTCGTTGATCGACGAATCCTTCTCGATGTAGGTATCCGTGCGCGGGATGTAGGCCTCGGGCTGGTAGTAGTCGAAGTAGCTAACGAAGTATTCGACGGCGTTGTCGGGGAAGAATTGTTTGAATTCGGAATAAAGCTGCGCGGCCAGGGTCTTGTTGTGCGAGATGACCAAGGTGGGGCGGTCGAGATTGCGGATGACGTTCGCTGCGGTGAAGGTCTTGCCCGATCCGGTCACGCCGAGGAGTGTCTGGTGGCGGTTGCCGGCTTCGAGCGAGCGGGTCAATTTGTCGATGGCCTGCCCCTGATCGCCGCAGGGTGCGTGGGGCGAGGTGAGGCGGAACGAAGTGGCCATAACCCGCCAACTTAAGCTCGCTCCGCGCCGGACGCCAGCGGGAGGAACAAGGTTGAGAAAAAGCGGAGCCGGTTCTAGTGTGCCATGACTACCGCGTCCTCATGGCGCAGCGGAAAATTTCACAAGCTTTATGGTCAAAATCGTCACCCAACTCGCCGTCTTCATCGAAAACAAGCCCGGAACGCTCGCGGCCGTCTGCGAAACGCTGGCCAAGCAGGGGATCAACATCTGGGGTTTGTCCACCTCGGACACGACCGACCACAACGTGGTTCGTTTGGTGGTCAGCGACCCGAAGCGAGCCCTCTCCATCTTTGAGGAGCGCGGCACGCTCGTGGTGGAAAGCGACGTCCTCATGGTTGAGAACCGCAACCAACCGGGAGCTCTGACCAAAATTGCCAAGGCCCTCGCGAAAAAGAAGATCAACATCGAATACGCCTACCTCGCGAGCCATCCGGGCGATGTGCGCGGTTTGCTCATCCTGCGCGTGAGCAATCCGAAGTCAGCGCTGACCGCACTGAAGGCGCTGAAGATCTGAGCCGGATCAGGGCGGGGTCATGCCCGTGTCGCCGTGCACTGCGGCGGCGAATTCGCGCACGGCTTCGGTGATGGCCGTTGCCGTGTTGGCGCGTTGCTTGGCGAACTTGGGTTTGAACCACGGATAAAGCCCGATCAGGTCGTGCAGAACGAGGATTTGTCCATCGCATCCTTCGCCGCTGCCGATGCCGATGGTCGGAATTTCCAGAGTCGGGGAAATCTCGGAGGTCAGTCCGGGAATGATGATTTCCATGACCACCGCGAACGCGCCCGCTTTCTGCACAGCCTCGGCATCGCGACGGATCGCCTCGGCGGCCCGATCCAGGCCAAAGAGATGGCGACCCTTCTCAAACACCTCGGTTTCTGGTGAATTGAGGTATTTGGGCTCGCCGCCATCGAGACTGCGGCCCCCAAAGCCGATAACCCGCCCCTGGCGGTC
>Ga0209598_10004188_pt1 | contig 10670 bp, 8 predicted proteins | sample M_140807_EF_Meta_FD_187317 | JGI IMG/M metagenome (GOLD analysis project Ga0209598, IMG submission 187317) | Freshwater microbial communities from Lake Montjoie, Canada to study carbon cycling - M_140807_EF_MetaG (SPAdes) (version 2) | ecosystem: Environmental > Aquatic > Freshwater > Lake... | reverse complement strand
GGGCAGACGGGTGTCGGTTGCGTCCGCGGAACAGGTTGCCGGAGGCATCCGGGTGGATATTCCGGGGACGTTGCGCGGGCATGTGCGTGTGGTCTTGCCACCCGGGCTTGTGCCGGGAGGGACCGATCGGATGTCGGTGACCGGCTTGGTAGGCGCACCCGAGCGAGTGCGTGAGGGTCAGTCTGATGTGGTGGGGTTTACGGCCTCGCCAGATGCATCGGTTTCGGGTGCGAATCTTCCCGTTGTCATCAGTTGGTAGCGGACGGTCAACTGCTTAGCACAGCCACCTTCGCTACTGGTTGAGAGGATGGCCGGCGTCATCGTCACCTATTCCTCGATGGCCCGTTTGGCGCGCCAACGTTGCAGCCGACCCCAGGTGAGCAAGGTGAGGCTTGCAACCACGAGACCCCCGAGGATTGCCAGTGTCTGGGGGGATGTCCGGGGACGTGACACTCCATCGATCGGCAGGTCGATGTCGGGCGTGGGCAGCGGTCGTGCGGTTGGCATCGCCAGTGAGGAGTCAGGTTGCCCACCTGCCCGGACTTGCGCCGGGGTCGCTCGGCCGTCTTGCAGTCGATCAGGAATGCCTCCTGAGGGTGGAACGACGGCTGCGGTCACCACCGCCTGTGGCGTCGCAGGCAATGTCTGTGCGTGGCTGTCCAAGGGGAAGGCAAGTGTGAGGAAGAGGGCGCTGATCAGGACGGAATTCGCGACGGTTCGCCCTCGGACGACGTCGCGGATGGCAGGTTGCGATGGAGAGTCTGGGTGCTTCATTCGCTGTGGCGCGGCATTTTCGTATGAATTGTCTAGTGGACATGACAGAAACAGGCTATAGCACAACGATAACGCCAGTTTTTGGTTGCGCACTGGCCGCAGACTCATGCTTGATGGCGAGATACCGATAGTTAGGGGGAGACCAAACGCGCAACTGACGGACCTGGACACTGTGGCCGCAGTGACCAGTGACGGCGCGGACGGACCGACGCACAGGGGTTTGCCAAGGATGGCGGCTCCACACCACACCAAGGAAGGACAGCGGCCATGCCATTGCGGATCAACTACAACTATGAGTCGGTATCGGCTCAGCGGAATCTGTCGGGCACCCAGAGCAGTTTCTTCAAGGCCATCGAGCAGCTCTCGAGTGGCCTCCGGATCAACAAGGCGTCGGACGACGCTGCGGGACTTGCGGTGAGCGAGAAGCTGAAGAATCAGGTGCGTGGCCTTAACCAGGCGCAGCGGAACGCCCAGGACGGCATCAGCCTGATCCAGACGGCGGAAGGCGCGCTGAACGAGACCCACTCGCTGCTTTCACGGATGCGCGAGCTGGCAATTCAGTCCGCGAATGACACGTTGAGCAATTCAGACCGTGTTCACTTGCAGGCGGAAGTCAACCAGTTGCTCAGCGAGGTCGACCGGATCGGGAATTCGACGCAGTTCAACAATGTCGTGCTCCTGAACAACAACACGGCAGTCGGATCGTTCAAGTTCCACATCGGAGCGAATGCCGAGACGACTTCGATGGTTGGCGCGAACGAGGTGAGCCTCTACAGTTCCACGCTGAACGCGACGGCGTCCGGGTTGTCTATCACGACGGTGAGCGTTTCGACGCAGTCATCATCGAATGCCGTCATCTCGGCGCTCGATGCGGCGGTGGAGACGGTAAGCACGCAGCGCGGGCTGATGGGTGCCATGCAGAACCGGCTCGAGCATTCGATCGAGAGCCTTGGTGTGGCATCGGAGAACGCTGGCGCTGCGAATAGTCGCATCCGTGATGCGGACGTAGCGAAGGCGGTGTCTGAGATGGTGCGAACGCAAATTCTGCAGCAGTCAACGATGGCCGTCCTTGCACAAGCGAACCAGGCACCGCAGATGGCGCTGCAGTTGCTGAAGTAGCGGGTCGGGCTTGGCGGGCTGGCCAGGGCCGCGGCGGCCCGCCGGGGAAGATCCAAGCGAGCGGGGGTACCCAACTGGGTACCCCCGCTTTCTTTTGCCCGACAGCGGAGGACGGGGACTGACGGTTTCAGTTGGATCGTGGCGCCGCACTGCGGCATCAGCGCGAAACTTGTGCGGCATATTTCCCCGCAACACTTTTCCGCGTAGCGCGTTTTACGTAATTCATCAGTTTTGCCCTCAAGCCCTCAAGTCTTTCCGCTCTCTGCCGATGGTTAGTACAGGTCGCCAACTTACGCTTACGTAGAGTGTGGTTGACCGAACACCTTGGCACCGGACGCAAGGGACTGCGCCGGAAACACGTTATAGAGAAGGATCTCGGCAATGGCTCTACGCATCAACTACAACTTCGAGTCGATCTCGGCGCAGCGGAACCTCTCCAGCACGCAGGGCAGTTTCTTCAAGGCAATCGAGCAGCTTTCCAGTGGGCTCCGCATCAACAAGGCGGCGGACGACGCGGCCGGCCTTGCCGTCAGCGAGAAGCTCAAGAACCAGGTGCGTGGACTGAACCAGGCACAGCGGAACGCGCAGGACGGGATCTCGCTCCTCCAGACCGCCGAAGGTGCGCTCAACGAGACGCACTCCCTCCTCGCGCGCATGCGTGAACTTGCCGTCCAGTCGTCGAACGACACGCTCACCAATGACGACCGTCTGCACATCCAGGATGAGGTCGACCAACTCCTTTCGGAAGTTGATCGCATCTCCAATGCCACCCAGTTCAATAAGATTTCCCTATTGACAGGCACTGGAGTTATTACTGGTCTCAACCTCCACATCGGGGCCAACGTTGAGCCGACGACCCTCGACGGCTCCAACCAGATCACGATCTCCATCGCCAATTCGAATACTGCGGGGCTGAGCATCGCTGCGCTCTCGCTTGAGACGCAAGGGGATGCAAACTCCGCGATTGACACGCTTGACGCGGCCATTGAGACCGTCAGCACGACACGCGGACAGATCGGTGCCTACCAGAACCGTCTGGACAGCATGATCAACAGCCTCGGGGTTGCTTCCGAGAACGCCGGTGCTGCAAACAGCCGTATCCGTGATGCCGACGTTGCCAAGTCGGTTTCCGAGATGGTCCGCACCCAGATCCTGCAGCAGTCCACCATGGCCGTCCTCGCTCAAGCGAACCAGGCACCGCAGATGGCCTTGCAGCTCCTCAAGTAGTTGCGGTTCTCCGTCCGCACCTCATTTCCCCATGAGGCGCGGACGGTTCACTTGCACTCAGGGTGATTGAGGTTCGGGGTGGCCGCCCCGCCCTCTCTCCGAGTTCGAACGCACCAGGCGGATGCAATCGCATCATCCTGGTGCGTTCGCGATTTCCACGCATTTCGGATGGCGTGAAAAGCAGTGCCGGTTATTCGGCTCGCGATCACACGGTTCGTCTCTGCGGAGTGGTGCCAATGACGGCTTTGCGAAGTGCCGGTGAGGTCTCTGGTGTTCGCAGGAAGTGATTGCGCCGCTCTGGCGCTCCGAACCCTACTGGTGAAACACCGCTGGTCGGTCTTCGCGTGAGTTTCGGAGGCATGTAAACAGTCCGGGATGACCCCAGGGAAGCGGCCGCGAATGCTGCGGCAGTGGCGTGATCAAACGCGTGAGTGGTGAGCGCTGGGACGAGAGTCGCGCTGGACGGTCAGAGGGTTTTCGGGTGTGGTTGGCCGGTGAGGTCTTTGGGGTTGCCGTGAAGGGACCGGGCCGTGCCGGAGGTTCGCGCTGTATTGGTGAAACTCCGCTTGTCGGTCCTCGCGTGCGTTTCCGAGGCGTGTAAACAGTCCGGGATGACCCCAACGAAGCGGCCGCGAATGCTGCGGCAGTGACGTGATCAAGCGCGTGAGTGGTGGGACGCGGGTCCTTTTAGTTGGGCCGCGCGAGAGTCTCGGAAACGTGTAAACAGTCCGGCATGACCCCAGTAACTCAGCCGCGATAGGTGCGGCACCATCGCGATTGGACGGGTTGCGTGGTGGGACCCAAATCCGTCCGTTTGGTCCGTGGCGTCTTTTGGGCGGGGTGCGCTGGCGAGCACGCTTGAATTGAAAAGGCATGCCACGGGTTCCACCCCTGGCAAGTGTGAGTGGTTGGTCAGGGCTTCGCGCGCGGCAGTTTGGAAAGCGTGTAAACAGTCCGGCATGACCCCAGTAACTCAGCCGCGATAGGTGCGGCGAGTGTGCACCTTGCCGAGGTGCGTTGCACGATGGGTCTCTTGCCGAACGGTCCGTGGCGTCTTACGCGGCGCGCTTTCGTTCCAATCCCGAGATGGCGACACCCGATCTGATGCGTACCGGGAAGTCGTTGGCGACAGGTGTTGCCGGCGCGCGCGCCCATGTCGCGATCATCCTGATTGCCCGGCAGGCGTCAGGTGCGGAACACCAGACGCTCGCGTTGGCGCGCGCGCTGCAGTCGCACGTCCGGGTATCGGTCCTGACCTGTGACGAGTTTGCCGGGCTTGTGGCTACCGACCCTTTCCTGCGTGAATACACTCGGGGACTGGCAATCATCGCGCTTGGTCCGGCGTTCCCCGTCGCACCGGCAACGACCGCTTCGGGGCTTTTGGGACGGATCCTGGCCTACCCACGCCTGCAACAGCGTCTCTGGACGGTGTGGAGGCAGCTTCGCCCGGATGTGGTCCACCTCGTGCTGGCGCCATCATTCTTCGCGTTTGCGCCGTGGTTCCTGATGCGTGCCGGCCGGACGGTCATCACGCTTGCCGGCGAAGCGCGCTACATGAGGCACTTTTATGGAACCGCCAAACGACTGGCCGTTCGCTGGGCCATCGCGCGGGCTGATCGGCTGGTGGTGTGCAGTGCCGACGAGTTGGTGAACCTTGAGGTCGTCGCCCCTGGTCATTCGACCCGGGCGACCGTGATCGACAACTTCACCGACACCGCCCGGTATCGACCGGCGGTTGATCCCGCGGTGAGCGAGCCTCATGCGCCCGTGATCATCTACGCGGCGAGGCTTCACCCAGAGAAAGGTGCAAGGCTGTTCGTCGAGGCTATGGCCGAGGTGGTCAAGCGCATCCCGACCGTACACGCACTGCTCTACGGGCAGGGTGAGGAAGCCGAGGATGTCGAAAGTGCCATTGCAACCCTTGGTCTTGCTTCGGTCATCGAACGGGGTTTTGCGGTGGACATGGCGCCCATCATGGCGCGCGGTTCCATTTTCGTGTCATGCCAGTTGCATGAAAATCTTGGGAGTTCAAGCTTGCTTGAAGCGATGGCTACCGGTCTTGCAGTGGTGGCAACCGATGTTGGAGCGACCCGGACCATTGTGGACGAGACGATCGGTGCGGTGGTCCCTCCAACCGCCGAAGGGATTGCATCAGCGGTTGTCGCGCTCTGTCTTGATCCGGCGCGACGGGTGGCCTGTGGGGTCGAGGCGCGCGCACGGGTCGAGGCACGGTATGGCCCCGAAGGGTACGTCGCGAAGTTGCTGCCGGTCTACGGGGACGTGATCCCGGTCGATTGACGGCGTACCTGGGACGTCTGTCACGCAAACGTCGCGTCGGCATTGGGCCGCAAGCTGATCTTGGGGTAGTGGCGTTGTTTGATGGCGCGTACGCTTGTACTGGCGCATCCGCCACGTGTCCTGGCGAGTTGAAGGTTGCCCGACCGGTGGCGGGTCAGTTGAGAGGAAGCGGAGATGGACGACCGGCGATTGCGTGAGGAGATCACCCCGGAACCCGTATACCGGCGTCGACACGCCATCATGCGGGCTGCGGGCGTGGTGCCGATGATCGCGGGGGCGGGCCTTGTGGGTTGTGGCCAGGAAGAAGTGGCCGGACAGGCAGTGGTCCCGACTCCGGGGGGAGAACAGGCGGTAGTCGCAACCCCAGGGTACGAGGAGGTCCTGACCCCGTTCGAGTCGGTCACTTCCTACAACAACTTCTACGAGTTCTCGACCGATAAGGATGGGGTGGCGAAACTTGCACAGTCGTTCAAGACCTCGCCGTGGACGCTGTCCGTCGGGGGATTGGTTGAAAAGCCACAGACGTTCACCGTCGAAGACTTGGCCTCGATGTTCATGTCTGAGAGGCTTGTCTTCCGGATGCGCTGTGTCGAGGGATGGTCAATGGTCATTCCGTGGCAAGGGTTTCCCATCTCGCGCATCCTCGACAAAGTAATCCCGAACGGTGAAGCGAAGTATCTGCGGTTCGAGACGGTGAAGCGTCCGGACGAGATGCCGGGAATGCGGGGGTTCAGTCCGTATGCGTGGCCGTACGTGGAGGGACTGACGCTGGATGAGGCCCGGAACCCACTCGCGACGATTGCCACTGGGTTGTACGAAAAGCCATTGCTCGCTCAGAATGGTGCGCCGGTGCGCCTGGTTGTGCCCTGGAAGTATGGATTCAAGAGCATCAAGTCGATCGTGAAAATCGAACTTGTGGCCCGGCAACCGACATCCCTGTGGATGGCGGCAGCGCCGAGCGAGTACGGGTTCTTCGCCAACGTCAACCCGGAGGTTCCTCACCCTAGGTGGACGCAGGCGACCGAACGTCGCATCGGTGAGACGAGACGTCGCCCGACTCTCTATTTGAATGGATACGCCGCTGCCGTGGGTAGCCTCTACGCGGGGATGGACTTGAACAAGAACTTTTGAAGTCTTGGGCACGGGAGTGGGGCGTGAGGCGTAGAAGGACGGTTGGTCAGGGCAGCTCTCTACGGGCAGGAACCGTGAGTGGCATCCGGCACGGGGGCCCGACAGAGGTTCCCCGGCCCCTTGCGGTGGGGGCTGACCAGTCGCCAGCAGATCGCCTCTCAAATGGAGGGCGTCGGGTCCGTCAGCCGCGGTGGCGTGCGGTCGTCCAGGTCGCAGTGCACGCCGGGGCAGTCGTCCCACTTGCGATGCTCATCTGGGACTCATTGACCGGTGGCCTGACGGCAAACCCGATTCAGGCACTCACGGCGCGCACTGGCACGGCGGCACTCGTGTGTCTGATCCTGTCCCTTGCCGTGACCCCTTTTTCAGGTGTAGGCAGGCAGGCTTGGGTCGTGCCGTGGCGTCGTCCACTTGGCTTGTATGCCTTTTTCTACGCGTCACTCCACATGGCGACGTTTGTCGCGCTTGACTACGGTCTCGACTGGTACCTGATCTGGGATACGGTTCTTGAGAAGCGGTATATCGTCGCTGGATCCGGTGCATTCGTGGCGATGGTGCCGCTTGCGTTGACGTCGACCCGCGGGTGGCAGAGGCGTCTTGGTACCCGGTGGCGGAAGTTGCACCGCCTGGCGTACCTCGCGGCGATCCTTGCGGTCATCCATTTCCTGTGGCTGGTCAAGGCCGACATCCGGCAACCCGTGGCGTACGGCGTGGGAGTAGCGGCCTTGCTTGCACTTCGCCTGCCGGGAGTGCGCAGCCGCCTCCGTTCGTGGTGATGCGTGGGGGGTTCCTCGTTCCATCACCGGGAACCGAGGTGCCTCGGGGGCGTGCGTATACTCGGAAACTGTCAGGAGACAGGGAATGAGTGGGTCAGGCAAGCGGCCTCTGCGACTGGGAATGATTGGTTGTGGCCAGATCAGCACCCGGTTCTTCAACCAGGCAGAGGCCCTCAATGCACTTGGCTGGGATGTTCGCTTCGTGGCGACGTGTGCACGGACCGAGGCGAGTGCGAGTGCCAAGGCGGCTGAACGCAACTGTGCCCGCTGGTACACCGATCACCGGCAGTTGCTTGCCGATCCTGAAGTTGATGCGGTCGTGATCGCGACGCCTCACGCCTTGCACGCCTCTCAGGGGACCGACGCGGCGAATGCTGGCAAGCACATGCTGGTGGAAAAGCCGCTGACGACCAAGTGGGACGATGCCGTCGCCCTCCAGTCTGCGGTGGCTGCCAGTGGCGTGACCTGCATGGCACTTCCTTTTGTGGACACGCCGGCCCTGCTGAAGGCGCTGGAGTACGCCAACGAGGCCTATCTCGGGCGCATCACCGGTATCGAGGCTGAACTCTCCTTCGCCGGGCCGCCACGCAGCAACTGGTACTACGACGCATCCGCCGAGGGCGGGGCCATGATGGACACGATGGTCTACCCGCTGGCACGCGTGGCGGCGCTGATGGGTCCGGCCTCCCGCCTAACGGCTCGCGTCAACACCCTGATACCGCATCGCCTGACCGGTGATGGCGGACGGGTGGAGTCACAAGTTGACGACCAGGTGAGTGTCCTTCTGGAGTACGAGGGTGGTCAGCATGGAAACGTGCATTCCATCTGGACACGGTCCTACATGACGAACGGGACAGTCCTGCACGGTCGGCATGGGGCCATCTTCCTGGGTCGCTACGGACAGCCACTGGTGATCAAGAGTGACCGTCAGGCACCGCCCGATGGGACAGCGGTGGACTATCTCGGCATCCCGAACTGCTACACGGTCCCGGTTCCGGCCGCCGATGTGACCGGGGAGATCCTGGCCCACTTCGTCCGTGCCATCCGTGGTGAGGCGCCCTTGCACTGCGGTCTGGACATCGGGATGCACATCGCCGAACAGCAGATGGCTGCATATGAATCAGCCCGTACGGGCCTGGCCATCGACCTGAAGACGCGATTCGACCTGTGGTGGCCCCGCGAAGCGTCGGCGATGACCCTCGCTGATGGGTGGCATTGACGGCCAACGAGTGCTGTTCAAGCGTTGAACAGTGAAAATCTCACGATTCGGTCGTTCTGGCCAGTGCTATATTCGTGGGAACGTCATCGGTTCTGGTGGCGGTGGCAATGGCGTGGTCCGGGGGATGAAGTGATCCGTTCGATGACGGCAGTTCGGGCAGCACTGGTCGCGATGATGTGTGTTGGTGTCGGTAGCCTGATGCATGAGCAGGGGACGTATGCCTTGTTCGCCGCCCAAGCCACCAATCCAGCCAATACCTTCCAGGTCGGCACGCTCAAGATGTTGAACAGCCGGGCGGGGACTGCGTTATTCTCGACGTCTTCTGGTGACGGGGTGGTCAACCCCGAAACGCAAGTGACGACTGCCGGTGGAACCCAGGTGTTTGCACCGTTGAACCCTTCCATGTCTTCCTATGCATCGCCGACGCTTCCGGGTGCAACGCCACCCATCCTGCCCAACAACCCAGGCTTCTCAGTAAACGGCAAGGGCGGCATTGCCCCGGGCATGATGCTTGTGAACTCGGTGACGGTTGGCAACGTGGGCACGCTCTCGGCTGGACGTGTCCGCCTGACGGTGCCGTCGATCACCTTGACGAACAACCAGGCGGCGAACTGCGACCCAAGCAACGCCTTGAAAGTGAACGGAGACGATGTCTGTGGTCGTGGGCGGCTCACCGATGTGTTGCGGGTGACGGCCTTCTACCTTGCCGGTCAGGGGCGCGCCGTCTGTGTGCTGGGTGCGCCTGAGTTGCAGGGACGTGTCGTGGCCGCCACGAATGACGGCGAGGCAATCGCCGCGTGCGCCGGGAACACCTTGGGGGCGTCCCTCGTCGTAGCGGCGAACTCCGCAAGCGGCACCTTTGCGTTGGCGCCATTCTCCACCAGTTCCATCGCCATCGATGCCGCAACGGTGTCGGGAGATCGGATTAGTCCGGCGCTTGCCTCCGGGATCATCGTGAAGAACTATCGTAATGGTGGAGTCGTCGATGATTGGCAGGCAGGCTTGGAGCGGGCAATCACCTTCGCGGTCGCCTTTGATCCGGCTGCCGACAACAGGTACCAAGGCGCGCGGGCCTCGGTAGATATCAAGTGGGACAGTACATCTCTGGTAGGTGCGCCCGCGGGCGGTGTTGATACAGGCGTCGTGGTTGGTAGCGGGACAGTTTCCGGGACGCTGTCCGGATCCGGGATTGGGATTGGCGCGAATGTAAGCCTGGTCCCCATGCCCGCTATCGGGCAGGGGTACGGAACTGGATCGGCTGCGACCCAGGCCGGTGCAGGTGGGGCATTTACGTTCGCGAACGTGGCTCCGGGAAATTACGCTGTGACGTCTGTTGTAGACGATGTACCGGTCTACCGAACCATCAGCGTGAATGCCGGTGCAACCACGACGGTGGCCCTCGAGGCTTCGCCTGTTGAGACCCGTACCGTAACGATATCCCCGGCGGGGGCCGCGACCGGGACGTGGACAGTCGAGGTTGGCGTGTTGACCGGTAACGCGTATGCGAACGGCGTTCAGCCGACGTTTGTCGGCATTGGTCTCCAGTCCCAGACAGTGACCAATAACACCTTGTCCGTCAAGTACCGCCCTGCGGATGTGTCGACGACCTCGGTGACGATTCGGAAGGACACGGCTCCCCAACTGTGGTTCCAGACCCCGATGTCGTCGTTGGTTACCAACGGCACGGTCACGGTCCCGACGGTGTCGGTTTCCAACCTGTCGTGCACTGGACAGACATGCACTGCTGCGGTGGGGGTTAGTCCTACGTCGAACGGTTGGTTCAATGCCACATTGAGCCGGAATGGGTTCAATCTCGCTTCCAATGGGTCAATCAATGACGGATCAGGTTCGGCAACGTTCAGTACGGCGGCCACGGGTACCTTCAACCTGGATGTCACGGCAAATGTGTATACGCAGGACGGGAGCAACTGGTCACCGGTCACGGTTACGAAGCAGGTGACCATTCCAGCTACCCCACAGTAATCGCATACATGTTCGGGGCCACTTCGTCGGGCAGGTGACCCCGCCAGTGACTTCCGTCACTTGTTAGCATCCCCGGAAACCGTTGCGCCCCGCACCTTCGTTGGTGGTCAGGACCGCACGGGCTTTCGGGGGGAAGATGTCCG
>Ga0209598_10004184_pt1 | contig 10672 bp, 10 predicted proteins | sample M_140807_EF_Meta_FD_187317 | JGI IMG/M metagenome (GOLD analysis project Ga0209598, IMG submission 187317) | Freshwater microbial communities from Lake Montjoie, Canada to study carbon cycling - M_140807_EF_MetaG (SPAdes) (version 2) | ecosystem: Environmental > Aquatic > Freshwater > Lake... | reverse complement strand
GACCCCGGCCAATGGTGAGCAGCGCGTTGATTGAACGCACACCGACATCCATAACCTGGTCGATCGGATCCCGCTCGAGGGGATTGATCGGTCGCCCCTGCAAAGGCACCTGGTGCAAACCGGACGGCAGCGGACGGCCGTCGAGCACGCGGCCATGGCCGTCGAGCACGCGACCGAGCAGCGAATCGCCGACCATCACCTGGCGAGCCTTGTCCTCGGCACGGCGGCGCGGCTGCCAAGGCTCGCCATAGACAGGCGGACTGGCCGACGCGGCAACAATGGGATAAACGCGAGCGCCAGGCTCCAGGCCCATGATTTCGCTGGTCGGCATCAGAAACTGGCGGTTGCCGACAAAACCGACCACCTCGGCTTCGACCCGATGGCTGTGTCCGACCTCCACCTCGCACATCGAACCCACCGGCACCCGCAGGCCGACGGTCTCTAGCACCAGGCCCGCAACGCGAGTCAAACGGCCAGCACAGGGAATGGGTCGCGGCTGTGTGACCGCTTCGGCGCAGTCATCGAGGTGGCGAAGCGTCCGCTCGAGCATCAGGACGCTCGGTCAGAGGCGTCCTGCCACGGGTCGGCGCGGCCGATACTGGCCAGCACCTTGCTCCAGCGATCGGCAAGGTCGGACTCGGCCAGGCTGTCGCCCATTTCGACCCGGCAGGAACCTCGCCCGACCCCCGGGTCAGCGATCAACTGCCACGCGGGGTCAACGTCGGGGTGTTCACGCATCCAGGCCAAATCGTCAGGGTGGAGGCGCACATCCGGCGCCTGCGTACCGCTGGGCAAAACGGCCAATGCCTCCCGCACCACCACCAACAGCGCCTCGGGCTGCAGCTTGAGCTCGGCCAGTACCACCTCACGGGTCATCGCGACGACCAAGTTGAGCACCCGACGCGCCAAGGCATCCTCGTTGTCCCGCAGTAAATCGCCGGCCTGCTGAATCGCGCGCGACAGCAAATCGACCCGCGACTTAACGGCTGCCCGCCCCTCCTCCAGTCCCGCCTGCCAGCCCTCGTTGTAGGCGCGGTCGTGCAGCGCCTGTAGATCGCCGGCCGTCGGCAAGGGCTCAACGCCATCAGATTGGGGGCCACGGGCGATCTGGTCGGCGGCCTGCTGCATGCGCTGCTCAATGACCGGCAACTCCCAGCGCTCGTAGGCCGTGAGCCGATCGCGCGGCACCACTTCGGTAATGCCGGTTGCCGGTGGAAATAGCTTGCGCAGGATATCTTGGCTCATGCCACCAAGCCTTCCTCGCCTTTGCCAGCCAGCACAATCGTGCCGTCTTCAACCAGCTGCCGCACCACTTTGATGATCTCTTTTTGTTCGGCTTCGACTTCGGATAGCTTGACCGGCCCGCGCGCTTCAAGGTCTTCGCGCAACATTTCGGCAGCCCGCTGCGACATATTGCGGAAGATCTTTTCTTTGAGTGGCTCGCTGGTGCCTTTTAGGGCCAAGATCAGGGAGTCGGACTGAACTTCGCGCAGCAGGTTTTGAACCGAGCGGTCGTCGAGTTCGAGCAAGTTCTCAAAGACAAACATCTGATCTTGGATCGCCTGAGCCAAATCGAAGTCGACCTCGCGCATGCTGTCGAGGGTCGGCCCTTCCAAGGCACCCATGAAGTTCATGATTTCCGCAGCGGTCTTCACGCCACCCAGATTGCTCTTCATCATCCGATCCGAACCCGACAGCAGGCGCGACAGCGCTTCGTTTAGCTCACGCAAGGCATTGGGTTGAATGCCTTCCATGGTCGCGATGCGCAACATCACGTCATTGCGCAAGCGCTCAGTGAACAGCTTGACGACGTCAGCCGCCGCGTCGTAATCGAGGTGCGCCAAAATAACGGCAATGATTTGCGGATGTTCGTTCTTGATCAGCTCGGCGATGCTGGCCGGATCCATCCATTTAATAGCGTCGATGCCGCTCTGGTCGGCACCGACCAGAATACGATCGAGAATGCTCTGCGCGCGCTCGGGGCCTAGAGCGCGCTCAAGCACGCTGCGCAAATAATCGTCGCCGGAATCTGTGAGCGATATCTTGCCGCGCACCTCGAGCTTGAGTTTTTCCACGGCCTCGTGCAACTCCTCGGGGGTAGTGGTCCCAAGAGATGCGATGGCGGTACCAAGCCGTTGTACGTAGCGTGGTTGGAGATTTTGCAACACCCGCGCCGCCAGTTCTTCGCCGATGCTGGTGAGTAGGATCGCACCGCGAATCGCGCCCAGGTCCTCTTCAGCCATTGTCCATCCAACCCTTCAATACGTTAGCGAAGAGTTTCGCATCCTTTTCGGCCACCTTCTTGGCGATCTCGATATCGTCCATGAAAGCGGCCTCGGCTTCGGCGTCCAGCTTCGCCTCTCCACTCAAACTAACCCGCGATGCGTCGTCCAACTCGCCTTCAGCGTTGACCACCACCTTGCCATCGGCGGTAACCACCGCGCCGGCTGGCAGTACGATCTGGCCATCCTCGCCGATGGTGACGCCCGACGCTGCGAGCATCGCCTCAGGCGAATCCGGGGCGGGCTCGGGCGGCTCGGTCAGGCGATTGACTGCCGGGCGCAGCACGCCGAACACTAGGTAAGCCACAAGCAGGCCAATCAGGACATTGCCAGCTTGCTTGCCGGCGAGCTCCAGCATGGCCTGCGGATCCTCCCAGATCGGCTTGACGGCCGGCGCCTCAGGCCCGGCCGGGAACGCTGCATTGACCACGTTGAGCGTGTCGCCACGCTCCTTCGAGAATCCCATCGCCTCACGCGACAAGTTGGTGATCTGCTCGATCTCCTTGGGCGACAAGGCCTTGAAACTGGGAGCGTCGCCGGGCTTGCCATCGACCCGGCGGAAGTTGACCACCACCGCCGCCGACACCCGCCGGATGCCACCAACCTGCGACTTGGTATAGCGAATGGTCTTGTCGAGCTCGTAGTTGACGGTGGATTCGCGCTGACGCGAAACCGTGCCCTCGCCTCCCGCAGCCGGCGCCGCAGCGGTACCGCCCGCTGCTGGCTGGGCGTTGCCTGCCGCTGCCGGCGGGTTGGCGGCCGCGATTGGAGCAGTCGCAGCGCCCGGCGGCTGGTTCGACAAGGCGCCGGGCACGCCACCCGCACCTGTGCCAGTGGTCTGCGACTCGTTGTCCTGACGACTGCGCACCGCCGTATCTTCCGGGCGGGCGTTGGGACGGAAGGTCTCGGAGGTCTGTTCGACGTTGGAAAAATCGACATCAGCTGCGACCTGGGCCCGCACATTCCCCGGCCCCACCACCGGGACTAGGATCGACTCGATGCGGGTCATGATGTCGCGCTCGATCTCTTTACGGTAGGTGATTTGCGTGGGATCGAGTCCCACGGTCGCCGAGCCCTCGTTGCGCGCCGACAGCACGTTGCCCTGCTGGTCGACCACCGTCACCTGCTTGGGATTGAGGCCAGTGACACTGCTGGACACCAGATGGACGATCCCGGCCACTTGTTCGGCGTCGAGCACCCGGCCGCTGCCCAGATCGACCAGCACCGAGGCGCTGGGCTGCTGGGCGTCGCGCACGAACACCGAAGGCCGGGGGATTGCCAAATGCACTCGTGCGCCACGAATAGCGCTGATGGATTCGATGGTGCGCGACAGCTCGCCCTCGAGCGCGCGCTGGTAGTTCACCTGCTCGGCAAACTGGCTCACCCCAAGGCGGGGGTTGTCGAGCAGCTCGAAGCCGGTCGAGCCGCCCTTGGGCAGGCCTTGTCCAGCCAATTTTAGGCGGGTGTCGTAGACCATCTCCTCGGGCACCAAAATGGCGTTGCCACCTTCGGCCATCCGATACGGCACGTTCATCTGGGTGAGCTGCGCTAGGATGGCGCCGCCGTCGCGGCCATCGACGTTGGCGAACAGAACCCTGTAGTTGGGCGTGCGCGCCCACATCACGGCGCCGACCACAATGGCCACCACTGCGGCCAGCGCGACCATCAAGCCGATCTTGCGGTTGTTGTCGAGCCGGTTGAAGCCCTCAATGAGGGCATCCGGAGAAAACGCGAGCGCCTGAGCCATGCAGCTGTCAGATCTGCATGTTCATGACTTCCCGATAAGCGGCGACCAGGCGCTCGCGCACCTGCACCATCATCTGGAAAGAAAGGCCGGCTTTAGACAACTCGATCACCACGTCCTGGAGACTGACCGACGGATCGGTGTCGAGACGCGTTCGCAAGCCGTCAGCCTTGGCTTGCTGCATGCTGACGTCGCGCAGTGCCTGCTGCAAGGCATCGGCAAACCCGCCGCCGCTGGCAGACCCAGGCGCAGACGGCGAGACGCCCGGCGCGATGCCGGCTGCGGTCGCTCGCATGCTGGCGATCAGACTGTCCATTCCGTTGTTGTTGATCATCGACCAATCCCCCGCCGCCGAGTATACGTCCTGCCCGGTGCTGCGGGCCGTCTGGCGTACCGCTGGCCGCTCTTATCCGGCGTCGTCGATTAAGCCTTCGGACCGCCACTTCGCCAGTTTGTGGCGCAAGGTGCGCTCCGGCATACCCAGCTTGTCAGCAGCCTGCTTACGATTGCCGCCCGTCGCCTGCAGCGCATCGAGCACCGCCCTGCGCTCGAGCGAACGCAGATCAGAGGTTGCAGCGGCGTCCTGCGGCGCGTCGGCAGGGGGTGTTGGCCCTGTCGTGCGCGCCAGCGCCGCGGCGGGCAGCATCAGGTGTTCGGCTTTGATCTCGAGGCCCGGCGCCAGAATGGTTGCCCTTTGGATCACGTTTGCGAGTTCGCGGACGTTGCCAGGCCACTGGTGCGCGCGCAAAGCGGCGAGCGCGCAAGCTGCAAAGGCTGCCCGAGCGTCGTGCCGATGTAGAAACTCGGTGCCGAGGAAGACCACATCGTCGATGCGTTCGCGCAGCGGCGGGACGGTCAGCGGAAACACGTTGAGGCGGTAGTACAAATCCTCGCGGAACTGCCCGTCGGCGACGTGCTGCAACATATCCCGGTTGCTGGTAGCCAGTACGCGGATATCGACTGGAATCGGCCGCGCACCGCCCACCCGCTCGACCTCGCGCTCCTGCAACGCCCTCAGCAGCTTGGCCTGCAAGGGCAGCGGCAACTCCGACACCTCATCGAGCAGCAAGGTGCCACTGTCGGCCTGTTCGAACTTTCCGGCGTGCGCGCTAGCTGCCCCGGTAAACGCACCTTTTTCGTGACCGAACAAGGTGCTCTCCAACAGGTTATCTGGGATTGCCGCGCAATTGATGGCGACAAATGGGCGGCCAGACCGCTTCGATGTGGCGTGGATGAACCGCGCCAGCACCTCCTTGCCGACGCCGCTCTCGCCGTTGATCAGCACCGTGGCGTCAGATGCCGCCACCCGCTGCGCGAGCGCATAGAGGTCACGCAGGCCGGGGCTCTGCAAACCGGCATCGGCATCGCATGCATTGCGCTTGAAGCGGGCGACCTCGCCAAGCAGGATGTCGAGGTCGAACGGTTTGGTCAGGTAATGGCTGGCGCCTTCACGCACGGCTTGCACGGCCCGGCTGATGTCGCCGTAAGCCGTCATCATGACCACCGGCACCTGCGGCCACTGGCGTTTGATCTCGCCAAGCAGCGTGTAGCCATCCATTGGCGCCATCTGGATATCAGTGAGCACCAGACTCACACTGCGATCGCGCAGAACGGCCAAGGCAGCGGTACCGTCGGCCGCTTCAAGCACCGAATAACCCGCCGAACCCAGCACAGCCACCAGCGCGCCGCGCAGGGCGGTGTCGTCCTCAACCACCAGAATGTCGCCCATCACAGACCTTTAGGCGAAGCCAGTCGGGGGTCGCGCGGAAGATCGAGGGTGAACGTCGCCCCCTGACCCGGCGTCGAGTCGACAACCACCGTGCCACCATGTCGCTCTGCCACGCCTCGCACAATCGACAGGCCAAGCCCGGTGCCCCCCTGTCGGCGAGTAAAAAAGGGCTCGAACACCCGCGCCCGGGTATCGGCATCCATGCCCGGCCCGCGGTCGGTCACGCTCAACACGACCCGCTCGGCCTGACTCTGCAAATCCATCACCACCTCGTCACCCGCCCGGCTGTAATGCAGGGCATTGTCCACCAGATTGGCCAGCGCACCCTCGAGTGCCGTGCGCCAACCCAGCATCTGTCCGCAATCGGCCGGCAGCTGCAAGCGCAGTCGAACCCCCAAACGCGCAGCCAGCCCACTCATTGCCGCGTGAACGCTGTTCATGAACGGTGCCAGCGCGATCGGCGAGGCGGGCGACGCGGGCTGGGTGCCGAAATGGTCAAACGTAAGGTCGATGGTGTCTTGCATATGCCGCAGCCGGTCGGCAATCAGTGCCAAATACTCGGCACGCTGGGCCTCGTCTGCCACTGGTCGCTGCAGCAAGCCGGTGTACAGCACAGCCGCCGCGAGCGGGGTGCGCAGCTGGTGCGCGAGGTGAGCTGCGAACTGACCAAGCCCGATGAGCTGCCGCTCACGCTCAAGCTGGGCGCGCTCCGCCGCAACACGAGTGACATTGACCAGCGAGTAGATCGATTCCCCAGCAGGCGTAGCGCTGCGCAAGATGCGCAAGCGAATGTCACCAAACAAGACCTCCTCGGCGACAGCTGTAGGCGTCAGCCGACTGGCAAAGCTGTCCCACGAGGCGCCCGCCACGAGTCCTGTGGTCTCTGCCGCCGATTGCGACAACTGGCAGACCAGTCCCGCCGGGCTCACCAGAACCAGCGCACTCGGCAGGGAGTCCAGCAGCAGGGCCAGGCGCGCCGCCAAGGCCGTCCGTTCGCGCAACTCGCGGTTCAGCCGTTGATCAGCATCTGCAAGCTCGGCGCGGGCCTCGTCGAGCGCAGCGCGCAAGGCGCGCAACGCGGGCGCTGCGGACTCGTCCTCGGGCGCAGCGTCAGCGGGGGCGGGCAGATTCATCGTAGCGTTGGCACGGACACATAAAGTCTATGAAGACGCCGTATTATGGCGCCTGCCAATGGCGTCCGTCGCCGTCAGCCTGCTAAAGTCTGTCGAGCAGCCGCCGATATCAGCCAGACAAGGGAAATCCGTCCGTCAATGTCCGAACTGTTCCGCAACATCCAGGCGCGAACCCGCCTTGCCGGCACCAACAAGCTCGAGATCCTAATGTTCTCGCTGGGGGTCGACTCCCGCACCGGCCGGCGCGAGACGTTTGGCCTGAACGTGTTCAAGGTGCGCGAAGTGCTGAAGGCACCGCCGATCACAGCTGCGCCAGAAATGCCGGCTGTGGTCGAAGGCATGGTGTCGATGCGCGGGATACTGATTCCAGTCATCCACCTCGGCCGCTACACCGGGATCAACACCGAAGCCCCGCCGGAAGTGATGATCATTACCGAGTACAACGGTCACACCCAAGGCTTTCTGGTCGAGGCGGTGGACACAATCCTGCGCCTCGATTGGGAGTCGATGCGGGTTCCACCGGAGATGCTGACTGGCCACATGAGCGGCTTGGTCACAGCTGTCACCGAGCTGGCTGATCACCGCCTGGTCATGATGCTCGACGTCGAAAAAATCCTCGCCGAGACCACGCCGTCGGAAGACGAGTCGTTGTTCGATTCGATCCAGCCGGTTGACTCCGGTAATGCCATGGTCTTCTTCGCCGACGACTCGGCTGTGGCCCGCAAACAGATTAGCCGCACCCTCGACGCCATGCAGGTCAAGCACCGCCACGCCATCAACGGTCGACGCGCATGGGAGGATCTGCAGAGCCTGGCCGATCACGCCGATTCGATGGGTGAGCCGGTGAGCAACCTGCTCAAGCTGATCCTCACCGACGTTGAGATGCCGGAGATGGATGGCTACATACTGACCCGCAACATCAAGTCGGACCCGCGGTTCCGCGGTGTACCCGTGTTGATGCATTCATCGTTGTCTTCGGATTCCAACCGTCAACTGGGCATATCGGTGGGCGTCGACGAATACATCCCCAAATTTGAACCGCGCAAGCTGGCCGAAACTGTCGGTCGCTTGCTGTCACGCAGGGCCTGAAGCGATGTCAAATTCAGTCTCCTCATCCAGCGAACACCAGTCACTGCTCGATGCCGTCGACGCCCGCACCAAACTGGCGGGCTCGAATCGCATGGAGCTGTTGCTGTTCGGTATTGGCACGCCGGAAATCTTCGCCATCAACGTGTTCAAAGTGCGGGAAGTCACGAAAACGCCACCGATCACGCTGACGCCCAACATGCCGGAGGGTGTCGAGGGCGTCATCAGCCTGCGCGGCAACATCATCCCGGTGCTCAAGCTGGCCCACTTCCTCGACCGCGACGGCATTGCCGATTGCAGCGGCAGCACGATGATGGTGACCGAGTACAGTCGCCGCACCCAAGGCTTTCTGGTCGATAGCGTCGACCGCATCGTCCGCGTCGACTGGGAGAGCGTGCGGGCGCCCGAAGGCTTGATGGCGCGCTCCGACGGCCTGGTGACGGCAATGACCGAACTCCCCGAGGGGCATTTGGTGTCGATCCTCGACGTCGAGCAAATCTTGGCCACCGCCTTTGGTGAAGGCACCATCCCGGAACTCGAACCGGCGGATGTCGATGCAACGACCTTCTTGTTCTTCGTTGACGACTCCTCGGTGGCGCGTCGGGAGATCGGCGCGGTGATGGACAAGCTCGGCGTCCGCACCCAGCTGGCCACCAATGGCAACGAGGCGCTCAATCGCTTGCAGGGCTTGGCCACGCAGGCTGAACGCGACGGCGAGCGGCTGGGTGACACCCTGCGAGTGATCTTGGTCGACGCCGAGATGCCCGAGATGGATGGCTACGTGTTGACGCGCCACCTCAAATCCGATCGCCGCTTTGACGGCATCCCGATTGTCATGCACTCGTCGCTGTCGTCGGATGCCAACCGCGCGATGGGCGCTGCGGTGGGGGTCGATGCGTACGTCGCAAAATTCAACCCTGAAATTCTGGCGGACACTTTGCGTCCGCTGCTGAGCCGCTGATTCCCTGGAGACCCTGGACCAATGTCGAATCCGAACATGAAATTCCTGGTCGTCGATGACTTTGCGACCATGCGACGGATCGTTCGCAATCTGCTCAAGGAGTTGGGCTTCACCAACATCGAAGAAGCCGAGGACGGAGCTGTGGCCCTGCAAAGATTGCGCGGCTCGGCCAAATTCGACTTTGTCGTGACGGACTGGAACATGCCCAACATGACCGGTATCGAATTGCTGCGGCAGATTCGTGCAGATGAGTCTCTGCGCCACTTGCCGGTGCTAATGGTCACCGCCGAAGCGCGCAAGGAGAACATCATCGAAGCCGCTCAGGCCGGAGCCAACGGCTACGTGGTGAAACCATTCACAGCGGCGACGCTGGACGAAAAACTTAAAAAGATCTTTGCCACCTTGGCTTCCAAGGCCGCCTGAAGGACATTCAATGAGCGCCACCAACGACACCCCCGAACTCGAAGCCCTGTTCGACAGCATCGTCGCCGAGACGGTGGCCGCGCGCTGCGCCGAAACCGGCGAAACCGCCCCCGAAGCCACTTCGACTGGCAGCAGCAGTGCGCAGTCCAATGACGTGTTTTCGCACGTCGGCCAGCTGACTCGCCAGCTGCACGACACCTTGCGGGAGCTCGGCCATGACCGCGTGCTGACTGAAGTGGCCGACAAGATCCCGGACGCTCGTGACCGCCTCAGCTACATCTCGAAGCTCACCGAAGATGCTGCAGAAAAGGTTCTGGCAGCCACCGAACGGGCACAACCTCTACAGGACACCATCGTCGATGCCTCTGCGGCGCTGAGCAGTCGCTGGGACGCCGTATTTGCCGGTGAGTCGGATCCGGTAGCCTTCAAAGCGCTCGCGGAAGACACCCGCGCTTTTCTGAACGCCGCTGGCAATGCCGCCAACAGCACTCGCAGCGAGTTGCTCGCAATCATGATGGCGCAGGACTTTCAGGACCTGACCGGACAGGTCATCAAAAAGATGACCGAGCTCACCGCCAATCTCGAACGCGAACTTTTGAGCATTCTGATCGAGCACGCGCCTAGCGAAAAGGCTGGTGAAGCCGGCGGGCTTCAGGGTCCGGCCTACAACGCCAAAACCATGAGCGAATCCCTCGGCAATCAGGTCGAGGTCGATGCGCTGCTTGAAAGCCTCGGCTTCTAGGAGACCAGCGTGAGCGCATTCACCGGCATGGAGGAACTGCTCCAGGACTTTCTGCAGGAGGCCCTCGATCTGTTGTCCGACGTCGACAACAAATTGGTCGAACTCGAACAACGGCCCAACGATGCCGGCCTGCTCAACGACATCTTTCGCGGCTTCCACACCATCAAAGGCGGCGCCGGCTTTTTGGGTGCTACGGAGATGGTCGCGCTGTGCCATCGCACCGAGAACCTGTTCGATCAGCTGCGCCAACAGACGCTGGAGCTGACCCCGCTAATCATGGATGTGATCATGTTGGCGACGGCCGAGGTGCGCAACATGATGGGCACACTGTCGTCGCACAAGCAGCCCGACCCGGCGCCGGCAGATCTTCTCGCCCAGCTCGATCGTGTTCTGCAGGGCGAATCCTTGACTGGTGAGACTGCGCAGACCGCGACACCCGCCATCGCTACGGCCCCTGCTGCAGAAACGGGGGCGGCAAGCTCGGAGTCATCGAAATCGGTCGACTGGGGCAGTTTGCTGGCTGCAGTCTCGCCGGCACCAAAGTCGAGTGCGCCAGCAAGCCCGACCGAGTC
>Ga0209598_10004180_pt1 | contig 10678 bp, 10 predicted proteins | sample M_140807_EF_Meta_FD_187317 | JGI IMG/M metagenome (GOLD analysis project Ga0209598, IMG submission 187317) | Freshwater microbial communities from Lake Montjoie, Canada to study carbon cycling - M_140807_EF_MetaG (SPAdes) (version 2) | ecosystem: Environmental > Aquatic > Freshwater > Lake... | reverse complement strand
GCCCATAGGCGCGTCCCACACCTACAAGCTGGTTGTTGACCTCCCGATCCATTTGGGGCGACCACTCGACATAGTGCCCGACGAAGAGGTCTAAGTCGCCATCCCGATCGAGGTCAAACCAGGCCGCGGCCGTGGACCATCCGGAAGACGAGGCGGGCAAGCCGCTTTGGGCCGTGATGTCTGCAAAAAGTCCCTCGCCCAAATTCCGGAATAGGCGAACCCCACCGAGTCCGGTCAGCAACACATCGGTTCGGGAATCGCCATCCAGATCCCCGCAGGCCACCCCCATGCCATAAAACGGGATGTCCAAGCCCGATCCAGCGGTGATGTCGGTGAACCGAATGGGCCCACCGGGCGCGGTGTCGTTCCGATACAAGGCCGCAGTGGTTGAGTGGGTGGTTTGGGTTGACGCATCGGGCCACTCCGTTCCATTGACGAACAGGAGGTCTGCATCGCCATCTCCATCCAGATCGAAACACGCCACACCGCCGCCCAGCGTTTCGGGCAAGAGTTTGCTACCCCGTGCTCCGTTGCTATGGATGAAGCGGATGCCGGCCTCGCGGGTGATGTCCGTGAACCGGATAGATGGAGGTCGTGGGCCGCGACCGGAATCGTTGGCCACTGGACTCTGAATGGGGGAGAGCGCAGCCGTTGCATCGACGGGTCGGCGTTGTAGCCACCAGACAGCCGCTGCGGCCACCACACAGAGAAGAATCAGGACGGCCAATGAACGGCGCAGGGCCTGAGTGATCACCTCATCCTCTGAACCAGGCGTTCGTCCGGGTTGGGGATTCAGGCGGGCCATGTCGGCACGCTGGGATGATCGCGGCCGTGTTATCAAGCCCGGAACCACTGAGGGCGAATGGAAGTTTCACCGCGAACCTTCGGGTATCCTCAAACGGAGGGTCGGATGGATTCGGGTGACGTGTCGCAGCGGTGGCAGTCACGGAGCCTTAACGAAAATTAGGACACGTCCATGACTGGTCATTCTTCATGGAGTCTGTTTGCCTTTCCTAACGATGTCCGGAGCCGTTGGTTCCTCAGTTTTGTTGACGACCCTCTTGAGGGATGTGTCCCGCTCGTTCTACCTGACCTTGAGGGTGCTTCCCTCACGGGTGCGCGCTCCTATCGGTCTGGCGTATTTGTTGGCCCGTGCCACCGATACCTTGGCCGATGCCTCATCGGTTCCGGTGGCGGTTCGTCGAAGGGCCTTGGAATCGCTGCGAGATCGGATCCTCGATGGTCAGGCAGCACCGCCGCAATGGGCTGACTTCGATACCGAAAGCCCAGAAGTCACCGCTGCTGAGCGCACGCTGTTGGAGCGCATCCCCGAGGCCTTGGCGATTTTGGATCATTCCCAGGTTTGGCAGAAGGACTGCATCCGGACGGTCTTAGAGACGATTGTGGGTGGTCAGATTTTGGACTTGGACCGCTTCGGAGAGATTCGGCCGGGACAGGGCGTTGTGTCGCTGTCCAGCGCCGAAGCACTGGACGACTACACTTATCGGGTGGCCGGTTGCGTGGGTGAATTTTGGACCCGCATTTGCCGCAACCAACTTTTCCCTACTGCCTCGCTGGATGATGCAGCATTCCAAGCCGATGGCATCCGCTTCGGTAAGGGCCTCCAGTTGATCAATATCTTGCGGGATCTGCCCAAGGATCTTCAGGCAGGTCGGTGTTATCTGCCTTGCGATGAGTTGGCCCGGGAGGGGCTTTCGCCAGCCGATCTTTTGGATCCTGCCATCGAGAGTCGTCTTCGCCCGGTGTATGACCAGTGGTTGTTTCAGGCTGAGGAACATTTGGCGGCCGGCTGGAATTACGTCCGAAGCATTCCCTCTGATCAGGTTCGCGTCCGACTGGCCTGTGCATGGCCGATACTCATTGGTGTGCAGACGCTCCGGCGGCTGCGGGAGCCGGGCGTGCTGGATGCTCGCCAGCGCGTCAAGATCTCACGAGCGGAGGTTCGGTTGATTCTGTGGGCGACGCTCTGGAGGTTGCCCTTTCAACGGAGTTGGGACGGCCTGTTTGAGTCGATGAGGACTGCGCCTGTCTCCTGAGGACTGGAAAGCCGGAGTCCCGATTGGACGCCACCGCGACTGCAGGTAAGTCTATAAGCACATGAGGGTCTTGATCACGGGTGCGACCGGATTTGTTGGACGAGCCGTTTGCGAGGCGGTGGTTCGTGAGGGGCATTCGGTGCGGCGCATGGCCCGCGGAAGCCGCTCACAGTCTTTGGAAGCTCAGAATGACGGAATAGATTGGGTGAGGGGTTCGGTGCTGTGTCCGAACGATCTCCGCCACGGCATGCAGGGATGTGACGCGGTCATCCACCTCGTCGGCATTATCGGCGAGATCGGTGACCAGACCTTTGAGCGGGTCCACTTGGAGGGAACACGCCGGGTCCTTGAAGCAGCTCTGACTTCTGGGGTGCGACGCATAGTCCACATGAGCGCCCTGGGGACCCGGCCTGAGGCTGCTTCACGGTACCATCAAACCAAGTGGGCTGCCGAGGAGGCTGTGAGGAGTTCTGGTTTGGATTGGACGGTATTTAGGCCTTCGTTGATCTACGGGCCCGGTGATGGATTCGTGAACTTATTCGCCGGGATGAGTCGCTGGTCGCCGGTGTTGCCGGTGATCGGTCGGGGAACGTCCCTATTGCAACCGGTGTCGGTCGATTGCGTGGCCCGGGCGTTTGCTCGTGCACTCGATTCAAAAGCCGCCGTCCACCAAACCTACGACCTTTGTGGTCCCGACCGGCTCAATCTGCCGCAGGTGTTGCAGACCCTCTTGCGGATCACCCGGCGGCGCCGTGTCATCCTAAGAATCCCTCGGGCGTTGGCTTGGTACCCGACCGCTGTTTTGGAGTGGGTCTTTCCGCGGGTCCTGCGACGTCCGTCTCCCTTGAGTCGGGATCAGATTCTTATGCTGGAGGAGGACAACGTCGGGAACCCCGAGGCGGCTGAGCGTGATTTCCAGATTCCAGTGGTTTCCTTTGCGGAGGGAGTCGGAGAATTTTTGCGCTGAGGCATTCAGGCACCGATGAGTTCGGCGACTTTTGCCGAAACGTCGCCGCTCTTCATGAGGGATTCCCCGACGAGGATGGCATGGCAGCCGGCATTCCGGAGGCGATCGACATCCGCTCGTTGGTGAATCCCACTTTCTCCCACGAGAATTCGTCGGGTGGAGTCGGAGGCGGCGAAGAGTTTCTTGGCCAGAGTTTCGGTGGTCGCGAGATTCACCTGAAAGGTCTTGAGATCCCGATTATTGACCCCTACGAGGCGGGCTCCGCAGCACAGCGCTCGCTCGAGTTCCGTCTCGTCATGAACTTCAACCAGGGCGGTCAGTCCAGCCGCATCGGCCAGACTGTGGAAGTGCGACAACTGCTCATCCGAAAGGATGGAAACAATGAGCAGGATTGCATCGGCTCCCCATTCAATGGCCTCGAGAATTTGCCGCTCATCGATAATGAAGTCCTTGCGAAGCAGCGGCAGTTGGACAGCAGCTCGGATGGCCTTGAGATACTCGAGCGATCCTTGAAAGAACTGCTCGTCGGTGAGTACCGACAGGCAGCTTGCTCCAGCCGCCTCGTATTCTTTCGCGATCCGGACTGGATCAAAATTCGGGCAAATCACGCCGAGGCTGGGGGATGCCTTTTTGACCTCTGCGATCAAAGCGATGTCTCCCTGGCGTGGGGCGACTAGAGCCGCCGTGAAGTCCCGGATCCCCGAGCCACGCTGCTGGATGGCCTGTCGAAGCTGAGAGGCAGCCACCGGTCCCGGAGCCAGCAAGGCAACCTCTACACGCTTCTGCGCGACAATGGTGTCGAGAATACTCATCGATTTAGAAAAGGTATCGGGGTTGGGGTGCTTGAATCACGCCCGAAGATCATCGGAGTCGTGCGTGCGATGGATTGAGCTCTGGGACAGCTTAGGGGCTTGGGATCACGGGCCTTGGAGCGCACGCAGGGTCCAATCGGCTCGGTCTGCCGGATTGGACCAATGGCGCATGTCCTGAATACGGCGGCGATCAAGGTTTTCAACATGTCCGTCCACCATCCCAGTCACTGATTTTAGGTTGTAGCGCGGGTGCACATAGCCCCACGCCTCGGGGCCGTCTTCCGAATTCCAATCGACAGCCCAGCGACGCGCATTGAGGTAGGGCGGTTTGACGACGTAATAGCCGGGGACGATTCGGCCCTCGAAGGGGCCGCGGGCGGAAGTGAAAACCAAGAGCTCTGACGGCCGGGCTACCTCGGCGGTCTTGAGAACACAAAATCGCCCGAACCGATCAAAGGCTCGTTCCGTGGGCGGTAGTTCAACATCATCACCGCCGACGAAAACGGAATTAATGCCCTGAGAGGGAAACACCGAAGCGGCGTAGACTCCGAGGTCTGGGTCCTCCATGCGGCGGAAAGTTTCTAACGTGCGCCGGTTTTCATTCAGGTACATTACGTCAAAACTTTTTCCCAGGTAGGGGGCGATCCGCCACGGATATCGAGCGTTGATGGGATGATTGACCAGGTGTCCCTGAAAGTCGGTGGCGTTTAGACCATAGCGGTAGCCGGGAAGCACCGAGTCGGAGTTGTCTTCAGCGTAAAGGCTCCAAGCGATGAGCAACTGACGCGACCCGGACATTTCATTGACTTGTGATGCGCGATAGCGGGCCTTACCCAGTGCCGGCAGCAGCATGGCTGCCAAGAGGGAGATAACGCCGATGACCACCAGCAGTTCGATGAGGGTGAAGGCGCGGAACCCCCTTCCCTGAGAAACAGAGGCGGTCCGGATGTAGGATGGCGGAACGATGCGCATCGACTGCGGTACGTTATACTAACCTCGAAATCCACGGCGTCCAAGACCACAGGTTGTATACGGCGGAGGTGGATCTTTTAACGGGCCAAGGGCAGCACCCTTGACCGCTTGCCTCCAAGGCACTTCCGATGGAAACTATTCCAAGTATCGAATCAAGTGCCGCACAGAAAATATGAAAACCACCGCAATTCTTGCCCTCCTTGTCGCCGCCTGCTCCATGGTCAGCCTTCGCGCTGCAGACAAACCCAAAGCCAAGGCCTATCCGTTGGACAAGTGCCTGGTGACCGACGAGAAATTTGAAGGATCCGGTATGGAAGCCTACGAGTTTGTCCATGAAGGTCAGACCATCAAACTGTGCTGCAAGAGCTGCCTCAAGGATTTTAAGAAGGACTCGGCCACCTACCTGAAGAAATTACCGAAGGCGAAAGGTCCGAAGACATCTTAATGATGCCAAGACGGGACGGGGTGCGAGGTAGTTCCCATTGTTTGCCAGGGTGGGATGTCAAAAGACTCAGGGAACAACTGGTGACCCCGTCGATCTCTGACTGCGATTTGGGCTCCGATGCGGTGGAGGGGCTCACGGTGCTTCCGGAGGTCCTGCCCCAAGACTCTTGTCGCGGTCGGGCTCAGACCCCTTGGGGAATGAGTTGTTTGGTCTGGAGTCGGGGTTCGGTGTTTCAGTGGGAATTTGAAGAGCCTTCGTCGGATCTTCGCCGTGGACCGTGGCTAGATCGCCGAATACCCAGCAATGACGTGGGTGCCCAAAAATGGGTGGACCAATGGGTGGACCAATGGGTCGAGGGTAAAAATAATCCGGTCAGGAGGGTGTCAGTGTCGGTGAGTGGAACACCCTTTCAGCGAGCGGTTTGGCGGGCGCTCCTTGAGGTTCCCCGCGGCTCACTGACTTCATACGGTCGATTGGCAACGGCCATCGGCGCTCCAGGAGCGGCTCGGGCGGTGGGAACCGCTTGCGGTGCCAATCGGGTGGCTCTTCTGGTTCCGTGCCACCGCGTCATTCAAGAATCCGGGAAATTGAGCGGTTACCGTTGGGGAATGGATCGTAAGGTGCGCCTTTTGGCTGGGGAATTGGGCGGACAAGAGCCGTGGTAAATTCTCGAATTCTCCGATGCCTTTTTTAAGGCTCTCCCCTCGGGGATCGTGCTTTGCGAGAGTAACAACCATGGAAATCAAGAGGGCTTCTGACCGACTCCTTGACTCATCCCTTGCCAATCCTCGCGATGGTATGCCATTTACCGCATCGATGAAGTCTGCATCGCCTGTTGTCTGGGTCCTTTTGGCTACGCTGGGTTTGGGTTGCGCTAGTTCCCAAAACACCAATCTGACCTCGCGCTCGCCCGCCCCGTCACCCGAAGCCAATTATTTGTTCGAGACTACGTTTCGGACGCATCGTCGTGGGGTGCAACCCGAGAATGTGAAGGCCTGGGTCGTGATGGGGTTGAGCTTGTACCCCATGCAGCCCGTCCCCAACACGGAGAACCGCTTCGAGGCGTTGGTGCCGCTGCCGACGGACCGTTCTGTCTTGCGGTATCGGTACAAATTCCAGTTCACCTATCCCGGGGTGCTGGACAACAATATTAACAGTACCATGTCGCCAGAGTATGAGCTTCAGGTGAAGTCGGGCGCCGCAGGCAACTAATTTTGAGTTTCCGACTCTCCGCTACCGGATCAGTTTTCAGGAGTGGGTCAGAGCGAGAGTTCTAATTGGTCATCTTCGCTGAGCGCGTAGGCTTCCATCCCTTGCCGACGTAAGTATCGCGCAAAATCGGCAGCGAAGCCGTGGAGCGTGAATACTCTCTGCGGCCGTACTTCTTTCACGAATCTTACCAGGTCCGAGAAGTCAGCATGATCGCTGAGGGCGAACCGTGGTTGGTTTTCGTTCGTCTTCGGCCAACGGCGGTCCAATGCCCAACCACTGAGCGATGCGATTCGGAGGGGACCAATCCCGGGTTGAGCTGAGAGCAGCGGACGGGCAGTCGGCGTGATAATAACGTGGCCACGTGCGGTCTCAGGATTCAGCAGCGTCCAGCGGGGGAACTGGTATCCCAGGTCCGCATAAATTTCTGTCAGTCGGGCTGAGCTGGCGTGCAGTTGGATGGGAAGGTTGGCTTTGAAAAGGGAGATCAAGATCTCTTGTGCCTTGCCCAGAGAGTAGCTGATTAGCACCGGGGTGATTCCGGCATCCAGCGAAGTTCTGCAAAAATGGAGTATCGACGCTAGCACCTCCTCCGTGGGCGGAAAGATGTACCGGGGACGCCCGTAGGTGGTTTCCATGACCAAGGTGCGGGCATGCACCGGTTCGCAGCGTTCTGAACTCCGGCCCTCCCGGAGTTTAAAATCTCCGGTGTAGAGCAGGGAATCCCCATTGACCTCCAGGCGGGCCATGGCACTGCCCAAGATATGCCCCGCTGGATGCAGGCTGAGGCGGAACGGCGTCTGGGTCGTCGATGATTCCAGATCGGAGTGATGGAGACACTCGTTGAATTCTAGGACCCGCTCCGCTCGGGTTCCGGAAACCCGTGATCGCATCAGTCGGCGCGTAGCCTCAGTGAGGATGACCGCGGAATGTCGAGCCGTGTGATCTGAGTGGGCATGGCTAACCACAACCCACTCGCCCGTTCGGACCGGATGATGGGGATCCATCCAAAGTCCCAGATGGGGAAAATGAAGGCCGCTGTCCCGGTATTGGAAATCCAATTCTGAAGCCACGGGAGGGCCCGCCATGTTTAGGAGACTCCCCCGGTACCCTTCACATCGAGGCAGAGAAGTTCGCCCTTCCAGTTTCGGATGTACAAGCGTCCGTTGAGGAGCACGGGTGTCGACCAGACTTTGCCTCTCGCGACTTGGGCACGGACCACTTCCTGGTATCCCGTGGGATCGGCCTTGACGATGATCAATTCGCCTTTGCCCGTGACCCAGATGAGCTTGTCTCCGGCAGCGGTCAGCACGCCTGTTTCAGCCTTCGGGGACTCCCAGACAACCTTGCCGGTCGTGGCTTCGAGGCACTTGAGTCGCGCATTGGAATCTCCGCCATCGCCATCAATACCATAGACGTGGCCGCGGACTCCAACGGGTGCCTGCATGTGCGATCGCAGGGCCTGATTCTTCCAGAGCTCCGTGGCTCCAGATCCAGTGAATCGGAGTCCGCAGGCTCCGGTTCCATAGCCAGACGTGAGGATCATGGTGTCGCCGATCACCACGGGGTCTGCTGCGTTGACGTCGTAGCGGGTTTTCCATAAGTGACGCCAAAATTCACGACCGTTCACCGGATCCACCACGATCACATGGCGAAGCCCAAAAATTGCCAAAGCCGGCTTCCCCTCCAAAGAAAAGGGAACTGGAGTGCCATAACCCGCCGAGCCCTTGCCGCTTGTCCACGCCTCCTTGCCGGTGTCCTTATCCAGCGCCAATCCGGCATCACCAGCATTGTACACCACTCGATCTCCGGCGATGTGCGGTGCCCCGGCGAATCCCCACTCGGGGACCTTCAGGCCAAGTTCCGATACGAGATTCCGGGACCAGAGTACTTTGCCTGACGACGCCTCGAGGCATAAAGCTGTGCCTGCTTTTGAAAGCGTGTAGACACGGCCGCCATCGACGGTGGGCGTTCCGGAAGTGCCTCCCTCGTAATAGTGATCAGCGAGTTTCTCAGGATAGCTGTGGCGCCAAAGCTCTTTGCCGCTGCTCGCTTCTAGCGCTACGACACTGTCGATACCACCGTCTTTCAGCCCATTGTGTCCCAAGGTGAAGAGTCTGCCTTCGACGAGGCTCATGGATGAGAATCCGGCTCCAACATAGGCCTTCCACACAGGGCGGGGCTGACCTCCTGGCCAATTGCCCAACCACCCGCTCTCTGCGGAAAGGCCGGTTCCATCGATGCCGCGGAAGCGGGGCCAATCGGCGGCGGACACAGGTAAGGAGTAAATGGCTGTGACCACTGCAAGCCCATACAGACAGGAACGCTTCATCCCCCTCAAGTTAGTCGGAGGACTGGGATCGTCAATCCGCCTCACGAGGATCGCATAACTCAAAAATACTACGGTCCGTTGAATGGATGCCCCATGTTTTTTCGCGCTCTTTGGATGGCTGACGGACAGCAAGCCAACGGCGTTGTGTTCTGTCGCCGTTTGGAGGTCTCGCATCGTTGACATCCAGCAGGTCTGGGAGCGAGCAGGCCAAAACGCTTCTGCCGGGAATTTTTGCAAAACCGGGAATGTTTGGTGCAAAAAGTAGATATTGGTCAAAAATAATTATTAAAATAACAAAACATCGTGATGGCGTTTTTTTTTGATTGACCGTTAGCCAGTCAGGGTGGCAATTAGAGTTGTGAGTATCGCAAAAGGTAACAATCGCGTTCTGTTGGTCGAGGCAGATGATTCTATTCAAAGGATTATTGCTTATCATCTCAAAAAAGCAGGCTTCGAGACGGAGTTTGCTGAGACCAGTGAGGCTGCGATCGCTCAGAGTCAGAATCCTCCAGCTTGTGCTGTGATCGATCTGATGATTCCCGGAACCGGTGGACTGTCCGTCCTGAAGCATTTCCGTGAACACCTCATGCAAGTTCCGGTGATCGCCATGGCACGGCGCGGCGATGCCACCGACGGGTTGACTGCGATCCGATCTGGAGCTTTCGACTACGTGACAAAGCCTCTGGATGTGGGTGCATTTGTGGCCACGATTTCTGCTGCGGTGCGAACCGGGCAGTCCCTCGGTCAGCACGTCAGCCAGTTCCCGGGGCTCCGCGATACTCAATGGATTGGTCAATCGTCCTCGGCACATATCTTGCGGGAGACAGCTTCAGCACTTGGGGCTACACAGGCTGATGTGTTGATCACAGGGCCCGAGGGCAGCGGCAAACGCCTCTTTGCCCGCATGCTGCATCACGTTAGTGCTCGTTCCCGCGGTCCGTTGATCTCGGTTCATTGTGCCTCGATACCGGGAGACCTTCTGGAGGAGGAGTTGTTTGGTAAGTCATCCGGGTCTAGTTCGGATTCCTTTGATGAAACCCGCCGACCCGGGCGAGTCCAAATGGCCGAAGGCGGGACCTTAGTATTGGTAGATGTGGGGGAAACGCCGTTGGCCCAGCAGGCATTGCTTTTGGAACTCCTGCAGAACCGCTGGATTTACCGTCAACACATGGGCGTCTCTGTGCCGGTAAATGTCCGCGTGATGGCCACCAGTCGCACCAATTTGCGGACCAAAGTAGAAGCGAATGAATTTCGTGAGGACCTTTTTTATCGACTCAGTGCACTGACGGTTGAAATACCCTCGCTTCGGGAGCGCATCGCCGACCTGCCTCTGCTTTCCGCAATCTTTCTTCAGCGCCTGTCGATGGTCCGTTCCGGTATTATTCCCCAGATTACCACTGCAGCTTCAGGTATCCTCAGAAATTATTCTTGGCCAGGAAATGTCCGTGAGTTGGAGTCTATTCTGGAATGGGCCTACTTGAGTTCTGTCGGCGGTGAAATTCGTGTGGCGGATTTGCCTCCTCGCCTCCTCCATCAGAATGATCCTACAAAAATTCATCAGGGCGGTTTAGCGGTGCCTTATGTAGGAGGAATGTCGATGGAGGCCATCGAGAAGTTGGCCGTTCAGCAGACTCTCGCTCTGTGCCAAGGCAACAAGGCTGCAGCCGCCCGGATTTTGGATGTCACCGAGAAGACCATCTATAACAAGTTGGCCCGGTTGGGTTTGAAGGATAGTGATTCGGACGTCCCGGTCACACGCCTCAAGCGGGGTCGCCCGCCGGGCAGTAAAAACGCCTGAAGCGCTGACGATTCGATCGGTTTTCAGACCATTTGAGCTTCGGTTGTTTCGTTAATTACTCCGCCTCGGGACACGCCGTTGTGGTT
>Ga0209598_10004179_pt1 | contig 10680 bp, 8 predicted proteins | sample M_140807_EF_Meta_FD_187317 | JGI IMG/M metagenome (GOLD analysis project Ga0209598, IMG submission 187317) | Freshwater microbial communities from Lake Montjoie, Canada to study carbon cycling - M_140807_EF_MetaG (SPAdes) (version 2) | ecosystem: Environmental > Aquatic > Freshwater > Lake... | reverse complement strand
CACCGAGCCCGGCGTGGTCATCGGGCCGATGATCGAGCCGGCGGCCATCGCCAAGGTCCAGGCGCATATTGCCGACGCAGTGTCGCAGGGCGCCAAGGTGGTGGTGGGCGGCAAGCCCCATGCGCTTGGCGGCCTGTTCTTCGAGCCCACGGTGCTCACTGGTGTGACCCCGGCGATGCGGGTGGCGCGCGAAGAGACTTTCGGTCCGGTGGCGCCGCTGTTTCGCTTCAAGGACGAGGCCGAGGCGATCGCCATGGCCAACGACACAGAGTTCGGTCTGGCGTCTTATCTGTACGCCCGCGATGTCGGTCGGATCTTCCGCGTCGCCGAGGCGCTTGAGTCGGGGATGGTTTGTATCAACTCCGGGATCCTGTCCAACGAGGTCTCGCCCTTCGGTGGCGTGAAGCAGTCGGGTCTGGGTCGGGAAGGGTCCAAGTACGGGATCGACGAGTACCTCGAACTCAAGTACCTCTGTCTGGCGGGCATCTGATCGAAAGGTTTTGGCAATGAAGATGAAGGTGAGGGCGGCGGTCCTGCGGGAGATCGGTTTGCCGGCTCCGTATGCCCAGAGTCAACCGCTGAGCATTGAGACGGTCGAGCTCGACGATCCCGGTCCGGGGGAGGTGCGGGTGAAGATCCAGGCGGCCGGCTTATGCCATTCGGATCTGTCAGCCATCAACGGCGATCGACCCTGGCCGGTGCCCATCGTACCCGGTCACGAAGCGGCAGCCGAAGTGGTGGAACTTGGCGCCGCGGTCTCAGATTTGAAAGTGGGCGATCACGTCGTGCTGGTTTTCCGGCCGGCGTGTGGCGCCTGCCCAGACTGTGCGGTCGGCAGGCCCGCCCTGTGCGGGCCTGGGGGAGAGTCCAATGGCTCGGGGTCATTGCTGGGCGGCTACAAGCGCCTGTCTTTGGCGGGAAGCCCCCTGAACCACCATATGGGCTGCGCAGCCTTTGCGGAATATGCCACCGTCTCTCGCCGCTCGGTTGTCCCGATCGATCACCAACTGCCCTGGGAGCATGCTGCGCTCTTTGGCTGCGCGGTCCTGACGGGAGCTGGGGCGGTGTTCAACACCGCGCGGATGGAGGCCGGGGCCCGGGTCGCAGTGGTCGGCCTGGGCGGCGTCGGGTTTTCCTCGCTGCTGGCTGCGGTGGCGGCCGGTGCGCGGGAGGTCATCGCCATCGACATGCTGCCTTCCAAGCTTGAGCTTGCCCGGCAATTGGGGGCTGCTCGGGTGTTTGATGCCCGCGATCCGGATGTGATCGCCCAGGTCAAGGCGGCCACTCAGGGTGGGGTTGACTATGCTTTCGAGATGGCCGGCGTGGTTGCAGCGCTTGAGCTGGCGTATCGGATCACGCGGCGCGGCGGCACCACGGTGACGGCTGGCTTGCCTAACCCAGCTGCCCAGTGGCCTTTGCAGGCGGTTTCGCTGATTGCCGAGGAACGAACACTCAAGGGCAGTTACATCGGCTCCTGTGTGCCTAGCCGGGATGTGCCTCGATTTGTCGATCTGTTCCAGGCGGGGCGTTTGCCGGTGGATCGACTGTTGAGCGAGCGGATTTCACTCGAGGAGATCAACCCTGCGCTGGATCGCCTGGCGCGGGGCGAGTCGATTCGTCAGGTGATCATGATGCAGTGAGCGCCTGCGAAGGGCGCCGTTCGGTCTGCTGCGGGTGAGTCCGTCCAGGCCATGGAGAAGACATGTCAGCGAGAGAGGCAGGCAGCGGTCAGGCCGATGCAGAGTTCGACTATGTGATCGTGGGCGCCGGCACGGCTGGTTGCCTGCTGGCGAACCGGCTGTCTGCGGATCCCTCAAAGCGTGTTCTGCTCCTTGAAGCCGGGGGCAAGGACGACTGGATCTGGATCCACATCCCGGTTGGCTATCTGTACTGCATCGACAATCCGCGCACCGACTGGCAATTTCGGACCGAGGCCGAGCCTGGCTTGGGCGGTCGTTCCTTGATCTACCCACGAGGCAGAACCCTGGGCGGATGCTCATCGATCAACGGGATGCTCTATCTCCGCGGTCAGAGTGCTGACTACCAGCGCTGGGTGGACGCCGGCAATCCGGGTTGGTCGTGGGACGAGGTGCTGCCCTATTTCCTCAAGCATGAGCACTATCACGGGCTGGATGATGGCGGGTCCGATCCACTGCATGGTCATGGTGGTGAGTGGCGTGTCGAGCGGCCCAGAGTGTCCTGGGAGGTGCTTGATGCCTTTCAGGCGGCTGCAGAGCAAGCGGGTATTCCCAAGACGAATGATTTCAACCGCGGCAATAACTTCGGTTGCGGTTATTTCGAGGTCAACCAGAGCAAGGGTGTCCGCTGGAGTGCATCCAAGGCATTTCTGCGTCCGGTCGAGTCGCGCCCCAATCTGGTCGTCTGGACGGACGCACAGGTCAAGCGTGTGCGGCTGGAAGGCAAGCGCGCGGTCGGCGTTGAAATTTCACGTGGGATTGGCCGGGGGTCAGCGGCTGCGGCTGCACAGCAGTTTGTCAGGGCCCGCGGCGAGGTGATTTTGGCGGCCGGAGCGGTTAACTCACCTCATCTGCTTCAGCTGTCCGGGATCGGCCCCTCTGAGTGGCTTCAGTCGATTGGCGTGCCGGTGGTGCATGACCTGCCTGGCGTGGGCGGGAATCTGCAGGACCATCTGCAGCTTCGGATGGCTTATACCGTTCAAGGCGTGACCACGCTGAACCGGCAAGCCAACAGTCTGTTTGGCAAGGCATGGATGGGTCTTCAATATGCGCTGTGGCGCCGTGGTCCTCTGACCATGTCGCCGAGCCAGCTTGGAGCGTTCGCTCCGAGCGATGCTAGCGAGGCCTTTCCGGACCTTGAGTATCACGTACAGCCCCTCTCGCTTGACCGCTTCGGGGAGCCGCTGCATCGATTTCCGGCGATCACCACATCGGTCTGTCACTTGCGTCCGTATTCGCGGGGCTCGATCCGTGCCACGAGTTCGATCTGGTCTGATGCGCCCGTGATTCGTCCGAATTATTTGTCGGATCAGCGTGACCAGATTGTTGCCAGCAATGCGATTCGCTTGACTCGGCGCATCATGGGGATGCCCGCGATGGCGCGATATCGACCAGAAGAGTTCAAGCCGGGGGCGAACTTCCAGTCGGAAGATGAACTCGTGCAGGCGGCTGGTGAAATCGGGACCACGATTTTCCATCCTGTTGGGACGGCCAAGATGGGGCCTGATTCGGATCAAGGTGCGGTGGTGGACGGCCGATTACGGGTAAGAGGTGTCCAGGGCCTTCGGGTGATCGATGCTTCCGTTATGCCGTTTATCACCTCAGGCAATACGAATTCACCCACGCTGATGATTGCCGAGCGCGGCGCGGAGATGGTGCTGGCAGATGCCCGCTGATGTTTCACGTGAAACATTGGATTCGCTAGTCTTCAGCTGCACTGCTCTAGTTGTCGAGTGATTGGTGTCAGGCCGCGGGTGGCGGAGCAATAAACCGCCTCGCGGTGAGGGCGGCTGGTCTGGAGCAGAAGCATTGGTCGAGCCGACCATTTGAATTTGACGATTGATCGCCAGTTTCGTGGCGCCGCAGGCTTGTTCGTTCGCTGTGGGCTGGGCTCCAGGCGTTGAGGCCACGGGCTGCTCCTGCCTGGTGATGGAGTTGCCGTCATCCTGCTTTCTCCAGGCTTTGAATCCGCATGAGCGGATCAGGTATTGCATGCCCGATTCGACCATGCGGCTACCCAACACCTCAGGCCTAAGACCGAAGACCGAACTAAGGCTAATGTTTCACGTGAAACAGCGCCTATAATTCGCCTCCCTTCTTCTGCTGGATCATGGCGCCATGCACTTCCCAGAAGCATTCGATGTGATTGTGGTTGGCGGCGGACACGCCGGCACTGAGGCTGCGCTTGTCTCGGCCAGAATGGGCGCGCGCACACTTTTACTGACCCACAACATCGAGACTCTCGGGCAGATGTCTTGCAACCCTTCGATTGGCGGAATCGGCAAGGGACATCTGGTTAAAGAGGTGGATGCGCTGGGTGGTGCCATGGCGGCTGCCACGGATGAGGCGGGCATTCAGTTTCGGATACTCAATTCAAGCAAAGGCCCCGCCGTCAGGGCGACTCGGGCTCAGGCAGATCGGGTGTTATATCGAAAAGCGATTCGAACGCGTCTCGAAAATCAGCCGAACCTTTGGCTGTTTCAGCAGGCGGTTGATGACTTGATCCTGGAGGGCGATCGAGTCGCCGGAGCAGTCACTCAAATCGGCCTCCAGTTCAGGGCTCGGGCCGTGGTGGTCACTGCGGGAACCTTTCTGAATGGACTGATCCACATTGGCTTGAACAACCACTCTGCCGGTCGAGCAGGGGATCCGCCCGCGGTGTCGCTCGGTCAGCGGCTCAAGGAAATGAAGCTGCCTCAAGGTCGATTGAAGACCGGGACGCCGCCTCGAATAGACGGGCGATCGATTGATTTTTCAAAGCTTGACGTTCAGCACGGCGATCTCGACCCAATGCCAGTGTTCTCCTTCCTGGGTCATCCTGATCAGCACCCGGCGCAGTTGCCGTGCTGGGTGACCCACACCAACGAACGTACGCACGAAATCATCCGGTCGGGACTGGACCGCTCCCCGATGTACACCGGCGTGATCGAGGGCGTTGGTCCCCGTTACTGTCCTTCTATTGAAGACAAGATTCACCGGTTTGCCCATAAGTCTGCGCACCAGATCTTCCTCGAGCCGGAGGGTCTGACCACACATGAGTTTTATCCAAATGGCGTGTCCACCAGCCTGCCTTTCGATGTTCAGATCGAACTGGTCAGGTCGATGGTGGGCCTCGAGGCAGCGCACATCCTTCGGCCAGGGTATGCGATCGAGTACGACTACTACGATCCGCGTGGTCTGAAGGATTCACTCGAAACACGAGCCATTAAGGGCCTGTTCTTTGCGGGACAAATCAACGGTACGACCGGCTATGAGGAGGCTGCGGCACAGGGTCTGCTGGCCGGCATCAATGCGGCTCTGCAGGTTCAGTCACGTGATCCCTGGTGTCCGGCACGCAGTGAAGCCTATCTGGGTGTGCTGGTTGATGATCTGATTAGCCGGGGCGTCTCCGAGCCGTATCGGATGTTCACCAGCCGGGCAGAGTACCGCTTGAGTTTGCGCGAAGACAATGCGGATCTGCGACTGACCGAACAGGGCAGGGCACTGGGATGCGTGGATGATGCGCGGTGGGCTGCCTTCTGCCGCAAGCGCGATGCAATCGAAGGCGAGCTTCAACGACTGCGCAGCACTTGGGTCAATCCGAAGGTACTCGACGCAGATCGCGCCACTGCCCTGCTGGGTGCGCCGATTGAGAAGGAGTACTCGTTGGCTGATTTGGTCCGTCGCCCCGAATTGAAGTACCGGGAATTGGTCGAGGCACTGGGAGACGGGGTTTCTGATCCGGAAGTCGCCGAGCAGGTCGAGATTCAGCTCAAGTATCAGGGCTATATCGACCGTCAGCAGGCTGAGGTCGAGCGCCAGGCGAATCAGGCGCATCAGAAGATTCCCGATGACATGAACTATGACGATGTCGCGGGCCTCTCATTCGAGGCGCGTCAGCGATTGAGTCAGCATCGCCCTCAGACGCTTGGTCTGGCATCCCGGATCCAAGGCATCACGCCTGCCGCGATCTCCTTGCTGCTCATCCACCTCAAACGCCTGCGGGCCGGTGCTGCTCGAGATGCAGCCTGAACTCATGAACCAGCGGGCCTTATCGGATCCGAAGGCATCGCTCGAAGACCTCCTGCATGAGGGGACGGTCGCCCTTGGGCTCGATCTTCACCAGGCCTGCCGGGACAAGCTGCTCGCCTACCTCAATCTGATGATCAAGTGGAACGCGGTCTTCAACCTTACCGCGATCCGGGATCCTCGGCAGATGCTGATCCAGCATCTGCTCGATTCTCTGTCGGTGATTCCGGTGCTTCGACGTCACCTCGATCTTGACCATGCTGAACTGGCTGATGTCGGGTCTGGAGCCGGGCTACCTGGCCTGCCGATTGCCATGGTTTGCCCGTCTGTCAGGCTGGTGTCGGTTGAACCGGTCGGCAAGAAGGCCGCCTTTCAGAGGCAGGTAGCGGCGGAGCTAGCACTTACTAATGTTGAAGTCTATGCGGGTCGGGTCGAGTCATTGGATCGACCCGTCGATCTGGTGACCTGCCGGGCCTTTGCCTCCCTGGACGACTTTCTGAAGGGGTCGTTCGGGTTGATTCACAAAGGAACGGTGCTGGCTGCGCTCAAAGGGCAGGGCGCAGAAGTCGACGCCGAATGCGCAGCATTGCCGCCTGAATGTCAGATCGAGATCGAGCCGCTGGATGTGCCATTTCTATTTGCGCAACGCCATCTGGTCCTGATTCGAAACGCACCAGGCCGCCATCAGGGGCCTGAAGCCTCGCCCGCCTGAACCTCAAACCGAACCCTGGCTGCCAGCCAACCGAGAGAACGGAGCCGCCCATCGTGGCCAAGATATTCGCGATCGCCAATCAGAAGGGCGGCGTCGGTAAGACCACCACCGCCGTGAATCTGGCCGCCGCCCTGGCCCGGCTCGGCCAGCGCGTCCTGCTGATCGACCTCGACCCACAGGGCAATGCGACGATGGGCAGTGGTATCGACAAACGTTCGATCCACCGCAGCGTCTACCAGGTGCTGATTGGCCTGTCCGACATCGCCGAGGCTCGCGTCCGCTCCGAAGCCGGCGCGTATGACGTACTACCGGCAAACCGTGAACTGGCGGGCGCAGAGATCGAGCTGGTCGATTTCGAGGAACGGGAAACCCGGCTGAAGGACGCCATCCATGCAGTCGACCCGGAGTACGACTTCGTGCTGATCGACGCGCCACCCGCTCTGTCGCTGCTGACGCTCAACGGTCTGTGTGCGGCGCACGGTGTGGTCATTCCGATGCAATGCGAGTACTACGCGCTGGAGGGGCTGTCGGATCTGGTGGCGACGATCAAGACCGTGCATGCCAACCTGAACACCAATTTGAAAGTGATCGGCCTGCTTCGGGTGATGTTCGACCCAAGGATGACCCTGTCTCAGCAGGTGTCGGCGCAACTGGAGCAGCACTTCGGCGACAAGGTCTTCAAGACGGTGATTCCGCGAAACATCCGATTGGCCGAGGCGCCCAGTCATGGGCTGCCCGGGGTGATTTTCGACCCGGAGTCGAAGGGCGCAAAAGCCTATGTCGAATTCGGCGCCGAGATGATCCAGCGCATCGCCTCACTCTGACCGCGGTGCAAACCCGATTCAGTCCGGACTCAAATCCATTCGCCCTGCATCGCTCAGGAAATTGCCACACATGACTGCCAAAAAACCCAAAGGCCTGGGCCGTGGCCTTGAAGCCCTGCTTGGTCAGGATCGCAGCGCTGCATCGGGCGCCGAATCGACATCCGGTGCGCCGAGTCTGCTGCCGCTGACCCGCTTGCAGGCTGGCCGCTACCAGCCCAGAAGTCGCATGGACGAAACCGCTTTGCAGGAACTGTCTGCCTCGATTCGACAGCACGGCATGATGCAACCGATCGTGGTGCGGCCGATCGGGTCGGACCGCTACGAAATCATTGCCGGCGAGCGGCGGTTCCGGGCTGCCAAACTGGCCGATCTCACTGAGGTGCCGGTCATCGTTCGGGAGGTCAGCGACGAAAACGCACTGGCCATGGCGCTGATCGAGAACATCCAGCGCGAAGACCTCAACCCGCTTGAGGAAGCCCAGGCGATTCGCCGCCTGCTCGACGAATTCAATTACACACACGAGCAGGCGTCCGAGGCGATCGGACGCTCGCGCAGTGCAACCAGCAACCTGCTGCGGCTGCTGAATCTGGCCCACCCGGTACAGACCATGCTGCTGGCCGGCGATCTTGAAATGGGTCATGCACGAGCGCTGTTGGTGCTCGAGCGTGCTCAGCAGATCCTCGCTGCGAATCAGGTCGTCGATAAGCGACTGTCGGTGCGTGAAACCGAGAAACTCGTCGCCCAATTGCAGGCGCGCGCACTGGATGCCGGATCAGCACGAGCAACGCCCCGGTCTGCGTCGCAGGATGTCGACCTGCTTCGCCTGCAGGAGCAGATCGCACAGCATCTGCAGACCGCCGTCGAGTTATCGGCCAATGCACGCGGCAAGGGCCGTCTGGTCATCCGCTTTGATTCGGTGGAGCAGTTCGAAGGCATCCGCTCCACCCTGGGTCTGGCCGAGGATCGGCTCCCCGACTGACAGGGCTTAGCGGACGATCAACCCGCGCAGCGCCACAAACCCCTCGGGCGATCGATCAGATTCCGGTGGCCTTGCGCAGGAAGTCGAATCGGTCAATCGACTTGACAGTCACCTCTCGAACCTCGCCGCCCTTGAGCAGCCGAAGCGGAATGTTCGCGCCCGCCGGTCCGACCTTCCAGACCTTCCGGTAGAAGTCGGCCTGCTCTCCAATCCGATCGCCGCCCACGCCCACGACGATATCGCCGACATTCACGCCGGCATTTTCCGCCGGGCCGTTGCGTGCCAGGCGCGTCACCATCAGGTTTCCGCGCACATCCTCGGTGGTCATGCCGAGCCAGGGCTGCACGCCCGCCGAGCGCCGCCCATTGGCCAGCAGATCTGACATGATCGGCTTGAGCAGATTGACTGGCACGAAGAGATTGCCCGGCACACCCTTCTGGCTTGGCGATGCGTCGTTCACGATCAGCGACCCGACCCCGACCAGCGTGCCGTCAGCCGTGATCAAGGCTGCACCACTCCAGTTGTTGACCGGCGGGAAGGTGTAGATCGGACGCTCGATCAGGTATTCCCAGCCAGCCGCAAAGGGCTTGCGCGACAGCACGAAGATCTCGGTTGCCTCGGGTTCGCCATGGCCCAGGGTGAGGACCTTTTGCTTTTCCGAAACCGCGTCGGAATCGCCTAGCGGCAAGGGCTTGCCGTCCAGTGCCACGGCGGTGCGCACCAGGCCGAATCCGGTGGCATGGTCATAGCCTGCAACCGACGCGGGGATTCGCTTGCCTGACGCGGTGGTGACCATCACGGCATCGGCTTCGAGCGTCACATAGCCGATGGTCAGGACGGTGCGCGCATCCAGAATGATGCCGGTGCCGACCCGATCCGGCCCGAGCGTCTGCGACGAACCGGCATCCTCCGGCACCTTTGCATTAACCCGGACGATCGAACTGTTGAACCGCTGCAGATCGCCTGATGTTGCGCGGGGCGCTGAGGCGGGTGCGGCGACCTGTGCCACGCTCTGGGCGGTGCCGACCGACGGCAGCGTCAGGCCCAAACCAAGCCCAAGGCCGAACTGTACCGCTCGAGCGGCCCACGTGTATCGCTGCGCCATGATCCTTCTCCTGATGACGGATCGATCGATTCTTCTGCCATGCACACCAAAAGGCAAGTCGCAGGCTCGTTCAATGGTCCTGTCCAAGCGCCGTCTCGAGCGTTGTTGCGTTGCAATCATGACAGACCCTGTTTTGACTGGCAGGCCTGAGCGCCCTATACTTAGCAGCCTTTGCTTGCCGTGCTTCCTGTTTGCGGGCTTACGGATGTTTGTCGCAGTCGGGTTGCAGGTCGCCACAGTCGCAGTGCTGGCGTTGATCGCCGGTCTGTTTTTCGACTGGACGAACGCCGGTTTTTTGGTGTCTGGCGGCTTGGCAGCAATTATCCCGAACGGCCTGTTCGCTTTGCGACTGGCAGCCAATCGGGGACGAACCGCCGAGTCTTATCCGGCTGTGTTCTTTCTCGGTGAGTTCGCGAAGATCGGCTTGACGGTCGCGCTGATTGCGCTGATCGCCAGATTGTTCGCGTCGCTGAACTGGCTGCCAATGCTGATCGGTCTGATTGCTGCATTGCAGGCTCCGCTGTTTGCGTTCCTCTGGGCGCGCAAACCGAAGAAGTAGCGTACCAAGAACTCCTCGACGAACCGCAACGCCCTAGCGACAGACTTAGCAGACCATGGCCGACGCCGAGCACGCCCCCACAGCCTCCGAGTACATCGTCCACCACCTGACGCACTTTAATACCTCGGGACATCCCCAGGAAAAGGTGATCGACTTCTCGCTCGTGAACCTCGACACGGTGTTCTGGGCAGTGCTCATGGGCCTGATCAGCTGCGTGCTGATGTATCGCGCGGCCAGGTCGGTCACCTCGGGCGTTCCGGGGCGCTTCGTCGGCGCAATCGAATCGGTCGTCGAGTTCGTCCATGAGCAGGCGCGCTCGATCGTCAAGGGCGACATCACCTACATCGCCCCGCTGGCGCTGGTGTCCTTCGTCTGGATTTTCTTCATGAACGCCATGGACTTCATCCCCCTTGATCTGATCCCCAAGATCTGGGAGAGCATCCATGGCGCCACTGGTGGCGATCCGCACCATGCCTACATGCGGGTCGTGCCCACCGCCGACTTAAACGCCACGCTGGCGATGTCGCTGGTGGTATTGGGTGCCTCGATTTACTACGGCATCAAGGCCAAGGGATCGGGCGGCTTCTTCCACGAACTGGTTTCGGCGCCTTTCGGGTCGGGCATCCTGCTGGCCCCGGTCAACCTGCTGATGCAACTCATCGAATATCTCGCCAAGACCATATCGCTGGGCATGCGGTTGTTCGGGAACATGTTCGCTGGCGAACTGATTTTCATGCTGATCGCCCTGCTTGGCGCTTCGGCCACCTGGTGGGGAGCAGGTCTGCACATCTTCACC
>Ga0209598_10004177_pt1 | contig 10681 bp, 9 predicted proteins | sample M_140807_EF_Meta_FD_187317 | JGI IMG/M metagenome (GOLD analysis project Ga0209598, IMG submission 187317) | Freshwater microbial communities from Lake Montjoie, Canada to study carbon cycling - M_140807_EF_MetaG (SPAdes) (version 2) | ecosystem: Environmental > Aquatic > Freshwater > Lake... | reverse complement strand
AGAGTTAAATATAGGTGGTGGGTATGGAATTGCTTACACAAAGAATGAAAGTGGGATATCACCAGCACAAGTTATTCCCGCAATTGCACAGGTAATCAAATCAGAATGCGCAAAGGCAAAACTTGCCGTTCCTAAAGTTTCAATTGAGCCAGGCCGAGCAATTGTTGGCCCAACAACAACAACTATTTATGTTGTGGGAACAACTAAATCAGTTACCTTAGAAAATGGTGCAAAGCGCCGATATATTTCAGTAGATGGTGGAATGAGTGAAAATATCAGGCCAGCACTTTATGGTGCGACCTACTCAGTATTTTTAGCAAATAGAGATTCAGCAGCAAAGGCAATCAACTCTCGAATTGTAGGAAAGCATTGCGAGAGTGGGGATATCTTGATTTCTGAAATTGATATGCCAGAGGATGTAAAAGCTGGTGACCTATTGGCAATTCCAGCAACTGGTGCGTATGGTCGAAGTATGGCTAGCAATTACAACCATATGCCAAGGCCATCTGTGATTGCAGTAATAAATGGCACCGCTCGAGAGATTTTACGCAGAGAAAATGAGGATGATTTGCTAAATCTGGATGTAATTCAAGCGCCACGGCAACTGTCATAAGTTTGAGATACTTCTCCAATGAAATCTCTTAAAGTCGGCATGCTTGGCTGCGGCACAGTTGGCTCTCAGATTGCCCGGCTGCTGGTCGCAAATAAAGCAGACCTAACTTCACGTGCTGGAGCACAGATTGAATTAGTTAAGGTGGCGGTAAGAGATGCCAAAGTTAAACGCGATGGCATACCAGATAATTTAATTACTACAGATGCAAACTCAATTGTTAATGATCCAAACATTGATTTAATCATTGAAGTTATTGGCGGCATTTCACCTGCAAAAGAATTGATTTTAACTGCATTAAAAAATGGTAAATCAGTTGTCACTGCTAATAAAGCATTACTAGCCAAATCTGGTGCAGAGCTTTATGAAGCAGCAAGTAAGGCAAATGTTGATTTGTATTACGAAGCAGCGGTTGCTGGCGCAATTCCAATCTTGCGACCACTTCGTGAATCATTAGTTGGTGATCAAGTTGTTAGAATCATGGGAATTGTAAATGGAACTACAAATTACATACTTACCAAGATGGATGAAAGCGGAACTGCATTTGCTGATGCGCTCAAGCAGGCACAAGATTTAGGGTTTGCTGAAGCTGATCCAACTGCTGATGTTGACGGCTTTGATGCAGCTGATAAAGCAGCAATTTTAGCGGGCTTAGCATTTCATTCTAGAGTTACAGATAAAGATGTTTACCGTGAAGGAATTACAAAAATAACAGCAACTGATGTCAAAGTAGCCAAAGCCATGGATATGGTAATTAAGTTATTAGCAATTACGGAGTTAACTGCCGCTGGTGAAATTTCGGTAAGAGTTCACCCAGCCTTAATTTCTCGCAATCATCCGCTTGCATCAGTTAGAGAGTCATACAACGCAGTATTCGTAGAGGCAAAATCTGCTGGTCAGATGATGTTCTATGGCAGAGGCGCTGGTGGTGAACCAACAGCAAGCGCTGTACTAGGTGATTTAGTTGCTATTGCCCGTCATAAAATTTCAGGTGGAATGGGTCCAAAAGAGAGTGATTACGCATCATTAAAAATTGCACCGATTGGTCAAACAAAAACTAAGTATTTAATTAGATTAAATGTGGCTGATAAGCCAGGTGTTTTAGAGTCTGTTGCCCATGTCTTTGCCGCCCATAGTGTTTCAATTCAAACTGTTAGACAAACTGGTGCTGGTGATAAAGCAGAATTAATCGTCATGACTCATAGTTCAACAGAGTCAGCACTTTCTGCCACCGTTAAAGATTTGAGCAATCTACCTGCGGTAACTGATGTTGCAAGTGTGCTTAGAGTTGAAGGTGCGATGTAATGAGTTTATTTGGCAAAAAAGGCGCACACCAATGGCGGGGAGTAATTGATGAGTATCGACGTTGGTTACCTGTAACTGAACAGACTCCAGTTATTTCACTGCGCGAAGGTGGCACACCACTTGTTTATGCATGTGTCTTATCTGAAATGTTAGGCAATCAAGTTTGGTTAAAGGTTGAGGGTGCTAACCCAACTGGATCATTTAAAGATCGCGGTATGACAATGGCAATATCTAAAGCGGCCGAAGACGGCGCGAAGGCAGTAATTTGTGCATCAACTGGAAACACAAGTGCCAGTGCGGCAGCTTATGCAAGCAAGGCGGAAATGAAGCCAGTTGTTTTAGTTCCACAAGGCAAAATTGCAATGGGTAAATTAGCGCAAGCAATTGCACATGGTGCAATGTTGTTACAAGTAAAAGGAAATTTTGATGATTGCCTAATATTGGCAAGACAACTATCTGAAAATTACCCAGTCTCACTGGTTAACTCAGTAAATCCATATCGAATTGAAGGGCAAAAAACTGGAGCCTTTGAAGTAGTTGATATGTTGGGATTTGCACCAGATATTCATGCAATGCCAGTTGGTAACGCAGGAAATATCACTGCTTACTGGAAGGGCTATCAAGAGTATAAGAAGGCGGGAATGTCTAAAACACTTCCGATGATGTGGGGATTTCAAGCAGCAGGAGCTGCCCCGATTGTGAAAAATAAAATTATTAAGAAACCAGAAACAATTGCAACTGCAATCCGAATTGGAAATCCTGCATCATGGGATCAAGCGGTTGCCGCTCAGGTTGGATCAAAGGGATTAATTGATTCAGTAACAGATAAAGAGATTTTAAGTGCCTATCGATTGGTAGCAGCAAAAGAGGGCATATTCGTTGAACCATCAAGTGCTGCTGGAATTGCAGGCTTAATTAAATTAAAAGCACTGAAAAAGCTGCCAAAGGATAAAACAATTGTGATTACTGTGACTGGCAATGGCTTAAAGGATGTTCAGTGGGTTTTAAACTCCTCAGCTAAACCAATTGTTATTCCAGTTGATCTTAAAAAAGCAGCCAAAGTTATTGGACTTAAATAATGGCAACTAAACGAAACGCCAGTGGTTTAACCTTTAAAGCAACTATGGCGCAGATCAGCGTGCCAGCAACAAGTGCAAATATTGGCCCAGGATTTGATTGCTTTGGATTGGCGCTAGAACTACGAGATCGATATGCCGCACAGGTCTTAGATGATGAAACCTTTGATGTTGATGTAACTGGTGAAGGCGCAGATGAAGTAAAAAAGGATTCTAAAAACTTAGTTATTAAATCTATGCTGCGCGGGTTTGAACATATGGGCGGTAAGCCAAGAGGTATAGCACTGCGTGCTCTAAATGTTATTCCACATGGCAGAGGGCTTGGATCATCGGCAAGTGCAATTGTCGGAGGATTAGCACTAGCAAGATCTTTAGTTTTAACTGGTGAGCAATATATGAGTGATGAAGATTTGATTACGTTAGCAACTGAGTTAGAAGGACATCCAGATAATGTTGCAGCTGCCTTTTATGGTGGTGCCACAATTGCTTGGCTTGAATCAAAGATTAATCATGATGGCTCAAATGCAAATATTGGTAAAGCAGTAAGTCTTAAAGTCGATGATCGAATCAAAGCACTTCTGTTAGTGCCAGATAATCAATTAGCAACAGCTAAGGCTCGAAAGTTATTACCAGAGAGCATCTCTCATCAGGATGCAGTTTTAAACTCATCTAGAACAGCTTTGCTTGTGCATGCATTAGCTGAGCGACCTGATTTACTATTTACTGCAACCCAGGATTTATTGCACCAAAGTTATCGGGCACAAGCGATGCCAAAAACGATTGCATTAGTTGATAAGTTAAGAGGAGCAGGTCTTGCTGCAGTTGTTTCTGGTGCCGGACCGTCAGTAATGGTTCTTTACTCAGGTGGTGAGGATGAGATTGACCAGCTTCAATCTATCGCCCCAGGGTTTAACGCCATGAAGTTATCGATTGCAAAAGCAGGGGTTCAATAGCGGATTTTCCCTATATATCTAGGGTGTGGTAGATTTACCTCTGTCGGAAAGTGCGACAGACAAATAAGCAAAAAAATCCCAAAATAAAAATACTTTTTTTCGCGGGATCACCCTCATACGGGTAATAAAAAATAAAAAGAAAGAATGGCAATATATAAATGGCAGAGAAAAAATCAACCAATCGCGCAGACGCGGTTGAGTTAGTGGATATGGCACTAGGTGATCTTAAAAAGGTTGCTGGTCAACTTGGAATTGAAAATGCCTCCACACTTAAGAAAGCAGAGTTAGTCCAATCTATTGGTGACCTGCAGGCCGCGAATCGCGAAGCCGCTAAAAATGAACGAGAGGCTCGTCGTATGGAACGACAGAACAATCGAAATAATAAAAATAACAATGCTGAGGCAGAGGATAACGAATCTAGCCAAGACAGCTCACCTAATAATTCAAACAGCAATTCTTCAGGTGGATATGCAGATTCTGACCGAAGCGATAACAATCGTAGGTTTGGTAACCGAGACAATAATCGACGAGATCGTGGTCGTGACCGCAATCGTGATCGCGGAAATCGTGAGCGTGGAAATCGTGAAGAGCGTGAAATTGTCGTTGGACCAGATGATGTTTTACTTCCAGTCGGCGGCTTACTAGATATTTTAGATAGCTTTGCATTTATTAGAACTGGTGGATATTTGCCATCAACTAATGATGTTTATGTCTCACTACAGCAGGTAAGAAAGTATGGCCTGCGTAAAGGTGATGTGATCACAGGATCTGTGCGCGAACCTAAAGAGGGTGAACGCCGCGAAAAATTTAACGCTCTCGTAAGAGTAGAGACTGTAAATAGTGTTGAGCCTGAGAATGCAAAAGAGCGAGTTGAATTTTCCAAGTTGGTTCCACTTTATCCGCAGGAAAGATTGCGGCTTGAAACTGAACCGGGCGTTCTAACCACCCGCATTATTGATTTAATTTCACCAATTGGTAAGGGCCAACGTGGATTAATTGTTTCACCACCTAAGGCTGGTAAAACAATGGTTCTACAAGCAATTGCAAATGCCATCACAACAAATAATCCAGAGTGTCATTTAATGGTTGTGTTAGTAGATGAGCGTCCTGAAGAGGTAACTGATATGCAGCGATCAGTAAAGGGTGAAGTAATCGCTTCTACATTTGATCGTCCAGCAGATGATCACACCACAGTTGCTGAGCTTGCAATTGAACGTGCTAAAAGATTAGTTGAGCTAGGACATGATGTTGTCGTGTTACTAGATTCCATTACCCGACTTGGCCGTGCATACAACATCGCAGCGCCAGCATCTGGTCGAATTCTTTCTGGAGGCGTTGACTCAGCTGCCCTTTATCCACCAAAGAAGTTTTTCGGTGCTGCTAGAAATATTGAAAATGGCGGCTCATTAACTATTTTGGCAACCGCTTTGATTGATACTGGATCAAAGATGGATGAAGTTATTTTCGAAGAGTTCAAAGGAACTGGAAATATGGAACTTATCCTTAACCGTAAGTTTGCTGATAAGCGAATTTTCCCAGCAGTTGATGTGGTTGCATCTGGAACTCGTAAGGAAGAAATTCTTATGGGAACAGAAGAGTTAGGCATTGTTTGGCGTTTGCGCCGAGTGCTGCATGCACTTGAGCCACAGCAAGCACTTGAGTTACTCCTTGAGAAGATGAAGGGAACTAAATCAAATGTTGAGTTCCTTCTTCAAATCCAAAAGACCACTACCGGTGGGGATATGCCAACTGGAAATGGATCTAACAAGCAGGAGAGTGATCAGGCTTAATTAATGCCTAAATTTTGACTGCTCTGCCCGAGCAGTTATTCTTTACCCCTCTAGTACTTCACTAGTCCTACTGGTTCACAAATGTTCTTTACAGAAGATTTGATCCAGTAATAATCAAGGAGAAATATGAAGAACGAAATCCACCCACAGTATGTCGAGACCAAGGTAACTTGTGGTTGCGGTGAAGTTTTCACTACCCGCAGCACAAAAGAGAACGGTTCAATTTATGTTGAAGTTTGTTCCGTATGCCATCCCTTTTACACCGGCAAGCAGAGAATTCTTGATACCGGTGGTCGCGTAGCTAAATTCCAAGAGCGTTTCGGAAAGGCTGACAAAAGCGGCACTAAGTAGTTTTCTTAAAGAGAGCGCACCTAAACATCGAAAGATGTGGTGCGCTCTCTTTTTAATTTCCAACTTATAATTTTTGAAAAGGAGGGTCAAATGGAACGCTTCGCCAAAGTTAATGAGTTATTAGCTGAGTATGAATCACTGGAATCGCAAATGGCTGATCCATCTATTCACGCTGATCAAAATAAAGCACGTGCACTTGGTAAGCGCTATGCCCAACTTGGTCCGGTAATTGCTGGCTATCGTGCATACAAATTAGCTGAAGAGGATTTAACTGCTGGTAAAGAGTTAGCAGAATCAGATCCATCCTTTGCCTCTGAAATAGTTGCATTAGAGAAAACCAAAGAAGATACGGCAGCACTTTTGGAGGAGTTATTACTACCTCGAGATCCAAATGATGATCGAGATGTAATTATGGAAATTAAAGCAGGTGCTGGTGGAGATGAATCTGCAATATTTGCTGGTGATCTATTTCGAATGTATTCAAGATTTGCTGAAAAGCAAGGTTGGAAGGTCGAAGTTATTGATACAACGCCAAGTGATATGGGCGGCTATAAAGATATGTCTGTCGCGATTAAGTCCAAAGGTGTAGCAAAACCAGGACAAACACCATATGCAAAACTAAAATTTGAAGGCGGCGTCCACCGTGTGCAACGAGTACCTGAGACTGAATCACAAGGTCGTATTCACACTTCAGCTGCTGGAGTTTTAATCTTGCCAGAGGCGGAAGAAATTGATGTTGATATAAATATGAATGATCTAAGAATCGATGTTTATCGCTCATCTGGTCCTGGTGGACAAAGCGTTAATACAACTGACTCGGCGGTGCGAATTACGCACGTGCCAACTGGAATTGTGGTCTCCTGCCAGAACGAAAAAAGCCAACTACAAAACAAAGAATCCGCACTTCGTATTTTGCGAGCAAGAATGTTGGCAGCAGCCCAGGAGGAGGCAGAGCGAATTGCATCTGTTGAACGTAAGAGCCAAGTGAGAACTGTTGATCGAAGTGAGCGAATTAGAACTTATAACTTTCCAGAAAATCGCTTGAGTGATCATCGCGTAAATTACAAAGCTAATAACTTAGATTCAGTTATGAATGGTGATCTGGAGGCGGTAATTCAATCTTTAATCGATGCAGACCGCACCGCAAAATTATCAGGAGGTAACTCTTGAAAGAGCTGCTAAGAGCAGCGTTTTCGCAATTTGAAAAAAACCAAATTGCGACGGTAGATGCTGAGTTGTTACTAGCTCACCTATTAGGATTGTCAAGAAAACAAATCCATAGCCAAGCAATTGAGTTAACTGATGCTGATCGCGAAAAAATCTCTGCTGAGTTTAATGACCTAATTAAACAAAGATTGATGGGAAGACCGGTTCAATATATAACTGGTAGCGCAGCATTTCGATATCTAGAACTTGAAGTTGGTGAAGGTGTTTTAGTCCCTCGTCCAGAAACTGAGTTAATCGTTGACCGAGTAATTGGTCATTTAAACTCTGCAGCCGATAAAGAGCAAGCAAAAAGTGTTATTGAATTAGGAGCTGGTTCTGGTGCAATAAGCATTGCAATTGCATCCGAGGCAACTCTAAAGGGTTTAAAGGTGAGCATGGTGGCAGTTGAAAAATCACCTGAGGCTGCAGCCTGGTTAAATAAGAATATTGCAAAATATGATCTGCCAATTCGGGTAGTAGTTGAAGATGTTGCCACTGCACTGCCAGACGTAAAAGCAGATTTAGTTGTTGCAAATCCTCCCTACATTCCTAATGATGAGAAATTACCAAATGAGGTAGCTAACTTTGAACCTGAGATGGCTCTTCGTGGCGGACCAGTTGATGGCATGCAAATTCCCAAATTATTTATTGATGCAGCAACTAGGCTGTTAAAACCTGGTGGATTTTTTATTACCGAACACCATGAGAAGCAAGGTGAATTAATTAGGAGTGCGTTAGCGAAGGATTATTTGCCAGCGCAAACTCATGCCGATTTAACTGGCAGAGATAGATTCACTAGTGCGGTAAAGCGGTAGGGGTAGTTATGGCAGAACGTATTTCTTTAATTAACTCCTCTGATAAACAATTTACTGAAGCCATTGATACTGCCCTTAGATACCTAAGATCTGGTGAAGTAATAATCGCTGCGGCAGAGCATGGTTATGTTTACCTAGCTAATGCCTTTGATAAGGATGCAGTTAATGCAATTCAAATTTTGCGGGCAAATCCGGCAGCAACAACTTTGCAGGTATTAGTTCGCGATAAGAAAATGGCATCTGGAGTATGTACCGCTTTGACTGTTCAGCAAGAGGCTTTACTTGAAAAGTTTTGGCCAGGATTGTTCTCAGTCACCGTCAAAGCACAACCTGGATTGACTTGGAATTTAGGTGATGATCGCAGGCTTGGTAAGGTAAATTTACGTGCGCCAAATAAAAAGTTTATTTCTGCATTACTGGAGCAATCAGGACCTCTTGCAACATCTTCAGCTGCGTTAGTGGGCAAGCCAACAATCTTAGATTTAAACACATTAAATATTTATGAAAGTGATGTTGGGGCAATTTTTGATGAGGCAGTATTACCTGCTGGCCCATTATCGACATGGGTTGAGTTTTCTGAGAATGAAATCACACTCCAACGAGTAGGAGCCATTTCATTAGAACAATTACAAGCGCTAGTTCCTACTATTTCTGCCCCAACCCTTTAGGCTTGGCGTATGCCTAGATTTGAAAAATATTACGGACCAGATTTTAATGCGCTAGAAAAACAAGATCCTGAGATCGCTGCGGTCGTAATTTCAGAGTTAGTTCGCCAACGTGAAGATTTGCAATTAATCGCAAGTGAAAATTTCACCTCACCAGCTGTGTTAGCCACTATGGGCTCAACACTTTCTAATAAGTATGCCGAAGGTTATCCAGGAAAGCGTTACTACGGTGGTTGTGAGGAGGTAGATAAGGTAGAAGTAATTGGCATTGAGCGAGCGAAAAAATTATTTGGCGCAGAGCATGCAAATTTACAACCGCACTCCGGTGCAAGTGCAAATGTTGCGGTTTATCAAGCATTCACAAAACCAGGAGATACGGTGTTGGCAATGTCTTTGCCACATGGTGGTCACTTAACTCATGGATCTAAAGTTAATTTCTCTGGAAAATGGTTCAATGTAGTTTCCTACGGTGTTCGCCAAGATAACGAATTAATTGATTACGACCAATTACGAGAGTTAGCGATTGAGCACAAGCCAAAGATGATTTGCTCAGGGGCAACTGCCTATCCAAGTTTGATTGATTTTGAAAAAGTACGACAAATTTGTGATGAGGTTGGCGCGATCATGTGGGTTGATGCCGCTCACTTCATTGGATTAGTTGCCGGTAAAGCTATTCCATCTCCGGTGCCATATGCAGATGTAGTTTCATTTACAACACATAAAGTATTACGCGGACCACGTGGTGGCATGATTTTAAGCAAGGAAAAACATGCAGCAGCTATTGATAAAGCAATCTTTCCAGGTATGCAAGGTGGACCAATAATGAGTGCGGTTGCTGGCAAAGCTGTGGCATTAAAAGAATGTGCAACTGTTGAGTATCAAGATTATGCGAAGAAAGTTATTGAAAACTGCCAAGAATTAGCAAAAGGATTAGAGGCTGCCGGCATGCGGGCAGTATCAGGTGGAACTCAAACACATTTAGCGCTGATTGATATTAGATCAACAAAAGTAAATGGCAAGATTGCAGATGAAAGATGTGGAAGGTCTGGCCTTTCACTAAATAAAAATGCCATTCCATATGATCCAGAAACTCCAGCTGTCACAAGTGGTATTCGAGTTGGAACCGCTGCGATAACAACCCAGGGTATGGGTAAGCCAGAGATGAATCAGATTGCATCATTTATTGCCCGAGCAATTAAAGATGGTGAAGATGATTCGAAGGCAAAAGCAATTCGTGCCGAGGTTCATCAATTAACTGCAAAATTTCCAGTTTATCCAGAGCCAAAAAACTAACACTCACCTGAGATGCGCGAGTACTTAGTAACAGTTCTTCTTGCAGCGATAATTACTTATTTAGTTACACCACTTGTTAAAGATCTTGCCATCAAAGCTGGCGCCGTATCGGCAATTAGATCCCGTGATGTTCATCTAGAGCCAACACCTCGATGGGGTGGTTTAGCAATGTGGTTATCTATGGCGCTAACACTAGTAATCGTTAATTATCTGCCATTGGTGCACAAATCATTTGGACCAGAAGCAACTGGAATTTTTCTAAGTGGAACATTAATACTAGTAATTGGTATGGTCGATGACCGCTTTGATTTAGATCCAATCACCAAATTTGCTGGTCAGGCTTTAGCTGCGGGCATCTTATTAATTTATGGAGTGCAAATTCTTTGGCTGCCAATAAATGGAATCACAACTTTGCCCACAAATATTGGCCAACTACTTACCGTTTTGTTTGTAATGGTGGTTATTAATGCAATTAACTTTGTCGATGGATTAGATGGCTTAGCTACTGGAATTGTGATGATTTGTGCGGCCTCATTCTTTGCTTTCTCCTATCTATTAGCGGTTATTAATGGTTTAAACCGAGCAGGTGCACCTTCCCTTATTACCGCTGTAGTAAT
>Ga0209598_10004176_pt1 | contig 10681 bp, 11 predicted proteins | sample M_140807_EF_Meta_FD_187317 | JGI IMG/M metagenome (GOLD analysis project Ga0209598, IMG submission 187317) | Freshwater microbial communities from Lake Montjoie, Canada to study carbon cycling - M_140807_EF_MetaG (SPAdes) (version 2) | ecosystem: Environmental > Aquatic > Freshwater > Lake... | reverse complement strand
CGCGGCCGATTGGGAGCGGCTCAGGTTGGAGCGCGGCATTCCTCAGTGGGGCAACGAATTAAGTGAGGAGACGTTGCCCCCGGAAGCCGGCCTGGAACGCACCCACATTGATTATCACAAGGGCTGTTATATTGGGCAGGAGGTTATTTCTCGTCTCAAAAGCGTTGGGCATGTGAATCGGAAGCTTTGTCGTTTTCAAGGTGACGGCGTCATTTTACCAGAGAAGGGCGCGCCGCTTTGTGTGGTCGGGGGCGACGGCTCCGCATCCGGTACGCTCACGAGTGTGGTGGCGGTTGGCGATGGCTTTCTGGCGTTGGGCTACGTGAAACGGGGTTGCGAGGAGAGCACTTTTTCCACTGCGAATGGCATTCTATTACAACGGTTGGCCTAGTGAGACTTTGCTTCCCCCAGACTTCGTAGGGCGGCAAGCTCCATAAGCGAATTGAGCTTCTTAACTTGCCGCCAGTTTTTTTCCAAAATTCCATCTCATGCAAATGCGTCTCCTTCTCCCCGTTCTTGTTGCCAGTCTCTTTGCTCATGCGTTACGCGCTGATGACGTTGTCCTGCTCCAGCTTGAGACCAAGGGCAATCTGCTCAAGCCGGTTGTCATCGAGCTGTATGAAAAAGATGCGCCACTGCATGCGGCGAACTTCAAAAAGCTATCTGCATCAGCATTTTATACTGGCACGACGGTTCATCGTGTTCTCAACAACGCCCTAATTCAGATGGGCGATCCGCTCAGCAAAACCAAAGGCGCCGTCGACATCGGCACGGGCGGCCCAGGGTACACTCTCGCGGCTGAAATTCGGCGCAAGCACCTTGCGGGAAGCCTCGCGATGGGGCGGATACCGGACAAGTTAAACCCACAACGCCGCTCAAACGGGAGTCAGTTCTACTTTGCGCTCAAGGCTTTGCCTGAACTGGACGGCACAGACACCGTCTTCGGACAGGTGTTGCAGGGGATGGAAGTACTCCAAGAACTAGGCCAAGCTGCTACAGACACCAACGATTCACCGGTCACGCGCATTCAAGTAGTGCGCAGCAAAGTAGTTTCGCGTGAACGACTTGAAGCTGAGCTGCGATCCTTTGGTAAAAAGCGCTTTTCGTGGTGGCCCTTCTAGAGCGCTCTGTTTTTGGCTGAGGATGCTTTTCAGGAGAAGATGCTTGGATTCCCTTGATAAATTGCAGGTCGCCGACCATTCGACTGACTTGGGGTAATTGGTCCCTCTCAATGATCCTTGGGGCAGGAAAGTTTCCCCCTTTGCATTGCCGGCAGCCCTTCAAACACCAAAGGCACCGTTTGGATTGAGCACAATCCCTAAGGATTTGTCATCGTCCGTGCGCGCACAAACCTCGTCCGAGGCGAGGTACTCCTTCAGTTGAAAGGGGAATTGAACGGGGTTTTGCTTGAACGAACGAAATGCAGGTAGGAAAAAGCCGGTGGCCGGGAGGCGGGTTTGGAAATCGAGTAGCAACCGCTCCAACCCGTCGGTGAAGCCGACCAACGCCTCGGGGGCTTTCGCCAAACGCACGAATTGCAAAGCGCTTGCCGCCACATCGGAGGTCGCGAAAGTGGTTTGGCCGACGAATTCTCCACCCGTGGGCCAGGTCAGGCAGCCGCAGACGCCATTGATAAGCGCCACCCAGCCGCCATCCCCAACTTGCGCCACAAGAGTCTGAGTCGGCGTCAACACGGCACCCAAAAGCGTTGCAGAAAATTCCCCCACCTCGACTTCCAACGCCTCGGCTTCCGCCCCGACAGCGTCGTGGATGCGCTTCAAAAGCAGCTCGATATCTGTTGCGTCACATTCCGCTAATACAGCCGCCGCGTCTGGCTGTCCTTCGAGCAACGCCGTAAAGTGCTCGAGCCAAAGGCGGACCACCAAATTTGCGCCCCGTTCCGCTTGCGCTGCGGAGCCTGCGCCGTCTGAAAGCGCTAAAATCACCGTATCGCCCAGTACGCTTAGCGCGCTGGCGTCCTGACATGGGACGGCGTTTTCAATATGGGACGCCCCTCGGACTGAGGTGCAAAAGTGTCGCCATTGCGGCTCGGAAACTGATGGAATTTCAACCATTCGACTCAATCTTACTGGAACCAAATCACTTCAATAAGGGAAAAAACAATCTCCAACCGGACGGTTTAGATTTGCATCGGCACACGGTGCACACGCCCAGCGGCTGTGAAGCTTGCGCCATTGGAGATTCTACGGTCTTCTGGAAGTCAGGCATGGATCAGGAATTATTGAAGTCCGTCTCGCGGTCGTTTTACTTATCGCTGCGTTTTTTGCCTGAGGCGGTGAGGGCGCCGCTTGGGCTGGCCTACATGCTGGCGAGGGCAAGCGACACTCTGGCTGATGCATCCACTGCTCCTCTAGCAGCGCGTCTGGATGCGCTGGACGCTTTTCGCGGGACTTTGGAATTTACGGCATCTAGCTCCCAGTGGCGGACGCTGGCAGAGCAATGTTCGAACCTTCCTTGCGAACATGCCGGCGAGGCCCGGTTGCTCGCAAAAATCGAGCCACTGCTGCGCGCCTATCACGGACTGGATGCCGCGTTACGGAGAGAACTGTACATTGTACTGGATACTATTGTAGCAGGGCAACGCGGCGACTTGGTCCGCTTCGGGTACGCCTCGGAAAACGCCCCGCAAGCGCTGCTCACCGCCGAGGACACCGTCGCCTACACGTACGCGGTGGCTGGGTGTGTCGGCGAGTTTTGGACCCGAGTGTGCGCGCTACGATTACGCGAGTTCGCCGCTCAGCCGGTGGCGGAGTTGGTGGAACTGGGGCGCCACTTCGGACAGGGCCTGCAATTGGTGAATATTTTGCGCGATCTACCCGCCGATCTTCGCGCTGGACGCTGCTATTTGCCGGCGGAAGAGTTGAGTGCGGCGGGGTTGAGCGTGGAAGATTTGCTGCGGCATCCGGAGCGTGGCCGGGGTGTGTTCGAGCGCTGGTTGGCGCAGGCCGAGGCTTGGTTGGATGCGGGAACGGTTTATGTGAAGGGAATTCGCGGCGCGCGGTTGCGTTTTAGCGTAGCGCTACCTCGGCGTCTGGGGGAAGCAACCTTGGAGTTATTAAAACGGAGGACGTCGCTGGAAAGTCCCGTGCGGTTGCGGGTTGGGCGTGGTACAGTGTTTGCGTGTATGGTAAACTCTTTTTTTGAAGCGAAAGGCTTTTTGAATGCCTCTCGCAACTCTCCAAATGCTCCGGTGTTTTAATAATATGAACTCACGTCTTTCACTTTTCGCTTTCGCCTCCCTTTTTCTAGCGGCCACTCCCTTGGTTCGAGCTCAGGCCCCGGTTCCGGACGCTGGGCGCATGCAGGAAATGCGGCAGCGCCTCGGCCTCTCAGACGCCCAAGTCGATCAGCTCAACGCCCTCTTCGAGGCAGACGGCCCCAAAATGAAGGACCTTCGTGCGGACGCTTCGCTCTCCGACGCGCAAAAACGCGAACAGCTCAAGGCACTTTCCGATGCGCGCCGAGAGAAAATTGCGGCGATTCTAACGCCCGAACAACGGGCCAAGGCCGCTGAGGAAATTAAGCGGCGCGGCGGCGGACCTGATGGCCCTCAAGCAGACGGGCTCCGTCGGTTGCAGGCGATGAAGGAAAAGTTGGGCCTCAGCGACGCTCAGGTCGAAAAGCTCAAACCCATTTTAACCGAGGAAGGGCCTAAAATTAAGGCCATCCGCGAGGATTCCAGTGCCTCGCCGGAAGCAAAACAGGAAGCTGTAAAACAGAGTATGGAGCGGATTGCGGCGGAACTCACGCCTGAACAACTCGAGAAGTTCAAAGCAGAAGCCCAATCTCGGAAAAAGTAGTTCCCACCAAGTCTCGTATTCACCCCCTAGATTCCCCCCCAGAACGCCATCCCCCGATGAAAACCCGGTTTGCAGTTTCCACAATAATCTTTACCTTCTTCATCGGTGCGCCCCTGACCTTCGCCAAAAAAAAGGACGGTAGCGAAACAACCACCGGCACCACCTACGGCATGGAGCGCTTTGATTTAAATCAAAACGGCATCCTTGAGGACGACGAGAAAGCCGCCATTAAAAAGGCCTTCGCCGAGGGCGACGTCGCCGCAAAAATGCTGGATACCAACAAAAATGGCATCCTAGACGACTCTGAAATAGCCGCTATTAAGTTGCCTCCGCCCCCGAAGAAAAAGAAGAAGAACAAGGAGTAACGGTCTGTCTGAACAGCGCTGGCGGTGCTGTGCAAAAGGACTGGCTTTTTGGCCAGAGGAGGATGAAACCCGATAGCTCACCCTCTCGTTCAATCACGCCGATGATGGTTGGATCGTTGACTAATTAACACTCTAAGAGTAGGTTCTCGCCTTGTGAATTTGGAACATACAACAGTAAAGGTCTCCAAACCTAACCGTGATAAACGAAAGGGCATCATCTGCTTAACGCCTTCTTCAACCAGTTACGCGATCTTTGCAGAGACCACGGGGCGGGTTCTAGGAATGACCGCGTCAACATTGCCGCGGCAGAGGCCGAGCAAGCGTGTGCTCTGGCTGACAAACTCGGGATCTTAAAAGTTGCGGGGGAATCGGTGGCGAACTTTCGTTCGGAGGAAGAAACCCTGTACACAGGGACAGAACATTTTGTGGATCTCGACGAGGCGAGGTCCCGAGTGCTGAAGGTCACGATTCCTCCTGGCTTTGGCCTCGTTCCCTGCGTGACCGCCAGCACGGCAATTAATCTTCGAAGCAGTCCTGAGGTCTCGGCTGTTAGGAAGCAACTTGAATTGATCCCTGCTACTCCGCTGGAATATCTCAACCGGTGGATTCTGGCCAACGAGGTTTTTCAAGACGACGTACGGATTGAGTCTGTTGTCCTTTGGGCTGACGGTCTGGTTTCGATTTCTATCAGCCAACCGCAATACCATGGTATTCCGGCGACACCTCGTGAAATAGAATCTTGTTTCAAGGAAGACGGTTGGGTTGTGTGTTCAACAGAAACAAGCGGAACGGTATTTTACAACTACGCACACAACACTTTAGCAGTAGATGCACTACCCCGTAATTGTTACATGAACAGCGGACATATTCTCCCGTTTGACGTTATTCTGCACCGCCCCACTCCTGAGCTTGAGGGCTTTTTAAAGCTCTACTGACAGCAAGAAGGTTTCTGGTGTTCACTCCACCGCAACAGCAAGAGGGATCGAGCTCGGCGATTCGTTCGCCTAGCCGTGGGTGGAAAGCGCGAGCTTCAACCCGACTTCGTCTCCCTCGGAAAGCCCCATTTCTTCGAGCTGCAACCGAGTGATGTCCGCGTCCAGCGTATCGCGTGAATCCTGAAAGCGCAGGGTGAGTCGAGCGCTGGGGCCCGCGGCGAAAAGATGCTCGATTTTTGCGTGGAACTCCGCCTCTGCGTCGCCTGCGAACAGGATGCGGATTTCGTGCGGCCGGACGTAAAACAGATCGGGGCGTCCCGGTTTGCGGACCTTGTTCACGTCGCCCAAAAACTCGTACAAAAAGGGAGTCGCAGGCTGATCATACACCTGTTGGGGCGAGCCGACTTGTTCCACTTGTCCTTGGTTCATGACCACCACGACGTCCGCAAGTTCCAGCGCCTCCTGCTGGTCATGGGTCACAAACACCGTGGTAACACCGATTTCTCGATGAAAAGACCTCAACCAGCGCCTCAGATCTTTGCGCACTTTGGCGTCCAGTGCTCCGAAAGGTTCGTCCAAAAGCAGCACCTTGGGCTCGATGGCCAAGGCTCGTGCAAGCGCTACACGCTGGCGTTGCCCGCCGGACAACTCCGAGGGCAGACGCGACTCCAGCCCCTCCAACTGCACCAGACGCAACAATTCCAGCACTCGGTCTCGGATCGCCGCCTTTCCAGGGCGCACCGCCCGCCGTCTCACTTCCAGTCCAAAGGCGACATTGTCAAAAACGCTGAGGTGATTAAATAGCGCGTAATGTTGAAAAACGAACCCCGCTTTGCGATCTGCGGCTGGCTCCTCGGTCACGTCTTCTCCGTTGATCAGGATTTTTCCTTGGCCGGGATCTGGAAAATCCAAGCCGCCAATGATGCGTAACAGCGTGGTTTTTCCCGAACCAGAGGGCCCCAGAAGTGCGACGAGCTGGTGATCGGCTATTTCTAAATTAATGCCTCGCAGCGCCTGAAAGGTGCCGAAGGTGCGGCGTAGATTTTGAACGACGATAGACATGGTCAGGGATTGCGGTGGCGCAGACCGGCGCGCCATTCGATGAAGGTTTTGAGGCCGAGCGTCAGGAGGCCAAGGAGGCTGAGGATAGAAGCGCAGGCGAATGCGGCGGCAGAATTGTATTCATTGTAGAGCACTTCCACGTGAAGCGGCAGGGTGTTGGTTTCACCGCGAATATGACCGGAGACCACTGAGACGGCGCCGAATTCGCCCATGGCACGCGCATTGCAGAGGATAATGCCGTAGAAAAGTGCCCACTTAATATTGGGGAGCGTCACGCGCAAAAACGTCTGCCAACCAGAGGCTCCGAGACTCAACGCGGCGTATTCCTGGTCGTTCCCCTGAGCTTGCATTAGCGGGATGAGCTCGCGCGCTACGAAAGGAAATGTCACAAAAATGGTCGCCAAGGCCATGCCGGGAACCGCGAAAATGATTTGAATGTCGTGCGCCTGCAACCACGCCCCGAAAACTCCATTCGCCCCAAAAAGCAATACATACACCAGACCCGAAACCACTGGCGAAACAGCAAAGGGAAGGTCGATGAGCGCCAGCAACAGGCTTTTTCCCTTAAAAGAGAACTTCGCAATCGCCCACGCCGCCGCCAAACCAAATACGGCATTTAGCGGGACACAGATCACCGCCAGAGTGAGCGTCAGCACAATCGCAGAGCGGGCGTTCTCCTCAGTAATTGCCGCCGCGTAAACCGCTAAACCTTTCCGAAAAGCCTCCACAAAAACCGAGGCCAGCGGCACAAACAAAAAAAGACAGAGGAACGCGAACATCCCACCGATAAGAAGAATGCGCGCCCAAAGCGGGTCTTGAGTGGAGCGGGTTTGGACACTCATGTGTTGGGGCGCACGAGGGTTTTGCGCTGTAAAAAATTGATGAGCAGAAGCAGTGCGAAGGAGATCAGCAGCATCAACGCCGCCAGCGCCGTGGCTCCGGCGTAGTCGTATTGCTCCAGTTTCGTGATGATGAGTAACGGCACAATCTCAGTCTTACCCGGCATATTGCCCGCGATAAACACCACCGAGCCGTACTCGCCCACCGCCCGCGCAAAGGCCAGCGTGGTGCCAGTCACTAGCGCAGGTGCAAGCTGGGGAAAGACCACGCGGCAAAACGTCTGCCAGCGCGTCGCCCCCAGACTCGCCGCGGCTTCTTCCTGCGCGATTTCAAAGTCTTCCAGCACCGGTTGCAGCGTGCGCACCACAAAAGGTAGACCGATAAACACCAGCGCTATCAAAATCCCCGGCGGCGCAAATGCTACTTTAATCCCGTACGGCTTCAGCAAAGAGCCGATCCAGCCGTTGGGCGCGTATATCCCCGTTAGCGCGATCCCCGCCACCGCCGTGGGCATCGCAAAGGGCAAATCCACCGAGGCGTCCAGAAAACCACGGCCTGGGAAACGGTAGCGCACCAACACCCACGCAATAAGCAGACCGAATACGCAATTGAGCAGACAAGCCAAGGCCGAAAGCCCGAACGTGAGCCGACAAGCCGCGAGCACCCTCGGCGTGGAGACCGCATGGAGTAGCCCACTCCATCCCAGTCCCGACGCCTTGACGAAGACCAGCAAAAGCGGGAAAAGCACGATTAAACCCAGATAAGCCAGAGTAAAACCCAAGCTTAATCCGAATCCTGGCAGAATGCTTCGCGGTCTTTTTTTCCCCATAAAACACTTGGCGTCCCCGCTCGCAATCTGCTGCGAGGTAGGCACTTTCTTAGGCTTCGCTCTCCGCGGATTCTTCCAAATGGGACTCGTCGGTCAGCACCGAGCGAATCCCCAATTGCGAAAGAAAGCCCTGCGCTGGATCCGCAACGCGCCGTCCCGATTTACACGCGGGCGCGGGCTCTTGGGTGAAGGGAAGCGTGGCGTTGTCCTGCCGCATCTTCCGGAGCGTGACCTCTACGACGTCGCCGAGGGTATAGCGATCGAGAATGGAGGAAATGGCGTTACGCACGTCGATCATGAGCATGCGCAAGCCGCAATGCTCTTCGTCCGGGCAGGAGCACCGAGCGTAGTCCGTTTCACTCGCGCAAGAGATCGGAGCGAGGCGCCCGTCAATAAGTCGCACCAGTTCACCCATGTGGATTTCCTGCATGGGCTTCGCAAGCAAATAGCCCCCCAACTTGCCGCGCTGCGTTTCCACGTACCCAGCCTCACGCAATTCCAGGAGAATCCGCTCCACAAACTTCAGGGGCAATCGGTTACTGTCGGCAAGTTCAGAGACGGGGACAAGCGCCTTGCCGATGGATTTTGCGATACCCAATTGGATCATGGCGCGCAGAGCGTATTCGCCTTTTTTGGTGAGAGTCATTGGAGATTGGCCTAAGTAGACAAAAAGAGTGTAGTTTGGACGATTTCCGATGCAAGCGATCTTTCTTTTCGGAACTTCACGCCTCTCTTCTCTCAATCGCTCCTTGTTCCATTGTGCTCATCCTGAAAGCGCGTTCTATTTACGAATTGTCTGGCTAACGAGTGGAGATTCGCGCTCTTGAGCTCAGTGAAGGACCTCATTAACGCGATGGACAGGCAGGGTTGGGCGGTAATGCGGGGGTGCTTGGGGCTTGAGGACTCTATGCGTCTGCGTTCGGAGTGCGAGGCGGGGTGCCGAGAAGGCGCGTTTCGACGGGCAGGAGTGGGCAAGGGGACGCAGCGAATGATCCATGAGGAGATCCGACGGGACGAAGTGCTCTGGTTGCAAGTGGGCGAGGCTTCTGTAGAGCAGACGGTTTATCTAGCGTGGCTGGAGACTTTGAGGCTGGCTTTGAACCAGCGGCTGTTTCTGGGGTTGTTTGAGTTTGAGGGCCACTTCGCGATTTATTCGGAAGGTGCTTTTTACAAACCGCATTTGGATCGTCACAGGGGCACTGGGGACCGGATTGTTACCGCTATTCTTTACCTTAACCCCAACTGGGCACCGGGCGACGGCGGTGAGTTAAAACTCTGGACGACTTCCGGGGAGAAGGAAGGCGCTTTCGAGCTGATAGAGCCTCGCATGGGCACACTCGTGTGTTTTATGGCAGGGGAGTTTTGGCACGAGGTGCTGCCTGCGCAAAAAACTCGAATGAGCGTCACGGGTTGGTTTCGTGATCGGAACGGACTGCCCGGAATACCCTGCTCCAAAGCGGGCACTCGCGTTTGAGCTGAGGCTTTGCAATCCGAAGATTCCTGCGATGTAAGAGGTGAAGGACTCAAAATCCATGTGCAATCGCCCATTTTGAAGGTGGCAGTTTCCCCGAAGATGCGCTATGCTAGTCGCGTGCGGTAGCCTTCACTCGAAGCTCCCATCAAGTCTCGGTTCCCCTTTTTCTATATGAAAATTTCCAGTCGCTGTATTCCCAGTCGCTGTACCACGGTTTTGGTTTCCGCAGCGGCTTTGGTGGGCGGCGGCACCGTTGCTCAGGCGCAGGATGCGGATTTCTCCTTCTTTTACGATTCCCTCTCGCCTTACGGCAATTGGGTGGAAGTGGCCGAACATGGCCCATGCTGGTTGCCGGCGGTCGAAGAGGGTTGGGCACCTTACACAAACGGCAACTGGGCCTACACGGATGTGGGATGGACATGGGTGAGCCACGAGCCCTTTGGGAGCATTGTTTTCCATTACGGGCGTTGGTTGCTCACCGGCGATGGTTGGGCCTGGGTGCCGGGCTCGGATTGGGCGCCCGCTTGGGTCTCGTGGAGGGCGGGAAACGAATACGTCGGCTGGGCTCCCCTGCCACCTTCAGTTCCTTGGCGCGCTAACCGCGGAGTGGGCACCTGGGTGGATGTACATGCAGAAATCGGACCAGGTTATTATCGGTTCTGCGCAGCCCGAGATTTTGGCGCGCAACGCCTGAGCACTATTCTATTGCGGCCGACGAAAAACATCACGGTCATGTTTCAGACGGAAAATGTCACTAACATCACGCTTTACAACGAGCAGGTTTATTGTGGCGGGCCGCAATACCGTTGGCTGCGGGAGCGTTCGGCACGACAGATTCCGGTGCTCCGTGTGTGTCGGGAGGAGAATTTGGAGAGTTATTTCGGACTGAATATCGGCGGTAATTTCGGGACGGTACAAAACTTCATTTCCAATGACATGCTAGTGCTGCCGGCTCCCAGACGGGTGGACTTAAGCGCAGGCCGCACGCATCGTTTGCCGGAAGCCGGCGGCTCTGTGTCTCGCGGGTGGTATGAAGATTCCAACGCAAACGCGCGGTTGCGCTCGCATTTAGAAGGCCAGTGGGAAACACACAGGACGCAGGATTCGCGTCAAACAAACGACTCGCGAAAGGCGGATATCTTGGTGCGACCAGCCGCCATCGAAGAAAAACGAGCGGCCCTGCTTAACCAAGAGGGAGGCAGCACCTCTCGTCGTTGGGTTCCAGGGTCGAGTGGAAGTGCGCCCCAGACTTCGGGGACGAATTCCGCAGAACGGCATGGATCGCAGAGTTCTACTTTCTTCGAACGTTCCGCAGGGGATTCCACCCGTGGCGGAAGCGGAGAAAGGCCTCCAAC
>Ga0209598_10004173_pt1 | contig 10685 bp, 9 predicted proteins | sample M_140807_EF_Meta_FD_187317 | JGI IMG/M metagenome (GOLD analysis project Ga0209598, IMG submission 187317) | Freshwater microbial communities from Lake Montjoie, Canada to study carbon cycling - M_140807_EF_MetaG (SPAdes) (version 2) | ecosystem: Environmental > Aquatic > Freshwater > Lake... | reverse complement strand
ACAAACCCGGCTGCATCACCAATAGCCACCCAACCTGGGCCGTGTCTGCGTACGCAACTCATGGGCAATCGCCACGCGCGAGGCTTATCTATATAGTCACCAAGCGACCACGGCTCTCGAACAATCGATGCGTATTGGTCGAGCAACGTATTGAGATTGAGTTTCTTGAAACCCTTCATGGTGCTGAGGGCTCCAACACCAATGTTTACTGTGCCATCACCAGCAGGAAACATCCATCCGTAACCTGGAACTGGCGTGCCGTGTTCATCGCGCAAACTGAGACACGCTTCAAGATGGCGCTCGGCATGACGAGGTGTTGGTGCATACGCGCGAATTGCTAACCCAAAGGTTTCATCTGGGTCGCGCACTGCTCCAAGCATTTTTGCAGCAGCACCCTGTGCGCCAGTTGCCAAAATAACAAGTGATGCGTTAATGACTTCGCTACCAACTTGCACGCCAGTTACACGGTCACCTACGACAACTGGTAGCGCTTCAGACTCAAACCGAACTTCAGCGCCAGACGCAATGGCGACATCAAGTAAATGATTGTCAAACTTCTGTCGCGGCCACACTGCTCCGTGATTCGGAAAACGGGCCGTTGTTGGCCATGACAACTCGCGTTGAGTTTTTCCGGCAATCATGCGCAAACCATCAATGCGATGCGCAACCGAGTAATTAATCTGTAATTCATCAAGCGCGGCTATTGCTCGCGGTGTTAAACCGTCGCCACACACTTTGTTCCGTCCGTATGGACCCTTTTCAACGAGCATCACCCGAAGTCCTGCACGTGCAGCCGTAATCGCAGCCGAAGAGCCCGCTGGCCCACCCCCAATTACCGCGACATCAAATTGCATACCTGCGAGCCTGTCACTAACCATTCAGCAATACCAACACTGACTTCCTGCATATTGGACACATCGGTGGGCCAGGGCAAAGACAGCAGTCCCATATTGCAGCGGGTTGCCATAAATAGATGGGGGTAGCCTTCGGGTCATGGTTGCCGAATTGATCTACGCCTTTCGCGTTATGCGACTGCCTCTTTTGGACGCGAGTGGCAAACCCCTGGGCAAAATTGACGACATTGTTGTAGTACCCGGCCGCACCACCGAGCCCCCACGTGTCTTGGGGTTTGTTGCATCCAGCCAGCGCCGTCTCATTTTTGTCAATGCTTCGCGCATTGCCGCGCTTGACAACAACGGCGCTCGCCTCAAGTCGTGGGACGTTGACCTGAACCCATTCCGACCACGGGCTGGCGAGCGACTATTGGGCAAGGACGTGCTCAACCAAAAAGTTGGTGACGAAACCGTGAGCGATGTTGCCCTCGAATTTCTAAACGGTCGCGCACCGGGTTGGCATGTATCAAAAGTGCGTCTTGCAAAGCGCGGCATGCTCAGCCCTCGTCCGGGCTATCGCCTTGTTGATTGGGATGTTGTTGCGGGTTTGTTTGCACCATCAACTGCACAGGCTGCCGAAGCTGCACGCTTGCGCGACATGCACCCGAGCGATGTTGCTGCAGTTATTCGTGCACTTCCGCTCGAACAACGCCGACTTGTTGCCGAAGCGATGGACGATGAGCGCTTGGCCGACGTGTTGGAAGAATTGCCAGAAGACGAACAGTTGCGTTTGATTGAAGGTCTCGACATGGAGCGCCTCACCAACGTATTTGACGAGATGGAATACGACGACTTGGCCGACTTGTTGGTGCAAATGCCTGGCGAACAACGCAGCAAAGTTCTGGAAGCAATGGACGACGAAGATGCCGAAACAATGCGCCAGTTGTTGTCGCACGCCGAAGGCACAGCAGGCGCCTTGATGACACCTGACATTGTGGTGATGTCTCCAGACTCAACAGTTGCCGAAGCACTTGCACGAATTCGCGAACCAGACATCTTGGTCTCGATTGCAGCACAAGTATTTGTGGCACACGCACCGCACTACCCACCAACAGGCACATACCTCGGTGTCGTGCACTTTCAGCGACTGTTGCGCGAGTCTCCACACATGACATTGAGCCAATGTGTCGAGATGGAGCCAACCATCGTGCCAACAATGCCAGAGCGTGAAGTGGCCGAGCGTCTGGCGAGCTACAACTTATTAGCGGTTGCCGTTTGCGACACCAATAATCGTTTATTGGGTGCAATCACTGTTGACGACGTATTGGATCGCACTCTTCCTGCCAACTGGCGACGTCACCCAACGAGTGGGGTGTAGTGATGAAACAACGCGACAACCTTGCACGACCACGCGACCGTCAGGCACCACTCGGTGTGCACTACAACGCCGACGCATTCGGCAAGTTTTCAGAGTCAATTGCTCGCTTGATGGGCACAGCCCGGTTCTTGATCATCCAAACCATCTTGGTCATCATCTGGATTACCCTCAACGTGCTGTTTCTTGCATTGCAATGGGACAAATACCCGTTTATCTTGCTCAACTTGATGTTCTCGGTGCAGGCCGCATACGCAGCGCCTTTGATTCTGCTTGCGCAAAACCGCCAAGAATTGCGTGATCGTCGTCAGGCTGAAACCGACCGTGCTGTTGCAGCAAGCACTCAGGCAAACGCCGAATTTTTGGCTCGCGAATTGGCAAGCGTACGATTGGTGTTGGCCAACGTTGTAACAGTTGACGAACTACGCGATCAACTTGAAGAAGTTATTAAGTTGTTAAATCAGCACAACTCTAAATAAATCAATTTGTTTTGCTTATTTGCAGTTTTTGCAACGCCCAATAAGGTCAAGTTGATGTCTGTCAATCGAAAACCCTTCGCGGCGGGCAACTTTTTCTAACGCTTTGTCCAACTCGTGCTCTAAACCTTCGGGTACAACCACATCTCGCACCGCGCCACACTTTGAACACACCATGTGGTGGTGATGACCCATGAGGTGTTCGGCTAGTTCGTAACAACCGCTTTCAGCATTGGTTACTACTCGCACAACAGCAGAGGCATCTTCCAACACCAACAAGTTTCGATACAGAGTGCTTTGCGGCATCTGTTTTGCTTTGCCCAACATGTCGGCAATCACCATTGGTTTTCCGGCCTGAATCAAGATGTCGATGATTGCGCGACGTTTGTCGGTATACCTTTGGCCAGCATTATGCAACAGATCGTGCACTGCTGTGTGAATCTCGGTGTTGTTTAAGTTTGACATCACGTACCGACAAATTGATGTAGTCGGATACCACCTGTTAATACATCACGCAATATCTCCGCGTTGGGAAGCGAGTCTTGGCCCAACGCACAGGCGCCAGTGGTCGTTATCTGGCCCCGATGTACAAACAATGCGGTAGTGGCGCCAACCACGCCAGCAATCTGTGCAACTCGTTCGGCAACGCCAGCAATTTCAACAATTCGAGAACCGTTGCGAAAACCCCTGACCTCGATGCGCAATGCACCCATGCCACCTTCGGCGTGTGGTGGCACCAGCATGGGAAGGCGTGCAGTAAATCGGTCTCGTCTATTGGCCGAAACTCGAGCAGTAATGCGTTGCAATTGCGGCTGCGCTTTTTTCAACAAAACGGGATCAGCCATTTCGGCTCGGTAACAGTCGTAGGCGCCAACTGGTTCTGGAAACCAACACAACTCTCGTCCGCTTCCACCGGGCCTGCGCAACCACTCACCGTCGTGCCAGCCAATTGACTGGCCGGCAAGTGCGCGATGGTGTTGCACGGCGCAGTTTGGACCACCCGTGCCATGCAACGCAACATGTGCTTCGTCAATTTCATCAAAGTTGGTTTGTAAATTGCTGAGCAATAAACCAGTCATGCCAGGAGATGCAGCAGCGCCAACGACAAGCGTCTTGTTTTTTGCCGTTACTTCATCGTGCATCTTCAAGAGATTCATTACGTCTGACACATCATCACTTAACGAAACCACTGATGCGCCATGAGCGAGCATTTGTTGAGCAAGTGGGGCATGTGGTGAGCCACATGCAAGCACCACCACCGATGCTGTGGCGACAGTTTCAAAATCGACAACACTCACTGCTGCACTGTGGGACCGGTGCACTGCGGCAAGCCGTTGTGCTCCATACAGGTCTTGGTCGTGCAACAAGATCGGTGTGGAACTTGTAGCAACGAGATGCTCAACTACCCGCGAACCAGTAACCCCTGCGCCAATTACTCCAATAGCACCCGAGTTACCAATCATGAATTATGTGCGGTTAGTTCTGGGAACTTGTTTGCTCTTCAAGCAGGTCAGTTGGTGGGTTGAGCGGACGCCACCCACCCCGCTGTGTTGACGGCTCAGACTTGCCACGCACCCTCAAGAGCGCACCTGCAATACCCGCAATGCCGAGCACCATCAGCACGCGTCGGATGAAATTCACAGGGTTACCTCCGTGGGGCTAACAAGAATCGAACTTGTGACCTCATCCTTATCAGGGATGCGCTCTAACCAACTGAGCTATAGCCCCGAATCTGATTCAGGGACGCAAATCCTACTAGCGCTTACCGTGACTCTCAACCGAGCCCATAACTACTTCTTCTTCCAACACAGTCACGCGAATACCACCCACAAGATCGGTGATCAGGTTGAAAATGGTGGCGGCAAGCACCCAGAGGGCGGTGGCCAATACCACGCCGAGAAGTCCAAGAACCATGACATTGACAAACAGTTGCCCGCCCTTAAATTGAAACGATTCCCATCCGAATGACTTCATGAATTGCTGAATGTTGTCAATCGTGCCGGTTGCTGATGCAACACTCCACAACAACACCAATGCCACAAGCATGATCAGGTAGACAACAAAATGAAAGATCAACCCAATTTTAAATACCGACCAAGGGTCGATGTCGCGAATCACACGAGTTACCCGGCGAATGCGAGGGGTTGAATTTGCAGATGTACTCACGGTGACATTGTAGGCAACTCTTGAGCCCAACTATCGCGAGCACTGGCTGTGGCATACTGACGCCCAACGCGCACCCTCACTGCATGCACCCCATCGTCTCGTGTTGCACTGCTCACCACTTGTGCTCCATTACGTGATGCAATGTCTCGCGTCATTGACTCACCGCCATACACCGCCCCTAGAGCAGACGCATCGGCAGCAATCTGTGCTCTGGTTTGATCAATGATGTGGGTTGATACAACAACAAGACCACCCAAAGTCAAAGCAGTAAATGCACAACTGAGCATTACACCGAGCACGGCACTCCCTTTATCGAGGGGCGCAACCGAATGTGGGCGAGTACTTATTCTTCGTCGTGAGCGAGAACCAGTGCCGCAGATGCAACAACTTGTCCTGCACCCAAACTCATGATGCGCACACCAGTGGCAGCACGACCTTGACTTGAAATCTCTTTGACTGGGGTGCGAATTGTTGTTCCACCCGATGCAACGACAACGACATCGTCATCAAGACCAACCATGAAAGCAGCAACGACGCTGCCTTTTTTGCCGGTCAACTTGATTCCGATCATGCCCAACCCGCCCCGGCCTTTGCGGGCAAAGTTGTTGAGTTGTGTGCGCTTGCCATAACCAGACTCAGTGATCAACAAGATCGCAGAGTCATCCTTGGCGATGTCGAGTGCCACAACTTCATCGGCTGTGCGCAACTTCATACCTCGCACACCGGCTGCTGCTCGACCCATTGGTCGCACACCTTTTTCGGCGAACCGAATTGTCTGACCACCCTTGGTCACCATAAACACGTCATCGGTGCCCGATGTTTCGATCACGCGAACAAGTTCGTCTTTTGGACGCAACTTCAATGCGATAAGTCCATCACGGCGACTTGAGTTGTATTCGTCGAACGCTGTCTTTTTGACTTGGCCTTGCTTGGTTGCGAAGAACAAGAATCGTTCTCCCGCGAGCTCGCGGGTGTCGATAATGGCCTGAATGGTCTCGCCTGGTTGCAGCGGCAACAAGTTGACAATTGGGATACCTTTCGCGGTGCGCTCGCGTTCTGGAATCTCGAGTGCTCGCAAGCGATACACACGACCACGGTTTGAAAAGAACAACAAATACGCATGCGTTGTTGTGAAGATCACGTTGCGAACAATGTCGTCGGTCTTCATTTTTGCGCCGCTCACACCGCGACCTCCGCGACCTTGAGTGCGGAATGAATCTGCACTTACAGCCTTGATGTATTGAGCCTGAGTCATCACAATCACAAGTTCTTTGTCATCGACAAGGTCTTCCACACCAAGTTCGCCCACGTCGTGGGTGATCTGGCATACACGTGGCGTTGCAAAAGCATCACGTACTGAAGACATTTCTTTGTTGATTACCGCGCGCAACTTGGTGTCCGAGTTGAGAATTGCTTGCAGTTCCTTAATTCGTGCAAGCACATCTTTCTGTTCGGTTTCAAGATCAATGCGTGACAATCGTGTGAGTTGACGCAACTGCATGTCAAGAATGTCGATGGCTTGACGCTCGGTAAAGCCATACTTCTTGCCCATCAACGCTTCTTTGGCCGACGCTGCGTCTTCACTTGCACGAATCAGTTTGATGATTTCGTCGATGACATTGAGTGCTTTGAGTCGACCTTCAAGAATGTGGTTGCGATCATTTGCTTTTTGCAAACGGAATGTGGATCTGCGTGTAATGACCTCAATTTGGTGATCGATGTACCCGACAAGCGCATCGCGCAAGTTGACAGTGCGAGGAACACCCTTCACCAAGGCCACCATGTTGACTGGGAAACTGGACTGCAACTGAGTCAACTTAAACAAGTTGTTCATGACAACGTTTGAGTTGGCATCACGCTTGAGTGTGATGATCAGGTTGGTTTCGCCACCCGATGAGTTGTCGTTGACGTCAGCAATGCCATCAAGGTCGCCACCGTCTACCAACTCTTGAATACGTGACGCGATTGCCGAACAACTTGCTTGATATGGCAGTTCCGAAACAATGATCTGCATTTGACCGCGACGGCCTTCTTCGATGGAAACTTTGGCGCGAGTTTTGATGCTTCCTCTGCCGGTGCGATAGGCGTCGATGATGCCTGCGCGACCCAAGATCAAACCGCCGGTTGGGAAGTCGGGGCCGTTGACAAACTTCATCAAATCATCTGGGGTGGCTTCTGGGTTTTCGAGCAAATGCAAAGTTGCATCAATGATTTCGCCCAAGTTGTGCGGCGGAATGCTGGTGGCCATGCCCACGGCGATGCCTTGGCTGCCATTGACCAACAAGTTTGGAAAGCGTGCTGGCAGCACAATCGGTTCTTCCGACGTGCCGTCATATGTAGGTATGAGATCAACTGTGTCTTCGTCGATGTCGGCAAGCAGTTGCATGGCAAGTGGATGCAAGCGCGATTCTGTGTATCGGCTTGCTGCAGGACCAAAGTCTGGTGAGCCGTAGTTGCCGTGAAAGTCGATCAGTGGGTGACGCAACGAGAACGGTTGGGCCATACGAACGAGAGCGTCATAGATGGCGCCGTCACCGTGTGGGTGATAACGAGCCATCGTGTCGCCAGTAACGCGCGCGCATTTTACGAATGGGCGGTCTGGACGAAATCCTTGCTGATCCATGTCCCAAATGATGCGGCGGTGAACTGGCTTGAGACCGTCACGCACGTCGGGAAGTGCTCGCGACATGATGACCGACATCGCATAGTCAAGAAACGAACGTTCCATTTCGTCTTGCAACTGCACTGGCTGCACTGAGTCTGGGTTTGCAAACAAGTTTTCTTGACCGGCAGGAGGTTTGACAGGTGGCGCACCAGCAGCAGCTGACGGTTTCTTAGTCACTCTCTTTGTGATCTTGTTAGCTGGTTTTTTGCTGGCCATGAAATCTGTTTCCTTCGTCGTAGCTTGCGCGAATTAAAAGTCGAGGTTGCGCACGTCACGTGCGTTGGTTTGGATAAACAATTTGCGGCTTTCCACATCGTCGCCCATGAGCACACTCATGATGTCTTCTGCCAAAGCGGCTTCATCGACTGTGACTTGCAGCAACGTACGGGAGTCGGCATGCATGGTGGTGGAACGCAACTCTTGCCAGTCCATTTCACCAAGACCCTTCAAGCGCTGGAATTCTTTTTTGTGGTTTGGGTTTTCGCGCAGGAATTTTTCTTTTGCTGCGTCGTCCTTGAGATAAATCTTGCTTTTACCGATTTCGGTTGAAAACAAAGGTGGTTGGGCGATGTAGATGTATCCGGCCTCAACCATTGGTTTCATTTGTCGATAGAAGAATGTGAGCAACAACGTGCGGATGTGGCTGCCGTCGACATCGGCGTCGGCCAGAATCACAACTTTGTGATAGCGGGCTTTTTCGCTGTTGAACTCGTCGTTGCCGATGCCTCCACCAATTGCGGTGATGAGCGTTTGGATTTCGGTGTTCTTCAACATCTTGTCCATGCGCGCGCGCTCGACGTTGAGAATTTTTCCGCGGATAGGCAAGATTGCTTGAGTGCGTGGGTCGCGTGCATCAACAGCGGTACCACCTGCTGAGTCGCCCTCAACAATAAACAATTCGGTTTCGCTTGCGTCGGTGCTAGAGCAGTCTTTCAACTTGTCTGGCATGCCTGCACCCGCAAGTGCTGTTTTGCGTCGTACCGCGTTGCGGGCATTTTTTGCTGCGAGGCGGGCTTGCGCTGCGCTCACTGCTTTTTTTACAATGCGATTCGCTTCAGTTGGGTTTTCTTGCAACCACTCTTCGAGTTTGGCATTGGTTTCTTTTTGTACAAAAGAACGTATTGAAACGTTGCCGAGTTTTGCTTTTGTCTGACCTTCAAACTGTGGTTCGCGGAGTTTGACGGCAACAATTGCTGTCAAGCCTTCACGAATGTCTTCGCCGAGCAGGTTTTCTTCTTTTTCTTTGAGACCACCGCTGGCGCGTGCGTATTTGTTAAGCACCGAGGTCAGGGCTGTCTTGAAACCCTCGACGTGCATGCCGCCTTCAACTGTGGAAATGCCGTTGGCATACCCATAAATGCCTTCGTAATAACCCGTATTCCACTGCAGGGCAATGTCGAGTGTTTGGTCGGCTTCGCTGGCTTCGTAGTTGGCGACCTTATTGAATAGCGCTTCTCGTGAAGCATTGAGGTGCTTCACGAAATCGATAATGCCACCCTTGTATTGGTAGGTGATTTTTTGTTTTCTGTCTGCTCGCTCATCAACAAACACCACTTCAAGATCGCGGTTGAGGAATGCAATCGTTTGCAAACGCTCCGTAACAGTGCGCGCAACAAACTCTGTGCCTTCTGCAGCAAAAATTGTTGGGTCTGGAATGAACGTAATGGTTGTGCCTGTTGCCGTCTTGCTCGGTGACGCACCAACTTTTGTAATTTTGGTTTTTGGTGTGCCGCCATCGACAAACTCTTGGCGGTAACGCACACCGTCACGGTCAACTTCTGCAATCAGTTTTTTGGACAACGCGTTAACAACGCTGACACCAACTCCGTGCAGACCACCAGAAACTTTGTATCCGTCACCACCAAATTTGCCGCCAGCGTGCAACACGGTGAGTACTACTTCAAGAGCAGACTTGCCTTTGTGTGGACCAGATGGATATGGATCGACTGGAATGCCGCGGCCATTGTCGCTCACTGAACAGGAGCCGTCGGCCTGCAATGTAATGACCACTTTTGTACAAAAGCCAGCCATGGCTTCGTCAACTGCGTTGTCAACCACTTCCCAAATCAGGTGATGTAAGCCTGCAAGACCAGTGGAGCCGATGTACATACCTGGGCGTTTGCGAACTGGATCAAGACCCTCAAGGACTTGAATGTCTTTTGCACCGTACGAAGCAGAGCCCGCGGTAGACGATTTACTGGCTTTGGCAGTTGCCATTATTGACCCCGAAAAGTTGGGCCCCGAAGGGGATTTTTAGACGAATTAAGCGACATAAATAACACAGTGAAGTCTACCAATTACCTGTTGCGGGGATTGCGTTTTACTCGCACTTCGATGGCGGTAATTGTGCTTGTTGTCGCAGCGTTTAATTTCTCAATAAGTTGCGGTTCTAAAAACCTCATTTGAGTCGCCCACGACGGATCGTCAACTTCGACGATGAGCCGACCTCGTTCAAGTTTGATTGGTGTGACATGTTGGGCAACTTGCTCACCAACAATTTTTGGCCACTCTCCGAACACTCCCGTGATCGCGGTTGATGATTCGGCACCAAGTCGATCGAGTAGTGCGTCGAGTGCACCCGCCAGCGAACTGCTTGTGTTGTTGGATTCTTCGTTCATGTTTTCGCTCTCGTTGTCAGGATTCACGGATGGTTCCGCCTGCAATGTGTACGAGAGTGTCTGGATGTGCAGTTTTGGGCAAAACCCCCGCAGACGTAATCAGCACTTGGCCTAGCGGGAAGTGCCGGAGGAGGGCAGCGCTGCGGTGTGGGTCTAATTCGGATAAAACATCGTCGAGAATCAGCACTGGCGGACTGCCGATTTCGGTGGTGATGAGACGGTGTACGGCCAGCCGAAGTGCGAGTGCAAGTGTGCGTTGCTCACCTTGGGATGAATGTGTTCGCGCGGGCAAACCATTGATTGATAACTCGATGTCGTCGCGGTGTGGTCCAACAGTGCTCGAACCTCGTCTCACATCATCATTGCGGCATTCAATTAAACATTGAGCGAGACTTTTTGTTCGCCATTCAGGTGCGTACACCATGCCGACAGGAGTTTGATCTTCGTTGAGTTCGGCGAGCTCTACATATGCATCTTGCACTTGCGGCAACAACAACTCAAGTAGTTGTGCACGAACATCACCAAGTTGTGTTCCATGCCTTGCCAACTTTT
>Ga0209598_10004172_pt1 | contig 10685 bp, 7 predicted proteins | sample M_140807_EF_Meta_FD_187317 | JGI IMG/M metagenome (GOLD analysis project Ga0209598, IMG submission 187317) | Freshwater microbial communities from Lake Montjoie, Canada to study carbon cycling - M_140807_EF_MetaG (SPAdes) (version 2) | ecosystem: Environmental > Aquatic > Freshwater > Lake... | reverse complement strand
TGTCTATCGGGGAGTTCGATCCCATATTTTGTGGGAGCATTGCGCATCTGGTCCAGCGCATCATCACACACCTGATACCCCAGGCCGCGCGAGCCACTGTGGATCATCACCACGATTTGATCTTTTTCCAATCCGAATACTTTGGCAACTTTCTCATCGACCACACGGTCCACCACCTGGACCTCAAGAAAGTGATTGCCCGACCCAAGGGTTCCGCACTGACCCATCCCCCGCTTGATCGCCATGTCCGATAGGGCCATCGGGTCGGCGCCCGCCAGATATCCCCCCGCCTCGGTGTGTTCGAGATCGCTTTGACTGGCCAGGTCGCGCTCCTGCAACCAGCCAACGCCCTCGCCCAACAGGCGGTTCATCTCTTTGGAATCGAAACGATAGCGCCCCGTCTTTCCAACTCCGCCCGGGATCACCTGGAAAAGGCGATCCATAAGGCGGTGGAGATGTTTTTGCACATCGCTGATTTTGAGCGCGGTCCGGACGAGTCTCACGCCGCAATTGATGTCATAGCCGACACCCCCCGGCGAGATGACGCCGCCTTCCTTGGGGTCGGTCGCGGCGACGCCCCCAATGGGAAAGCCATAGCCCCAATGGATGTCGGGCATCGCGATGCTGGCGATCTGGATCCCCGGCAGGCTCGCGACATTGGCGACCTGCTCGGGGGCCTGGTCATCGCGCAGAATGCGCATCAGGGCATCATTGGCAAAAATGAGCCCATCGACACGCATGTGGGGACGGTACGACTTGGGGATCCGCCAGCAACAGGTCCCATGACGCTGGATCGGCCCCGAAAAATTTCCCATAGGAGCCCATCCATCCAAACAGGATGAAAAAGAGGGGATATTCCCTTTTTCATTAGAAGTGGAATCGCTCGCGGATGGACGGATTGACCATCTTCTCGGCGGGCCATTCGTTTTTGTAAAGGCTGACCACCGCTTCGGCGGCGCTATCGGCCATCGCCGCAAGCGACACCGAATCGACTCCGGCCGCGTGGGGCGTAAGGACCAGGTTGGGAAGATCAAACCAGGAGAGCTTGCCGGGAGGTTCGACTTCGAACACATCAATTCCCGCGCCGCCGATGATCCCCTTGGCGAGCGCTTCGCCGAGGGCGTCCTCGTCCAGGACATGGCCGCGCGCGGTGTTGATCAGCAGCGCGGTCTTTTTCATCTTTGCCAGACTTTTGGCGTTGATGATGTGACGCGATTCGGGTGTCGCGGGGAGATGTAGCGAGATGATGTCGCTTTTTTCGAGCAGTTCATCAAACGAGACAAACGGAATATTATGGGCTTTGGCGAAGGCGTGATCGGGGTAGGGGTCATAGGCGATTACGGGCATTTCAAACGCCTGGGCCCGGGTGGCGAGGGCCTTGCCCGCGCGTCCCAAACCGGCGATTCCCAGGACCTGTCCGCGAAGCGGCTTGTTGATCCCCCGGGGGAAACCACCCGCTTTGACTCCGAGATGTTGGGGGACGATCCCCTTGACCAGCGCAAGCATCAGCGCGAAGGCGTGTTCGGCGACGGAACCCTGGTTGGTGCCCGGAGCAATCGTCACGGCGATATTTTTTTCGGTGGCGGCGGCGACATCGACCGCGTCAAAACCGACCCCGATACGCGCGATCACGCGGAGCTGGGGATGGGCGTCCATCACTTTTCTGGTGTAGGGTTCGGAGCCTGCGAGCGAGGCGACACAACCATCCAGCCATTGGATCAGTTCGCTTTCCAGGAGTTGGCGCCCCACATCCTGGCAAACCAGTTCAAATCCCGCGCTTTTGAGGAGCCCTTCGAATTTGCCGCCAACGGAGTTGATGTGGCTTGGGGCGATGAGGATTTTTGGCATGGAAGCAGTCGCTCCTGCGGGGGTTTTGGGAGGGGGAGAAATTGACTCAATCATCCTATGGGCCGGTTCCAGCCGCGCAAACGATCGATCCACAGGGACCGTCTGGCACTTTCGAATTCCCGAGCCAAATGGGCTTCCTGTTCGTTTACCGGGAGAAAACGGACCAAATCGCCCGGCCGAAGCTGGCCCATGGCGTCCTGATCGGCGCGAATGACCATTCCGATGCGCGGATATCCGCCTATGGTTTGGGCCCCGACGCCCAGGATCATTGGCAGGCCCGAGTTGTTGATCTGGATCGTACCGGGCAGGACCGGTTCGGAGAGCATTTCCCGGTCACAATCGCGTTTGAGAGGATCACCCTCCAGACGGATTCCCATCCGATTGGCTTGTTGGGAGATCTTCCAAGTCTGATCAAAAAGGACATTTGACGGCCACTGGTTCGTCTCGGGTCCCGGAAGCACACGCAAAGTCCCCAAGGGTGCTTGCCACACCCGTTCGGAAGGTTGTCGAAGCGGGGCCTTGCCGCCCGTACAGGGGAACATCTCGTTTGCCTGGACGGGGCGAAATCCCAAGCGGCTACCCAGAAGCAAAGGGGATTCGATCCCTCCCGCCACAGCCAAATATCCCCTTGCGCCCCGGGACATCGGTCCTGTTCGCAGGGTTTGGCCGGGTTTCCAGAGAAAGGTCTTTTCGGGCGGGATTTCGACCGGAGGGGCGTTATCTCCGGAGGTTATCAAACCAAAATCCACCGCGCCTGTAAACACCGCCACAAGAGGCTCGCCAACACAAACGAGGGTCGGCCCGATCAGGCTGAATTCGATCATGGCCAGTCCGGGATCGTTTCCCAACAGCGCATGGGCCAGATCGAACGAAAAAGAATCGGCAGGCCCGCCCGGTCCGACACCACGATCCCGAAATCCCAATCGGCCCGGATCGACGATCCAGGTGTCCATGCCAGGACGCAGCACTTCCACTCGCGAAGGTTCCTGGCCGTTCATGGGGCTATCACCCGGGGGAATTCCATTGTTGGGGCGGCGATTTGAAACCCTTCCTCCAATAGCTTGGTCCGTACCGCACTCAACATCCGTACCGCATCAGGGGAATCGCCATGAACACAAAGGGTTTTCTCCCGGTCCGAAAGGGCCAGACGAAGCCCCTGTTGGGCGGCAACTCCGGGGTCGTGCAGGATTGCGCCCGGCGTTCCCCTGGAAAGGAGGTTTCCTTGGGAATCCATTCCCCGGTCCGCAAACCCCTCAGGAACAAAGTGACCTGCTGGAGTGGCCAAATTTGCCAATACCGATCCGGGAAATCCAAAGATCAACAAGCCAAACTCGCCGGCGACAAGAATGGTCTCTTCGGCAAGTTCGGGATCCGATCCTGCCTGGTGGTACAACGCGCCATGGAGCTTGAGATGGGTAAGGTTCAAGCCATGTTTTTGTGCCGCTCGCGCGACCGTTTCGATCTGGGGAACAATCAGCTTTCGTAGGCCGGATCGGTCAATCGGAATTGCCACCCGGCCAAAATATTCCCTGTCGGAATGTCCGGGGTGCGCTCCACAAGAGATCCCATAAGTCTTCGCCAATTCCAGAGCCCGGTCCAAATCCTCTGGACTACCCGCATGGGCCCCGCAGCAAAGATTCCACGAGGAACAAAGAGGCGCCAAAAGGTCCTCGGTGCCGGTTCCCTCACCGACATCGGCGTTAAGGTCGATACGCCGTGAGGTGAGCGGGGTCATGAAGCGGGTTTGGCCTTGGGACGAAATGCAGTGACCACCTCGGGGCGCGTTTCGAGCCTGGGTCCCTCCATCAGGTCGATGCAATAAGGGACGGCGGGGAACACCGCCATGAGGCATTCGCGGATGGCCCCTGGTTTGCCGGGAAGATTGATAATCAGGCTCTTGCCCCGAAGGCCCGCGGTTTGTCGGCTGAGGATGGCGGTAGGGACGCTTTTGAGGGAAACGGCGCGCATCGATTCGCCAAATCCGGGCATCATCCGATCGCAAACCGCTTCGGTCGCCTCGGGCGTGACATCGCGCGTGGCGGGACCAGTGCCTCCGGTTGTCACCACCAGTTGGCAATCGTGGTGGTCGACCAGATCCCGCAGCGTCCCCTCGATCAGAGGGCGCTCATCGGGGATAACCCGCACAAGCGGTTCAAACGGCGTCGTCAGCGCCTCGGTTAGAAACGCAACGATCGCCGGCCCGCTCTCATCTGCATAGATCCCTTTGCTGGCGCGATCTGAGATGGTGACAATGCCTATTTTTGCGATGTCTGACATGTTTTTCCTATTTCGGAGTTGCCGGCGCGGATTTGGTCTCGGGGGGAAGTCCAAGCCCGTCCCGCACCAGCATGGGAAGGTATTTCATTGGTGGGGATCCGTGGGAAAGGACCTGCTCGTGATAAGGCCCGATCAGGAATTTGTCACCCATTTCCCGTTGGATGCTTTGCCTCATCCGGTGAAACGCCATGCGTCCGACGAAATAGGTGCTGAGCTGACAGGAGCTCTGTTTGGCCCGGATGATCTTGCCCAGTGCCTCGCCTTCGGTTTGGAAGGCGCGCCTGACAAGGAGGTCCAGCGCCTGCGCATCGGTCCAGTTTTGACAGTGCATCCCGTTGTCCAAAAGGGCGTTTGCAACGGCGCGGATATACCACTTGAGCTGGCAAAGCCTGAGTCCAAGGTCTCCATCGCCATACCCTTCGTCAAGCATCACCTGCTCGGTGTAGACGGCCCACCCTTCGGCAAACACGCCCGAATAGAGCACGCGGCGCAGTTCGCTTGGATAGCGGTTGGAATACTCCAACTGGACATAGTGACCGGGATAGGCCTCATGAAGCGTGAGGATTTGAAGCATGCGCCCGTTGTATTCGCGCATAAAGCTTTCGACCCGTCGCGCGTCCCAATCGCGCGGGGGAGGCGAAACGGCATAAACACTTTTGGATTCACGATCGAGGGGAGGCGCCTGATTGAGATAGGCAACGGAATTGCCCCTTTGGAACTCGGGCATTTCCAAAATCAGACATCGGTCGGGTTCGGGAAGTGTGAGGATATTGCGCCGTTTGATGAACTCCTTGAGCTGTTTGGCGGTCGCCCGAGCATCCACCACAAGATTGGCGACATCGCCATGCTGTCGGCCCAGTTCGTCCAACACGCGGGTCGTGGTCTCGCGGCGGCCCGCCTCGTCGCTTGGAGGAACGACTTTGCCGGGGAACATCTTGTGCCAAATCTGCCTCGCGATCACATACATTTCCATCTCGACTCGTGCGAATTCGTTTTCGGCGTCCTGACGCACCTGGTCTGCTGAGGCGTTCGATTCGAGTTCCAGTTCGAGCTTTTTCCCGAAAAGCTCCTTGCCAAGCCGCCAATTCCCCTCTGCTTTGGGGATCACTTCCTTTTCGAGGAATTCCTGGTAACCTTTGAGCGCCTCGACCGTTTTGGCGCAGGCTTCCTTCATCCCGGGGATTTCCCCTTCGGAGCCGAGAAGCTCCTGGATTCCGCTTTCGTAATAGCGGATCGTGCCACGGTTTTGCCTTGCGGCGGTTTCCGCATGCACTTTCAGCACATTGGCCGGAGCAACCGAAAGGTTTGCTTTTGCATCGGCAACCACCTGGGGAATCAGCCGGATCCGTTCCAGACTTGCCATGGCGGCGCGGGCTTTGGCCAGGGTCGATTGGGTTATGAGAAGGAAGGTGCAATCGCCTGTGTATTCGGAATAGATGCGTGGGTCGCGCTCATAGGCTTTGAGGTTGTCCGCTTGCCAGATTTGGCGCTTGAGGTTGTGTTCAAAGATTTCGAAATCGACCCGCCCCTGCATGGAGAGTTTGGATTTGTCGATTGCTTGGGGTAGTTGTTCGAGCGTTTTCTGCCAACCTTGGCGCCATTTGAGACGGCTGGCCGCATCGACCCTTTCGAGCTTGTCCGCGTTTCGGTGATCACCCAGACGGGTTGCAAGCGCGGGTTGCTCATCCAGTTCATGGCGTAGCCACGCTTTGAAATAGCTTTCGAGTTTTTTGTCTTCGGGTGTATCGGCGGCAAACCCGGATGGGGCGCACAACACGACCAGGGTCAAACCAAGCAACCAGCCCAAATGCAAACGATTCATGGGGTGTCTCCTCCATAGCTTGAGATACCCCTTTGTTCCCGTCTTGAAAGGGGCTGGATCAACTCGGGATCAATTTTCCCGATGCGTCAAAAACAACCCTTTTCGGGGAAAATTGCGGTGGGTCCGTTTCCTGTCCCAGCGCGAGACGAAAAATAGTCGCAGCCAAAGATCCCCCAGCCGCCTGGTCGAGCCCGATAAACGAGGTTGTGAGTCGCGGATTGATTTCGAGAATCCTGTCGTCTTGCGCGTTGTCACCAAGAATCATGTCAAACCCGATCCAACCAGTCCAATGGGGAAGTGTCGCCACCAATTTTTCCGCGAGGATCCGGGTTCGTCCGGCCAGGTCGGGGGGAATCGGTGTCTCTCCCCCCTCATAGGTGAAGGCGCCATCGTTTGAGATGGTTTGGAAACAGGGTGGGCAGTACCAACATCCATTGCGACCGCCAAGAATCGCCTGGGACACAGGCTTTCCCGAAAATAGTGGCTGGAGGATCCATTCGTTGGGATTGAGGTGGGAGGCTTCCGCCGCAGATGCAAGAATGCGCATATCCTGCGAGCCGGCGCCATCACGGCGTTTTAGCACCCATGGAGTAGACAAATCGGATTCGGGGATTTGTCCGGGGGACAATGTTTCCGGCGTGGGGATCCCATGTTTCTTGAAATGTTTAAAGGTTTTTTTCTTGTCGGTGGCCATCTCGATGAAGTCTGTCCCCGGGGCAAGGACATGGCCAAAGAGTGGCCTGGTCTGGGCAACCAGGTCCAAAAGGATGCGGTCGGTTTCCGGGGCGATGGGCCAAAGAATATCAAAGGATTGGGCAAGCTGGGCCCATTGAACAGTGCCGGAAATTTCCCCAGGAAGGGGAATTTGTAAATCGGAAGGAAGCGCGTGGGAAAGATGTGGATGAAGGACCGTTTTGATTTGAATCTTGCTGGCGAATCTGAGCGACTCAAGGACCCCGCGGAGCATGGCGAGTCCCTCTCGGACCAGGGAACCGGGGAGTGACGCGGGATCACCCCCCAGTCCCGAACAGCACCATTCCAAAACGAGTAAATTCATTGAGATGGATGATAAAGGCATTGAAACAAAAAAGGGAACTGCGGGTTGCCTTTACCCGCAGTTCCCGAAGACCCTGGAGGAGCTCTTAACCTGTTCTCCCTGTCTGACAACCCGGTCCGGCGGGAAGCCAGACGAGGTCAGGTACCGTGCCCCTTTGTACCCAGGGCTTGTCTTAGGGAGCGCTCGGAACCTTTAGGGGAGGAGCACCTGTTTGGGAGACCGGAATCGAATCGGTTCCCGATGTCAGTCGGATCGCGTTGGCGGCGGGCGGAGTGCCGGGGATGGCCAGCGCACGATTGTTGTCTTCGTTGGCGGGTACAATTCCCTGGGGCAGCCGCATGGCAGTTCCCTGATTTCCATTAGGGGCGATGCTGGCGGTTCCGCCAACCGGGCTGATGGTGACGGTGGGCGCGATCAGTTTTTCGCGAGGCGCATCACCGGGGAGACCCATGCTAAGTTCGGGGCGGACAGGAGCTGTTGGTTTGTTGATACCCGGGAGAACCGGAACATTGTTGTTTGGCTTGGGCAGTCGGCCTGGAACCCCTGGGATGGAAGGCGCATTGTTGTCGCCTTCGAGGGAGTCAGGAGCGGTGGGTGCCTTTTCCAGAAGGGCCGGGATGGAAGGCGCCTCGTTGGCGGGCAGTACAGGCAACCCAACCTGACCATTTTCGGGATTGAAGGACTCGTGGTTGACCAGGGTGCTCCGTTCACGAAGAACAAGGGCGTTGGTCCGTTCGCGTTGATGGTCGACGGCCCGGGACTGTGCAACCTGGGGAAGTGCCCCCTCACCAAGGTGGACATTGTTGTGTTTGAGCACTGTTCCCTTTTGGAACTCGAAGGCGCTTAGGGCGTTGTTGTAGGCGACGATGGCCTGGTATTCGTTGGCCAAGGCGTCCGCCCAGAAGCGCTGGGCTTCTAGAAGTATATCGATCGTGTCACGGTTGCGACCGGCACCGGCGCTCTTGCCCGCAATGAACTCCTGGAAGCGGATTCGAATCTGCTCGCCGAAGGCTTCACGCTGGGCCCGTTGGACCTTGATCTGTTCGTAGCTGGTGTAGATCTTGCGATAGGCTTGCGAAAGGGTACGGCTAACCTTGAGTTCCTGATCGTGCAGAACCTCATAAGAGCGTGCCAGGCCCAACTTCGCGTTCCTGACTTGGGCGTTCGCGGCGCGGAAGCCAATTGGCACCGTCAAGCGCAGACCCAATTGCCAGTTGTTGTATTTGTTGCTGGAAAGCTGGCGGAGCGCGTTCTGGTTGATGGCGTCCATGCCGGGACCGTCAAGCTGGTTGCCGATCGCATTCGCATCGTAGTTCGAATAGAAGCGCAAGTCGGGGAGGAGCTGGTTGCGGGCGTTCATCAGTTCCATCTGCTTGATCTTGACTTCCTGACGGGCAAGATAGAGTTCTGGACGAAGACCAAGGCACTCTTCAAATGCGCTGTCCCAGTTGGGCTCATAGCGGGCCAGGGTCGGGGTATCGACCGGGATGAGGCGGGTGCCATCTTCGGCGGGGAAGCCGAGGATGTTGCGCATTTGACGCTCATTTTCGAGAACCTGGTCAAGTGCGGCAAGGCGCTGACCACGGAAAAGTTCGTATTGGCCACGGGTTTGGGCAAGGTCGGCGGGAGTGATCACGCCTGCTTCAAGTCTAGCCTTGCTGATTTTCCAGGCCTCGTAGCCCTGACGGAGCGCCTGCTCACGGGCATAGAGGGTCCAATACGCACCATAAAGATTCCAATAAGCGGTTTCAACATTGAGCACCAGGTTGGCGACAAGGCGCTCGAATTCCGCACGCTGTTGGTCGAAGCGGGTGCGGGTGACGAGGATACCTTCGTTCGCGCCCACAACCTGGGGAATCACACCAGGAGAGAGGACCGAACCGGGGTGCGAGTTGCGCAACTGGTTGATTTCGACACCATAGCCTTGCAACAGAGGCTGTTCGAATGCGAACTGGACCGCGGGCTGGTATGCCGGGTTGAAGCGCGCGGGGAGGTTCGTGAATGTGTAGTTGTTGCTGAAGGTGATACCCGCCACACCACCTGTGGGCAACGGCTTGAGCACCTGGCTGGAGAAGTTGCTGACTTGCTGGTTGATGAAGCTGAGGGTCGGGTTCGCGCTGGCCTGGAACGAGTCGAGCGTTGTGCCGATCGGGCGATCCTGCTGGTTCCAGCTCATGCTGGTTTGCCACACCGCGTCAAACTTGGAGAGCGCCAATTCGACCGTGTTGCCTGTGATGGCCGGTTGCAGCGAGAGAACCCGGATGTTGTCCGAGCCTTCCACGATCTGACCACCAAAACTGACCAGGGTATCGAAGGCGATACCGGCGTTGTTTGGGGTCTGCGAACCGATGTTACCCTGTTCGAGGGCAATCGCCATGGCTTCGGTCAGCGAGAGAAACCTGGGCTTTCTTTCGGGGTCCAGAACCGTCGCAGGCTTGTTGACCACATCCGTTACGGGAAGGGCCGAAGCGCGCGGATCCGACTCCAACTGAATCGGATATAGATTCTGGTAATGGTTGAAGTCCGCCTCGGTCATGAAATGGTTCTGCTTGCACCCACCAATTACGGCGAGCATCAAGGCCAAACCACTTGCCTTGCGTATCCACTTCATTGCAAACACCCCGCTTCGAGGTACCCACCAGAATTCGGCAAACCTGGCAGGCTCCGGACCCGATTCCCACCCGGCAAGGCAAGGAACCACAAACGACCACAAAGGGTCATCGCTCTATAGGTATCGGTCATGCGGGATGTGAGGATGAGTAAAGTTGTGCGGGTTATTACGGTTTCATGGTTGGTTTTTGACAAAATAGGGGTTTTGGGAAATTTGTAATGGCCTATTTTACTCAATTTGAAAGTGCGAATGCCCAGATTGGTTCTAATTTCGGTTTCAGCATACCACCATGTCAGATTTCACAAATATTATTTTTGATAACAAAAGAAAACGAATTTTAGCGCAAGCTTGCTAAGTCGTTTAGAGCGGGGGATAGCTTGCCTTTCAGGAATCGCTGGTTGGCTTAAAACCGTCGTTGTCGTTGCTGCAGGTAGCCGATTAGCGCCTTGTCAAAATTGACGCTCGTGTCCAGCGGTACATAGTCGATGTTCGAGCGGCCTAACTGATCGGCGAGTTCCTTGCGGAACGCCTCCATCGCCACGATATAGTCCGCGCGCACCGCCCGGGCATCGAGGGTCATCTTGTCGGGCGTCTCGATATCGTGAAACTCGGTCAGTTGATCAAAGGGGAAGCGGATCTCCGCCTCGTCCAGAACATGGAACACGATCACTTCGTGTCCGGCGAAGCGTAACCGCCTAAGCCCATCGATCACAGGTTCGGTTTCGGTGAGCATATCCGAAAAGAGCATCACCAGGCTTTTGTGGCGCATCAGCGGCTGAAGCTGCTTGAGCGCGGCGCCGGGATCGGAGACACCATGGGGCTTGAGGCCACCCAATAGCGATATCATCGCCCCTAAATGGCTCCGTTTCGATTTTGGGGGAAGGCTCTGGTGGATTTTGTCATTGAATATGGCCAAGCCAACCGGGTCCTGCTGGCGGATCATCAGATACGCAAGGGCCGCCGACAGGCTCACCGCATAGTCGAACTTGGTCAGTTGTTGACGGAAGGTCCAGCCCATCGAACCCGAAGAGTCGAGCACCATCCAGCCCGACATGTTCGTCTCGGCCTGG
>Ga0209598_10004171_pt1 | contig 10687 bp, 8 predicted proteins | sample M_140807_EF_Meta_FD_187317 | JGI IMG/M metagenome (GOLD analysis project Ga0209598, IMG submission 187317) | Freshwater microbial communities from Lake Montjoie, Canada to study carbon cycling - M_140807_EF_MetaG (SPAdes) (version 2) | ecosystem: Environmental > Aquatic > Freshwater > Lake... | reverse complement strand
CCGTTTGTGCCGCACAACCCGCGACAATTGCTCGTTGACGGAGCGAAATGCCTACCGCTAGTTTCTGCCTCCTTCGAGCGTTCCAGAGTAGCTCAATGGTAGAGCAATCGGCTGTTAACCGATGGGTTGAAGGTTCGAGCCCTTCCTCTGGAGCCAATCTTTCAAGGCTCCTTCGAACGCCCCAGTCCATACGTCCAAACGTCCAAGTCTAGGTTCCCTCCTCGGATGAAACCCATTCCTCCGACTTCGATCGTGGTTGGTCTTTTCAGAAAGCTCCGAATCTCGCCCGAATGGTTCGCCTCGACGCTTGCGCTCACCATCGGCTGTCTCAGCGCAGAGTTGCCACCCAACAACCTTGCAAACCTGCAAGGTCAACTCCAACAAGCACTCAGCGGAACCAACACATCCTCCGTCCTCTGGGGCGCCCTGGTGACACGAATTGATGGAACAACGGTGTTCGGCACCAACACCCACCACTCCTTCATTCCCGCCTCCAATACCAAGTTGTTCATCGGAGCCCTGGCCCTAGACCAACTCGGCCCTGAAGCACGACTCCACACACCGGTGCACGTGAGCAACCCGCCCGACACCGAGGGCGTACTGCACTCCGACCTGTGGATTCTCGGCCAAGGCGACCCTGGCCTCGGCACCGCACCTCAATCCGAAACCGGCGATAGCCCGGGCACCTGGGATGAAGCTCTCGTCCCCTGGGTGACCCAGTGGCAATCCAAGGGACTCAAACGCATCATCGGCGACCTTGTCCTGTGCGATGCGGCCGTGCGAACCCCCGAATACGGATCCGGTTGGGAGAACGAAGACCGAGCCGAATGGTACGGCGCACCCGTCTCAGCCTTCGTGGTCAATGACAACACCTTCCGCCTCGTAGCCCCCGTAGCCCCGCCCGGGGCCACAAGCATCCCTTTCCACATTCATCCGGCCCTCCCATCCCTCGCCGTAAATTGGCGAGTATTGCCCGGAACCAACGCCACACACCGCATCCAATACGAGCGCCGATTGCCCGGCGGACCCATTGAATTCCGCGGACGCTTGGCCCCCGGCACCAATGGTTGGTCGGCAGAATTGGCGGTGGCAGACCCCGCCCGAGTTTTCGGAGAACTATTGAATCGCACACTCGAACGCCGAGGCATCCCAGTTTCGGGATCGGTTCGAGTGGTCCGCGCCACCAACGGAGTCCCGGCCATAGAGTGGGATCATCAGACTTCCCTTCCACTCACCCGCCGTCTAGCACTCTGCCTCAAACCGTCACAGAACCTGCATGCCCAATTATTGCTGACTGAAATAGGCCGTCAGGCGGAAAGAAAAGTGACTACTGGAGTAGCCTCGTCCACTCCCCGTCGGCACGACGAATGGGGGCTGGTCCAACTGCCAGAATTCCTTACACGAGCCGGAATCTCTAACGACTCCGTGCGACTAGAAGAGGGATCCGGGCTGTCCCGAACCAATCGCGTCACCCCGGCCGCCACAGTGGCACTGTTACGATTCATGGCCGCTCATCCTCAGCAGAAAGCATGGAAAGAAAGCCTACCCCTAGGCGGCGTAGACGGAACGCTCAAACACCGTTTCAAGACAGGTCGTGCCCACCGCACGGTACGAGCCAAGACCGGTAGCCTGCGCGGCGTCCACGCACTGGGCGGCTATGTAATTACGGCCACCGGAGAAGAACTCGTCTTCGCGATCTACGCCAACCAAACCCAAGGCGACCCTCTGGTGCGTACCCGGATAGACCGGTTCGTAGAAATTCTCGCCAGCACCCAAAACTGAGCGACTCCAGCGCCCGCCTCCGCCCCACCGCCGCGTTGAGCGCCCCAATCACCAGTCGAAGTGCAAAGTGCAAAGCACAGACTTTTGTCAGTGACGTTCCGGAATCCACTGAATCTTGTCGGTTTTCACGCCGTCGCTGACAAACCGATCCAGCAGAATCGTTCCTGCGCAAATACTCCCGCTCCAGCTTCATGAATCCGAGGGATTTGCCGGGCGATCCTTCCGGTTGCGTTGTTCGAGGAAGAAGCTCTTGAGAATGTGACGGCATTCCTCCTCGCGGACCCCCGGCGTAATTGCACTGCGGTGATTGAGAGTGGGAAACTGCAGGAGATTCATAGCCCCCCCGGCCGCGCCTCCCTTGGCGTCGGGGGCACCGAAGACCACACGCGCCAACCGGCAATGGACGATGGCCCCGGCACACATGGGACACGGTTCTTTGGTAACGTAGAGCGTGCAGTCGGTCAGACGCCAATCGCCGACGGCTTCCTGGGCCATGGTTAAGGCCAGCATTTCCGCGTGCGCGGTCGCATCCTTGAGGAGTTCTACCTGATTCCAAGCGCGCGCAATGACGCGGTGACCGCGAACAATGACCACTCCCACAGGCACCTCTTGGGCCTGGTAGGCCTTGGCCGCCTGGCGCAGCGCTTCACCCATGAACACGCGGTCGATTTCGGGGTCCGGGATGTCCGGTTGGGAACGAGTTTCCATGGTCAGGCGCGACGTAAAGGGCTGCTCTGTTCCAAGGTCCAGGTGGAGCCTCCCTCTTCGTGACAGTGAGCGTGGGCTGCAAAGAACCCTCCGCGATGACTCCAGAAAAGGGGCCAAATCTGTTCCCGATCGGTCTCAGGCAAATCCAAAATGGCCAATTCAGCACGACTGTAGAATCCAAAATCTCCTTCCCGATGCGGGGGCGGAACGCGTTGCAGGCGCGGCCTGACTTCGAAGAGAAACATCAGCCAGTGAGTCTGTCCCTGATACCCATATTCGCTGATAAGACCGCTCAGGTGCAAGTCGGCCGGCGTGAGGGAAACGCCCGTCTCTTCCAGAGCCTCACGGCACGCGCAGGCGTAAGGTGATTCCCCAATGTCGGTCTTCAGTTTGCCTCCAGGTGGGCTGAAGAGCCCCCGGTTGGGATCCTGAGCCCGACGCAACAGGAGAATGTTGTCCCGCTCGTCAAAGCAGTACAGAAGCGTGGCAATTTTGTAAGGTAGCGGCACCGGGCTGACTAAAGCCCGAAATGGTCCTCAGGGAAAGGGCTCTGACAACGGGTTCAGGACGATCGCGGACAGGAACAATTTTCCCGCCGGATCACCGTCTGATACAGCATTTTGAATGAGGCAAGCCTCTCACTCGCCCAAAAATGAAATGCCCGAAGATCGATTAGCGGTAAACCGTGACCGCCAAGGCTGAGATCAAGGCGCCCCAGATAACACCGGAAACACCCAGTAGGCGCACCCGAACCTCGGATTGCGCGCACCAAGCCAACCAATCCCTTACCCGCCACGGTGAAACAGCCACCCAAATGGCCAAACTCACCCACCCGTACATCCAGAGGGTCACCAAATACCTCCACGGACTCGGGTGCCACCGTTGGACATCCAAGACCACATCCGCGACAAGACACAGCACAATGGCCAATCCCCGCACGGCCAAATAATCCCGGACCACAAAGCAACTGGCCACTCCGATGGCAATGACACCCCCCAACAGGAACGGTCGAAATGCAGCAAAGTCCGAGATCTCCGAGTTCTGCAAGTTCTGTTCGAACCAGACGCTTCCCAAAAGCATCAACACCACGCCCACGGCCGTATTCCGATGGAACCCCCGCATCCAAGCGGCACAGGAACCCGGCAGGCACACAGGCCAAAGGTGGCCTAGAAAACAACCCAGGCCCAGCACCAGGGAGACTTGCGACAAGGTCAGCGGTAGATTCATCGACGATTAAGCTCGGAGGATCAGGCAACCCCGACCGAAGCCGGAACGATTCAGGAGCAAGGTGTTCTAACTGAATCGTTCAGGCCAAGGCGAGGGTAAAGAATCGAACCGGTCTCCGCTCCCCGAAGAGCAGAACCGGAATCCCACCCACCCCGTCCTCAAGCGCTGGGCTGCCTCATCTCAGCCCGGTCAATCCAAGAGCGGGCGCATCTCTTCGAGGATCTGAGGGACGCGAACAAAGGGGTCCTCCTTGAATTCATACTCCAAGGCCACAAACCCCTGATACTGGGCATCCCGCAAGATCTTAAACGTGCGGGCATAATCGGCCTTCTCCACTGGGGACTTGCCGCCCACGTGAACCTTGCCTTTGAACTGAACGTTCACCGCCCACGGCGCGCACAACGCCAACTCACGGTAAGGATCGGTGGAATAAAAATTGCCCGTATCCAAATTGATTCCCACCCACGGACTGCGGACGGCCTGAATGATTTCAACCAAGGATTCAGCACGACGAACGATGCCACCATGGTTTTCGACCCCCAGAAAGATTCCCGCCTTGCCCGCTTCTTCACCGCATTCTTCCAGAGCGGCGATGGCGAGTTTAGTTGCCTCAGCCTCCGTGTTTCCGTGCGGACCTCCGGTAAACACGCGGATATGCGGAGCACCCAAAATGGCGGCCTTGCGAATCCACTCCTTCACCGAGGCAATCTCGGCATTGCGCTTCTCGCCAAGGGGATGACAGAAGTCGTTACCCACTGCGGTCCCGCTGATCGTGACTCCGCGCAGGTGAGCGTGGCGACGCACGTCGCGGAGATACTCATCAGTGACCTTTTCCGGAAAATAATAACTCGTTAGCTCCGCCCCGCCGCAGGCGTGATCCGCGCAATAGTCCAAGAACTTCTTCATGTCCATGCGGGCCAGGCTCCCGTCCTTGCCCGCCTTAAACTGATCTCCAAACGAATAGGCCGCCAACGACAAGCGCAAGCGCGAACGCGAGGAACGCACAAACGGCTCGACCGCCCGCAACGGGCTCATCCCCAAAGCACCGAGGGATGCGGAAGAGACGATAAACCGGCGGCGGCTCAGCGAGGTGGACATGCTGGCAAAGCTAGAGGATGTGCTGGGAAAGCGGCAAGGCTGCTGTGTCATTGAGCCCGAGGCAATTTCGCTTTCGGCTCCTACCTGCGATCATCCGGGGTCCGAGGGTATTTTCGTTAATGTCCTCCAACCGGGTGTTGTCCCAAACTGGTTCCTCCGCAACATTGAGGCATGGATCCTCGGAACTTTCCCGGATGGGCCGAGCTCGTCCGCCGACTGCTGCCCTTGCTGCTGCCTGGTTTGCTAGTCACCGGGTGCTCCCCCGAATCACCACCACCCACGGCGGAAGAAACCCGCAAGGTACTCAAGGATGCGGGGGAACGTATCCAACAGGGGGCGGCCTCGGCTGCTACATCGGCTCGGGAGATCGCTCGCGATGCCACCCAGACGGCCGAGTCATTGGCTCAGCGCGCAGTAGAGGAGACCCGCCGGGCCGCCGAAGCCGCTGCCCACAGCCCAACCGCACAGCGACTCAAGACAGCCAGTACCAATGCCTTCCAACAAATCCGAACCCAGGCCCAAGCCAGTGCCACGGCGGCTCGCATCCAGGCCGAACAAGCCTTCAAGGACGCTTCGGAACTAGCAACCAAGGCCGCTGTAAAAGCCGAAGAACAGGCCCGAAAACTCGCTGAGAAAACTCGGGAAACCCTCGGCAATTCCCCACCCAAACCGTGACTGAGAAGGGCTTCTTTCATGGCATCACCAAAAATCTAGTTCTGGTGGGCGACATCGCCGATCGGGTCGGTGTGATGGCCGCTGGGCAGATCGTGGAAGAGGGCCCCGCCCTCGATGTGCTTCAACGCCCATCGCCCCCACCGGCTGCCCGTTTCACCCCCGCCGTCCAGTCGTACAGTCCCAGTGCCGCGTCGAAGCTCCGGTCCTGCGAGATCTAGGCAAGGGTCAGCGCGTCGCCTGCCACCCAGTCTAACCGACCCCTCAAAACCAGCAGTTCACCCCAGAGCACCAGCATTCGACCCCAAAGGCAGGGTTAGAATACGCATTCTGTTTACAGTCGAGGGCAATGAATCGGTCTCCCTCCATTGCCCAATCCGCCACAGTTCTGGCTTCTGCCGTCTTCTGCCTTCAGGCCATCTGGACTGAGCAAGCCCAAGCCCAAGGCTGCGTCGCGGTCCGCGGCGGCGGCATGTGCACCATGAACCACGCGGGCACAGGAGAAGACGCCGCCGAGCACGGTCCTTGGTTGGCATCGGTCGGCTACCGATTCTTTAAGTCAGACCGTCACTTCATCGGTGGCAACGAATCCCGCAATGCCGCCGGACTCGATCGCTTCCAACAAGGCACCGAAGTCATCAACTACTCCCAGTTCATCGACACCAGCGTGAGCTACCAATTCAGCCCGCGTTTGTCCGCATCGCTGGTCCTGCCTTGGGTGCATCACATTCGTTCAGCCCCATATGAACACAGCGGTGTCCGACGCGAAACCGGGGCCACGGGCATCGGCGACATCCGAGCCGTGGTGGGCTATTGGCTCTGGGATCCGAAAACCCAGCCCAAGGGCAACCTTCAAGTCAGCCTCGGTGGCAAGGCTCCCAGTGGCGACTACCAGGCCGACGACACGTTTTTTCAGGACCAGGATCCCACCGCAGGCGTGAACATCCAACCGGTGCGACGCAATGTGGATCAGTCCATCCAACCCGGTGACGGCGGTTGGGGTGTCAGTTGGGAACTCAACGGCTACCGCGAATTGACCAAGGGTTTCTTCGCCTATGCCCAAGCGTATTACCTGTTCAATCCGCAAAATGTGAATGGCGTGAAGAACCCCACCGCGCGGAGCGATGCAGGCCCCACGATTGCGGGCAAGAACATCGACAACGGCATGTCCATTACCGACCAGTACATGTTCCGCGCCGGCTTCTCCAAGGTGGTCAGCGAGAAGCACAACCTCTCCGTCTCCCTGGGCGGCCGCATGGAGGGCATCCCCGTGGAGGATCTCAACGGCAACGCGGGGAATGAGGAAGGCTTCCGTCGCCCCGGTTACGCCATCGCCATCGAACCGGGAATCAACTGGATGCCCGGGAAATGGAATGTGGCCATCACGGTTCCCTGGCGACTAGAAGCCCAACGCGAGCGCAGTTACTGGAACCTCCAAAAGGGAACCCGTGGCGATGCAGCCTTCGCGGATTATCTGGTGACCGTTTCGGTTTCGCGGTGGTTTTGATTTCTCCTGCAGTCTGCGTGGGCTGAGGGACCGTGGCGACACGGTCCTTCTTTTTCATGGCCGTCTCACTTCAAGCTTCGGTTCAAGCTTCGGTTCAAGCTTCGGCCAATTCCGCCGAGATCCAGATCCCATTCTTGCGCGCATCGTTTCGGATCCGCTTCACCCTTCCGGAACCACGAGGGTCCCGGCACTTTGAATGTCCACCCGGCTGGGCACCTCTGAATAACTCAAGACGGTCAGATCGCTGAAGGTGGCTTCGAAGAATCGCCGGAATGCCAACCGGATGTGCGGTCCACACAACACCACCGGAGCCTGACCCGAGGCCAGCAACCCCTGGATCATCTTCGAAAGACTCTCCACCAAATGACGAGCCAGGCGGGGCTCTAAAAGCAGAGCGATTTCCGTCTGCGACTGCCTCACGCCCTTGGCAATCTCCTGCTCAAGACGAGGATCCAAGGTGATGGCCTTAAGCACCCCACGGTCGTCCTGGTAAGGCTTCACAATTTGCGGACCTAAACCACGCCGCGCATGTTCGCTGAGTTCATCCGGGTTCTTGGTAACCCCCGCAAAATCACTCACCTTCTCTAGGATGCTCGCCAAGTTGCGGATGGAAATCCCCTCAGCCAGGAGGTTCTGAAGAATGCGCTGGACCTGCCCCACATTGAGTTGGGCGGGAATTAATTCATTCACCACGGTGGAATGCGTGGTCTTGAGATGATCGAGCAACTGCTGCACATCTTGCCGTGAAAGGATCTCGTGGCTCTGGTGCTTCACCACTTCGGTGAGGTGGGTGATGAGCACGCTCGATGCGTCGACCACGGTGTATCCGGCGATCTCAGCCGTCTTGCGCTCTACTTCCGTGATCCATGTTGCGGGCAATTGGAACACCGGTTCGGTCGTCGGAATCCCCTTGAGCGTCACCCGGCTGTTAGTGGCGTTCATGGCCAGAGAATAGCCCGGCATAAGGCTGCCGGTCGCCACCGCATTGCCCTTGAGTAGAAACCGGTATTCGTTGGCCCCGATCTGAAGATTGTCACGAAGCTTGATGGGAGGGATGAGCAGACCCATTTCTTGGGCGAACTGCCGACGCACACCGGTGACGCGCTCGAGCAAGTCGCCCCCCTTCCGACTGTCCGCCAGGGAGACCAGTCCAAATCCCAGCTCAATGAGCATGGCATCCACACCCAAGAGGTTCTCCAGCTTGTCCGCGGCGGGCGAGGCGGCCCCCGCGGCCCCCGGTCCCGTGGCGGCTGCGGATTCACCCGGTTTGGCGCCTTTGCCGTCCGCCTTGCGCGAAGCATCTGCAGCCGTCGCAGGCCGGTTCTTGATATTCTTGCCAATGAACCAAGTGATGACCGCGAGAACAAGGAATGGAAACATCGGTAACCCTGGCACCAACGCTAGGAAAGCCAGCATCCCCGAGAGAATGAGCAACGCCCGCGGGTACGCCGTGAGTTGACGCCCCAATTCTTCGCCCAAGTTATTCTTCGACGCGGCCCGTGTCACGAGGAGGCCCGCCGCCATGGATGTGACCAGGGCCGGAATTTGCGAAACCAGGCCATCACCAATAGACAGCAACGTGTAGCGAGAGAGCGCCTCGGTGAAACTCATACCCCGCTGCGCCATGCCGATGGCAAAACCACCCACGATATTAACCACGGTGATGATTACCGCCGCGACGGCATCGCCTCGAACAAACTTCGAAGCACCGTCCATGGCTCCGTAAAAGTCGGCCTCCTGCTCCACCTTACGCCGGCGGGCTCTCGCCTGCTGTTCATTAATGATCCCTGCGCCCAACTCGGCATCGATGGCCATCTGCTTGCCAGGCATGGCGTCCAAGGTAAACCGGGCTGCCACTTCAGCGATGCGGCCAGCGCCCTTGGTGATGACCACGAAGTTGATGATCACCAAGATGGCGAAGATGACGATGCCCACCACGTAATTGCCACCGACAACAAAGTTACCAAAGGCCTCGATAATGTGTCCGGCATCACCGGAGATGAGGATCAACCGAGTGGTGGCCACATTGAGAGCCAACCGGAACAAGGTGACGAAGAGTAACAAAGACGGAAACACGGTGAACTCCGACGGATCTTCAGTGTAAAGGATGACCAGCAAGATGAGCAGCGACGAAGCGATGCTGACCGCCAAGAGCAGATCCAGCAGCAGCGGCGGCACCGGCAGAATGAGCAGCAGCACCGTGCCAAACACGCCCACCACCAACCAGAGGTCCATCTGGCTCAGCCGAACCAACCAACTGTCCTTTGTTTTCGTCATCGCGTCCGTTTCAGAACCGTCAAAAGCAAATCCCGATCCAAGTTGATTTTTCGCGGTGTTTGCTGGGTTTTATTGGTTTTTGAACTCCTGATCCGGCAAACACTGCCGGTTCACTAGAACCCAAATTGCTCCGGCCGGACGGGCCGTCCCTGCACAAGCGCTGGATCGATAAAGTGACGCCTCACTAAACCCCGGACCGACTCAGGCCCGCCCCTGCGTCCCTGAGAGAGCAGCTACAAAATTGGAGACCGGATCGTTGGGGGAATCTAGTGTCGCCGTTGTGACTCCGACGTTGCTGATTGTGGATGATGAGAAGTCGACCCGCGATGGGCTGCGGACGGCGCTGGAAGACAAATTTGATGTCTACGCGGCTGCAGATGCGGCGGGAGCTTGGCTGTTACTGGAGAAGGAGCCCGTGGATGTTCTGCTAACAGACCTCCGCATGGCCGGAGACGACGGACTGGCGCTGATCCGCAAAGCGAAGGCTCTACCGAAACCTCCGGTCTGCATCCTGATGACGGCCTACGGTTCCGAAGACCTGGCCGTCGAGGCCATGAAGCAAGGCGCCGACGACTACATCAGCAAGGGCCGCCTGCAAATCGATGAACTGGAGTTGCGCATTCAACGAGCCCTCCGACGCAACCGACTCGAAACCGAGAACGAGCAACTCCATCAGCGTCTCGATCAACGCTTCGGCATGGAGAGCTTCATCGGCGAAACTCCGTCCATCCGGGAGGTGTTCGAACAAATCCAGCAAATCGGTCCCTCCACCGCCACAGTGCTCATCACCGGAGAAAGCGGCACCGGCAAAGAACTCGTCGCCAAGGCCATCCACCAACTCAGTCGCCGAGCCCGAGGCCCCTTGGTCACAGTCAACTGTGCCGCGCTGCCGGCCACGCTGCTCGAGGCGGAACTTTTTGGCCACGAAAAGGGAGCCTTCACCGGAGCCAGTGAACGCCGCATCGGACGAGTAGAACAAGCCCAGGGAGGGACCTTGTTTCTCGATGAAATCGGCGAGATCGACGCCACCACTCAGGTGAAATTATTACGTCTGATCGGCGAACGCACTTACGAGCGACTCGGCTCCGGCAAGACGCAGAGCGCCGATGTGCGCTTCCTTTCCGCCACCAACAAGGATCTTAAAACGCTGGTCCGGTCTGGCACCTTCCGCGAAGACCTTTATTTCCGAATCGCGGTGATGCCCATCCACCTGCCCCCATTGCGCGAACGGGTCGCCGACATCCCGCTCCTCATCAGCTCATTTCTTAAAGAATTCGCCCGAGAAAACGACAAGAAGGTCACGGCCTTCAGTACCGAGGCAATGGAGCTCATGCTCCGATATCGCTGGCCCGGAAACGTCCGCGAATTGCGGGCCTCCATCGAACACGCGGTGGTCCTGTGTCGCGGCGGTCAAGT
>Ga0209598_10004170_pt1 | contig 10688 bp, 8 predicted proteins | sample M_140807_EF_Meta_FD_187317 | JGI IMG/M metagenome (GOLD analysis project Ga0209598, IMG submission 187317) | Freshwater microbial communities from Lake Montjoie, Canada to study carbon cycling - M_140807_EF_MetaG (SPAdes) (version 2) | ecosystem: Environmental > Aquatic > Freshwater > Lake... | reverse complement strand
AATTCCAATCTTCATTTTAGTACTATTGATTATGCAAATAACAACTAATTATTCAATAAAGTTTAATTATATTTAAGAATTATATGAACGAAAAATTTACCATCATGCGTACCCTTGTTACCTTATTATTATGCTTGCCTATTATGGCTTCAGCACAAACCAATCAAGACAGTGTTAGTATTAAAAAATTAGCCGATGAAATCATGGCTAATGGCAAGGCCTATGACCTATTAAGAGAGCTTACCAAAAATATAGGTGGTCGTTTAGCAGGCTCACCCCAGCAACAAAATGCGGCTATTTGGGGTAAAAGAAATTTTGAGGCCATGCATGCAGATAAGGTTTTTATGCAAGCTTGTAAAACACCTAGTTGGCAAAGAGGGGGCAATGATTTTGCTGCTATTGTAAGTGTCAATGGCAAAGCACAAAACCAACCTTTAGCAGCTTTAGCTTTAGGAAATTCTTTAGGCAGTAAAGGACTAATAGAAGCTGAACTTATAGCATTGGCAAATTTTGATGAACTAGAAAAAAGAAAAGATGAAGTGAAAGGAAAGATTGTTTATTACCATAGTCAATTTGATCCAACTACGATTCAAACTTTTAAAGCATATGGTGAGTCAGGTGTCTATCGCCGATCTGGTGCTAGCAGAGCCGCTCAATATGGTGCCGTAGGTGTGATGATTCATTCTTTAAGCACTGCACCTGATAACGCAGCTCATACTGGTACAATGGTATATGACGAAGCGTATCCAAAAATTCCTGCAGTAGCTTTAGGACCTAACGATGCAAAAGCACTCTGGGAAGCTGCGAAAAATTCAAAGATGCGTGTGCAAATGCAAACCTATGGTTTCTTCTTGCCAGATGCAGATGAGAATAATGTAGTGGCTGAATTAAAAGGCACTCAATTTCCAGAGGAGATTATTACTATTGGTGGCCACTTAGATAGCTGGGATGTAAATGAAGGAGCTCATGATGATGGAGCAGGTATTGTTCAAACAATGGAAATATTACGTGCGATGAAAGCAAGTAACTATGTTCCTAAACGCACTATTCGTTTTGTATTATTTGCTAATGAAGAAAATGGAGGAAAAGGAGGGGCTAAATATGCTGAACTAGCCAACTTGAATAATGAAAAACATATTTTTGCTTTAGAGAGCGATGCAGGTGGATTCACGCCAAGATCAATTGGTATTAGTTGTAGTCCAGCACAATTCAAGAAATTTCAATCTTGGACTAGTTTATTAAAACCTTATGGAACTGAAATCACTGCTGGTGGTGGCGGTGCCGATATTGGCCCCTTAAAAACAGTGGTGAAGGATATCGTATTATCGGGACTAGTACCAGATAGTCAGAGATATTTTGATTTACACCATGCTAAAACAGATGTATTCGAAAATGTAAATAAGCGTGAATTACTTTTAGGCGCAGTGAATATGGCGGCGGTGGTTTACTTAATAGACCAATATGGTGTAAATCCTTAGTTTTTAAGGGTAGAAAAAATATTAATTTTTCGATTCGCCAAAAAAGGCTCACTCAAAATTATATTTCTTTCAAACCCTTAAAAAACTTTTACTACTTAAAGCGTTAAATAGAAATAAAAAAGCCCTTAGTTTTTACTAAGGGTTTTTTTATGCTGTTATAATATTGGTTGATAATAAAACATGTAGAAAATAATACTAATCATCGCCGAACTTTCGAGCTTGCGAGCAGTGAGAAGATGATTAGGTATTTTTTCTATAAGTTTTACTTCTATAGGTCACTTGAGTAGAACTTATCGGCTAAGGTTCATTGAACGCTCTTTGTATAAATTTCTAAAATAAGGGTCTCGTAAGTCTTTGATGAATCTAATAGCTTCGCCGGTACTTTTCATCTCAGGGCCTAGTTCTTTATTCACGCCAGGAAATTTATCAAAACTAAATACGGGTTCTTTGATGGCGAATCCGTCTAGTTTTTTCTCCATCGTAAATTCAGTTAATTTATTGGCACCTAACATTACCTTGGTAGCAATGTTTAAATAAGGTATTTGATAAGCTTTGGCAATAAAAGGAGTGGTTCTTGAAGCTCTTGGATTCGCTTCAATCACATATACTTTATCGTCCTTTATAGCAAATTGAATATTGATAAGCCCTTTGATATTTAAAGCGCGTGCAATTTTTTCACTATAAAATTCCATAGTAGCCACAATGAGTGGTGTTAAATTGAAGGCAGGTAAAACTGCATTACTATCGCCACTATGAATTCCTGCTGGTTCAATATGTTCCATCACACCCATAACATGAAAAGTTTCACCATCAAAAATGGCATCTACTTCTGCTTCTTGACAACGATCTAAGAAATGATCAATTAATATTTTATTGCTAGGAATATGTTTTAAGATACTTACCACTGCTTTCTCTACTTCTGCATCATTAATTACAATACGCATTCTTTGTCCACCAATCACATAACTAGGTCTTACCAGTACTGGGTAGCCTACTTTATTCGCCACCTCAATAGCTTCTTCTGCTGTATAGGCTGTTCCGTAATCGGGATAAGGAATATTTAATTCTTTTAGTAAATCGCTGAATCGACCTCTGTCTTCTGCAATGTCTAAGCTATCAAATGAAGTACCAATTATTTTGATACCTCTTTCATTTAAGCGCTTTGCTAATTTCAAAGCTGTCTGACCTCCTAATTGTACAATAACACCCTCTGGTTTTTCTAGTTCAATAATTTCCCAAAGATGTTCCCAAAATACGGGTTCGAAATATAATTTATCTGCCATATCAAAATCGGTAGAAACTGTTTCTGGGTTACAGTTTACCATGATGGCTTCGTATCCTGATTCTTTAACGGCTAGTAATCCATGTACGCAACAATAATCAAATTCAATTCCTTGTCCAATTCTATTAGGGCCACTGCCTAAAACAATAATTTTCTTCTTATTGGTGGAGATAGATTCGTTAGAACTTAGCGTCTTGCTCATAGGTATTAAATTGGGCAAAAATACATCAGCGAAATCATTTCTACGAATTTTTATCCAATGGTTTTCCACCAGGCTTTACCTTACTAGGCATAGCTCCTCCCAGCGGGTGGTATAGCGTTTACTGCGCCTTTCACTGCGCATTTTCCAGTTTTTTTGAGTGCCACTAGTGCCAAATTTTAATATATCGTTGCGGTAGGCGGCATTCATATTGTCTATAACATTCATGAGTTTTTTACGCCTCGTGTCGCTAGGGGCCACAAATAAGTTGGTTTGAAGGCTGTTATCGGGGACGAAGTCGCTTAAAATAACCCCTGCTTTTTTATAAATTTCGCCCTCTTCGAATAAACTTTTACCTAGGGCCACCACCGCTTTAATAATATCGGGACTAATTTGGCTGGGGTTGTCTAGCAGGGTGAAGCCACTTACTTGCCTGCCCCTATGGTAGTATGCCTTGTCCAAATGTACAGGCGCTTTTTTGAGTAAAAAAACACTTACACCGCAAGCCGCACTATGTTGTCTTCTTAATTTTTCAGTGGCACGGGTGGCATAGGTAGCAAGTGCTTCTTCTATTTCCTGCCAATCACTTACTTCTCTTCCAAACATGCGCGTAGTGGCAATCATTTTTTTTTCGCTACGAGGTGCTTGCATGCCATGCGTTTTATGTCCTTTTAATTCTCGTATTAATTTAATACCTGTAATGCCCCCTAAAAAACGTTTGCCCCAACTAAGGTCTTTGATACTAAGTGCGAAGGCCGTGTGCACACCATATATTTTTAATTTTTCACTATAGCTAAAACCAATACCCCAAATATCTTCCACCGGTGTTTCTTGTAATGCTTTTTGTATTTTTTGAGTGGTATTTAAAATGACAATACAGCCTGTTTTTATTTTATTTTTTTTGGCCAATCGATTGGCTACTTTGCTTAATACTTTATTAGGTCCTACGCCAATGGACACAGAAATGCCTGTCCAACTTTCAATGGTATTTTTAATGTTGATACAAAAGGCTTCTAAAGCATCAGGCTCAATATGCGCTAAATCTAAGAAAGCCTCGTCTACCGAATATACTTCTACACAGCCCGGTGGCAGTAGCTGTCGCATGGTTTCCATCACACGCCAACTAAGGTCTCCGTATAAATGATAGTTAGAAGAAAAAGCATGTACTTTATTTTTTTCAATCAGTTCTTTCGCTTGAAAATAAGGAACGGCCATAGAAATACCTAATTGTTTGGCTTCGTCGGAACGAGATACAATACAACCATCGTTATTACTTAATACCACAATAGGGGCTTGCCTGAGTTGTGGTTGAAAAAGCCTTTCACAAGAACAATAAAAACTATTACAATCTACAATGGCTTGCACAAAAAATTATTTTCAAGATGAACCATCCTACAAACTATGTATGACAAAACTCACAATGCCCCAAGTGCTATACTGTTCTAGTTGCGCCACTTGAATAATACCATATCTTTTATTTTCAGGAACCAGGCTAATGCTATTTTCTTGTATTTGTAGTCGGCGTACTAAAAATTCACCATTCAAAACAGCTACCACTACTTTGCCTGAACTAGCGGGGAGGCTTCTGTCTACAATTAAAATATCACCGATATGAATGCCGGCGCCTAACATGGCATCGCTGTTAACGCGAAAGAAAAAAGTAGCGGGCTTATTACGAATGAGTTGTTCGTTAAGGTCAATGCCTCTTTCCATAAAATCATCGGAGGCAGCCCCAAAGCCGGTGGCATTGGCCTGTATAATTTGACCCGATTGGTAGTTCTTATTAATTTGCTGGGTGGCGATGCCTTCCCCTGGATCTCTATCTATAAATGACATAAAACTAAATTTATTAGCAATATTAACTAAATATTTTAGTATTTACTACATTTATTTATACCCCTTTTTTCTGCTATTTATACCCTGTTTTGGAAGATTTATTTTCTGTAGGCGGTTTAACATCAGGACTTTATCAAGGCGGTTGGCGTATATTGAGGCTTGAAAAAGTGGTACTATGTCTAAATTTTATATCGATCCTATTATTAGCAGGGCCAAAACCATTGACACTTCTTTTTATTTAGAGCCTCAAATACTAGAAGCTTCTAAAGAAAAAATATTTGCCCCTAGCTGGCAGTATATTGGGCATACAGGAATGATTCCGAATGTAGGCGACGCGCATCCATTTAAATTATTGGAAAATTATATAAATGAACCCTTGGTACTTACCAGAGATACAAATAATCAAGTGCATTGTTTATCTAATGTTTGTACCCACAGAGGAAATTTAATGGTCTATGAACCTTGTTCAGCGCAAAAGCATTTGCGTTGTAAATACCATGGAAGGGCTTTTCATTTAGATGGAAAATTTATTTCCATGCCAGAGTTCTCGGCTGTTGAAAATTTTATTCCAGAAAATAATCATTTACATGGATTGCCTTTATTTAAGTGGGGTCCTTTATTATTTACACAATTAACCAAGGGACTGGGCCCCGAACTTTTTTTTCAAGAAATGCAAAAGCGTGTAGGCTGGTTGCCTATTGATGAATTAGTTTTTGATGCAGCAAGATCGAATGATTATTATATTAAATCTAATTGGGCATTGTACTGTGAAAATTATTTAGAAGGTTTTCATATTCCTTTTGTACATCCAGGACTTAATGCTTTTTTAGATTTCAAAGATTATTCTACTGAACTATTTAAGTATGCAAGTTTGCAATTAGGGATTGCGAAAAATGAAGAAAATTGTTTTGATATTCCTACAGGGCACCCCGATGCAGGTAAAAAAATAGCTGCTTATTATTTCTGGGTATTTCCTAATATGATGTTTAATTTTTATCCTTGGGGCTTATCGTTGAATATCATTACGCCCATTGATGCAGGTAATACCAAGGTAAGTTTTTTAAGTTTTGTATATGATGCAAGCAAGCTAAGCCAAGGTGCTGGAAGCGGCTTAGATACTGTAGAACAGGAAGATGAAGAAATTGTACAGCACGTACAAGAAGGTATCCGTTCGCGTTTTTACCATTATGGAAGATATGCCACAACGAGGGAGCAAGGCACACATCATTTCCATAGTTTGCTAGCTAACTTTTTGCAGCAATAATTTATTTTACCCACTGCACGGCTACTGTCCAATCGCTGCCTGCGTAGACATGATATTTTTCGGAGAAGCTTCCCTGATTCAATGCAAAAGATAAGTTCATTAAACTATTTAAATAGGCAAGTGGTTTCCCTACAGCTACGCCACCAAAAGTATTTTCAAAAGGCATAGCACCTGTATACACTAATTTTTTACCTTTAAAAATTAGCAGCAGTATTTCATTTTTGCTATGTGCTAAAGCTGTAAATTTTTTCCAATTTTCTTGGTCAATATTGGTCCAAACATTTCCGTATTGGATATCTAATATATCAATGGTGCCTTTTAATTGATTGCCCACTATTGCTGCTTTTTGAAAAGGAAGGGATATAACAGGAGCCGTGCTTATTTTACCCACTTGCTCGTAATTTATTTTATGTGAAGCTAAACGGGCTGCTGTGAATGCGTAAACATCTCTTCCATGAAAAGTATAAGATGCTTCCGAGTTTTTTCTTCTATTCGTTACTTCATCAATTTCACGAATTGAATCAATTCCCAGTGATAAGGCTATTAATGTTAGTGTGCCATTATCGGGTGTCACTATATAATGTCCCGATTTTGTTTTTACCACCACCGATCTTCTTTGGGTGCCCACACCAGGGTCTACCACCGATACAAATACCGTACCAGCTGGCCAGTAGGTTACTGTTTGATCTAATCTATAAGCAGCTTCCCAAATATTATATGCAGGAATATCGTGGGTAAGGTCATACAATTTTAAACTCGGATCCACAGTGCTTGCTACTCCTTTCATCGCCGATACGGCGCCATCCTTGTTACCAAAATCGGTTTGAAAAACAACAATGCCATTCTGTGCTGCAGCTGTATTGGCTGATAATGCAGTCATTAAAAGAATGATAAGACTATTAAGTATTTTTTTCATATTGGTTATTTAAATTCTATATATGGTTCTTAAATATTTTCAACTCGATAAAATACAAAAATACTTTTTAGCCAGAAAAAGGTATTTTGTATTTTAATAATATAATTTGTTTAATGCTAATTAAAAAAGCCTTCCCGAATGAACGAGAAGGCTTTAAAGTTATTCAAAAATTTTCATTAAAACTTAAAGACCAATTTGCTAAATAATCTCATGCCATTGTAACCCATTTGAACACCATCCCAAGGGCCACCTGTTTCATTATCACCTGCCCAATATTTAGCTAAAGGATTCACCGCGAAGTCGGGGTGTACATTTAATATATTGTCAGCACCTAAGATCCAAGACATTTTCTTATTTACTTGTACATTTAAATATAAGTCTGTTGAAACCTTACCACTATAATTAAATAATTCTGGAAGCATTACATTTTCATCTGCATCAGAAGGCACTTCAGGATTTATACCATCTCCATTATATCCAAATCCAGTTAAAGTAAGTGATCCAAAATAAGTAAGACGCGTTCCAAAGCTTACTTTATTTTTTGTGTAATCAAAGCTCATTGAGTATTTTGATTTAGGTGCAGAAGCTTTTAAGAAATATTTTTCTCTATCATTAAAGAAAGTGTTTGCATTGTATTCTGTTGTGCTTAAGGCAGCAGGTACATTTATTGCATCAATGCTAATATTTTGAATATTACCTACAAATAAAAATTTGAATTTCTCAGTTGCAGAAATTTTCTTTTGATAATCGGCTACGAAGTCAACCCCCGTATTAGTGGTATTTACAGCATTGGCAAAGAACTGAGCTGTGGCAACTCCTAATCCATTTAATTTAGAAGTTAATTCAGTAGGAAGTGATTCATCACCTGCACTAAATAAACCAGAAAGTACCACACGGTCTTTCATCTTGATAGAATATCCGTCTACCGTAAATGTTAAACCCTTAGCTGGTTTCCAAGAAAAACCTACGCTCATATTGGTAGAAGTTTCTTGCTTCAAAGAAGGAATGCCAGCCAATTTACTTATCACATCATCATTACGTGCAATTCTAGATTGAACTAGTCCGCCATTTGAGAAAGAAGTAAGTGTATTGCTGAAATATTTTTGTTGTAAAGAAGGAGCGCGGTAACCTGTGCTAAAAGAACCTCTTAAATTAAAATTACTGCTCAATTTTAAACGAGCAGATGTTTTAAAAGTAGCTACAGAACCAAAGTCAGAATAGTTTTCAGCTCTTACTGCAGCAGTTATTAAAAACATTTCAGAAGGGGTGAATTCGATATCGCTATAAGCACCTGACACCAATCTATTCGCTTTTACTTTATCATCTGGGCTAAATCCTGGGAAACCTTGTGCGCCAGGAGCTTGCTGTAAACCAAAAGAATTAGTAAATGCCTTATAAGAATTAATTTCTCCTTTAAAAATGCTGTACTCTTCAAATCTTATCTCACCTCCATAAGCAACCTTAATTCCTCCGTTGTTAACCTTGCCAAACTGTTTAGAGATATCTAAGTTGGTAGTGTTTTGTAAGAAATTAAAACCTCCATCGTCGAAATGAGTTTGACTCACATTGCCAATATTAGAGGCGTTGAAAGTGCCATCACCGAAGTAATGGAAATTATTATTTCCAAAGGCGTTGCTTAGATCCCAATCCCAACCACGGTTGCTAGTTTTAGAAAAGCCAGTGACCATAGATATATCTTGAATATTGCCTTGAATATGAGGATTATAACTAGTGTCGCCAGAACCTGATTTAAACATGATATCAGGCACAAATATTAAACTGCCATTTGGGTTTACAGGGAAACGAGTAGGTCTTGCAGACCAGTTACGCGTATAGGCGTAAGCGTCAGATTTTTTTGAATTAATACTTCCAAAAGCATAAAATTTAATATCATCACCCAAGGGCACTTCCATGTTGAACATGGCACCTATAGATTTCATAGAACCATCTCCGAAACCTTGTCTCCAAGTATTGGTAGGTAAACCATATTTGTCTTCAATATTGGAAGAAGCTGCTTGGCGAAAAGTTTTTCCTTGATCTAATACATCAACAGATAAATTAATAAAACCTCCTTTTTTTCCAATATCGAATCCTCTATTGGCAGAAATAGAACTTGTTACTCCGTCAATAGGGCCACTATATAAATAGTCATTATTATTTTTAAATTGATTGGTATTAAATTTTTTATCATAATAACCAGCCATACCTGTAGTGATATTCCACTCATTTGTATTTTTTCTTAATACTATATTCATAACACCTGCAATCGCATCAGAACCATATTGTGCTGAAGCACCATCTCTTAAAATTTCAATTCTATCTACTGCAGACATTGGAAAACCGTTTAAGTCAACTCCAGAACCACCACGACCTCTTGTTCCAAACAAACCAACTAATGCTGTGCTATGTCTACGTTTTCCATTAATTAAAACTAAGGTTTGATCAGGCCCTAAACCTCTTAGTGTACCTATATCTACGTGGTCTGCTCCATCCGCACCTGATTGCTTATTATAGTTAAATGAAGGAGCTACAAAATTTAAGGTAGAAGTTAAATCCATTCTCGCCGTATTCATTCCAACGTCTGTTAATTTAATTACATCAACAGGAACAGGTGATTCTGTTTTAACACGACCCAGACCTCTTGATCCTACTAATATTATATCTTGTAAATCGGTAGTACTTGCTGTTAACATAATATTCATAGAACTACCTACAGCTAATTGTTTTTTTGATTCAAAACCAATAGAGCTAAACTCTAATACGTCGTTGGTATTGGCTACAATACTGAATGATCCATTTTTAGAAGAAGTGGTTACTGCTTTTGAAGCAACCACTTTAATCGTGACACCTTCAAGTGCATTACCTTTTGAATCACTCACTACTCCTTTTATGGTTTGGCTTTGGGCAAAACCGTTTAAGCTAAAAAGGGAGAAAAATACTAAAAACAGGGGGGTTAATTTTATTCTCATATGGTTTAGTTTATTTGAATTTACAACTTTTTTAGCTTTTATGATTTATAAGCCATAATTAATTACTTTTAAAGGTCTTAAAGAAGAAATTTTTTACCCCATGGAGGCTATTTTAAAGCATATTGAAAACCTATATAATAGTATTCATCCCCATCCATGGGATCGAATTCAGAAAATACCTCAAAGTGGGGGCGACCGCATCTATTTTCGAATTAGTCAAGGGGAGAAATCTTGGATTGCAACCTATAGTTTGAATATTAAAGAAAATCAAACCTTTATTTATTTTGCTAAGCATTTTTACGATAAGGGAATGCCTGTACCTAAAATTCTAGCAGTCAATGAATCTTATAATACTTATTTACAAGAGGATGTGGGAGCAGTCTGCTTGTTAGATGTTTTAGAGCAAGAAGGAAAAACGGAAGCAGTATTTACACTGTTCCAAAAAAGTTTAACTGCTTTAGCTAAATTACAAATAGAAGGTGCCAAGGGTTTAGACTATTCTAAGTGTTTAACTTCTAAGTATTTTGGAAAGCATTCTATTTTAACCGACTTATTATATTATAAGTATTATTTCTTAGACACTTTGCAGTATCCTTATGATAAGCAAGCCTTAATTGATGAGTTTGAAATTCTAAGCGATCAGCTGGCGCTAAGTCATTTTGATAATTTTATGTTCCGCGACTTTCAGAGCAGAAATATTATGGTACAAAATGGAGAAGTGTATTTTATAGACTTCCAAGGAGG
>Ga0209598_10004168_pt1 | contig 10689 bp, 5 predicted proteins | sample M_140807_EF_Meta_FD_187317 | JGI IMG/M metagenome (GOLD analysis project Ga0209598, IMG submission 187317) | Freshwater microbial communities from Lake Montjoie, Canada to study carbon cycling - M_140807_EF_MetaG (SPAdes) (version 2) | ecosystem: Environmental > Aquatic > Freshwater > Lake... | reverse complement strand
GGGAGAAAAACTCTTCACGCTCGTCCGGCACAAGCCGGGCACGAAGGAGGAGGCCGAGAAGGTGCTCTGCCTCGACGCTGTCACCGGAAAGAAGCTCTGGGAAAACGTTTTCAACGTCTACCTCTCGGACGTGCCGGCCGAGCGGGTCGGCTGGTCGGCGGTGATCGCGGATCCATCGTCGAACACGGTCTTCGCCCACGGCGTCTGCGGCGTGTTCACGGCGATCGACGCGACCACCGGGAAGACGAAATGGCAGCGGTCGCTCCACGAGGAGTTCGGGTTTCTCTCCACCTATGGCGGCCGCACGAACATTCCGGTGGTCTTCGAGGATCTCGTGATCGCCAGCGCCGTCGTCACCGGCTGGGGCGACACCGCCCGTCCCGCCCACCGCTTCCTCGGGCTCGACAAGGCGACCGGCGAAGTCCGCTGGATGAACGGCACGAAGGAGTTGCCCGAGGACACCACCTACAGCACGCCGTCACTCGCGGCTCTGGGTGGCCAGGCGGCGCTCGTCTTTGGCTCGAGCGACGGGAGTGTCTGGAACTTCCAGCCGCGAACGGGCAAGGCCGTTTGGAACTTCAAGCTCTCCCGCCGCGGGCTCAACGTCGCGCCCCTGGTGCAGGGTGAAGACGTGTTCATCTCCCAGGCCGAGGAAAATCTTGACAACACCTCGATGGGTTCGGTGACCAGGTTCCAGGGCGTGGGCACCGGCGACATCACGGCGACGAACGTCGTCTGGCAGCGGAAGAGCGTGATGGACGGGCGGTCGATGCCGGTGGTGCTCGGTGATCGCGTCTACTTCGTCGACGACGGCGCCAAGGTCTACGCTTTCGACAAACAGACCGGCGAACCGGTCGGCAAGCCGGTAAAACTCCTCGGCACGATCGTCCGGGGCAGTCCGCTGGTGGCGGACGGCAAACTCTATGTCTGCTCGACGAGCGGCTGGCACGTGCTCGAGCCGACGAAGGACGGCCTCACGTTCGTCAACCGCATGCGGTTCGACGACGAAGACGAGGTCACCGCCTCGCCTGTCGCCTCCAGCGGGCTTCTTTATCTGACCACGGGCGCCCGGCTCTACTGCCTGGGTGAGAAGGTGGCAGGCTCTACCTCGTCGGCCCCGGCCACGTCTGGCCCCGACATCGTATCTGCCATCACCGGTGGCACGCCGGGCGAGCCCGCCTGGGTGCAGGTCGTGCCGGCCGAAGCTCAGATCGCCGCCGGCACAACGGTGCCGCTGAAGGTGCGGCTGTTCGACGCGGCGGGACGATTCGTCAAGGAGTCAGCCGCCGAGTTTGCGACCACGGCCGGGGCGATGTCGAAGGAGGGCGTCTACACTGCCCCCGCCTCGGGCCACACCGCCGCGATCATCACGGCGAAGGTCGGGAGCCTCGAAGGCAAGTCGCGGATCCGCTCCATGCCGCCGCTGCCCTGGCGGTTCGACTTCGAGGACATCCCGCTTGCCGCCGACCCGAAGACGGGTGTGGTGAAGGGGGAGCCGCCGCTGCCCTGGATCGGCATGCGGTATCGCCACGTCGTTCGCGAGGTGGAGGGCTCGAAGTGCCTCGTGAAGGTGACGACGATCCCGAAGGGCACGCGGAGCCAAGGCTGGATCGGTCCGATCGGCCTCCATGACTACTCCGTGCAGGCCGACTTCCGCGCTCAGGAGACCGGCGTGGAGAAGCCGGGATCGCCGGCCTCCGACACGCCAAAGTCGTCCGGCAGCGATGCCGACGCGTTCGCCAAGAAGTTCGGCAACCCGGCGGCGCTCGAGAAGGCGCGGATGCCTGACATGGGCCTTGTGGCCCAGCGGTACACGCTCGACCTGATGGGGGCGAGCCAGCAACTGCAACTCCGCTCGTGGCCGCCGCAGGTGGCGACGTACTTCTCGAAGACGATTCCCTTCGCCTGGGAGGCAGGCCGCTGGTACACGATGAAGCTCGAGGCCCGCACGAAAGACGGGGCGGCCGTGCTCCGCGGCAAGGTCTGGCCGCGGGGCGAGAAAGAGCCCGAGGCATGGACGATCGAGGGCGTCCACGCGGCCGGTAACCTGCAGGGCAGCCCCGGCTTCTTCGGCAACTCGAAGGATTCTGAGATCTCGATCGACAACGTTTCCGTGGAGGCGGTGAAATGACAATGAAGAAAAGTCTCGCTGGCGCCGGGGTTGCCCCCGCCATGTCGCCGGACGTTCGCTCCGGCCATCCTGGCCTCCGCTCACTCCATGCTGGCTCCATGGCAGGGGCAACCCCTCGCAGATTCGTTCCGCGTTGGTTTCGGCTCTCGGGACAGATGCTGGGCGTCTTCGTGATGGCCGCTTGCACGGCATCAGCGGCCGAGTGGAACCAGTGGGGCGGCTCGCCGAGCCGCAACAACGTTGCCGACGCGACCAGCCTGCCGATCGAGTGGGCCCCGGGCGAGTTCGACCCCGACACCGGCGCCTGGCAGCCCGCGACCAGCAAGAACGTGGCCTGGGTGGCGGCCCTCGGCAGCCAGTCGTACGGCAACCCCGTGATCGCCGACGGCAAGGCGTTTGTCGGCACCAACAACGGCAAGGGCTGGCTGAAGCGGTATCCGCCGGCCACCGACCTCGGCTGTCTGCTCGCCTTCGACGTGAAGAACGGCTCATTCCTCTGGCAGGACTCCAGCGAGAAACTCCCCACGGGCCGCGTTCACGACTGGCCGCTCCAGGGCATCTGCTGCGCGCCGCTCGTGGAGGGCGACCGGCTCTGGTACGTCAGCAGCCGCGGCGAGGTGAAGTGCCTCGACACCGAGGGTTTCCGCGACGGCGAGAACGACGGCCCCTTCACCACCGAGAAGGAGCAGGGGCAGGACGAGGCCGACGTCGTCTGGGTGCTCGACATGATGAAGCAACTCGGCGTGTCGCAGCACAACATGTGCTCGTGCAGCGTGACGAGCGCCGGCGACTTCCTATTCGTGAACACGAGCAACGGCGTGGACGAAGGCCACCTCAACCTTCCCAATCCCGACGCCCCGAGCTTCCTCTGCCTCGACAAGCGCGACGGCAAGGTGCTCTGGGCCGACGGCTCCCCCGGCGCCTACGTGCTCCACGGCCAGTGGTCGAGCCCCGCCTACGCGGAACTCGGCGGCGTGCCGCAGGTGCTCTTCGGCGGCGGCGATGGCTGGCTCTATTCCTTCGATGCCCGTGGGGACGCGGAGCCATCTTCCTCCGGCCCCGGCCGGGCGAAACTGCTCTGGCAGTTCGACTGCAATCCGAAGGAGTCGAAGTACACGCTCGGCGGTCGCGCCGACCGGAACCACATCATCGGCACGCCAGTGGTCCACGACGGCCTGGTGTACATCGCCGTCGGCGAGGATCCCGAGCATGGTGAGGGTGTCGGCCATCTCTGGTGCATCGATCCCACGAAGCGGGGCGACGTGTCGAGCGAACTGGCGCTCTCACTCGCCGACCCCACGAAACCCCTCCCCCGCCGCCGCGAACAGGCGGTGATCAAGGAAGAGGGAGAAGTGGCCCGGCCCAACCCCAACTCCGCAGCCATCTGGCACTATCCCGGCTTCGACGCCGACGGCAACGGCAAGCTCGCCTTCGAGGAGACGATGCATCGCACCTGCGGCACCGTGGCCATCAAGGACGGCCTGCTCTACGTCGCCGACTTCAGCGGCCTCTTCCACTGCCTCGACCTGAAGACAGGCAAGCCTCACTGGACCCACGACATGCTCGCGGCGAGCTGGGGTTCCCCGCTGATCGCCGACGATAAGGTCTACATCGGCGATGAGGACGGCGATATCACGATTTTCAAACTCGGCACGGAGCCCGATGTGCTCGCCGAAATCAACATGGGCAACAGCGTCTATTCGACGCCGATCGCCATCGGTGACACCATCTACATCGCCAACAAGAGCCATCTGTTCGCCATCCGGGAGGGCGCCACGCCGGCGCCGTGATCGCCATGCACCGCGCCGCCCCGTCACTCGCCGCTTTTCTCTTCGCCATCACCTGGATGCTGCCCGTGGCTGCGGCGGAGCCAGCCTCGCCGGGCGACCTCGTCCGCTCGGCGAAACGGATCGCCGTGCTTGGCGACTCGATCACCCAGGACGGCCGCTGGGTGGCCGACCTCGTGGCGTGGATGGAGGAGCAGGGCCTCACGGCCGACGTGATCAACGTCGGCCTTTCGAGCGAGACGGTCTCGGGGCTCACCGAACAAGGGCACGCGGGCGGCAAGTTTCCGCGGCCCGATCTCTTCGACCGGCTTGACCGCGTGCTCCAGGTGACGCGGCCGGACCTCGTGCTGGCGATGTACGGCATGAACTGCGGCATCTATCAGCAGCTCGACGAGGAACGGTTTGCGAACTTCAAGGAGGGAATCGAGCGGCTGCATACCGCCACCGAGAAGACCGGGGCGAAGATCATCCACCTCACGCCCCCCGTCTACGACAAGCAGCCAAAAAATCCCGGCCCGGCAGGCGATGCCGACTACGACGCCGTGCTCTCGGCCTACTCCGACTGGCTGCTCGCGCGGCGGGCCGATGGCTGGTCGGTGATCGACGTCCACGGGCCGATGAAGGCGACCCTCGCGGAACGAAGGAAGGCCGATCCGGCGTTCACGTTCACACCCGACTGCATCCACCCAAACGACGACGGCCACTGGGCGATCTGCCGGGCGGTGATCGCGGGCCTCGGTGACGCGAAGGCGGCAGCGAGCGCCGACCTGCCCACGAAGCTGGGCCCCTTCCTGCCCGAGGTGACGCAGCGAATGCGGTTGCTCAGCGATGCCTACCGCGAGGCGGCGGGCCACGCGCGTCCTGGGACGCCTGCGGGCCCGCCGATCGGCGACGCCGAGGAGGAGGCCCATCGGCTCACGGAGTCGCTCCGGTCGCGGCGGCTGCAGCTCCGCGGCACGAAGCACGAGAGCGGCGAATGGCGGATGGCGATCGACTGGCCGCGGCCAAAGGTCGTCGATCCGGGCCCTGCCCCGGAGAAGCCGGCCCCGATTCCCGCCGACGCGGTGGTGCTCTTCGGCGGCAAGGACATGACGGCTTGGGAGAACGGCGAGAACTGGCCAGTGACTGACGGCGTGGTCACGGTGGGCAAGGGGCCGATCGTCTCGAAGCAGCCCTTTGGCGACGGCCAGGTGCACGTCGAGTTTCGGATGCCCTCGCCGGCGTCGGGCCAGGGCCAGGGCCGTGGCAACTCTGGCATCTTCCTGATGGGCAAGTATGAGATTCAGGTGCTCGACTCGTTCGAAGACGGCACCGACGGCCCGCTCACCTATCCCGACGGCCAGTGCGGCGCTCTCTACAAGCAGCGGCCCCCGGCGGTGAACGCCTGCCGCCAGCCGGGCACGTGGCAGACCTACGACATCCTGTTCACGCGGCCGCGATTCGCTGCGGACGGCAGTCTCGAGAAGCCGGGCCGCGTGAGCGTGCTCCACAACGGCATCGCGATCCACTCCGACACCGTGATCCTGGGCGAAACGTTCTGGCACCAGCCACCGGGCTACCAGCAGCACGCCGATGCCTTGCCGCTCATGATCCAGGATCACGGCAACCCGGTGCAGTTCCGCTCAATCTGGGTCCGGCCGTTTGAGCCGGTCGCGGCCAAGCCACTTCCGTAGGTGCAGGTTGGCAACCTGCACATGGATCACGCCGCGGGCGGCATAGGCAACTCCGAACCTAAGTCAAAACGACCAAGCACACAGGTTGAAAACCTGTGCTACGGGCAACCCCGAGCCCAAGGCGAACCGAAGACGCACGCAGGTTGACAACCTACGCTACGACGAGGGGTTGCAGGCTCAAAACCCGCGCGACGCGATCACCGCGTGTAGGACGTCTCGATGACCGTCGCGCCGGCGGACGTCGCCAGCGTCGGCTCACCAGAGACGATGATCTCCTGTGGGGCCGACTCGTAGACCACCGGATACGGCTTCCGCCAGCCGGCGGCCACCCAGCCGTCCTTACGGGCGTCGAGTTGTTCGATCGGCAGCGGGCCGGCTTTCTCCATCTCGCCCGGTAGCTTGAGCGGCTCCACATCCACCACCTCCTTGAACACTTTGTTGAACCGCTTTTGGAGGATGCCCCGCAGCGAGGTCTGCTGGATGCTCAGCTTCTTGCCGCCGCCGGGCACGAATCCCGGCGGGTAGATCTGCACGTCGCCGTCCCGCACCAGACGGACACCCGGGTGCCCCGGCTCGATCCGGTAAGTCGCCCAGACGTCCATCGCGTCGAACTCCCGCTCCCCCGAGGTGTAGCCGGTGCCGCGGACGGTCATCTTCACGCGGTTGTTATCGACGTCGAGTTCCACCGGCCGCCGCTTCGCGAAGGTGATCGACCAGGGCTGCTGGTCTGCGTCGTTCTTGAGTTCGACCGGCACGGCCATGTTGTTCTTCTTCAGCTGCTCTTCGACGAACTTCTGCGTGATCGTGCGGCCACCGAGCGTGATCTCAGCCGAGTTGTTGACCATCGACTCATGCACCCGGGCCGAGAGGACGGCATCGGGATCGACCGCTGGGGGCGCGGTGAAGGCGGCGATCTGGTCGGGCAGCGACTTGCGGGCGGTCACCTGGAGCCGCGACTGCGTGGTGGAGAGATTCAGCATCTCCGGATACCAGCCCCGCTCCATCATTGGCCTGCGAAACTTCGCCTGATAGTCGCGCGACGCGCGGGCGATCGGGTCGGCCGTCTGGCTCTCGAACTGCTCGCGGACCTTCGCGAGGGCTTTCCCCTCGGCGATTGCCTCGACCTGGGGCCTCATCTCGGCGATCTTCCGCGACGCAATCTTGCGAATCAGCCGCTGGCCGAACTTCTTGTTGACGCCGATCCCCGCAGTCCGCGTGTCGGTGGACGCGTGGGCATCGATGGGCAGGGCAACGATCTGCTGGTCGTCGATCAGCATCCGCTTGCGGGCGCCGAGTTTCGTCGTGCCCAGGGTCCGAACCGTGACGGGCCCCTGGGAGCCCTTGGTGTCGGAGTGGTTGGTGGCGTTGAATGCGATGTCGACGGTGGCCCGGTCGGTCGAGGGCACGAAGTCGAGGAACACGAGGCCGTCCGTGCGGCCCGTGCCCCGGACCCGCGTGCCAAGCACGGTATCGTTGATCGGCGACACATCGTTCACGGGACGGTTGACGCCGTTGGCCAGCAGGCTTTCATCGACTTCGAGAAACAGGTTGGGGCGGCTCACGGCGCCACGAATCCGCGCCACGGCCCCGGGAGCCTGTCCCGAATCCTCGAGGCGGGCCAGCAGCGGCCCAACCGAATCGAGCGGTTCGGGCGTGCCGGTTGCGGCGGCGGTGGCCACCGCGGCGGCGAGCTTGTCGAGCCGCTGGACGTAGACATCGGCTGCCTGCGGGCTGGAGGCGGTGTCGGCCGCCTCCAGGTAGCTCCCGACGGCTCGGCGGACGGCCGCGAACTGCGGCATCTCCAAACCGTTCTCACCGGAGTCGAGCCGACCAAAAATCCGTCGCAGCGTGGCCACGTCGGCGTGCGATCCAGAGGCCGCCTGCTGCTGGAGCGCGGACCAGTCGAGGTATTTCTTCCAATTCTCACCGCTCGCGCTGCGGGCGAGGAGCCGGTCGAGGGGGCCGATCGACTCACGGAGTTTCGACGCGGCGGCCGCGAGGCGGCCTTCGGACACTGGACGGAAGGCCTCGCCGGCGCCGAGCGGCTGGCTGCCGAGGCTGGTGAGATCGGCAGCGACTGACGGGGTCGCCACGAGAGCGAAGGCGAACGCGGCAGCGAGAGGGGCAACGTGGCGAAGCGACATGCGAATGGGGTCCTGGGAGAGAATCCTGTGGACGAATGGAAGAGCGACGGCAGCGCACGGCCGGTCTCCCCTTCCTCGGGAGGCCGAAGTCTATCTCGACAGGGTTGCCGGCCTCCACACCAAACCTCGCGATCACCGCCGGGCCGCAAAAAACCGCCCAATACGACCCCGCGGTGGCATGGTGGTTGCCGCTGTGACTCCTGGCGTGGTTCAATCGCGGCCCCACCCAGCGGCCATCCATCCCTCCCCGGCCGCGCTCTCCCTCCGTCCATTCCCGCCACGAGGTGATCATGTTTCTTCGCGCCGCTACCCTTGTGCTTCTCTCTCTGTCTCTTACCTCTGCGCTCGCGGCCACGCCGCTGCGAACCAGCCCCGCTGCCGGCATCCAGACGGTTCAGCGGATCGACGACTACACCGCTGCCTCCGAGGCCGCGCGGGCCTCGGGAGCGATGCTCCTGGTGGCGGTCGAGTCTCACGGCGGCGAGAGTTCGCTCGACCGCCCTGGCCTCGAGGAGCGGTTTGCCGCGCGTGGGACGCCCTGGGTCTTCTGCCGCCCCGATGCCGCCACCGCGGCGACTCTCGCAGCCGACCGCGGCCTCGTCGAGATGCGGGGCGGCGCTGGCCTGTTCGTCGTCGATCATGCCCACGACGCCTGGCGGGGCCGGATCGTGTCGGTGCTCCCGCAGACGCCGGGGAAGTACTACCGCTTCGCCCCCAACCATCTCGACGAACTCGCCTCATTGCCGGCGGGGTCGCTCACGCAGCGGTCGATGATCCTCGCGGTTCGCCTTCACCCCGAGAATCCCCGCAGCACCGAGGGCTTCTGTGATCCGGGGCTCTGCGGCGAGGCCGAAGCCCACTCGGCCCACCAGGCGAGGATCCGCCGGCAGGGCCACCACGGCTGGGAGACGCGATCGCAGCGGCTCGGCGGCGCCGCGGCCGAGGTCTGCGCCGAGAGTTGGGAGAACCAAGACCTGCTCGATTCCTGCGTGGACTGCGTGGCGAGTTGGCGGCAGTCGTCGGGCCACTGGCGGGGCGTCAGCGGATCGCACTCGGCCTACGGCTACGACATCCGCCGCGGCAGCAACGGAATCTGGTACGCGACCGGCATCTTCCGGGAGTAACGGATGGTCCGGCCAATGGAGCTTCCGCAATGAACTGCGTATCGTGATAACAGGCCGAGCACGCTGCATCAGCCCCCAGTGAGCACATCGAGGTACTTCTGGTAGGCGTATACGCGGTCGCGGCGCTTGCCGGTGGTCTCCTTCAGGATGCCTGTCTTCTCGAGCGACTCGATCGCTTTGATCGCTGTTGGCTTGCTGACATCGAGCAACTCGACGGCCAGGGGCAGTGTGACGACTGGGTTCGATGGCAGAAGATCGAGCAGGCGAACCGCGGGCACGGTCACCGTGTCGTGCTTGATCAGGCGGGCGCGGTCTTTCCCAACGAGCGTGAAGATCGCCTCCGCGGCCCGCACACCGTCGTCCGCCGCCTCGCGCACACACTCGAGATAGAACGTCGTCCACGCTTCCCACTCACCCGCGGTGCGCACCCCGCTGAGGTGCGCGTAGTACTTCTGCTGCCTGCGTTTGAAGGCCAGACTGAGGTACAGCATTGGGGTCTTGAGCAGCCCCCAGTGCTCGAGCAGCAGCGTGACGAGCAATCGCCCAATCCGTCCGTTGCCATCGAGGAACGGGTGGATCGTCTCGAACTGCACGTGCGCCAGCCCGGCCTTCACCAGCGGCGGCAGCGCGTCACTGGAATGCAACCACTTGTCGAGCTGCGCCATGAGCGCGGGCACTTTCTCCGGCGGCGGGGGCACGAAGCTGGCATTGCCCGGGCGCGTGCCGCCGATCCAGTTCTGCGACCGCCGGATCTCGCCGGGTTGCCTGTCCGCGCCACGCACGCCGCGCATGAGACGCTTGTGCGCCTCGCAGAGCAGACGTGAACTCAGCGGCAAGCCCTTGGGCTTGGCGATCTCGGCCCGCGCGTAGGTGAGCGCGTCGACGTAGTTGCAGACTTCGCGGACATCGTCTGGCCGCTCGGCCTGCTTGGTGGCCTCGTAGGTGACCACGTCCTGAAGCGTGGCTTGGGTGCCCTCGATCTCCGACGAGACCACGGCCTCTTTGCGGACGAACCCATAGATGAACCACTGCGGACTCGGCACCATCGCGCCGGCGACGCTCAACTTGCCGACAGCGGCAACCGCTTCGGCATGCAACGTCATCAGCGGCTCGTCGAGCGCGAGCGGCGGATTGGCCGGCGGAAGCGGCATCGGAACAAACGCCCGCACCTCTTCGTCGCCGCCCTTGGTCACCTGATAGGTCCCGGTTGTTCTTCGCATGACGAAGGAAGCCCTCCTTTCCTCGCGGCGTCCGCTCGTCAAGAAGTCTTGACCAGCAGTGACCGCTAGTCAAGTACGCTTGACTAGTGGTGAGTGGCTGGCCCAGGCCATGGCACGTGCGCAACGATCTGCCGGCTGACGGACGGCTCGTGAGCGGCGGGGTCGCCGCTCGGGGCAGTCCGGGAAACTTCACGTTTCCGCCAGGGGCGGGCGTTACGGACAATAAATCCGGAGCCTGGCCGGGTCTTTAGGATAGAGAGCACACCGCTGGGAAACGCGATGGGCGACCTGGGCAAGCGATTGGCGCGGGGTGAAGTGGCGGCCTTTGCCGAACTGTACGACCTGTGCGCCGATCGTTTGCACCACTACCTGGTCTACCAGCTGGGTTCGCGGGACGACGCCGACGAGGTCTTGCAGGAAACGTTCCTCCGGTTGGTGCGGGGACGCGAGAAACTGGCCGGGGTCGAGAGCATGACGGGTTACTCCTTTATGATCGCCCGCAACGAGGCTCTACGGCGTCTTGCTGCGCGATCGAACGAAAGCCGCCGAAGGGCCGAGGCCGCCGAGCTGTTTCTCGAGGCCACCCACGACGACCACGAGGTTCGCGAAG
>Ga0209598_10004161_pt1 | contig 10693 bp, 9 predicted proteins | sample M_140807_EF_Meta_FD_187317 | JGI IMG/M metagenome (GOLD analysis project Ga0209598, IMG submission 187317) | Freshwater microbial communities from Lake Montjoie, Canada to study carbon cycling - M_140807_EF_MetaG (SPAdes) (version 2) | ecosystem: Environmental > Aquatic > Freshwater > Lake... | reverse complement strand
AATGAGTAATTCAAGCCTTTTAATGGCACCTTCAACCAGTGGCATAGGAAGTGTTTTGGCATAAATCTGGCTTCTCATATTATACCTCAGATAGGTTAACACCTTTTTATCTCCGGAAACGAAGGCTCCAACCATTGCCATTGATTTGGCAAACGTGTTGAAAACCAGGTCTATCTGATCCATAACCCCAAAGTGTTCAGGTGTTCCTTTTCCGGTTGCGCCCATCACGCCAAAGCCATGGGCATCATCTACAAGAATCCGGAAATTATATTTCTTTTTAAATTCTGCGATTAAATCTAAGCGACCCAAATCGCCTTTCATGCCAAAAACGCCTTCGGTTATTACGAGAATTCCACCACCTGTTTGTTCAACAATTTTCTGAGCCTTTTTCAAGCGGTCTTCAAATTGCTCCATATCGTTATGGCGATACACAAACCTTCTGGCGAGGCTGAGCATCATACCATCAATAATACAGGCATGCGCCAATTGATCATACACAATTACGTCGCGACGGTCGGTCAAGGTCTGAACAATGGAGAGCATCCCTTGATACCCAAAGTTGAGCAAGTAGGTATCTTCCTTACCCATAAATTCGGAAGTCATAGCCTCGAATTTTTCGTGCAGGTCGGAATTACCGGTCAGCATTCTGGAACCCATCGGATAGCCTAAGCCCCATCTTTGAGTGGCTTCGGTATCTATTTTCCTAATTTCAGGGTGGTTGGCAAGGCCGAGGTAATTATTTAAAGACCAACAAAGCACTTCTTTGCCTCTAAACATCATTCTAGGCTTTATTTCACCCTCGAGTTTAGGGAAAGTAAAATATCCGTGACCGGGTCCTGATAACTTGCCAAGTTCACCCATACTACGGTCTATCTTGGCAAAAAGGTCGTTTTGGTTTGTCATTGACAAAAAATTAAACACAAATTTACATAAGCCTTATGAAATCTTTATACACAGGTATATGAATTCATTGGTTTTGGCGTTGTAGTTTTGCGACGAAATTCAAGATGGGTATACCGGTCCGCAACGCGGTAATTCTACTTTTTATACTGGCTTTTCTGGGCGGATGTGACCCGTATGCTAAATTGGCAAGATCTAAAGAGGTGTCTGACAGGGATTCTGCTGCCCTTGCCTACTATAATAAGCAGCAGTATGAAAAGTCGCAGTACCTCCTAGAGGAACTAATGGGGGTTTATAGAGGCACCCGTAATGCAGAAAGGGCTTATTATTACTTTGCCTATTGTAAATATCAGTTGGGAGAATATTCCATTGCTGCCTATCATTTCAATGATTTTGTTTCCCAGTTTCCGAACAGTCCCCGTGCAGATGAATGTCAATTTATGCATGCCTACTGTTATTATAAGCTATCGAATCCGTCTTATTTATCACAGGATGAAACCTATCGAGGCATAGAGTATTTACAGTTTTTCATCAATACGCACCCAAATTCTGAAAAAGTTACAGAATGTACGGAATATATTACTGAATTGCGGGAAAAGCTGGCGTTGAAAGCTTTTAAGAATGCTGAATTGTATTACAAAACAGGATTTCATAAAGCTGCAGTCGTAGCCTTCCGGAATTTCATTAATGATTTCCCGGATTCAAAATTTAAGGAAGAAAGTCAGTTTTTACAGTTGAAATCCGAGGTATTGCTGGCTATGGAAAGCGTAGAAACGAAACAAAAAGACCGTTTTGCCGAAGCTATAGCATATTATACTAAATTTGTGGACACATATCCCGATTCCAGATTTCTGAAAGAAGGAGAAGATTTATACGAAACCGCAAAGAAATTTGTGGAAACACATCCCTGAGCATATGGCAGTAAATTCAAGTATAGTATCAGTAGACACCAATGATTTGGTGGGAGAAACCCAAAATGTCTACAAAACAGTTTCCATAATGGCTAAAAGAGCCAATCAGATTAGCGCTGAGCTGAAAAAAGAAATCCAATCTAAAATGGAAGCTTTTGCTCCAGCAAGCGACAATTTGGAAGAAATTATTGAAAACAGGGAACAGATTGAGATTTCAAAATATTATGAGGCTCTGCCTAAGCCCAACCTGCTGGCAATAGACGAGTTTACCAGAGGTGAGGTGTATTTTAAAGACCCTTACCAAGGCGAAAATCCTTGAGCCTTCAGGGCAAAACACTTATTCTAGGAGTTACAGGCAGTATAGCTGCTTATAAATCTCTTTTTCTTGTTCGTAAGTTTATCGAAGCTGGTGCTTCGGTAAAAGTTCTTATGACCTCAGGAGCCGAAAAATTCGTTACTCCACTTTCCTTTTCAACCCTTAGCCGTCAGTCGGTATTTACAGATCTTTGGGATACTGATAATCCTGAAGGGTGGTCAGCGCACGTACAACTTGGCATAAAAGCCGATGCTTATATAATTGCTCCTGCCACAGCCAACACAATAGGTTCTTTTGCCAATGGCTTGTGCAATAATGCATTACAAGCTGTTTATCTTTCTGCAAGATGTCCGGTTTATATTGCTCCTGCCATGGATGCCGATATGTGGGCACATGCAGCCGTTCAGGAAAATATTTCGAAACTAAAGAACCAGGGAGTTACCATTTTGGAACCTGGTTTTGGTGCTTTGGCTAGTGGATTAGAAGGCTCAGGCAGAATGATGGAGCCAGAAGAAATTTTTACCCGGATTCAAGACTCTTTTTCAAGGAAACCCTTAGAAGGTAAAACTGCTTTGGTGACGGCCGGACCTACTTATGAGGCGATAGATCCTGTTCGGTTTATTGGAAATCATTCTTCTGGAAAAATGGGATTTGAGCTAGCCAAGGCTCTCAGAGATGTTGGCGCTAAAACTTGTTTGGTTACGGGTCCGGTTGCGCTGGAATCTCCAAATGGCATTGAAGTGTGTCGTGTAACTTCAGCAGCGGAAATGCTTCAAGCTGTTCAAAAGAAATCTGCCGAAACAGACATTTTTATTCTAGCTGCTGCAGTTGCTGATTACCGACCTGAACACACCGCCTCAGAAAAAATAAAAAAATCCGGCGATACTATGGATCTTCATCTGGTAAAAAATCCGGATATCCTTAAATGGTTGGGTGAAAACAGGCTTCCGGGACAATTTATTGCTGGTTTTGCTTTGGAAACGACAAATGGTTTGGAAAATGCAACTCAGAAACTAATTTCAAAGGGATCAGACCTGATAGTTTATAATAATGCAACAGAGGAAGGAGCCGGTTTTATATCTGATACCAATAAAGTAACTTTGGTTTATCCAGCTAATCCTCCAAAACCTTTGCCCTTGCAACCAAAAAAAGACATTGCGAAAGCAATAATTGTAGAAATTCAGGGTATAATTTCCGCAAGGGATTCCCAATGAGAACCATAACCATTTTTTTCTTATTGCTGTTTGTTTCTTTCCTGATGGTTTCAGGTCAGGAACTCAACTCCAGGGTAAGTGTATCTGCACCAAGTCTGGCGGGAGACAAGTCTGCGTTGACACAGATGGAAACTGACATAACCAATTATTTAAACAACAGAAAATGGACAAATGATCAGTATTCAGCTCAGGAAAGAATAAAATGTACTTTTACGATAATTATAACTCAGGGTTCTCAGGCCGGCGGCGAATACAAAGGCACAATACAAGTTCAGGCAATTCGGCCGGTATACAAATCCAATTTCGAAACCCTAACCCTTAATTATGAGGATAAGGATTTTACCATCAATTATCTGCCACAGCAACCGCTTGAATTTTCAGAAAACACTTACCTAAGTAATCTTACAAGTATCCTTAATTTTTATGCCTACCTGATAATTGGCCTTGATTATGACTCTTTTTCACCTTTGTCTGGAACTAAATTCTATCAACAAGCTCAGAATCAGGTAAACCTAGCTTCAACTTCCAATCAGGCTGGCTGGAGTTCAACAGGTAGCGATAGAGCACGATACTGGGTGATAGAGAACCTATTGAACAATTCATATAGAACCATCCGGGATATCTCTTATAAATACCATAGACTTGGGATGGATAAAGCGGAAACAGATCTTAATGAGTGTCGAAAAATTATTGCTGGATGTATTAAAGATCTTCAAAAATTGTATCAATTAAATCCAGGTGTACTTGCTATCAGAGTATTTTTAGATGCTAAAAAGTCAGAATTGGTAAATATTTTCAAGGGTGGTAGTGATGAACAAAAAAATCAGTTTATAAATGTCATGCAGGAAATAGATCCGGGAAATATGAATCAGTATTATAATAAAGTATTCGATAATAAGTAATTTTTATCTTTAATCAGTTTACCTTTCATGTTGCAAAGGCTTACCATTCGGAATTTTGCGCTCATTTCTGCCACAGAAATTGACCTCTCTGAAGGCATGAATGTCGTTACCGGCGAAACAGGTGCTGGTAAATCCATGATCGTAGATGCGTTGATGCTAGTGCTAGGTTTCCGCGCAGACAGTAGCATGATTCGTATTGGCGAATCAAAGTGTGTGATTGAAGCACATTTTTCAGGAATTGACCTTACAGAATCTATAGATCAAGAATTAGTTGAGACTTTTGAATTAAATTCATATCCTTTAATTCTTAGAAGAGAGATTATATCTACGGGAAAATCACGGGCATTTATCAATGATATTCCTGCCGGGCTACAAGCGTTAAAAACCATTGGTTCTTGTTTGGTTGACTTGCACGGACAGCACGCAGAACAACAACTGTTTGATCCTTCTGGTCAGGCACTTTTTCTGGATAGATATGCCGCGTGCGAAGGTCTCGTCCAGGAGTTTGGAAAACTCAGAAACAGGTTTCTAAAAATTTCAAGTGCTATTACAGATACAGAAGAAAAAATTGCCTCATCTGCCCGTACTCTTGAGTTTAACAAATTTCAGTTAAACGAAATTCTTTCCGCAAACCCAGATCCTAAAGAAGAAGAAAGAATAGAAAATGAATTAAAACTGTTGGAACATGGTGCTATGGCAAGTAGCATTTTGGAACAACAAGTATTTGGATTAAGTGAGTCGGAACAATCTGTTGATGCTAAGCTCAGATCTCTAATGAAAGAGCTGGGGAAAATCAGCAATCTGGATTCCGAATTAGAATTAGAAAAACAAAAATTAGGGGAAGCATTACAGATTGTCGAAGATGCTACAGTAACCTTTAGCAGAATCCTTGAGCGACTTGAATTTAATCCAGAAAAACTGGAATTACTTCGGGAACGACAGGATACATATAGTAAGTTAAAACATAAATTTTCCTGCAGGACAGCAGCTGAACTACTTGAAGTAGCAAATAAATTAGAAATTGAAGTTAACGCATCGGACAGTCTCAGTACTGATTTGGAAGTCCTAAAAGAAGAATTTCAAAAAATCAAGTTAATTTTATTCGAAACAGGAGAAAAAATAGAAAAAATAAGGCAAGAGCATATTCCAGCATTTGAACAATTGGCCATTGCTTTATTGAAAGAAACCGGCATGGCCAATGCTGTATTACAGGTTAGCCTTGAACGGGAAGCACCAGATAAATCCGGATCTGATTCCATTGATAAAATCAAATTATTTCACAATGGAATAAACAGAATTTCATTTTTATTCAGTGCCAATACAGGCGTACCAGCTGCTCCCCTTTCTCAAATAGCTTCCGGAGGAGAAATTTCCAGAGTTATGCTGGTTATAAAATCTCTTTTGGCAGGCAAAGCAGGAACGCCTACGCTTGTGTTTGATGAAATTGATACTGGAATAAGTGGAATTACTGCCCTCAAAGTTGGAAAAATGATGGAAAAGCTGGCTGAAAATTATCAAGTTATAGCCATCACGCATTTACCACAGATTGCATCGAGGGGCAAATCTCATTTTGAAGCGGAAAAGTATACCCAGAATGATCAAACCTATTCTGGTTTAACCCAATTAAGTACACATCAGAGAATCCATGCCATTGCCCGGATGATGAGTGGCGACCCTCCAACTGAGGCTGCATTGGAAAGCGCACGGCAGTTGATGATGTAAGTAATTTGTTGGTTATATATTTTTAAGTAGTTTTAAATTATGTCTTACGGATTATTAAAGGGTAAAAAGGGTATCATTTTCGGTGCCCTTGATGAAAGTTCAATTGCCTGGAAGGTAGCAGAGAGAGCACATGAAGAAGGTGCACAATTTGTTTTGACAAATGCTCCGGTTGCACTTAGAATGGGTGTAATTCAGCAACTTGCTGAAAAAACGGGTAGCCCACTGGTATCAGCAGATGCCACGAATCTTGAGGATTTGAATACCTTGTTTGATACAGCAATTCAGCATTTTGGTAAAATTGATTTTATTCTACATTCGATTGGAATGTCGCCGAATGTCAGAAAAGGAAGGGAATACACTGACTTAAATTATGATTTTTTAACTAAAACATACGACATTTCTGCAATTTCATTCCACAAAATCATGCAGGTGGCTTTTCAAAAAGACGCACTCAATGAGTGGGGTTCTATTGTCGCATTGTCCTACATAGCTGCTCAACGCACATTTGGAAAATACAATGACATGGCAGAAGCAAAATCCTTACTTGAATCCATTGCAAGAAGTTTCGGCTATCATTTGGGAAAAGCAAAAAAAGTAAGAGTGAATACTGTTTCACAATCCCCTACCCCAACAACAGCGGGCAGTGGCGTGGCAGGGTTTGATAAAATGCTGGATTATGCAGAAAAAATGTCCCCACTTGGAAATGCTGATGCGCTTTCTTGTGCTGATTTTGTGGTTGCCCTTTTTTCAGATTTGACCAGGATGATTACTATGCAAAACCTCATGCACGATGGCGGATTTTCCAGCGTTGGGGTCAGTGAAGAAATCCTTGAAAACTTTTAAAATCCTTCCTTGGCTGAGATTTTTGAGAACCGAAAAATAAATTACTGGTCTGGTGCAGTATTAACAATGATACTCGCATTACTGATTGGCTATGCCCTTTTTGGATTTCTTACATCCTTACTTGGAGCCTTGGTTTTCTATTTGATATTAAATCCGGCAAAACAGAAACTTTTACAATTAAAGTGGCCGGCAACATTGACTGTCATACTCCTTTTGTTGTTGTCTTTTGCTTTAATTCTTGGCCCCGCTATTTTCATTACGTATGAGTTAATCACTAAATTAAACGCATATCTTAGCAATAGCAGTCAGTTATTAACAGGAACAGATATACTAATTGAAAACATTAATGCAGCCCTTGGATTCAATTTATTGAGTGAAAGGACCTTGCTTGAAATACGGGATAAAGTTGCGGGAATATTACCTGACTTACTTCAGGCAACCGGTAATATGGTTGGTCAGATTCTAATGATGTATCTGGTATTATATTTTATGTTGGCCAGTCCAATCACTTTGGAATTGCTTGCAAATAAATATTTACCATTATCTATGACCAGCAAGGCGATTTTAGGCAAGGAATTGCGCTCCATGACCTATTCCAATGTCATTGGGGCACCCATTTTGGCCGCCTCGCAAGGTATTGCTTCATGGATTGCATTTATAATAATTGGAGTACCTGATGCTGGGTTTTGGGCTACTATGTGTGGCTTTTTTTCATTTATTCCTTTGGTAGGACCTGCTTTAATCTGGTTTCCAACTGCATTATATTTTCTGGGAACAGGTAAAACTGGAGAAGGGATAGGATTAATGATTTATGGAACCGTTGTAATTGGGAATATTGACAATTTACTAAGGTTCGTACTTCAAAAGAAATTTGCAGATATTCATCCTTTAATTACAGTTTTAGGCGTAATTATTGGACTGAACTGGTTTGGACTTCCTGGAATAATATTTGGCCCCTTATTGTTTTCGTGTTTCTTTGCCTTAGTTAAACATTACAACAGAATATGGCATTTAATGCGGATATTTGGAAATCAAAGTAAAAAAAAACGCATAACTCACCTTTGAAAAATTATGATTAAAACAGATGTAGTTAAAATCCTCTACATTGAGGATAATATTAAAATGGCTGAATCAGTTAAAAAAGGATTAACTGAACTTGGGTATTCTGTAACGTTAGGCTATAATGTAACCGAAGCTAAAAAGCTTGTAAATACAGAATTATTTGACTTATATATTCTGGATTTGCTTCTTCCAGGTGGTAACGGCCTTGAAATTTGCAAACAAATTCGTTCTAGGGAATTATCTGCTCCAATTATTTTACTTACCGCCTTAAGTAACATTGAGAAAAAAATAGAAGGCTTCGATTTGGGTGCCGACGATTATATCGTAAAGCCCTTTGAATTTGCAGAGTTGAATGCAAGGATTAAAAACCTTCTTAAAAGAGCTCCAAATTATAAATCGAATGAAAATATTCTGAGAGTTGGAGACCTTGAAATTGATATTGTTAAAAAAAGTGTTAAAAGAAATGGTCAGTTGGTTATTTTGACAACTAAGGAATTCAACCTTTTGGAATATTTACTTAGGAATAAAGGGCGGGTAGTTCCTAAAGCAGAACTTGCGCTCAACATCTGGGAATTATCTTTTGATACCGGCACTAATATAGTTGAAGTATATATTAATTACCTTAGAAAAAAAATAGAAAAAGATTCCCTTCCAAAATTGATATATACTCAGGTTGGAACAGGTTATTTTATCCCCGAGGAATTAGTCTGAAATGACCATTCGGACCAGGCTGATTATTCAGTTTTTGCTGATATCCGGCCTGATTCTTCTTTTATTCGCAATTTCAATTTATTACTTTTCATACCAATATAGGAATGAGGAGTTTTTTCAGCGATTAAAGAATAAGTATACTGATTTTAAACAACTGGCTGTTTCTCTGGAAGTTCCTGAAAAGGCAACCTGGGAAGTAATGAAACTATACCTACCATCCTCTTTTCCTGAAGAAAAAATCATTGTTCTTGACAAGAATTTTGACTTAGTATATCCTAAAACCTTACCTACCACTTTCCCTTTGAATGATGCATTATCTGAATATTCAAATGGTAAATCATTTCAAATGCATTCTGACCGGCAATTGTATTTTGAAAGAATGATGGTAAACAATAAAGTGTATTACCTTATTGTTTCAGGATATGACATTTATGGTTATTCTAAAATTCGTTTTCTTGGCTTTATTCTTATTTTTGGGTATATTTTAATTATTTTTATTACATTTTTTTTAGGCAGATTTTATGCTAAGCAAGCTTTAAATCCTTTGTCTAATTTAGTTAGAGACCTCGAGTTAATTACTGCTGATAATTTAAATACCCGCGTATATGAAGGTAATGGGAAAGATGAAATTGGTCTGATGGCAAAGCAGGTAAATTTATTGATGGACCGTATAGAAAATGCCTTTGTGCTTCAGAAAGGATTTGTGGCAAATGCCTCACATGAACTAAGAACACCACTTGCTTCTATTAAAAGTCAATTGCAGGTTGCAATTATGAATCCAAGATCCAATGAAGAATACCATGCCTATATTGAATCAGCACTTGAGGATATTCAACATTTAACTTTGTTGTTAAACCGCTTATTAGAACTGGCTCAAACCAATATCGAAAAACCTAGTTTTCCAAAATCAAATTTAAGAATTGATGAATTGTTATTTTCAGCCAGAAAAACTCTGCTGTACAGATTCGAACAGTTTAAAGTAAATATTCATTTTGTTGATATTCCAAATGAGAGCGATATGGTCATTTATGGAAATGAAAATCTGCTCCTTTCCCTGTTTATAAATATTATTGAAAATGCCTGTAAGTTTAGTAAAGATAATACAGCAAAGGTTACTATTGAGTCTGACTCAGGGAATATTGTTGTGACTTGTACAGACAATGGCATTGGGATTTTACCTGAAGATCTGGCCAACCTTTATGAACCTTTTTTCAGAGGTAAAAATATTGGAATAATTAAAGGTTATGGTATAGGGCTTTCACTTTGCAGGAAAATAATAGATTTTCACACTGGAAACATTTCAATTAAATCTGTTCCTGAAAAAGGTACTATTGTAACAATAGCCTTACCTATAGCCAGCGAAGAGATTAACTGATTTCCTCAATAAAGTTCAAATCCCTGGAAAATGTTTCTTCCAGTCCTAAAACAGCATACATAGCCAATCCTGTACAGATCAAACCGATGATACAGGCACTGTGAATATTTCCCAATTGAGTCCCTGCTAAAAATCCAAAAGACAACATAATAACCGGAACGGATCCGCGTACAAAATTTGGAACGGTATTGGTTACTGTAGATCGAATATTGGTGCCAAATTGTTCTGAAGCAATGGTTACAAAGATTGCCCAATAACCAGTTGCAGCCCCCAACAAAAAAGACATGAAATAAAACGAATCTGAAGAAATACCATTTGAAAAATATAAGAATACAATTATTAGTACTGAGGTAAACAACAAATACCCTACCACAACTTTTTTCCTGCTTCTCAGAATCTGACTTAGTATTCCACTAATCAAATCCCCGACAGATAATCCCATATAAGCAAACATAACTGCGGTGCCGTTCTTAACGAGGCCTGTGGTTTGCAGTTCCTTGGAAAACAATTCCTGACTATTGGCAACAAGCAAACCTATGGTATACCAAATTGGGAGACCCACCAGGATACAACGCATGTATTTTTTCAGGTTCTTTTTATCAAAATAGATCATTCTCAGGTCTCCCTTTCGTACGGAATCATCTTTATGCAAAGACTTAAACATCCCCGATTCAAATGCTCCAACGCGTAAAAACAGAAGCATTAATCCCAATAATCCTCCTACAATATATGCTACC
>Ga0209598_10004159_pt1 | contig 10696 bp, 8 predicted proteins | sample M_140807_EF_Meta_FD_187317 | JGI IMG/M metagenome (GOLD analysis project Ga0209598, IMG submission 187317) | Freshwater microbial communities from Lake Montjoie, Canada to study carbon cycling - M_140807_EF_MetaG (SPAdes) (version 2) | ecosystem: Environmental > Aquatic > Freshwater > Lake... | reverse complement strand
GCGAGTCAAGTGCGCGGCGGGGCAGGTTGCTGCTGGCTGAGGCAGTGGATCGAACCGAGCCCTATGATGAGGTCCGAGCAATCGACAGGCACGACTTTTCTTCCGGGAAAAACCGACGAAAGCACCGCGGCGGCGGCTGTGTCGCGGGGGTCGCCGAAGGTCGGCATGAGCACCGCGCCATTGAGAACGAGAAAATTCGCGTAGCTGCAAGGAAGGCGGTGCCCCTGCCACTCGCGGCGTTTTTCCGGCATGGGAAGCTCCACGATATCGAGAGGACTGCCGCTCTCGTCGCGGAGCGCGCGCAGAGCGGCCAGATTCTCCGCAAGTATGCCGGTGTTCGGGTCATCGGGGTTGTCGTCAACGACCGTGACAACGCGCGACTTTCCGACAAACCGCGTCAAGTCATCGATATGACCGTCGGTATCGTCGCCCTCGATACCGTCGCCGAGCCAGAGGATATTGCGCACCGCAAGCCAGTCGCGCAGGCTTTGCTCGATTTGCGCCTGCGACATCGACGGATTGCGATTGGGATTGAGCAAGCAACTGCGCGTGGTGAGGACAGAGCCGCTCCCATTGACATCAATCGATCCGCCCTCGAGCACCATCGGATTGCTGAAGCAGCGTAGTCCGAGGTGCTGCGCGATGGCCGAGGGGGCGAGGCGGTCGAGTTCCCAACGCGGCAGTTTGCGTCCCCACGAATTGAACTCGAACCGCGCCACGGCCACCTCGCCGGTCGCATCGTTGACCAGAAAGACCGGCCCGTGGTCGCGGCACCACGGCTCGTCGGTCGGCACGTGAAAATATTCCACGCCATCGTGCCTGCCCACATGGCGGCGAACTTCCTCCTCCTCCTCCGCATCGTTCACGTCGATCCGCACCGGCTCGAACTCCGCCGCGGCCCGCACGAGCCGCGCCATGGCGGCAGGGATGCGATCGTAGGCGTCCGGAAAGCTGTCGGTGTGCGGATGCGGCCAGGAAAACCACACCGCATCATGCGGCTCCCATTCGGCCGGCATGCGGAATCCCGAGGCGGCAGGGCTTTGCATCCAACCATCTCCACCGACTGCAGAAAAAAAAGCAAGCCGCGCGGTTGCCGAGAGCAGCGACTGCCTCAGCTACTCGCCGTCGGAGCGGTAGAAACGAAACGAGTAAGTGCGCTCGTCGCCCTCGATCGTGCCTTTCGCGTTCAGCGGATCGGAGAAGGTCATCCGGATCGTCGGATCGTGATCGAAAGAAAACGTCACATGGCCCGCGTCGTCCACCGTGTAGGTGTAGTGACCCTCACGGCTGTCGGCCATCGTCTCGTTCTGCGACATGGAGGCAAAGCGGTAGCGCCCATCATCAAGGAAGCTGTAGACGTAGCGGCCGTGGTTGTCGGCATACTTCATCTGGCTGCCGGCGAGCGCGCCCGGGGCCATCCCGTGGCCGCGCAAGGAAGAATTTGCGTCATCGGCCCCTCCAAAGGATGCCACCCGCTCGATCTTCATTTGCCAGGAAGCCTCGCCCGGCTTGAGCTTGTATTGGAACTGACGCCAACCGCCGGTCGGCGCTGCGTTGGCATCGCCTTCGTGGTAAACGGGAAAACGTCGCACAAAGGTATTTTCCACCACCTCGTATTCGTCGTGGCCCAGGTAACCGGAGAGGTCTTTCTCGTCGGGCTTCTGGATGACGATCGGGGTCAGGCTCTTTTTGCGGTTGGTACAAAAGGCAAGCACCTCACCGTAGGAACCGCTGCCGGCACTGGTCAGAATCAGGAACAGTTCCGGGGAGTTGTCACCATCCATGTCGGCAAGGAAGGCGCGGGTCAGCGGATTCTCCACCGGCGCCTCGAGCGGATCGTTCACGCTGCGCAGACCGGACGGAACGATGGTGACGGCATTGTGATCCGCGGTATTCGGCGCGGTGACCCGAACGGTGAAGCCGTCGCCTTCAAGCTTCTGGTCAAACGCCTCGGCGAAGCCGGACCGAAGAAGTGAGAGAGTAAAAAGGAAAACGAGGAGCGAAGGCTTCACTGGCCGCAACATTAGGGAGCACTCACCTAAGAGAGAACCCTAATAAACGCGCTTCAAAAGGGTCGCATGGCTCGGCGCTGCGAAGCTTTCAAAACCCGGACGGTGAATCTAACCTCCCCACGATGCCCAAGGTGTTTCTCAAAACCTATGGATGCCAGATGAACGAGCGCGATTCCGAGCAGGTCGCGCAAATGCTCGTCGCCCGCGGCTATGAGATGACCGGCGATGCGGACGAGGCCGATGTCGTTCTGCTCAATACATGCAGCGTGCGCGATATGGCCGAGCAGAAGGCGCTGGGCAAGATGGGCCTGCTCGGACGCTTGCAGAAAAAACGCCCGCATACCGTTTACGGATTTCTCGGTTGCATGGCGCAAAGCCGCGGAGCGTCGCTGCTCTCCGAAGTGCCGCACCTCGACCTCGTGGTTGGCACGCAAAAATTCCACAAAGTTGCCGACCACGTGGACGCCATCCTGCGGCGCAAAATGGCGCACGACACCGCGATGGATGACCTGCGCTTTTCCATCGTCGAGACCGACGAGGAAGCCGGTTCGCAGGAAACCATCCGGGACCACGTCACAGTTCCGCCCAACGCCTTCGTCTCGATCATGCAGGGCTGCAACATGCGCTGCACCTTTTGCATCGTCCCGGATACACGCGGCGCGGAACGCAGCCGCCGCATCGGGAGCATCGTGGGCGAGGTGCGCGAACTGGTCGAACGCGGGTGCAAGGAAGTCACCCTGCTCGGACAGATCGTCAATCTCTACGGACGCCACGAATTCCCGAAGATCGAAGAACGCAGCCCGTTCGTGCAACTGCTCGAGGCGGTGCACGAGGTGGACGGACTCGAGCGCCTGCGCTTCACCTCCCCCCACCCGATCGGCTTCCGCGAGGATCTCGTCAATTGCTTCGGGCGCCTCCCGAAACTCGCCGAGCATGTGCACCTGCCGCTACAGTCCGGGTCAGACCGTCTACTCAAAGCCATGCACCGTGGTTACACGGCAGACAAATTCCACGCGCTCGTGGCGAAACTCAGGGCCAATTGCCCGGACATCGCGGTCACTACGGACATCATCGTCGGATTTCCCGGCGAGACCGAGGAGGACTACGCGGCGACGCGCTCGCTGGTTGACGAGATCGGTTTCGACAACGCATTTGTCTTTCGTTACTCACCGCGCAAAGACACGCCAGCCGCAACGCTAGAGGACCAGCTATCCGAGGAAGTGAAAGAGGACCGGAACCAGGATCTGCTTTCGGTGGTCAATCGCCACGCGCAGCATAAGTTGCAGGACTTGGTCGGGAAAACGGTCGAGATCCTTTGCACCGGTCCGAGCCGCCACAACGACGCGCGTCTCACCGGCCGCACCCGCGGGAACAAGATTGTCGTTTTCGAAGGTGACTCGGCGATGTCCGGCGAATTGGTCGATATCGATATCACCGACACCACCGGATTCACGCTGTATGGCGCAAATCCCCGGCTGGCATTTTGCACCGTCCGTGCCGCTTAACCGCGGCAGACCGCCTCGTAGACCTCGGCTGTGCGCGCGGCGATGGCTGCCCAGCTGAACTTTTCTTCCACCCGGCTCCGTGCTGCCACGCCCATCTTGGTGCGCAACGCGCCATCGCGCATGAATTTGTTGATGGCCGCGGCGAGATCGCGCGCGAATTTTTCGGCATCGATCGGTTCAAACGGCGCTTCGTCCATCTGCGCGACCTCAACAAGCGCCCCCGTTTCGCCGGGCACGACGACCTCGGGAATCCCGCCAACCGCGCTGGCCACCACCGGGACGCCGCAGGCCATGGCCTCGAGGTTGATGATGCCGAAAGGCTCGTAGATCGACGGACAAACGAACAACGCCGCCTGCGAGTAGAGGGCGATGAGGTCTTGCTTGGGCACCATCTTTTCGATCCAAACGATCCCCTCCCGCGCGGCTTTTGCGGCATCGACCGCACGTTTCATTTCCTCCGCGATTTCCGGCGTATCCGGCGAACCGGCGCAGAGAACAACCTGGAATCCGGGGTCGAGCTGCCTGATGGCGCGGACAAGATGCATGATGCCTTTCTGCCGCGTGATGCGACCGACAAAGAGTATGTAGGGCAATGCGGAATCGATGCCATAGCGAGCGAGGAGCCCCGCATCGCGCCGCGCGACGTATTCCGCCGGATCGATGCCGTTGTGGATGACGTGCACCCGCGCGGGATCGACATTGAAGAGGCGCAGCACATCGGCCTTCGTCGACTCGGAGACTGCGATGACCGCGTCGGCCATTTCGATGGCCGTCTTTTCCACCCAGCAGGAAAAATCGTAACCACCGCCGAGTTGCTCGCGTTTCCACGGCCGCAGGGGTTCAAGCGAATGCACCGTGAGCACGAGCGGGATACCGTAGTTTTGCTTGAGCAGGATTCCGCCGAGGTGCGTGTACCAGGTATGCACGTGAACAAGAGTCGCATCACAGCTCGCCGCAGCCATGGCGGCATCGCGCTGCACCGCGCCGAAAACCGAGCGCAGAACAGCGGGGCACCCGAACTCCGACTCGTCGACCGGAAACCCGCGCACGGTAAGGCTACCCTCGTGCAATTGCTGCGACCCGAAGCAGCGCACTTCGACCGGCATGAACCTGGCCAGCTCGCGCGAAAGATATTCCACATGAACTCCGGCGCCGCCGTAAACGTTCGGAGGGTATTCATTGGTCAGAAACAGGGCCTTCACTCGACCAACCTATGCGCTAGGCTCCCGGTCTGAAATTTCAAATTTGGATCCCGGAATCCATGCCCCGCCCCTTGACAGGCAGGTTTAGCATAACGGCCTCCCATGAACCACCGCGAGGCCTGCATCGCCCTCAACATGATTCCCCTGATGGGACCGGTGCGCCTGCGCCGACTGCTCGAGGCGTTCGGGTCCGCGGAACACATTCTCCTCGCCCGCCCCGCGCAGCTGACCCAAGTCGACGGAATCAGCGAGGCGCTGGCACGGAACATCGCGGAATGGGAAAAGCACGCCGACCCCTCGGCGGAGGAACGCAAAGCGCGCGAACTCGGAGCGCACATCATCACGGCGGAGGACGAGGCGTATCCGCCGCTGCTCCGCGAAATCCATGATCCGCCGATCGTGCTCTACGTCCGCGGACAAATCACAGAGCGCGACCGCAACGCCGTGGCGGTGGTCGGTTCGCGCAAAGCGAGCCACTACGCCACCGAGTGCGCGAAAAAGCTCAGCTTCCAGATGGCTTATGCCGGTCTGACCGTGGTGAGCGGGCTGGCCAGAGGCATCGACACCGCGGCGCACCAGGGGGCGCTCGCGGCCAAGGGGCGCACCATTGCGGTGATCGGCGCAGGCCTGGCGCACCTTTATCCGCCCGAGAACGCGCAACTGGCCGAACGCATCGCGGAAAACGGCGCCGTCGTTTCCGAATTCCCGATCGACACCAAACCCGACCGCCAGACTTTTCCCATCCGCAACCGCATCGTGACCGGAATGTCCTTCGGCGTTCTTGTCGTCGAGGCCGGCGCCAATAGCGGCGCGCTGATCAGCGCGAACATGGCGGCCGAGCAAGGACGAACCCTTTACGCCGTGCCCGGGCGCATCGATCAGCCCACCTGCCTCGGCTCGAACCGGCTCATCCAGCAGGGTGCGAAGCTGATCACCGCCGCGCAGGACATCCTCGACGACCTGCCCATGGTCTTCAAAGAACAGCCAGAGCTTCCCGCGGCCGCCGCGCCGGCCGGACTCACCCCGGAACAGGAAAAAATTCTCGCCGCGGTCGGCGCGGACGAGACACCGCTCGAATCTGTTATCGCCACAAGCGGGTTGACAGCCGCGGCCGTGTCTTCCACGTTGCTCGGCCTCGAAATTCGGCGCTTGGTGAAACAACTTCCCGGAAAGCGCTTCGTAAAACTCGTTTGAAGATGTCAAAAATTCTCGTCATCGCAGAAAAACCGAGCGTGGCCGGCGATCTCGCCAAGGCCCTCGGAAAATTCAAAAAAGAAAAAGGCTACTACGAGGGCGACGACATGGTCATATCCCATACCGTCGGCCACCTCCTCGAAATTCAGGAGCCCGACAGCTTCAAAGTGGTGCGCGGCAAGTGGTCGCTCGAGAACCTCCCGGTCCTCCCGGACCATTTCGACCTCGTGCCACGCGAGAAGGCTCAGGAACAACTGCGCATCCTCAAGAAACTCCTCACGCGCGCCGATGTCGGCGAGGTGATCAACGCCTGCGACGCCGGCCGCGAGGGCGAACTCATTTTCCGCTACGTCGTCCAGCACTTCAAAAACAAGAAACCGATCAAACGGCTCTGGCTGCAATCGATGACAACCGATGCCATCCGCGATGGTTTCGCCCATTTGCGCAGCGACGAGGAAATGATCCCCCTGAGCGAGGCAGCCACTTGCCGCTCGGAAAGCGACTGGTTGGTCGGGATCAATGGCTCACGGGCCATGACCGCGTTCTACAAGGAACTACTCGGCGGCTTCCAAGTCACTCCGGTCGGACGCGTGCAGACTCCTACGCTGGCCATCCTCGTCGAGCGCGAGGAGAAAATCCGCAATTTCAAGCCGCGCGGTTATTTCGAACTGCACGGGACATTCGGTGTGGTCGCCGGCTCCTACCCCGGCAAGTGGTTCGACGAGAATTTCAAAAAATCGGCCGACGAAGACGCCAAAGCCGAGCGCATCTGGGACCGTCCCAAGGCCGAGGAAATCAAAGCGAAGTGCGAAGGAAAAACCGGCACGGTCGAGGAGACCAAGACGCCGAAGAGCGAGTCGTCGCCCCTTCTTTACGATCTGACCACCTTGCAGCGCGAAGCCAACGGACGCTTCGGCTTCAGCGCCAAACGCACCCTGCAACTCGCGCAGGCCCTCTACGAGCGCCACAAAGTCCTCACCTACCCGCGCACCGACTCGCGTTACCTGCCGGAGGACAACCTGCCCGTGGTAAAGAAAGTCCTCGGCGGCATGGATGACTCGTCGCTGGCTCCGCACGCCCGCAAGGCGCTGGACAAGGGCTGGATCACCAAGACACCGCGCGTTTTCAACAACGCGAAAGTCAGCGACCACCACGCCATCATTCCGACCGGCGCGAGCCCCGATAAACTGGACGAATACGAAATGAAGCTCTACGACCTCGTGGCGCGGCGCTTCATTGCGGTCTTTTACCCGCCGGCCAAATACGAGGTGACCAAACGCATCACCACGGTCGAGGGCGAAAAATTCAAAACCGACGGCAAGGTGCTGGTTGAACCGGGGTGGCGCGAGGTCTACGGCAAAACCGCTGCGGGTGAGGACGAGGAATCGCTTGTGCCGGTCAAGGGCGGCGAATCGGCCGAGACACAATCGATCGAACTGAAAGAACTCCAAACCAAACCGGCCGCACGCTACACCGAGGCGACATTGCTCTCGGCCATGGAAGGCGCGGGCAAGCTGGTCGACGACGAGGAATTGCGCGAGGCCATGAGCGAGCGCGGACTCGGCACGCCGGCCACGCGCGCTTCCGTCATCGAGGGACTCCTCGCCCAGGAATACATCCGCCGCGAAGGACGCGAACTGGCCGCCTCGGCCAAGGGCATCAAGCTCATCACCGCCCTGCGCGAGTTGGAGATCGGCGTGCTCGGCTCGCCCGAAATGACCGGCGAGTGGGAATACAAGCTCAAGCAGATGGAGGCCGGGAAATTCAAACGCGACGAGTTCATGGAGGAAATCCGCAAGCTCATGGCCGGCGTGATCAAGAAAATCAAAGACGCGTCCGGCCACCTGAACAGCGACTCCATGCGCGGCAATTTCAAGGACCTGGAAGCCAAATGTCCGCGATGCGGCAGCACCGGCGGATTCAAGGAATCTTTCAAAGCCTACGACTGCAAAAACGCCGATTGCAAATTGGTTGTCTGGAAGACGGTGAGCAGCCGCGAACTGGAGCCCGAGGAAGTGCGCGCGCTCATTGAGACGGGCAGCGTCGGACCGCTCAAGGGATTCAAGAGCAAGATGGGCCGCCCCTTCGAAGCCAAGCTCGCGCTGAGCGAAGGCACGGAGTGGAAGACGACTTTTGACTTCGGTGACGGGGGCTTGCGGAACAACGAACCATTCAACAAGGAAGCCGCCACTCTCATCGTCGAGAAATGCCCGGTTTGCGAAAAGGGCGGCATCTACGACGCGGGCAACGCTTTCGCCTGCGAGCACGGACTCGGACCCGAGAAAAAGTGCGCGTTCCGCATGGGCAAGATGATCCTGCAACGCGAGATCAGCGCGGAAGACGTGCGCAAAATCGCCACCGAAGGAAAAACGAACCTTCTGACCAAGTTCATTTCGAAAAAGGGCCGCCCCTTCAACGCCTTTCTCACGCTCGACAAGAAGTCCGGCAAAGTCGGATTCGAGTTCGAGGAGCGCAAGCCCAAGGCGCCGAAGAAGTCCGCCAAGGCCGAAACGGCCGCGACTTGAGCAGAATGACCGGCCGGACCACAGGTCTGCTTCTCGCCGCCGCCTTTTGCGCGATCCCCTCGTCCCGGGCCGCAACGCCCCAAGATCTTCCAGCAACCGATCCGACGACACTCATCCGCGAGTTGGAAGCGGCCGAACAAAAGCGCAAAACTTCGTCCTCTGCACGTCGCTCCGACATCTACGCGGCCCTCGGGCGCGCCGCGGCCGGCGGATCGGATGCCGCCAATCTCTACGAGGAAGCGGTCAAGAATACCGGTTCGGAGCACAAGGCAGGCAAGGGCAAGAAAAACGGCGACGGAAAAAAGGTGGACGCGGATTTGCTGCGATCCGAGCAACTTCAGGTAGCGGTCGCCTTCCAAGCAAAGTATCTACTCATCGGTTTGCGGCTGCGCGAGTCTGGGAAAGAGGAAACCGCCGCGGATGCATCTTTCGCCTACGTGCGCGATTACGTCCGCCAGTTTTCGGGGGAGAAATTTATGCGGCTGCCAGAACAAGCCGACAACCTCCTGAAAAAACCCGCCTCGGACGGGCCGTTGTCCAAATGGATGTTTCTGGGCGGCGAGCTTCCTCAAGGCGAATCATGGGAGCCAGCCGCGGGCAACCTCGAGGGCATCCTCGAGAAAAATGTTAGGCCCGTCTGGCGAAAGAACTCGGACCCTCGCCTCTCATCGACCTGGGACCTTCAGATCGAGTTCCAAGGCGCCATGGCCGGTGCGGGCGGCTCGGATTTCGAGCGTGAGAAGTTCCAAACTTTGGTCAAACCGCGCCTGCTTTTCGGCCGCGCAGTCGATAGAATTTTTCAGGGCCAACCTAACATGGCGGCGAGCGAGATTCTCGCTTTGATTAAAAAATACCCGACCCATCCCGACTGGCCTTCTTGGGCCGAGAAGCTGAGGCTGAGTCTCCGTCCGGCACCGACGCCATCACCAGCCGGCGAGTAGGCGCTGCGAAATCGCAGGTTACTGCTTTTGCACCCAAGCCCAGTTTCCGCCGTCCCCAACTTTCTCGATCCATTCACCGCTGAAAGAACGATTGCGCCACAGCTCGCCCTGCTGCTTCTGGATCTCTTCGAGGCTCAGGCTGCGCTCAGTGGCCAGCTGGCGCATCATGACCATGCGGTCCGCGTTCTCCTCCGCCACGGTCTTGGCCACGAATTTGCCGTAGGAACCCTCCGGTTGCTCGAGAACGGCAAGCAATCCGTCGCGCCCCTCGCCGACCAGTCTGGAATTTTTGAAGGTCTGGATGTCGCCCATGCGGGCGCGCCGGCGCGCATCGGCAGCCGGAACACCGCCGCCGGGCGTGCCCTGCACCCTCGCCGTTGCCGAACTCCCGCCTCCGCGTTCGTAAACATCCACCCGCATGTTGACATCGACCACGATGGGGTCGGGCGTGGAAAGATTGAGGTCCAGCGGCCGGCAGCCGGCGACAAGCGGGAACAACACGAAGAAAACCGCGGAATTTTTCATGGCGCCCCCCCGAGTCGCGACCATGCGCCGCCGGGGCCGTCGCCGTGCAGGACAACTTCTAGATTTCTGGAACCGGCCGGACCTTTCATTTTGACGTCGAGCAGGCCTTCGTCCCCGGTGAACCAGAAGTCCGCACCCGCTTGTGTATAGTCGAAGTCACGCAGGGTCTCAAGGCTCACCCGCGTCGATTCCCTTTTGATCGCGGCCCACTCAGGCGGGATCGCGTCGAGAAGGTCGTTGAGTTTGCTCACCACCATCCGCCCGCCGCCGGCGGTCCGCAGATTGCCGACCACGCGTTCGATCGACGGGCCCGAGCCGTTGACCTCGACCCTTGCATCGGCCGTCCCGCTCATCACGAAGTGCTGCGGAGCGACCGACTGGGTGAGTTCATCCACGTCGATATCTTCGCCCGTGACCCATCCGGTCCACGGAGCCTCGGGTTGCAGGAAAAAGCTGAACCCGCCCGAAAGATAACCGCCGTATGCCGCGCCGCCGAAGTGCCCGTTGATACCCTTGAGGTCGAAAGTCACAGACACCCAGAGATCCCGCGCGGTGAAGTTGCGCCAGCGCCCGCGATCGAAGCGGACCACATTGATCAAGTTGTTCACCTCATCCTTGGGCGGAAAATTGATCCGCACGTCACCGCGCACGTTGCGGAAGGCCAGATCGTAGCCGGGAAAATCGTAGTCTTCGGGCGGAATGGTCATGAGCAGGGAGGCATTCAATCCGGCGAGCGAGGAGAGCGAAACATTGCGGGCTGTCGTCTGGAAAGCGAGCGGAAGCCCGATCTGC
>Ga0209598_10004157_pt1 | contig 10698 bp, 7 predicted proteins | sample M_140807_EF_Meta_FD_187317 | JGI IMG/M metagenome (GOLD analysis project Ga0209598, IMG submission 187317) | Freshwater microbial communities from Lake Montjoie, Canada to study carbon cycling - M_140807_EF_MetaG (SPAdes) (version 2) | ecosystem: Environmental > Aquatic > Freshwater > Lake... | reverse complement strand
CGCTTGCAGAGCCAGAATGCACCGCAACCTCAGGCCTTCGGGTTGGTTTGATTGAGCCGATTCCGCAACCTCCCGGCGGGCGGTCACGGAATTTCCCCTTGCGACAAAATAAGCGACGCGGGAACCCAGATCGCGTGGAGGCTCGCCGGCTTTAAGAGCATCCGCGGGGAGAACCGGCAGCGAGAGATCAATTTCGTAGCGCCTTGCGACTGTGTCGATGGCAGCGGCATATTCCTTCTGCGCAACCATACGGCGAACACGAACGGGCCAGGCGGCATCCTCCCAATCGGGATTGGCGCGGAGAAATTCGTCCAATTCCGTCTTCCCGCCGCGATTGAACCATGAGATCAAAAAGTCACGCCGCTGCTGGGGAGTGAGCATTTTCAAAAATGCGGGGTCTTTGATCGCGTCCTCCATGTTGGCGTTTGGAGAACTTGCCATCCAAACGATCTGCAAATCCGGCGAGAGCTTCGCATATTGGCCGAGGTCTTGAAAAAGCGCCGGATGCGCCCGCGCTTGGGAGAGCAGCGTCCCATAATATTCCACGAGATTGGCATATCCCCCGCCCTGCTGGATTCGGGCATGTTTTTGCAGCGCCTCACCCCAGAGCGGAGCCGTGCGTGCGGGGTCGACTTGCAACCAGAGCCTCCCTTGGTCGTAGGGTATCTTGGCGCTCACGGGGTTCAACGCTCTCTCTGCAGCAAACGCAGCATCCGCCACTCCCGGATCGCCCTTGCTCGTGATTTCACTGTAGCCAAGCTCTCGGTAAAGCCCGCGCTCCATGGGGCTCAAGGCGAGTTCCGCATGCCCCAGAGCAGCGGCCTCCTGTGCTCTCCCCTCCGAGTTGAGTTTACGGATTTGCTCCACCACGATCTTGCCCCGGTATGGCGGAAAAGGGTGTTCGTGAAACCACTGGGAGCGAATCAGTATCGCCCCGCAGGCAAGAAGGACCGCGCCGCAGATGCCGAAAACCAGGCGTTGCACAAGCCATGCGCCGCTTTTTTCGGTATGAGTCGGCGCGGGATTTCCAAACGCCAATCCCGCCAGCACAAGCACCCACCATCCCAACTCAATGCGGTGGATCGGGACATCCACAAAGCCATGCAACATCGCCGCCAGCGCAGCGGCAACGACACCCCAGCGCAACGGCCAGGAACCGGTCTCTCGCAGGCGAAGGATATCCCAAATGAGCAAGGCCAACAGCGCCAGTGCGAATAGAAGCGCGGGAATCCCTGCTTCGGCGGCCAGCATGAGCCAGTCGCTCTCCGGATGAATCGGCATCGCCTCATCGATGCTCGCCTCCATGTAAAAAGGAAAAACATAGCCGAAGGTCCCAAGCCCGGTTCCCGTGAGTGGGTAGTCGCGAATGATGTGGAGCGTATCCAGAAAGATTTTCGACCGGAGGTCGCGAGCAAAAAGCCCAGGTTTTGCGCTCTCTTCCATCCCCACAAATTCCAAGATTCGATTGCGCGCCTGGCCCTCGGATATCAGAAAAATCCAGACCACCGTGCCGGCGATGACCAGCGACGAAACCACGAGCGGCAGCGAACGGTGAGTCCTGCCCATCGCGATCAACCACAATACAACTCCGATCACCAAAAAAATGACCCCGCCGCGCGAGATGGAATAGAATAGGAGCGAGTAAACGCACAAACCCAGCGAACCCACCGCCAGAAGGAAGACGACTGGACGGCGCCCTGACCAAGCGTCGCGAATGATTCCCAGAGCCAAAATACTGCCGGTCACCAGCAATGCAGCCGTATGATTTCGATTGGGAAAAAAACCAAATTCCGGCGGTGACCACCCGCGCTTGTCGAAAAACGGATACTCCCAACCGGTCGTCTTCGCGTAGATGGCAAGCGCGGCATAGCCCGCGCAGGCCAGCAAGCCTAAGAGGGCGATATAAATCTTCACTCCGGACCGCACAGGGTGCCCAAGCGAAAATAGGCCGGTCAGAAGCGCGCCAGCTAGCAGGACCATCCAGTAAATGGTCTCACGCGGAGCCAGGCTGATCCAAGGCAAGGATGGAAAAGCCTGATACTGCAACAAGCCGAGCCGCCATTCCGGCGTTGGGAACCAAGCCTGCGGGAGAAGGCTCAAAGCCGATGCGCCCAGAATTCCCGCGCAAAGCAGCCAATACCGAAGAGGAACAATGCGGTTCGGCGCAAAGACAATCATCGCCAATCCGGCGACTACGAAAAAAATCCCCGTTGCCCCCTGCCTCGCGCTTCCAGCCAGAAACACGGCAACCATTGCGCCCAGCACAAGAAACACCTGCACGAGCGCCGAGCGGAAGGGAGGATAGGATGTGTTTTTTTGTCCGCTGGCCATGAAATACGGTCAAACCGTTCGACGCCTCATACATCACACCCGCAGGGGCATTTGCTCAAGCGGGAAAAAATGTGAATAACTTGGGAAAAACTTACCCCCTTCCCACAGGGTTGTTCACATCCTCTTTGTGAATGAATGGGAAAAAGGTTATGAACGCGCCATGACATTGAGCGACATCCAGCGATTGCTTGCGGAATTGGAAACCCACCCCACCCGCAGCCTTGGCCAGAACTTTCTCCACGACCAAAATCTGGCGCGTGCGATCGTCGCGCTTCTCGACATTCAGCCCGGCGATCACATCGTGGAAATCGGTCCCGGGCTTGGCGCGCTCACCGAGTTTCTTTTGACTCCCGAAACGCGCCTCACGCTCATCGAAAAAGACAGCCGCCTCATCTCCCACCTCAAGGCGAAATTCGAGCATGGAACAAACCAAGTGTTCCACGCCGACGCGTTGGAATTCGACCTACGCGAACTCTGGGGCCACGGCCCAGTCAAGATCATCGGCAACCTGCCCTACTACATCTCTACGCCCCTCATCGCAAAATACGCTTCCGCCCTCTCACCCGCATCAGTGCTCGTTCTCACGCTGCAGCTCGAGCTGGCTCAACGCCTCGGCGCCGCCCATGATACGAGTGACTATGGCGCCATGACACTCTGCACCGGCCGTCGTTGGGACATCCGGCTCGAACGCAAACTTCCTGCCTCTGTTTTCTTTCCAAGGCCCAAGGTCGACTCCGCTGTCATCACCCTCCGGCGCAAGCCAAGAGCGAGAGTCCGCGCCATCGATGATTCGACATTTGAATCCCTCGTGAGACGCGGATTTTCCGAGCGCCGCAAGCAACTTCGCAACCTGCTTCCCGAGTTCAAAAACGACTGGGAAAAAATCACCGCCGCCCTCGGGATGCCGCCCACCGTCCGAGCCGAACAACTCAGCCCCGCGCAGTGGGAGTCCCTGGCCTTCACGGCCGCACCCGCCACCGCCCAGCATGGTGCCGAGCGCTTCGATGTCGTGGACGAGCAAGACCGCGTCGTTGGCTCCGAGTTCCGCGATGTGATTCATGTGAATAACTTGCTGCACCGAGCCGCCCACATGCTGCTTTTCAACGCCTCCGGGGAGCTTTACCTCCAAAAGCGCTCGATCTGGAAAGACCGCAACCCCGGTCTCTGGGACTCCTCCGCCGCCGGTCATGTTGATTCTGGAGAGGACTACCTCACCGCTGCCCGCCGCGAACTCCAAGAAGAACTCGGTATCGAGGCCCCGACTCTCACTCCCCTCACCCGCCTGACACCGAACGAATCGAATGGCTGGGAATTTATCCAAGCCTACCAAGGGCACCACGAGGGCCCATTTGAGCCGGCACCGATGGAAGTCGAGACGGGCGCTTTTTTCCCGTTAGAAAAAATCCGCCGCTGGGCACAGAAAACCCCAAGCGACTTCAGCCCGGTCTTCCTCGAAATTCTAAAAACCCTCTCCCAACACTGAGTCGCCCAAATTTTTTGCTCACGGAACGGGTCAGCGATTTTTTTACGATCTAGCGGCGAAGCTGAGAGCATTGCCGAGGCGGGCCCGCCACGAGATGGGGGTGTGGCCTGCGCCGGGGATGCGTTGGATTTGAAATTCCCGGCCGTCGATCCAGCCTTTGGCGCGCAGCAAGGAGGCGAGGAGGCTGTGGTAGCCTTCGTAGCATTCATCGATCTCCTGGTCGCCGTAGTCGAAGTGCATGCGCAGTTTTTTGTCGAGGGCCGGCGTTTCTTCCAGAACGCGAAGTGCGGTGCAGGTCGCCGGGAGTGACTGAGCGACATCTTCGAACGAGGTGGAGAGGCAGGCGATACCGCCGAACACACCGGGATGGCGCAGTGCAGTGTGGAAGGCATTGAGCGCACCGAGGCCCACCCCGCCAAGGATGCGGGACGCAGGTGTGGCTATTGTGCGGTAGTGTTGATCCATATGGGCGACCAATTCTTGTGCGACAAAATGCGAGTAGCCCTCGCCACCATGCTCGGGAGAGAGTTCGTAATCCCGCAGCGTGATGTCTTCGGGCGAAAACCCCTCCGGATGCCTTACGCCCACGACGATGGATTCCGGCATCATACCGCGACGGGCGAGCATCGAGGCCCACTCATCGGCGGCCAAGTCGATGCCTGAAGGCTGGCTCAGAAGCGGATCAAAAATGGCATCTCCGTCGTGGAGGATAATAAGAGGAAACCGGTGCTCCGATTCGCGCGAATAGGCGGGAGGCAGCCAGATGAGGAGTTCGCGATCCTGCGCCAGAAGCCGCGAGCTCATCACATCGCGTGTGAGCCTGCCGCTGAACCGGTCTTTCCAATCCGCAACGGTATGTTGGAGGGTCGCGTCGAGCCAGACCTCGTGCGAGAGATTACTAGGCACATTGCCATGAGCATCCACCGCCTCCCGCTCCCAGGAACCGCGAGTGATTTTATATTCGAAATGCAAGCCAGTGGGCGATTCGATTTCCCCGGTGTGGAATGGGGGCTGCCACGTGAGGCGCAGCGCCTTGGATGGGTCCCAACCGCCCAGCTCGTCACTACTGCCGGAGATGAAGACACCCTCGGCCGAACGGTCGACAGGGGGAACAATACGGAATCTAATCCTGCTCATTGGATGAACAATACCCTGCCACGTGCGCATGGCAAAGGCGGGTTTGCTGGGAATTCGCTGGATGCGATTGAGTAAAAAACGCATGGACGCGGAGCATGGAATTGGCCGAGAGTGCAAATATGTCGAGTTCAGCATCCATCGAAACGGCTGATGTCGCCGACGCGCCGGAAATGCCCATCGCCAAGGCGGGTGGCATGCGGAGTTACTACCGTGTCGCGGAGGAGGCTGGCACTGTCGTGCGCTGCGACCCACAGGATGCGCAGATCATTGTCTTCAATAGTCCGACCGTCGAGGACGAGGCGGATTTGTTGGAGTTCTACAATATCGACTACCACACGCTGCATTCCTCACTGGACCCTGATGAGCTTTCGCGTTTGGAATTTGAAACTGACCACGCGGCGATCATCTTCAAACGCCCGAAGAGCTTCTCGGCCGATGACAATTTTTTACTCAAGCTCACCTCGACCGGCGTGTTCGTTTACGAAGACCGTATCGTGGTGGTCATGCCCGACGATGCCCCGCTTTTCGAGGGGCGTGCCCCGCTCCGCATTTTCACAGTGCAGGATGTGATTCTCCGTCTCCTCTACCAAAGCATCAGCCATTTCGAGGGCCACCTGAAAGCGATCAACATGCTCTCGGACTCGCTCGAGCGGCGGATCATCAGCTCGATGGAGACCCGATATCTCCTGAACATGTTCGCGCTGGAGAAAAGCCTCGTCTACATCCTGAACGCGATCCACTCGAATGCTGCACTCTTCGATAAAATGAAAGCCTCCACGCGCCTTGGTCTCGACCACGAGCAAACGCGTATTCTCGAGGACATCATCATCGAGAACCAGCAGTGCTTGCGCCGCTCGGAGATTTACTCGGAAGTTATCGCCGGTCTCATGGACGCCCGCGCCTCCATCGTGAGCCACAATTTGAACATCCTTATCAAACAATTCACCATCTGGACGATAGCCATCATGCTGGCAAATCTGGTGATCGGTGTTTTTTCGATGAATGTGAAGTTGCCATTGCCCATGGAAGGGGCCATGTGGCCATTTTATGTCATCAATTTTCTGGCAGTAGCATCGGGAGTTGCGATTTTCTGGATTTCAAAGATTCGAAAATGGTGATGTCAAAAAAACTCTGCGCTGCGCTGGTATTATTTCTCTTCACGACCTCGCTCTTCGCATCCCAGCAAAACTTACGAGTCGGAATCGCCGGGCAACCGCCGTTCATCAACTTGGAAAGCGTTCCAAGCGGGGCCGCAGTGGATATCTGGGAGAAAATCGCTGCGGAAAATGACTGGAGCTTCAACTACACTCGTTTCGATACCATAAAAAATGGCCTCAAAGCCATTGCGGATGGATCGGTGGATGTCCTAGTGGGAGATACTCCGATCAATAAGGAAAATCTCGCTCAAGTTGAGTTTTCCCAACCATTCTTTCACTCTGGTCTCCAGATAATGATCGCCGACTATCAAAAATCCATGCGGTCAAGGTTAGCCAATGATATCAAAGACTTGCTCAATCTTGAAATCTTCTGGATCATCTCAGTGTGTATAGTTGTGCTATCGACGACAGTATATTTATTTGAAAGAAAGCATAATCCAGATTTTCCAGCGGGTCGCAGGGAAGGATTGGCAGAAGCTTTTTATTATGTGGTGACACTCGCCCTCACCGGAAAAACCGCTTACAAAGGATTCCCAGGGGTTTTAGGACGACTGGTCCTCATCATCTGGATTCTCTTGGGAATTATTTCGGTAGCCTATGTTACATCCAGCATTACCAGCGCCATGACGGTGGAAAAACTATCGAACGCGATTGAAAACCTGCGCGACCTTAACAATAAAACAATAGCCGTAATATCAGACTCCCCTGCTGAAGATTACATAAAGAAAGTCGGCATTGACGAGTATCCGGCCAAGAATATCCAAGATGCAGTGAGAGCATTACTTGCCAAGCAGGCTGATGCGGTCGTGGCGGATGCGGCCGTGCTGCAATCGTTTGATTTTAACAATCCGAGACTTCCCTTGCGGGTTGTGGGGCGGATTTTCCAAGTCGAGAACTACGGCTTCGCCATGCCCATCGGAAGTCCTCTGAGAATGCCGCTGAATCGTCAACTCGTGAAGATGCAGGAATCCAAGGAAACCCACACGATCCTTGCTGGATACTTCGGCGAGGCCAATGTGCAGTAGGCCTCCGGCAACCGGACTGACCGGTTAGAGAATACCGAGCTTCATTTTGCCCGCCTCACTGATCATGGATTGATTCCATGCGGGATCCCAGACGAGTTCGACATCGGCTTCGTCGATTCCCTCGAGTGCGAGAATTTTGCTGCGGGCATCCGCCGCAATAGTAGGTCCCATGCCGCAACCAGGAGCTGTGAGGGTCATTTTGACAAGGACCGAGGTGGTTCCGCTGTCTTGAGTCTTCACTTCACAATCATAGATGAGGCCAAGGTCCACGACATTGACTGGAATCTCGGGGTCGAAAACCAACTTCAGCTGATTCCAGACAGCTTCCTGCTTACTGCCTTCCACCTTCACCTTTTCGATGCCCTTGGCTGGATCCAGTCCGAGCACGTCGGCATCCTTCAGATCAATGCGGGCCAAGCCGCCGGGCGTTGCCACGGTGAATGTGCCGCCAAGAGACTGGGTGATGACCACCGACATACCTGCAGGCAGGACGATCGGGTGGCCGCTTGGAATTTGAACCGCGTCGCAGTCGCGGCTGAGTGTAATTTCGCCTTGTGTGTCCATTACTGATGACTCGTATTTGCAGAAGCTGTCTCTGTCGAGGGGATTTTCAGCTTGATCAAGGTAGCCAATCTACCGATGCTTGGAGCTCTGCAGTCTGCTTGGCACTTCGCCGAACGGCCTGCTCACACGCTCGGGTGGCGAAATTGGCAGACGCGCCAGACTTAGGATCTGGTTCCGCAAGGAATGTGGGTTCGAGTCCCACCCCGAGCACTCCCCTCCCCCTTCCTTTGGCGAGTCCGATGGATTCTGCGTCAGCGGGTGGGTCAAGATTTTATTTGAAACGATTGAAACTTTTATCAGGGTCCCAAAGTGACTTTTTTCTTGAGGGAAGCAGGGTGGATTTTTATTCTCAAGCCTCTGGCAGGGACAACAACCGTCAGTATGTGTATAACTTGTGAATAACTCAGCTTTGTCATTGGAAACCCTTGGTAGCCACCTTGCGTGTGCTCGAAATCACCCATTGGCGCCCTTGACGGAAGCAGAAAACGCCCACCTCGGAGAAAAATTTATAAGCTCCTTGATTTCAATGTTATTCAGCTTGAAAAATCACCTCCACACAGAGATTAAACTGACGACAATCCGATTCAGGAACGAATGGTCGATGCTTTTGACCTGCTTTTTCACAACCTTCAGACCCGATATTGCCAACTCTGCCTTTGGCGAATAAAACACCGATGATGACATTAGATTCCACCCTCTGGACACGGATTTCGAAAAGGATCAGGGAGCGCGTAAGCGCCGATGGATTTGAGCGCTGGTTCTCGGGTATTCAAATCGCCTCCACAGCCAACAATGTCCTGACGCTGTCGGTCCCGAATCCGATCCACCAGTTTTTTATTGAGAGCAATTACCTCCCAATCGTGAAAGAGGCAGTGCTTGAAGAGATGCCCAGCATGAGCTCGATTGAGCTCCAGAGCGCTGGAGAAGCAGAGATGCCCGCACGCCCGGCACCTGCAGTAGCGAAATTGACCAAGGAAAAGCCGACCGGAGCGCAGTTGCAGGGTCTCAACCCTCGCAATCGGTTCGATTCTTTTGTCGTGGGCACGAACAACGAATTTGCACATTCGGCAGCCCTCGCGGTGGCCAACTCTCCAGCCATTACCTACAATCCACTCTTCGTTTACGGAGTGAGTGGACTCGGAAAAACGCACCTCCTCCACGCCATCGGCCACCATGTGCTAGCGAAGGGCAAGGGGTCGAAGATTGTTTATTTGTCGAGCGAGCAGTTCACGAACGAATTCATCGATGCGATTCAGCACGGGACGTTGGTGAAATTCCGTAAAAAATACCGTCAGGCTGATGTCCTCCTCATCGACGACATTCAGTTTTTCGCAGGCAAGGAACGCAGCCAGGAAGAGTTTTTCCACACATTCAATGCGCTCCACGACGCCCACAAGCAAATCGTCCTTTCGAGCGACCGCCCGGCCAGTGAGATTGAAAAACTCGAGCAGCGCTTGGTCTCCCGCTTCGAGTGGGGCATGACGGCTGAAATCCAGCCGCCGGACACCGAGACTCGAATCGCGATCCTTCGTAGCAAGGCAGAAAGCCTGAACCTCGTCCTTGAGCCATGGATCATGGAATTTCTGGCAGACAAGATTCGAAACAACGTCCGCCGCCTCGAGGGCGCCCTCATGCGCGTAGCCTCATACAAGTCACTCAGCGATCGCGAGATCACACGCGACGTCATAGAGAACCTCCTGCGCGATATTTTCCAAGAACAGGCCAAGAAGGCGGTCACGATCGACCAAATCCAGCGCTGCGTAGCCGAGCATTTCGATGTCCGCATCGCAGATATGAGCAGCAAGCGCCGCCCTGCGAATATCGCCTTGGCCCGTCAATTTGCCATGTATCTGAGTCGCCAGCACACCAGCATGCCACTCACCGATATCGGCGATGCCTTTGGCGGCAGGGATCACGGCACCGTCATCCATGCCTGCAAGCTGATCAAGCAACGCATGGCGGATGACGAAAAAACGCGTCAGATCGTGAGTCTGCTCGACAGCAAACTGCAGCGCTGATTGCGCACTCGGAACCGGATTTTCCAAGCAGGCCGAAGGGCCAGAGCACCCCATGGATATTGTTTATTTCGACCTTGAGACCCAGCGCACAGCGAATGACGTCGGGGGCTGGGATAGAAAGCACGAAATGGGAATGTCCCTCGGCGTGACTTACAGCTCGAGGGACAATTGCTACGAGATTTTCGGCGAAGACCGGGCAGAGCATCTGGTGAAGCGCCTCCAGAGGGCGGACCTCGTCGTGGGCTTCAACCATATCCGCTTCGACTACGATGTGCTCATGGCCTACACGATCCTCGACTTGAGGGAGAACCTTGTCTCACTCGACCTCCTGCAAGAAGTCGAGCGCATCGTCGGCCACCGCCTCAAGCTCGAGGACATCGCCCAAGCCACACTCGGAGTCGGCAAGACGGCAGACGGCCTCGACGCGATCCGGTGGTGGCGCGAAGGAAAAGTCCTGGAGATCGCGAAATACTGCTGCTTCGATGTGAAGGTGACCCGCCTCGTCCACGAATACGGGGTTGCGAACAAAAAAATCTTTTTTAACGACCGCTTCGGCCGCAAGAACTGCCTTGAGGTGGATTGGAGCCTATGATTCAGGCCCTCAAAACTCCACGCAACACCTGGCATCTACACTGGTTGGATCTCGAAGAGCCGGTGCCAACTGGAGTAGACTGGTTTTTACCCACGCTGGTTGTCATCTGCGACCGCACGGGCGCACCGATCGCACCGCCTGAGCTCATGGAGGAACTCGATCAGGCCCGCATCGAAAATCTTCTTTATCGAATTCTCGATAAAACTCCCCCACCCGATCAACTCCTCATTCCGCAGAATCAAGATTGGGAGGAGGAGGACTGGCGGGCCTTCTCGGCGGAGTCGAAAATCAACATCCGCTTCACGCCTGCGACGAAGGCCATCTCGGAGGAACTCAAAGCAGTCACGAGCCTGCTCGTGCTTCGAAACGGTCGCCCTGAGCAAGCGACCCC
>Ga0209598_10004153_pt1 | contig 10703 bp, 10 predicted proteins | sample M_140807_EF_Meta_FD_187317 | JGI IMG/M metagenome (GOLD analysis project Ga0209598, IMG submission 187317) | Freshwater microbial communities from Lake Montjoie, Canada to study carbon cycling - M_140807_EF_MetaG (SPAdes) (version 2) | ecosystem: Environmental > Aquatic > Freshwater > Lake... | reverse complement strand
AACGTTCCAGTCGTCACCACCACCGACCTCGCTAAAATTCGCATCCCAAGCGTCGTCTCCACCCCGCACGCCCCGTTTTCGTCCCGCAAAATCCGCACCGCATTTCCCTGGCAAAGCGTCAAATTCGCGGCCCGCTCCAACTCCGCTTTCGCCCGAAACTGATACGCCTTCTTGTCGCACTGCGCCCGAGGCGAGCGCACGCTGGGCCCTTTTCTCGCGTTGAGCATCCGAAACTGAATGCCCGTCGCGTCCGTGTTGAGTCCCATGAACCCACCCAGCGCGTCAATCTCCCGAACAATTTGCCCCTTCGCCTGTCCGCCGATAGCCGGGTTGCAGGACATCTGCCCGATGGAATCCAAGTTCTGGGTCAGCATGAGCGTAGAGCAACCCAATCGCGCCGCCGCCAAGGCCGCCTCGATCCCCGCGTGGCCGGCGCCAAGAACCACCACATCGTATTGGAGAGGGAGCGTGTACATGAAGCAGGAATCTTAACACGCGGAGCCTTCCTGCCAAGACCTGCGATTTATCGGTGGCCCGGCTTTTCAGCTGCCACGCTTTGATTCCCAGCACGCACCGCGACGAAAGTCGTGTTCGGCCCAACGTTGTCCGAGCCCGCTTTTGAGGCGTGCCGTCCTGTCAGCGAAACCGCACCGACGACTGCGCATTCGGTCTGGGCGGTCTGGACCTGAATGTTCCACGTGGAACAACGGAGTGGGGGCCCGAACTCACCGAATCCACAGCCAGTCGCCCCGAAAACCGTCGCTCCTCCGCTATAGCTACCCTCCGGGAACAAGAAGCACCCCTTTAAGGGCCATTTCCGGCGTTTTAGCCCTATTCGGGGCGCTTTTGAGCCAGAATCCGAGCCATCCTGCCTTCAATCTTCCAAATCGCCCGGGCATGAGTCCTCGCCTCGAGCACGACAAGGGGGCGGAGTCCCGTCGCGCTCCGATCCAAATCGGACATCAGTCCGGACGACTTGTTCCACGTGGAACATCCGCACTCCAATCCTGCTCACGCGTCATCCCGACTCACGCGCTGATCCTGCTCGCTCGAACCAGCACGCGTCAGCACCCACACCAGTCCGAGCACGAAAAGCAACACCAGCACCGGAAGCAGTCCCACCTGCAACTCTGGACCCGCCCACGGCCACCATTCCCTCGCCCGGTCCGCCCCCTTCGAAAACAACCCCTTCACCAAGACCAACCCGCCGTGCAACCCAATGCTCATCCAAAGCGACCCCGTCCTGCGCGCAGCCAAACCCAGCAAAAGTCCAAACACAAGGAGCGTCCCAAACCCACCCAGCAATAACAACGGCTGTGCAAACTGATGAAACAGGTGGGGTAGCAACGCGAATCCAGACCACCAAAACACCTCGCCCACCACTAGCGACGGATCCGGTTTGAGAAAATGTACCGCCGCAAACAGCCCGCTCGTCACCCACAACGCCCGCCCCTCGCGCCCCGCTCCCATCCCGCGCTCCACCAACCCGCCCAACACTCCCCGAAACACACTTTCCTCCAACACCCCCACCACCACCGCTGATGCCAGCACCGCCCCCACCTCTTTCCACGAAACCTCGCCTTTCCACACATACGCGCCCGCCCACAAATACACGCCCGCCAGAACCGCCATCGCACCCGCCCCCAACGCCACACCCAACGCCAATCGCCGAGCCCAATGCGCATCCCTCGCAAACAACGGCGGCCGCCAACCCCGCAGGCCCAACGCCCCCACGAACGGCTTGAGCAACACCAACGCTGCAACCAGTGCGCTTCGGTTAAAATACTTCTGAAAACCAAACTTTTGCAGCACCAGCAAAAACCCCATGCCCATTACCAAGTGCGCCGCCCACCAAAGCGGCGGTGCCAATAAGGCCCCCAGCACCAGTACACCGCACACATACGTTATAATTTTGCCCGCTTCCTTCACCGGGCAGATGCTCTCACAACGTTTTGCGCAAGCAACACCGTTTCCCGTGGAAACCTCAGCGCAACCTAGGCAACCTGCTCCCATGCGAAACGTCCATGTCTGGAAATCCGTTACCGAAGACGGCGAAAAACGAGAGGCCCGAGCCGAGCGCTTTGGCGGCCGGTGGAAGTTCCAGGCCAAATTGAAAAGCGAGTCCGTCTGGACTTATTACACCGAAGCGCCCCTCGAAGACCTCATCGAATTGCGCGACATCGTCTGGCGCAAGTACCAACGCAAACGCCTCCCCTTCGATGACGTTGCCAGTCTTGATCGCATGCTCGAAGCCCGCGGCCACAAAATCGAACCCGAGGACGACGCGCCCTCCACCGAGCCGCAAGACACGCCATAACGTCTCGCGCAAACTCCGTAGCTTACTCCAAATCTTGAAGAAAACTGGTCCTTCTCTCCTGGGTCCGCGGAGCCCCAGCTCCGCTTTGACGCTCCAAAAACTCACATAATCATTGCGGAGCTGGGGCTCCGCGCTCCCAGGTGCTGAGGTCTTTGACCCTTCCTCAAAAGACGTCCAGCGTCCCCGACTGCACCGCCGCAATCGTTCGTACCGCCACCGCCGCTGCTCGCACGTTGTGAACGCGAAAAAGGTGCGCGCCCCGCAGCATCCCCGCGACAATACACGCCACGGTTCCCGCGTCCCGCTCCGCTGGGTTCGCCAAACCGAGCACGTCGCCAATCACAGTCTTGCGCGAGACCGGCAAAAGAATGGGCCGCTCAAACTGGTGCAGCCTCTCTAGCTGCGCGTAAATGTGCAAATTGTCGTCCTTCTGTTTTGCAAAATCGATCCCGGGATCCAGCACCACCGCGTCCCTCGGCAAACCAGCGGCATCCGCCATTGCGAGCTTCTCCGCGAAGAACTGCTCCAGCGCCCCCATCACATCCTCATAGCCCACGTGCGTGTGCGCGACCTTCGGCTGCCCCACGCTATGCATGATCAAAAGCGCAGCCCCAAATTCCGCGCAGATCCGCGCATTCTCGCCGTCCGGCAATGCGCCGATGTCGTTCAACAAATCGCCCCCGACCGCGAGCACCCTGCGCGCCACCTCTGGCCGCCACGTGTTGATGGAAAGCCACTCCGCATGGCCCGCCTCCCGCCAAAGCTCAATGAACGCACAAAGCCGCTCCGCCTCTTCCTCGACGCTCACCGGCCCCCGGTTCGTACGTGCGCTTTCTGCGCCGACATCGATAAGATCCGCTCCCTCCGCAAGCAGACGTTCCGCATGAAGCAGCGCCTGAGACGCATTCGCGATGCCATCCCCGGAAAACGAATCCTCCGACAAATTAACAATCCCCATCACTAAAGGCCGTTTCTCAAACTCCAGCACCCGCCCCCGAGCTCGTAACACCGACCCGCTCCCGCCACTCATAACTCCACCTCCGGCAACGCCACCGCCACCCGACGTTTTCCTTCGAAACGCACCACCTCGCTGTACCCAACCTCCCTCAATAACCGCACCGCCTCCCCAAATCCCGCGCCCAACTCCTCCACCGCATGCGCGTCGGAATTAATCAGCACCGGTACACCGGCCTCCCGCGCCAGCGCCACAAAACCGTGCGACGGATACAACTCGCGACAGTCTTTACGCAACCCGGCCGTATTCACCTCATAAGCCAGTCCCGTATCTACAAGCGCTTGCACACAAGGCTCATAAAACCGCCGCAAATCGCCTTTCGGCCGGTATCCAAACTTCTTTGGCAAATCCGGATGCCCTACAAAATCAAACCATCCCGAGCGAATACACCGCTCATACTGTTTCCAATACGCGCTCCAAATCAACTCGGGATCCTCGTCCCTATAACGGCTTAGATACTTGGGATTATCCACCTCCACACCCCCAGGGAGATAGTGCACACTGCCAATCCAAAAGTCCCACGGCCCAAGCGTTTGCAGAGTTTCCCACCAAGGCTCACTCCCGTCGAGATAGTCCATTTCGAGCCCTAGACGGATGGGCAAATTTGGAAACGCAGCCCGCACATCCTCAACCGCAGCAACGTACTGTGGCAGCTCCTCGCGCAGCATCCGCCAATCGTCGAAGGGTTCATGCATCGGGTTGTGATCCGCAAACCCCAGCTCCGCAAGCCCCAGCTCCGTCGCCCGCCGCGCAAAATCCAGCGGCCAGCCCTGCGCATGTCGGCAAAGCGGTGTGTGTACGTGATAATCTGTCAGTCCAGAAAGCGGCATAGGAATGTGTCAGTCACCAAAATCAAGAACTGGCAAACATTGAGCATGCAAATAGTTTTGTGTGATCAGCGCGAGCAGCGATTTCATCGACCATTCATCGACCGCCCCGATCAGCATACGTTGAACGTCACGCACACCCGGGTCGTTTGACCGGCGCGCAATGACCAAAGATGGCTCAGCAAGGCGCATTCGGGCAACTTCTAGTTTTAAGATTAGCAACCCTTCCGCAATAGTAAACCGCGCCATCCCTCTGCCGCAAACGGGGATAAAACGCCACCTTGCGCCCTCTGCAAGGGCATTCACGAGCCTGAGGACCATAGTGATACGCCCAGCGACAAAAGTGTTGGGCTTTTATGCGCGTCGGACCCAAGAAAGGCTAACGTGCAACGCGAGGCGACCCCCAAACCTTTCACTTTTTAGAGAACGTTCACTTTATCACTTATGTTAAAAACATATTTCGCGGTGAAAATTGCTTGCATGTACAGCATGCCGCTGAGAAACCCTACCACCTTGCAAGTTGGCAATTACACCACACCCCGTGCTCACCTCTTTTCTCCGCCGATTCCTCCCGCTGGCTGCCTTTTTTGCCGGATCCCTCTCAGTTCCAACGCTCTGCCACGGCCAAGCCAATCTACAACAAGCGGGGATTCCTGAAAGCGTAGTCATCTCAGATTACCAAGCACTTATACAAGAAGTATCCTATCAGGGACTTCCAGACATTCTCACCAATAAGCAGTCCACGGACACAAAACAAGGTGTCGCGCTGCTAGTCGCGCGAACCCAACTCAGGGAAGTCCCAGAGGAGCTTCTCCAAAAACTTTCTGAGCAACTCGCCTCCAACAGCCGCAACCCGATTCTGAAGCTTGTCACTCTCGCAGATCTCAATGCCGATTCCACGGAAGCTCGCCGCGGGGGGGCCAGGGAGGGAAGTGTTCTTGATTTTTCTAATAACCAAACAGTTCTCAACGAGGCAGTTGCACGTGGAATTGCAATGGTTCTCTTTGTGGATCTTACACATTTCAACGCCAAAGCGGCAACCGTTCCCGGAGCCGAAGGCGTCATCCTTCTGAACGCCCGAGCCTCGCTCACATTGCTGAACGCAGCCGATGGAGTTCGGATTAAGAGCGTCGATCGCGACGTAAAAACGCGGGGATTTGACGAACGCAATCTTACAGACAAAGCGTTTGATTTGCTCGCCAAAGACCTTTCGACCGAGGCAACACGATGGAAATTGCCGGAACTGCAGATCAAGTTCATCCAGCTTGAAGTACATGCAAAAATTGATGGCATCCAATTTCCAATGATGGATATCGACAATACCGGCGAGATCCAGGTCAAGGAAGTTCCTGTCTTCGCACAAGGTGCTTCAGTCGAAGTAGACGGCCTCCTGAAAGGTCAGGCGCCGTGCCGCATTGACGTAACACCCGGCACCCACCGCCTCAAAGTCTACCGGGACGGCACCAAACCTTTCGAAGCCACCGTGCAAGTAAGTGCCAGCAACCGTTTCGACGCCCTTTTGGTTCCGACCCCTGAGGCACGCCGCCAGTTCGATGCGCAGTTGGCGAAATTTGAGGCCGTGAAAACCATGGCACTCAACCGCAACGTCTCTTTAGAGCGGGAGGGCGTCCGCACAGAAGGGATGCGAGTGAACAATGAAAATGCTCGCACGCAGGGCAAGGCCGTCGCGGACGTGATACAAAGTAGGGCCGATGTGGCGCGCTCAGACGCAGACGCTCGCAGCAGAATCGCGACAGGGAAAGTGGCGGTACTTCAAAGCGAAGCTGACACTAGGAGAACCCGAGCGGATGCTGATGCTGACGTCGCTCGTTCGGATGCAAATTCTCGCAGCAAAATAGCGACAGGGAAAACCGCAGTACTTCAGAGTGACGCTGACACTCAGCGAACTCGAACGGACGCGGAAGCCGATGCACTCCGCACCTCCTCCACCGCCAATGCCGAGGTTGCACGCAGCGACGCCAACTCCCGAGCAACCGTGGCAGGTGGAGAGGCGGCGGTGTTACGCGCGACAGCCAACAATGCGGCTCTGGTTTCCAAGGTACAGAGGGATGCTCTTAAATCCCAAGTGGATGCAATGAAGTCTTTCGCGGAAAACCTCGCTGGACTGGGCTACAAACTTGCCTACCGCGGAGACCGCTAATCCCAGAAATAAACCACTCCCATGATTCGCTTCGGATATTTCGCTATTATCACCGCACTCTTGGCGGGTTCACTCTCCAAGGCCTCCGCACAAGACGGGCCCGCAGTCCAAGTCATGCGCGTGGACAAATTCGAGCTGGCACCTGGAATAGTCACGCCGGAAATCGCCAGAAGGTTTCAAGCCGCACCTGAAGCGGTGGCGAGTCGCATCAAAGGCGCCGTGCTGTCCACTCTCAGCCAAGAACTCTCAAGTTCAAAACTTCTTAGCATTGCAGTCCGAGACGAGTCGTTAAAGCGCCTCACTGAGGAGTGGAAAATAAGTGAACAACTCGGAAGCGGAAAAAGTGAAGACGCCGCTGCTGGCGCAACCGTTGATGACGCCAATTACTTGGTCTACGCAAAAATTGAAGACTTCGTCGCAGATTATCGTTCCATGGTTAACGGCGCAGGCGCGGCCGCAAAATGGAAGCTTCGTATTACAATCTCGCTAGAAATCACGACGCGAAAGACAGGAACAAAGAAGGTGATCAAAGAAGATTTCGAAGACGCAGGCACTGGAATAGTCAGCTCCGCACGGATCGGGCTACCGGATTTCGATTCGGGCAAAGTGAGGTCGCTAGCTGATGGCGTCGCTAAAAAACTGGGGATGCGCGTGTTGGACATCTACTGTCCCCCTCGCGTCATCCAAGTGCGCGGGACAATGTTCATTGTTGATAGAGGTCGCGCAGCTGGGATGAAAGAAGGTCAAATCGTGGAACTTACAGACCGCGCGGACGATGAGTTCGGGACAGACGCTGGCTTCCCGTTGGGAAAAGCGAGGGTCAAGACTGTCAAAGAGGAAACGTGCGTTTTGGAACTCGTTTCAACCGCTGGGGCAGAGGAACTCGCTAAAGACAAAACCAAACTGACTATCACGCGCCCAGTTGACGCTCCCGCCTTTGCCAGTGAACCAGCTGAAAGTCCGAAGTCCAAAAAACGTTAATCCCCTCCTTAAATTCAATTTATGAAATCCATCTCCCAAAATTCAAAAAATCAACCTCTCCACCAATCCGTAGCGACGCTTCTAGCTATTGTAGTCGCAGTTGGACTTTCAGCCTGCGGAACCAATGCAGGACTCAAAAGCGCCCAGCAACAATATCGGGCTGGTAATTTCAAAGGTGCGCTGGCAGCCATCCGGTCTGAATCTCAAAAACAAAAAGACGATAGCAAAGACGCTCCTATCATACGGTTAGAACACGCTTCTATCGCCTTTACGGCTGGAGAAAAACAGGAGGCATTGGAGACTTTCAAGCTCGCCGATCAGGCCATTGAACTACGCGACCAAAAACCGGTCGTACAAGTCAGTAAGGAAGCGGCTGCACTCCTGAGTAATTTGAATTCGATGCCTTACAACACCAGCCCCAGCGAGCGGGTGATGGGTGCCTCCATGATGGCCGTCAGTTTTGCAGCGAACGGCGAACTAGAAAAAGCCCGCTCGGCGGTCAAGCTGGCCAAGAACAGGCAGGCGGACACCTTCGCCAAATACGAGGCCCAAATTGAACGCGAACGCAAGAGCGTCAAGGAAGCCATGGCGGCAAAGCCCGAACTCAAAGTGGAGCTCAAGCCGGAAAAAGTCGATGCGCAGGTGAGTCAACTCATGGACTCTGCGACCCGATTTCTGCCCTACGCCGGATTGTCCGTCCCTTACTCCGAGGTACTCGCAGGTATTTTGCTCGGCGCAGGTGCCAATCCGGATACCAACCAAAGCCGTGCGAGTTTTGCGCACGCAGTGGCTGCCAACCCCGAAAACCAGCAGTTAAAGAAAGCTGCGGTTTCCGCACTAACTGGAACCACCCACATTCTGATCGAAGAAGGCGTCGCTCCGGCGCTAGGCGAAGTCAAGGTAACCCTCCCCCTCATGATTAACGGAAACTTAGTCATGTTCTCTGCCGCCTTCCCTACCTTCCAACCCCAACCGTTGCTCAACGGCGCGGCTTCGCTCCAAGTAAATGGGGCCGCGGTAAGTGCTGAGTCCATCTGCGACTTCGACCGCATCGCCGCCGGTGAATACAAAAAGAAACTTCCCGCAACTGTAGCCCGCACCGTGGCAGCCTCTTCTCTGAAATCGGTACTATCGTACGTTGCGCAACAAGCGGCGAAACAACAAAGCGACGGACTCGGTAGCATCGCAATGCTCGCTGGCGCAGTATACAATGTGGCCAGCGCTCAAGCCGATGAGCGCATCTGGGCAACGCTCCCCAAAACCGTTCGTTACGCCGTAGTGCCGACTCCAGCAAACGGAGAAATCAAAATCAACGGCCAGTCCATTCCACTCCCCAAAGACGGCTCTACCAAGCTGGTGATTGCTCGGTGCGTGAATGGCGTTGTTTCCTCGCAAACCGTGGGTTTGTAAACAAGCTTACGAGCTAATTATGAACGGACGTCTCTCCCAACTCGTGTTGTTGGCCTGCCTGCTTTCCTGCGCTGCGTGTTCTACATCGAACACGGTGAGGCGCACTGTAGGCGGAGTGGGAGAGCGTCCGCTCTTAGATGTTAGCGTTCGCTCACTTCCAGGCTGCCCTGTAAAACCTGCCAGAAAATTTCTGGTCATGGAACGTATGAATTCCCAAGGGCTAGTCGACGTCCAAGTTGCCGTCGCAAACCCCTCCTCAAGCGCGAAGAAGTTCCGTTACAGTTGGCAGTGGATGGGACCAGACGCGCTAAGCACAACCGATCCCGCTCGTGAGGTTTGGCGCACAGGCTTTATAGAGGGGAACGACACCGCCACACTATCCTCTACCTCCACGGTTCCAGACCCTTCGTCTGTCATGCTACGCATTTCACCCTCTCCTTAAATGAAACCCCACTATCCCCAACTCCTACTAGCCATCGGCTCACTCGCACTGACTTCTTGCGGCACCGCACCCACCCGCGTCAGCACGTCTCAACTCCGCTCTACCATGGGACTCGATCCCAAGGACGTAGCCGACGTGTCCGCTGAAATGGCGGAATCCCTCCTGTCAGCAAACATCTTGCGCAATAAAGGTGCAGACGGACGTTCTATCGTTGCAATTTCGACGTTCCGCAACAACACCGCGCTTTACGACTTCGATCCCAACTTGATGTTTAACCGCGTCAAAGTGACGCTCAACAAAACGGGCGTTGCTTACTGCTACGTCACCAACGACGCCTATGTATCACAGCACCGCTCGGCCATCGCGGCCAGCAATGCACACACCGCTCAGGAAAATGAACTGAGAGAGTTCTCCGGTAGTTCAGAGCGCAAATCCATGCAGTCCTCCGGACCACGTCCGCAGTACTCCTTAACATTGGAGCTTATTGAAGATCACGCAAGACTCGGACGTACCACACAGAAGGCCTACCAGATTCATATGACGTTGAATCAGATCGGGCAAGGCCTCTCAATTTGGGAGGATTTAAGAGACATCGCCAAGGTAGGCACCCGCGGTTCGGTTGGATTGTAACAGGCACCGCAGGTAACACAGCCCTTCTCGTTCAGTCCGACTTCTGTGCAAGACAGAAGTCGGACTTTCTTTATGTATGCGGTTAAACAAACTTAGCCCTAGCCGCTATCCAGTTTGCGCAGCAGGCCTTGTTAAAGCGGTAATCCAACGAACCGCGGAGCATCGGCGTGGCGAACTCTGTGGAACCAACACCTCACACAGTCGCTGCATCCTCCTCGACGCTGTGCTCGGCGGCCAGCGCGTCCCAGCGCAGCGTCGCCTCCGCAATCTGCCGCTGCACCTCGCCGAGCTCTCGGTTTAGCTGCGCAGCCGTCGAGCTGTTCGGCGCAACGTCGGAGCCATCCAACGCCGTGATAATCTCACGCTGCCTCGCCTCCAATCGCACCACTTCGCTCTCCGCCGCCAACAGCGATTTCTCCCGCTCGCGCGCTACTTTCGCACGCGCTGCCCGCTCGGCGGATTCACGCTTCCGAAGTTCACGAATTTCCTTCATCCCCAGACCTGCACCAGGTTGAGGTGCGGCAGCAGCCGCCGTCGGACGGTGATCGCTAAGCCCTTCTCCCGCAGTCAATGCTGCGCGAGCTGACAGGGCTTTCGTCTTCTCTAAGTAATAATCGTAACCGCCAGCATACGGGGTGAGCTTGCCCGCAGAAATGTGCAGGACACTCGTCGCAATCGCGCGGATAAAGTGCACGTCGTGCGAAATGAAAATGAGCGTCCCGTCGTACTGTTTGAGCGCCCCGATGAGCGCGTCAATGGACGCCATATCCAAGTGTGTCGTGGGCTCATCCATCAACAGGAGATTCGGTGGATCCAACAAAAGCTTGATCAAACCCAACCGCGTTTTCTCCCCGCCGCTCAGTACGGACACCGATTTGAAAACATCGTCACCGCGAAACAAAAACGCACCGCAGAGAGAA
>Ga0209598_10004152_pt1 | contig 10704 bp, 11 predicted proteins | sample M_140807_EF_Meta_FD_187317 | JGI IMG/M metagenome (GOLD analysis project Ga0209598, IMG submission 187317) | Freshwater microbial communities from Lake Montjoie, Canada to study carbon cycling - M_140807_EF_MetaG (SPAdes) (version 2) | ecosystem: Environmental > Aquatic > Freshwater > Lake... | reverse complement strand
GCAACACAAGGAGTTGTATGAAATGCCCAAAATGCAATACCGAAGAAGATAAAGTAATCGATTCAAGGCCTTGGAAGGATGGCGCTGTAGTTCGCCGTCGGCGCGAGTGCCTCTCCTGCAACTATCGATTTACGACCTACGAAGAGATTGAACGCGAAGATCTTCGGGCCGTTAAACGGGATGGCCGCTATGAGCCCTTTGATCGTCGCAAACTCGTTCTGGGGTTCCAAAAAGCCTGCGAAAAGAGGCCTGTCAGCCCCGAAGTCATTGAAAAGGCCGTCGACAAGATCATGGAAGAGCTGGAGCAAAAATACGGCCGTGAAATCCCCACGACTGCCATTGGCGAAAAGATCATGGACGCTCTCAAGAAAATGGACGAGGTCGCCTATGTCCGCTTTGCCTCGGTCTATCGCCAATTCCGCGACGTTCGGGACTTTGTGAGCGAAGTAAAAAGCCTCAGTGCCCGATAAGTCCCCAAGCGACGCCCCGCTACCCCTGGTTTCCATTCCGGGAGCTTCACCGACCCGTCTTAACGAGTCGTGGTTGATCATCTCCCTGGAAAAAGCGGCTACCCGGGCAGGCCACCAGCAGTGGCCCCTCGCCCCGGATGTCGCTCAAGCCGTTCTCTACTACCTGCGCCACGATTTTGCCCGACCCCAGATTGAGCGGGACACCTTGGAACTGATCCTGCGCCGCTCCCTCGAAGGGATCGGTTGCCCGGCCATCGCTCGCCACTTCGAGTTGGCCACCTCCTCCCCCTCCATCAATTTGGCCGCCCTCGCCCGGGAAGCTCCCCTCGAGATTCTATTTTATCATCGCTTGTCCGCTCTGGTGGACGAAAAAGTTTCCACCCTCGCCTCGGTCCTACGACTGGAGGGCCTCCGCTCCTGTGTGCTCGCTCTGACCGGTTCCTCCTCTTGGCGCACCTCCTGCCAGAGGCTCAACGATGAGATCGTCCACTTTATCCGCGCCCGGGCCCAGACCCTCAGCCCCTCCCTCCTCGAACTCACGATCTGGTAGTCGGCCCCATGGCCAAGACGATTTTCGAGCGCATCATCGATCGCGAGGTGCCCGCTGACATCGTGTACGAAGACGAACACATCCTCGCCTTTCGTGACATTTCTCCTCAGGCCCCGATTCACATCCTGCTCATCCCAAAAAAACATCACGCCCGCCACGCGGCCGTTCCGCTGGAGGATCATTCCGTTTTCAGCCAACTTCTGGCTGCCGCCCAACGCGTCAGCCGCCAACTCCAGCTGGATAAAACCGGCTATCGTCTGGTCATCAATAATGGCCCGGACGGAGGCGAAACCGTGCCCCACCTACATGTTCACCTCCTTGGCGGCCGCCACCTGAGTTGGCCTCCTGGATGAAAAATCTCCTTCTCCATCCATGGGGTGTGGTGTTGCTTTGCGCAGCCCTCAGCACTCTCACCGACACCCTCGGCACTCTTTGGTGGGAGAAAAAAGACCTCTCCATTCTTCTTGGAACCATTTTTCTCTCACCCTTGGTCTTTCTCTCCTTTGGTTACGTCGGCCGACATTTCGGTCTGGCCGTCGCCTCCAGCCTGACCAACACCCTGATTGTCGCCGGCCCGATTCTGGTCGGACTGATCTTTCGTCAGGAAATTCGGCGACTCTCCCCTCCCCAGATGCTTGGCATGGGGCTGCTCATTGCGGGCATCACGCTCCTTGCCTGTTTTCGCCCCCCGGCCGATTAAACCAGTTCTTTGTAGAGAATTTTTGAATTTCGTCCGCTGGCCTCGTAGGAAGCTTTTCTCGCGGCCGGCAAAACGTCCACGGTGCCCTCGCTGAATCCACCTTTGCTCTGCAAATAATTGAAAGCTTGGGTGGACAAGGCCAGCAGCCTCTTCATGCCCATTTCCTTGGCCCGATTTTCCGCGTACAACATCAGTTTCCGGCCGATCCCAGCGTTCTCGTGGCCGGAAGCGACAAAGAGACACCCCATTTCCGCCGTCTTCCCTTCCAGCCCTTGGACGGCCACGCAACCTACCATGTTCCCGTCGATTTCAAACACGCTGTAATCGCCGATGGCCGCCGCGACTTCCCCACGGGTCCGCCGGACCAGCTCCTCGGAGGCCACGGAACTTCCAATCAGCCGCATGATCGACCGGACATCCTTTTTCAACGCTTTCCGGATCTCCGTATACTCGTCGGCATAAATCATCGTCCCCACTCCCTCGCTCGAGAAGAGTTCCTCCAGCAAAGCGTCATCCTCCAGCCCGTTCAAAATGTGCGCCCGGCTCACCCCCTCCCGGCAAGCCCGCAGCCCGTGCTCCAGCTTCGAGGCCATTTCACCGCTCAAATCGGCCTTCTTTTTCTTCAACCATTCCGCCGCCTCCTCCACCGAAAGCTGGGCCGGCTTCTTTCCATTCATCGGCAACTCCCCCCCGCCCGTCAGGAAAATCAGTTTCTCCGCTTTCAGGGCCTCGGCCACTTCGAGGGCCACCCCGTCAGAATTCACCCGGTAAGTCCGCCCGTCCCCGTCCACCCCCATCGGAGGGATCACCGGAATGATTCCGTTTTCCAAAAGAGCCTCAAGAAACCGAGTGTCCACCCGCTCGACCCGACCCGTCCATTGCTGGTCCACCCCCCCCAAGATCCCAGCAGGATGGGCGATGATGGCATTGGTCACAGCTCCCCGCAGATCGGCATCCGCCAAACTCTGCAGAATATCGTGGCTGTAGGAGTTCGCCGCCCGTTCGGAAATCTTCAGGGTAGCCTCATCCGTCACCCCTAAACCGTCCAAATTCGTGGGCTTTAACTTCATCTCTGCGCCCATCTTCTTGATCCGCGCACTGGCACCATGGACCAACACCACCCGGATGTTCAGGCTCCGCAACACGGAAATATCCAGAAAAAGACTCGCGGCCCGTTCGTCCTCCAGCACGGCACTGTCCACGCTGAGCACGAAGAGCTTGTCCCGAAAACTCGGGATATAGGTCAAAATCCCCCGCAGATCGGATGCCTTCATACTTGGCGTTTTAGCATTTTCCGGAAGGTTTGAACAAACTTAACTCGCATCGCTGCAACTTCTCAAAAAGGCCAGGTTTTCCCGATCCTCCTTCTCTCCGGGGGGCAGCTCCCCGATCCGGGGAATTCCCCTCAACCGCCCGTCCGCCAAAAAGGCGCGCAACCCCCGAGCCCCGATTTTTCCCTGCCCCAGATGCTCGTGCCGGTCCACCTGCGATCCGCAATCCGTTTTGGAGTCGTTCGCATGCAAGACCGCCAAAGAATCCAGCCCGACCCACCGCTCGCAGGTTTTCAACAAAACCTCCCTCCCTTCCTCCGTGCGCAGATCAAAACCGGCGGCAAAGGCATGCGCCGTATCGAGGCACGCCGCTCTCCTCTTGGCCGGCAAACCGTGCACCATTTCTCCCCACTCCTCGATCCCACTCGCCAAACAGGTCCCCTGCCCAGCCGAATTTTCTAGGGCCAGTCGGATCCGGTTCGTGCCGGATCGATCCAAAGCCTCAAGAAAACCCGCCACCGCCCTCGACACGGAGCTCTTGGCCGGTGCGTCACCTCGGCTGCCGCAATGAACCACCACGGTCTCCAGTTCCAAATCCTCCGCCCTCCGGATCTCCTCCGCCAAGGAGGTAATGGATTTTTCCCGGACTTCAGCCAGCCCGGCCGGGTTCACCAGATAGCCGGCATGCGCGCAGACCCAGAGATCCATATCCCTTTTTCCCTGCAGAAATCCCACCCTCTCCGTCTCCAGGAGAATGGACATCCCCCATTGACGATTGCTTTTGACGAAAATCTGGGCCGCATCCTCACCTAAGGCTTCCGCCCGCTTCAGCATTTCCCCCAGACCGCCTGCCGTCGAGGTGTGTAGGCCGCATCGGCTGGCCCGTCCGGCGATGATTTTATTTTTTATCGTCATCGAAATTGCGCGGCTTCCAGACTGGGTTTTTCAATGACCCGTTTCCTTCGTATTGGAACATCTGGCTCACCAAAAAGAAGGGGACCCCGGCCGGACCCCGCAAATTCTGCCTCATCAAAAAGTTTTCCAGCTGGTCGTTCACCATGTCATAGGTTCCATGTCCGGTGGTGATGACGAGGGCCGACTCGATATCCAGCCGGCTGACCAGTAGTTTTCCCTCCCCTAGTTCGAAATCCATTTCGGCATTCTGATCGGTCAACCCAACCCACTCCGCCGGGGCATTCATGGCCTTTTCGAAGGCCCCCAAACCTGGGAAGGACCCGTCCCGCACCTCCAACTTCCCCCTCCCCGTCCACTTTTTCCAATTTTGGGAAGCCCCATCCAACATGATCGTTCCGTCGAGCTTTCCGGTGTAGCCGGAATTTCCAAAATAGGTTTGCACCAAGGGATCAAAATCCACATCCAGCAACTCGATTTTGGTCGATTGCACCTTGGTCTCTCCGTTCACCATCACCTCGACCTTCACCTTCCCCCCTACCGCATGGGCTGGGGCGTGCGGAGCGGTTTTAACCGTCACTTTTCGCCCCGCCACCTCCACCTGCACATCCACGTTCTGGAAAAGGATGAGCTTTCCGGCCACTTTGTAATGCAACCCCTCCTTGGTTTTCGCCGTCGCCTTCAGTTGCGATAGGCCCTTCGACTCCAAATCCACTTTTCCGTTTAAGGTCACGAAAGGTCGGTCCACGAACTCATAAGGCTCCATGGTCTTTCTGAATTTTTCGCCGAAAACGGGGGAAAACTCACGCACCGGAAGGGTCGATTGCACTCCCTGAAAAGACACCGCATTGGGGGTCAGGATATAAGTCAATTCGCCCGTCCCCGCTCCCCCGCCGGAATGAATCTGCAGATGCCCGACCTTTAATTCCCCTTTGGCAAAGGAATAATCCCCGGTCAGATCGGAGATCTCCACCCCTTTGTAACGGAAAGGCCCTGCGTCCACTTTTCCATCCAGTCGGATCAATTCTTCGGAAAGCCCTGCCCCGGTCACCCGCATGTCGATTTTGGGCGCAGCCACAAAATCCAGGCTATTCCAAAAAGCCGTCGCTCCGGGCCCGAATAGCGGCGCCAACCCCTTAGGATCCAGATGGCTCTGGAAATTTCCTTTCAGCTCGGCCTTGCCGTCAAAAGTCAACTGCCCCTCCAAAGTTCCACCCGAGACGGCTTCTAATTTCAAACCCTGCAGCATCCACCTCTTGCCGTCGGATACCCAGGGAACCACCAGGGAACGGTAAGGCACCAGCCCAAGGCGAAACTCCCCCATTTCCAAACGGCTTTGCCACAGAAATCCGGGAGTTTGGATCCAATCCATCTCAATCTTCCCGGTGATCTGGGGCGGATTTTGACCATGCAACTCCCGCAGGGTCAATTCCATGCCCCCCGCTGCCGGAGCGAAAAGGGACAGATCGGCATCCGACGAATATTCCACCGCGGCCCGCCCGCCGGCAAAGTCGGCCCAGCCCACCATCTCAAACGCGCCCCTCTCGAAGCCGATGTGAAATTTCTCCAGCCGAGCCGCTCCGTCAGCCAGCGTCGCCCGCAATTCCAACTCCTTCAAATGAACCCCTTTCCACACGGCCCGGTTGCCGGTCATCAGAATTTCCGCTTTGTTCAAGTCCGGACGCCCGATCTCTACGCTAAACTCCGACTGGATCCTCGGGGCAGGCCCACCCAGATCCTTGAGGGCCTTCTCCAAACTTCGCCAGGCAGCCGCCATCGGAAGAATCTGCGGAGCTGCCATTCTCCCTTGTTCCGTCCCCACACGCCCTTGCAGATCCAAGTCAAAGCCAAGCACCTGACCCCTCAGCCTTTGAAACCGGATTTCCCCGGGACGAAACTCAATCACGGCCTCGACCCTCCGGGCCACAGCCTCTACGCCCTCCCCCAACGGCCAATCGATATGGGCATCCCGCAACCGAGCCCCGGACAAAAACGGCTCACCTTTTTTCCAGGCCAACCAGTTGAGGGCCAGTTCCACCCTCCCCACCCGCAGACGCTCCTCTTTTCTTCCGGCATCCCGGTACACCACCAAGTCCCTGGCCACCAGGCCCCCCAGAGGATCCAAGGTGATCTTCTTGGCGTCTACCTCCAAGCCTCGGGAGGCTAACTCCCTAACCAAACGATCCTTCCAGGCCCGGGGAACCCCCACCACCCGCCCCAACACCAGAAAGAGCACAAAGAAAAACAACACCAAACCACCCATCCGTTGCAGCCACCGTCGCGCCGACCCCGTCGTGTTCGGGCGAATCCGAACCGCCTTTTGGAAGGTGCCGAATATTGGGGTGTTCATCCCTTCCGATCATCGCTAACGTCTCTCTTTCTAAAATCACAAAATCCTTTTATGGCTGATAACCGCATGGAAAAGATTGTCGCGCTCTGCAAGCGCCGGGGCTTCGTTTTTCAATCCTCCGAAATTTACGGCGGCCTGAACGGGGCCTGGGATTACGGCCCCCTGGGGGCGGAACTGAAGCGCAACCTGAAGGATCACTGGTGGCGGGCGATGACTCAGATGCGTGACGATATCGTCGGCATGGACGGGGCGATTCTGATGAGCCGGTCAGTCTGGAAGGCCAGCGGACACGAGGCCACCTTCACGGATCCCATGATCGACTGCAAAACCTGCAAGGGGCGCTTTCGTGCCGACCAGATTGCCTCCACCCCCTGCCCTCAGAAACCGAGTAAGATGGTCAACGCCTGCGGGGGCGAACTGACGGAACCCCGCCAGTTCAACCTGATGTTTAAAACCTATGTCGGTCCGGTGGAGGATGACCGCAACCTCACCTACCTCCGGCCTGAAACCGCCCAAGCCATGTTCGTTCAGTTCAAAAACATCCTCGAGGTGTCCCGTAAAAAACTGCCGTTCGGCATCGCCCAGATCGGTAAGGCCTTCCGGAATGAGATTAATCCCCGCAACTTCACCTTCCGCTCCCGCGAATTTGAGCAGATGGAGGTCGAGTTCTTTGTCCGGCCAGCCGAGGGGAAAAAATGGCTCGAACAGTGGTTGGCCGACCGCCTGGCTTGGTACGAATCCATCGGCATTCCCCGTAAAAAAATCACCGTCTACGACGTCCCCGACCAAGACCGCGCCTTCTACTCCCAAGGCACTTATGACCTGCTCTACGAATTCCCCTTCGGCACCGAGGAACTGGAGGGCATCGCCTACCGCACCGATTACGATCTAAAACAACATCAAGAAGCCAGCGGCAAACCCTTGGAATATTTCGACGAGGAGACCCGCGAAAAATTCATCCCCCACGTGGTCGAACCCAGCGCCGGAGTCGATCGCACGACTCTTGCCCTCATCTGTGAAGCCTACGACGAGGAGGAGGTCACCGATGAAAAAGGCGCTAAGGAAACCCGCGTCGTCCTCCGGTTCCAGCCCAAAATGGCCCCGATCAAGGCCGGTATTTTCCCCCTGCTGAAAAATAAGCCGGAACTGGTGGAAAAGGCCAAAGCCCTCACCGCCTCCCTCCGCCGCCACTTCCCCGTTTTCTACGACGAATCCGGCGCCATCGGTCGCCGCTACCGCCGGCAGGACGAGATTGGCACCCCCTTTGGTATCACCATCGATTTCGAGACCTTGGAAGGGGCCAAGGAAGGCCCCTTGGCTGGCCAAAAGGACACCGTTACCCTGCGACATCGGGACTCCATGAAGCAGGAGCGCCTCGCCATCGCCGAGCTCCTGCCTCGACTGCAATCCGCTCTCGCCTGAAGTTCCCATGGCGAAACTTCGCCGCCATCTCACCGACCTTCCCCGCGCCTTCGCCGAGGTGGATCTGGACCGCCCCAACCGACTCGGATCTTCCGAAATTATTTACGGGGCCGGCAAAACCGTTCCCCAAATTCAAGCCATCGCCCGCCGGATGCTGTCCCAAAAGCAACCCGTTCTGGTTACCCGCGTGGATGCAAAGAAGGGGGAACAACTGCAGCGCATCTTTCCCCGGGGAAAATATCATCCCGCAGCCCGAACCCTAACTCTGCGTCCGGCAAAATCCCGGCCCACCAAGCGTTACCCCTCTTTCCGTATCGCCATCTGCGCCGCGGGAACTTCCGACCATCCCGTGGCAGAGGAATCCTACGTCACTTTGGAATTTCTGGGACATCGGCCAACCCGTTTCTACGACATCGGAGTCGCCGGCCTGCACCGCACACTTCGACATCTCCCCTCCCTTCGCTCTCATGATGCGCTCATCGTGGTGGCCGGGATGGAAGCCGCCCTCCCCAGTGTGCTCGGGGGTCTGATTGGCCTCCCTTTGGTCGCCGTTCCAACTTCGGTCGGTTATGGCGCCCACCTTCAGGGGCTGACCGCCTTCCTGGGTATGCTGAATTCCTGCGCCCCCGGGATCACCGTCGTCAATATCGACAACGGTTTTGGCGCCGCTTACGCCATCCATCGGCTGGCCCTCGCCTCTCATGCTCGTCGCCCCTCTTCATCTTAAACTTCATCTTTTCCCAAAAATGCTCCCTTTCGTCCTGCTAGCTTCTTGAGCACAATCTGACCTGTGCCCACGATTCTTCTGGCCCAGGAAGATCCCTCCTCCCTCGCTGCATTCACTTCCCTCATTCTGGATTTTTTTCCTGGAACCACCATCCACTCCATCACGAGTTTTGACGGCCTGGCCACGACGCTGGAAAACGGCCCGCACGCCTCGGCACTGCTGACCGACCTCATCTGGTCCGGAGAAGACCGGGGCGGATCGCTGATTCTGCTCGCCGAACAATATCCTTCTGTTCCCTTCGGCATTCTGAGCCGCTACGACCTCTCGAAATCTCTGCCCCTTGCCTACCCCCTGCCCCTACTGCAAGCAGACGAACACCTGCCCCTCGGTATCGCGGAGCTGATGGAGGATTTTTCCGGGAGGAATTTTGGCTCCTATCAACTGATTTCTCCCGCCGGCCCTCATCCTCTGGGTCGCCTCTACTGGGGTCGCCACCATCAACTCTCGCGTGATGTTCAGATTCTCGTTCCACCCGTCGGTTCCACCCGGTTTTCCAAAGGCATCCGGAATTTCGCCCGCCTCAACCACGCCGGGGTCTACTCTCTCTACGAATCCATTCAGGTGGAACAGCGGATTTTCGTCGCGATGGAACCGGTCACCCACCCCTCCCTGCTGCACCTTGAGAGCGCCGCGCAGAAACTCGATCTCCTTTCGTGCGCCCGCCTGGCCACCACCTTGGGCTCGGTGCTTTCCGAGATGGAGTCCTCCTCCATCCCCGCCCGCTTGCTCGGTGCCCATGACTACACTCTCTCCCCCAAGGGGACCCCCCGGCTGCGGAACCCCGCCGCATTTCCCGGAGCCCCCGAAACCTCTTTTCTGGAAAACTCCACCCAACTCGCATCCCTCCTCGAACCATTTCTCCCGGATGCCCCAAAAAGCCAGGAACTCCTCAAGATTCTCCGCGATCCCGGATCCTCGGCGTTCGACCTTCTCAGGCGCACCCGGGAATTCGAGCGCCAGCTTGCCGACGTGCAGGAGGTTCACGTCCGGCAGGAGGAAATCGAAGCCGCCCGCCAAGCGATTCGCGCCCGCCTTCTCCGTCGGTGGGCCATCGCCATTGGCTCCTTGGCTTTCGTGGGTTTCGCCCTTCTTTGGGTTTTCGTCCTCCATCACAGGTTTTTTCTCGATGTGAACGCCACCCTGAACGGGGAGGAGATTCAGGTTCCCTCGGGCCAGGTCCTGATCGATGGCAAGAAAGTCGATGTCCCGGCTTTCTCACTCGACCGCCATGAAGTCACGATTGGCGAGTACGAAAAGTTTCTGCACGACCTGCCTAACCAGGATATAGCTAAATTCCTACCCGATCGCCCTTACTACCCCGCGTCCCTACCACAGTTTGCCCCCGCCGACTGGGAAGACATGTTAAACCGGGCGAGAAAGAAAGAGCATTATCAGGGTCAGGTCATCACCCGCGATACCCCCGTGTTCAATGTCGATTACCTCAGCGCCTTCGCCTACGCCAAATGGAAAAATCGGCGCCTCCCCAAGAAAGAGGAATGGCTTCACGCCGCCTCCGGCAAAGAGAACCTCCCCTACCCCTGGGGGACCGAGGAACGCAACCCGAACATCAATTTGGGTTGCTACGCCGACCCCAAGAAAGTGACTGATCCATCTTATTTTCGCGTCCTGCCAGCCGAATCCAACCCTCAAGATGTCGGGCCTTACGGACATTTCGACCTGGGTGGAAACCTGAGCGAATGGATCAACTCCCTGGACGTCAACAAGACTGTCGATGCTGCGCCTCCCTTTATCGGAGGGAACTACTTGGATCAGGCCGCCGTGGCCAACTCCAATGCCGTCCGCTTCCTCCCCGCCGATAAGGGCGACCCACGCATCGGTTTTCGGACGGCCCGCTAACTTTCACCACCCGGAATCGGCCTGCGCCAAGCAGCTATGTTTTCCGTAATCTGTCGACTAACTCATCCTCGCTCCGAACGGGCAACTCACAGCTCTGCCCGTCACAAAGATAAGCCGTCGCGATCTGGGTTTGGCTTGCCAACCCCCGGATAAACTCGCTGGGATGGTCCTCCGTTGCGCGGGTGATGAGCAGGTCCGGTCGATAAACTTTGGCCCATCCATACCCTATTTTTTCCAACCCTTGTCCTGCTAAAACCAACCTTGCTGGGGGCTCGGTGACTCTCTGTAAAGCCATCAACGCATGCGGTACCGCCTGGGGCAGCCTTCGCATTCTTTCTCCCAGCCATTCCAAAATCCTTTTCGTCGCCTCAGACCATTGTTTTTG
>Ga0209598_10004148_pt1 | contig 10713 bp, 9 predicted proteins | sample M_140807_EF_Meta_FD_187317 | JGI IMG/M metagenome (GOLD analysis project Ga0209598, IMG submission 187317) | Freshwater microbial communities from Lake Montjoie, Canada to study carbon cycling - M_140807_EF_MetaG (SPAdes) (version 2) | ecosystem: Environmental > Aquatic > Freshwater > Lake... | reverse complement strand
ATGCCAACAGGTGGTCATGAATCCGCATCAGTTCGCCGAAAATCACACGGATCATTTTGCAACGTGGTGTCAGCTCGATATCGAGCAACGTTTCCACGGAATGGTGCCATGCGATTTCGTTAGCAACGGGCGACACATAATTCATGCGGTCGACAATGGTCACATACTGATTGAAGTCCAGATGCTCACCAAGCTTTTCAAAGCCGCTGTGCAAAAAGCCAATGTCGGGAGTGGCCTTGAGGATAACCTCGCCATCGAGATTGAGGATCAGCCGTAATGTTGTGTGCGTAGCTGGATGCTGCGGACCAAAATTGAGGGTCCATTGGCATTCGCGGTCCGCGATTTCCGGGGACGCGATGGCATCGGCAAGTGTCAGGCCCATGGCAGATCTCCGTTTGATCAGCTTTGTTCGCGGGAAAGGGCCAAGAAATTGTGGCGTTCGCCCTCACCGCGTAAGGGATAATCTTTACGCATGGGATGAGCCACAAATTCATCGGGCATCAGGATGCGGCGGAGGTCTGGGTGGCCATCAAACACCACACCAAACATGTCAAACACCTCGCGCTCCATCCAGTCGGCGCCGCGCCACACATCAAAAATACTGTCTAACCGCGGTTCCGGATCGTTGGCCCACGTTTTCACAATCACACGCAGGCCGGAAGAAACCGATTCCAACACATACCAGATACCGTAACGATTTGCAGCGCCCGGGTAATTCAGATAATCGGCTGCTGAAAGGTCGATCAGCATATCTAGGCCGCATTCGGACCGAAGATTTTTTAAAACCGCCAATACCTTGCCTGGAACCACATGAAACCGAACGTTGTCGCGGAACACAGAAACGGTCACGCAGTCTTCGCCGGCAACAGACCGGGCCACCGCAAGAAGAGGTTCATGCGTGGCAGGAATGACTGGTGGAGTTTGGGTGGTAGTCACGGGATCTTGAGCCTCAGGCGCGTGGACGGTCGTTCACAGTCGGCAACGACCATGAGCGCGTCGATGTGCGGAAATTGCCAGGCGCCACCATTTGATCTGCCGCATCCAGTTCCGTTCGCAGGGAGCGGGGACCTTCGGGTTGACCGCGACCACGGAATTCACGACCTAAAACCGTACCAGTTCTGCTGATCTTGTCCTGAAGATCAATGACAGACTGAAGCAACTGCTCCGGGCGCGGAGGGCAACCGGGGACATAAACGTCTACTGGAAGAAACCGGTCAATGCCCTGAACCACAGCGTAGGTGTCAAACACACCACCCGATGAGGCACATGCACCCATCGAAATGCACCACTTGGGTTCAGGCATCTGCAACCAGATGCGCTGCAACACGGGCAACATTTTCATCACCACGCGACCTGCAACTATCATCAGGTCGCACTGCCGGGGAGAAAACCGAAAAGCTTCTGCTCCAAATCGAGCGATATCGTGCTTGGATGCACCCGTCGCCATCAATTCGATACCACAGCAAGCCGTGGCAAATGGCATGGGCCAAAGACTGTTTTTCCGGCACCAACTGGCTAGTTCGTCGAGTTTCGCAACAACGAAGCCGTCGTAGGGCTCATGTTCTACCGCCACCGGAATACCCCTTTCCGCCATGCCACAATCCAAGCCAGCAACAACGTTGCTAGGAAGATCATGCCTTCCCAAAAGAGAACCGTTTGAAGTGACGGCGTCACTACTGGATATTCTCCATAAGTAGCCACCGCCCATGGGTACAAAAATAACAATTCCACATCAAACACCAGAAACAGAATGGCAATCAAATAAAAACGCACATCAAACTGCTGGCGTGCGTCGCCAATCGGATCCATTCCAGATTCATAGGGCATTTGCTTGACAGATGTCGTTATGCGACCCGGATTGATCAGGTAAGAGAGGAGCAAACTGACCACAGAAAACCCAATCACTGCTCCTAAGAACAGAAAAATCGGATAGTACGTGGTCAAGGAAAAATCGAACGGTTCAGGGGGCATGCCTGATCATCCCATTACAACTAACCCCGGTATGCCTTCATCAGGCACTGGCAGGGCAGGCAATCGACGCACTTTTAAGTTATGGAGCAACGCAATCCGGTCAAGGCAACCCTGCAACTGGCCTGAGTCCAACGATCAGGTTGTAGAGCAAATGCGTGCCAACCGCGATTGAAAATCCCCTGAATCTTGCCAATGTGCAAAGGATCACGCCCGCTGCCATTCTGAAACTGAAAACAATGGGGCTATATGCCTGCCCCATCGGCCCCCAATGGTGAGCCGCTGCAAAAAACCACGACGACACTATGGCAGCAACACACCAGCCTGTCAGGCCACCCACGCCTACCACACGCAAAGCCCACGCCACCAATCCAACCGCTGCAAGACGGAATAAAAACTCTTCGTAAACCCCTGCTCCTATTAGGGGTAGGACGGCCCTAACTGAAGGCCCAGCCTGATCCAACCACGAAAGTTCCACACCGCTGTTTTTAATGATGCCCGGCCAACCAAGACTTAGCGCCCACAGACTCAGCGACCACATCAAACATTCCACAACCATGCCAAACAATAAGGCGGGCCAGCGCCCGGGTACCTCACGCCAGCACCACACCGTTTGCATTACCAAAACAGCCACAATCACCACTGGCGGCAGATGCGTTGCCCATGCTCCCATCTCAGGAACAAGGTTTCTCAACCAAGCATCAGCCCCATTGCGTGCTGCCGGTTGCTCGCCACCAGTCAGCCCCAGTACGGCTCCCTCGTAGGCCAGCAGCAATGGAACCACCACCGCCAGCGATGCCGCCGGGTGCCTGGTGCCACTAAAATAAGAAAGCAGTTCCACCGGAGTACGGCCGGGCCAAAACCAAGGGAAGCGGGGACGCCGAAATAACCAGATCACGAGGCAAGCCGCTCGTCGGGTGAATCTACTAAGGCTGCAACGACACCTACCCATTTCGGATCGAGCAGGCCGACTTCCGCGGAACGGACTGCTACGCGAACTGCCTCTATCCATGGTGTCGCAGGACGGTTGGAACGCGGCAGCAGCAAACCGCAAACCATATCGGTTACTGCCCCCAATCGTGCCAATTCAGGAATTTCTGCCCCTAACAGCGCATCCGGATATCCGGTTCCATCTGGCCTCTCATGATGCCACAGAACCATTCCACGCGCCGCTGCCGCACCCGGCAGCCACTGTTCTAGAAGACGCGCACCAAGCCTCGCATGGCCTTCCATTACGCCGCGATCGGTAGCAGACCACGCCTCCACCTGCTTCATTTGGATTTCTGGAACTCCCAGCATGCCAACATCATGTACCAAGCCCGCTAATACCACTTCCTCAAGCTCAACCCCACTCGGACAAGCGTGGCACAGGCAGGCCCTCGCCATTACCAGAGCCACATTCCAGCCATCGGCGGCAATCATCATTGCCGTGTCATTAACAGCCTCTGCTGGAATCCAAAGACCTTCCCGCCACGTATCGCGTCGAGCGAATTCCAAAACCATTGCCACAACTGGTTCTAGCCGGCACGGTTCAAGGGTGCTATTACCTTTCAACTGTGCGCTTGCATGAAGATCGCCAAGCAATCGAGCCAGAACCATCAATTGTCGCTTTCGCGAATTGCAATGTGCCTGAGTGGACTCAAGGTTTTCAGCCAATTGTTCCAGCAACATTAACTGCACTTTCAAACCTTCCAATCGAAGGTCCTGAACAGTTACAGAATCTGGCAACGTCGCCACTGACCGAACAATCGCTCCCAATGCTGCAATCGCGGATCCCTTCGTTAGGCCATGGGATGTAGCCTGATCTGCTGCCAACCAATGCAGGCGTTCAGCAATCTGTCCGGCACGGCTCAGCAACTGTCGCATGCCATGAGTGAGATAAGACGGGCTAGGCAAGGCATCGACTTCAGAACCGGAAACGTTTTGCAGCAATTCACCCAGCGCCTGAACAACCGCAGGGCGCTCTAAACCAGCACCGGGAGGGGTTCCAATTTTTGGAACCATGGCTTGACCACGGGCGCGAGCCTCCTCAAAGCCCTTGCGAAGCCTTGAGATACGTTCCAGCAGCATCCCGGATTCTCTCGCCACAATCCCCTCCGCTGCAGCTTGCCCCATCATTATTATCGGCACAAGCTAGTGCTCTTGGTGAGCGGAGCCATCCGCTTCAATTTCAAGACCTTTTCATCCCGCATTCCAACGCTTTTCATACCTTGCTATTAATGTTTCAGTACGCCAGCTCCCCGGCACGGCGTGGCACATGGCTCTTTCTCTATTGGGGGGCTTGACGGGATGTCGACAGTGATTCCAAGACAATCTGGTTATGTTCAAACCAATCCGGAAACAGTCAAAGCCACACCCGAGGAGCTTTACGCCAACAAGCAGTTCCGGCTTTATTCCGGGCTGAAGTGGCTCAACATCTCAGTCATTTTTGCCATGCACCTCATGGCTTTGGCAGCACTATTCACTTTTCAATGGGATAGTTTGCTTGTCATGGTTGTTCTCTACACATGGGCAGGTATGGGTATCACACTTGGATACCATCGCATGCTCACTCACAGGGGACTGATACTTCACCCTATCGCACGGTTCGTCATTCACCTTGGGGCATGTCTTTCCATGCAAGGACCGCCTTTGAAGTGGGCCCTCACCCATAGAATTCACCACGCATGCTCAGACCAACCGGGCGATCCGCATTCACCCTTAGATGGGGTCTTCTGGTCTCACATGCTTTGGCTGAGCGCCGGACGCGACACCACCATCGAAGCCAGCCTGCAACGCAAGTACATCCCCGACCTAGCCAACGACCCGCTATGCCTTTTCTTCACACGCACCTACCTCCTATGGAATATCCTGCTCGGCCTAATATTGTTATGGCTAGGGGGAATTTCATGGCTGGCCTGGGGGATGTTCCTCCGTGTCGTCTTGGGTTTCCACATGACATGGCTGGTGAATTCAGCCACGCACATCTGGGGCTATCGCAATTATGAAACACCAGATCGTTCGCGAAACCTTTGGTGGGTGGCACTCTTCACCTTTGGTGAGGGCTGGCACAACAATCACCACGCCCAGCCTACTTCCGCTTATCATGGCCATCGCTGGTGGGAAATCGATCTCACAGGCTGGATGGTAACCGCTCTCTGCACAACAGGATTGGCCCACCGAGTGATCGGCCCCAAGGTTTTCAAGCGGGAACGGCTGAAATATTGAGGCGCAAAACGATGTCCGGTACAGGTAAAACGGCTCAACAGATCAGCTATTTTCCGATGCAAAACCGGGAAAACACCCGTCCCAACACATCGTCGCTGGTCACCGAACCGACAATTTCCCCAAGTGCATCCAGGGCATGACGTAGTTCCAACGCCACAAGCTCAGCGCCCTCCTCCTCCAACGCAACAGAATGCGCCACTCGCAAGCGCGAAACCAATGCTTCCAACTGGGCTCTGCCACGCACCAAATGAGGCGCACCGCGTCGCGCAGATATCGATGACACGCGTTCGCTTAAAACTTCCAGGAATTCCACCAATCCAGCACCAGTAACACTACTGCAAGACAGGATGTCGTCTCCAATAATAGAAACAGTATCAGATCTTGTAATAACCAAAACGGTTGGCGCACCTACAGGCAAGGCATCGGAAGGAAGTGATGCCGGAGCATCGGCTGGCTGGCATACCACGAGAAGATCGACATGCGACATAAGGGACACGTTGATGTCGCGCACAGCTTCCGCCAAGGGATCCTCAGTCGTACCCAGACCGGCCGTGTCGATCAGATCAATTTCCACACCACCCGGTAATGCCAGCGATGCGACAAGCCAGTCGCGGGTTGTTCCCGGTATCGGGGAGACAAGCGCACCCGATTCTGTCAATCGGTTGAAGAGACTGCTTTTGCCGGCATTGGGCGGACCAACCAAGGCGATACGCGGCTTGCGATTGGCATCGGACCGCGATTCAAGCTTGCGAGCAGCCAAAACAGCATGGGCCAATAAAGAGCCCAATCGGAACAGCAATTGATCAGTAGGTAGTATTTCAATATCTTCATCGCCAAAATCGAGACCAGCCTCAAGGTCGGCCAGAAGGTCCATCAACCCTTCATGGAGCCGAGCCAACGGGGCAGCTAATCCACCGGCATGCTGGTCAAGAGCCTGAACAAGGTCTTCGCGCGTGGTGGCGCCAGCCAGACCAAGCAGCGCCTCGGCACGGGGAAGATCCAGACGTCCGGAAAGGAATGCGCGGCGCGTGAATTCCCCCGGTTCAGCAAGCCGCCCGCCATGGGCCACAACAGCGTCGATGGCCACATCTACCAGAGCTGGAGAACCTGGAATATGCCATTCAGCCATTTCCTGTCCCGTGTAGCTTTTTCCAGTAGCCCAAACTGCTGCAAGAGCAGGAATAGAAGAATCAAATCCCGGCAGGTTGAGTACGCCTTCGGCCCAATGGCCTGGGCGTGGTTGTTCGGCACCAGAAAACAATCGCAAGGTCAGCGCCATTGCATTTGGACCAGCGAGTCTAACCACCGCACGCGCCGCAGCACCCGGAGCACTGCCGGGTGCCACGATCAGGTCTTCAAGCGAGGGCGCACCGCTTTGCTGAAGCATCGGTTACTCCCTATTTGTTTGGAAATAATCAGGTGCGCGGGTTTTCACCTGCTTCACGTATAAATCGCTGAAACCGCTCAATGATCGATTCCTGACCGGGCTTCTTTTCGGTCTTTGCGGGCTTGTTGGCAGCTTTGACAACAATCGACGCCAAGGGTTGCGACTTGGGAAGAAGACGTCGTTCCGCCAGCCCCCACAGACTCGACACAATAAAATAAAGGCACAAACCAGAGGGAACACGGTAAAACATGACCGACATGATGACGCTCATCACCATCATCATGTCCTGTTGCTGCTTCTGTTCATCGGAAGTCGGCGGCGGCATGAACATTTTCTGCTGCACAACCATCAATCCCATGGCAAAAAGCGGGAGAAGGTTCAGGTAAGGCCCCAAGTAAATAAAACCACCATAATCTGATGGCCGACTGATCCATGGAATTTTATCGCCCCATTCCAGCAACATATCTGGCGCGGCAAGGTTATGAATCCATGTCATTCCAACAGGGGCCAAGCGGAAAAACACGCTTTCTTGAAGCGCGAAATAAAGCCCCATCATGATTGGCATTTGTAGCAGCATAGGAAGGCACCCCGCCAAGGGGTTGATACCGTTTTTTCGGTATAGTTCCATCTGCGCCTGTGCCATTTTCTGCCGGTCATTCCCGTACTTTGCCTGCATCTCCTTCAATTCCGGTGCAAGCGCCTGCATGCGCATGCTGGAGATGGCCTGACCGCGCGTCAACGGGAAAAGCATCAAGCGAATCAGCACGGTAAGAACAATGATGGCTAATCCGTATGGAAAAACCAAATGTATGTATCCCAGCACCCCATGCAGGAAGTTAGTGCACAGAATGACAACCTTCGAAAACCCGCCGCACAGGAACCAGGCGCCAAAAGGAGACGGATAATCAACAAGCGTATCTAGTTTAAGGTCGGAATAGGCTGCGATAACTCCGGTGTCTACCGCGGAATTGCCTCTCATCTGCGACAACAAACCGGGCTTGGCAGGCCCGTTGTACAAAACATATTTGTGGGTTACTGGCCCGTCTTCCAGTGGAATTTCCGTGGTGCCAAGTCTGACGGTAGCGTCTGTCACAAAGGCTGGGTGTGTCGAATCACCGGGTACCATATCGATGGCTACCCATTCGAAAGTATCTTCCGCGGCCTCAGGTGACCAGATGTAGGTAACAGCCATGTCTGCCCCCCTTTCCGGCGCGCCAGTCCAGCGGGAAATGAGGTCTTTTGTCAACTTGAATGTGACCGTTGGTCGCCCTTCGGGCCTAAGCACGAGGGATCCTGCCACAGGATCACACGATTCAACCCTGCCACGAAGTTGTGCCGTCTCGACCGTGGCTTGGCAATTCCGGAATTTAACAGCTTCCGGATCTTTCAGGGCAACAACAGATGCGAAATACTGCGTCTGGATTCCCGCGTATCGCAGGAGCGTGGCGGGCGTCAAATCTTTCTGGATAGCAGGAGAAGATCCTTGCGAGACCATCAAGGTGCCGCGCATATCAATTACCTGACGATCGAAAACGCTACGGTTATCAACCACTCCAAAAACAGCATTTCGGAATGTCTGGGTATACCAGTCCCCCTCAATGGGAAGCCCACGCGGGCCGGACAATTGATATCGAAACGATTTGACAGCCGGGTCGATCTTTTCAAGAGTGATATCGAGTCCTAGATGGTAATCACCTTCCGTCAAGCGGAAAGTCTTGGTTACCCGTACCCCGCGGACTTCTGTGGTGAAGATCATGAGTGAAGATTCACGGCCATCGCTCTGGCGTGCCGTTTCCCTTCGGCTCTGCCATTGCCGCCGGATTAAGTCATCGAGCGGTTGCTTGGATGATTCCCCAACATAATGCGTGAGTTCAAAAGAACCCGGGTGGAAATCCGCGGCAGAATTAACAGGTGTTTCGGGAATGAGCTCAAGTGGGGCATGGGTCGTACGGCCTAAAGCATCGGCCCCACCAAAGCGATTGAGGACAAGCTTGCGGACCACTGCGCCCCGGGTATCGAAACTGGCCTCAATAAAATAAGGAGCGTCGGGTGAAGCCGAGCCAAGCACAAGTGATTCGGTTGGAGTCGGTGGAAACTCAAACGGTTTGGATGCATTCGGATTTACAACGCCTCCCGGCGGAGGAGTAACCGGAGCAGGTTCTGGCAGTGCCTGCTTGGGTTGTGGCCAAAGGACCGTGCCCAGATACATCCAGGCAAACGTCAGCATGATGAGTGGCAGGAAGAGACTAGATCCGGCCGGTTTTTTTGTGGTATCGCTCATGGGTCCGTTCGGGTTGCGAGGCGGACCGCGGTTACCGCCCCTTCAATAGCCTGTCGCCGAGAAAGTTCTCAAGCTCAGGGATGCGATAGATTTTCTGCCTGACAGCCTCGGCATCATACGGCACACGCCGGTAAGTTACCGTGCTCCCATTCAAGAGAGCGTAGCAGGAATGAGGGTTGCTGTCCCGTGGTTGACCAACGGAACCGACGTTGACCAGAATTTTCCGCTCATCGATTGCGTACGAGTAACCGAGCTCTTCGGGTGACCGGAAGTCATAAGGGCCACCGGGTGCCAACTCTATGAACACGCCCGGAACGTGCGTGTGCCCCTGAAAGCAAATCCGATTCACGCGGGCAAAGATTTGTTCCATTTTCCTGTTGTTGTAGATGTCTTCTGGAAAGACATACTCGTTGAGCGGGTTCCGTGCAGACCCATGCACATACAGAATCCCCTCTTCATGCTGTTCGAAGAAAGGTTTGCGGTCCTGAAGGTACCGCCACGGAGCAAGGCGTTCTGGCTTTTCGCTGGGCCCTGGTTCAATCTGATCGCGGGTCCAGAAGATGGCGCGTTCTGCCGAAGGATTGAATCCTTCAGGCTCAAGAAGTGCGCCGTGATCATGATTTCCCTGAAGAACCATGTTGAAATTCATGACTTCAGCAAGACACTCGCGAGGATTAGGACCGTAACCAACAACGTCACCAAGGCAAAAGAATTCGTTCGCACCCTGACTACGTGCGTCTGCGAGAACCGCTGTCAAAGCTTCGAAATTGCTGTGTATGTCGCTAATAATGGCTCGCAACTTCAGAAGACCTCCAGACGCGCGGAGAGTTCATGAACGCTCCGAACGGTACATCATGGCCCCTGAGTCAACGCTTCGGCCCAAATACAAGACTAGGGCTTCACAACCTCAAACGTCAATACCCTGATTGCGCATCAATCTTTTGAAACATGGCGCGTGTTTGTGCTGCTCCCTGTCCCCGCATCCACGAACGGGTTGCTTGGGAAGCGGTGCGGCCCATCGCTCGAAGCAACTCATCCGTCTCCTGACGAAGGGGTTGCGGACCTGCCAAACCAATTTCGGGCTTCGCCTTCATGTCTGGCAAAATGTCTGATGCGGCCAATGCAGATGCGGGTCCAACCGTAATGATTCCGTCGGCAAGTCCCGGGGTCGCAACCCACTCCGGACGTTCCGGCCGCCAGCCTGAAGCCTCGGCCCATTGCGGCGTGCCCGTTGCATCAATTGAGGAAAGAATCATGCGTACTGGAGCGTCGTAGCGTTTGCGGTTGGAAGATGTGCTTGCCAGTTCTCTGGGAACAACATCCTGAGCTGGATCAGCTTCGAGCCGAATGGCGTAACGGCCCGGTGCGGACATATCCACATCAACCTGCTGCTCCCAGCTGGCTCCATTGGCGTCCTGTTGTAACTTCAAGGCAACACCATCTGATTGAGCCACAACCGACCATGGGTCTCCTGGCAATGCTGTTACCGGCTGAAATACCACCAGTGGTCTCAAGCGATTGATTGGCTTGCTGAAAAGGTCGAGACGGCCCTTTACCAGATCCGGATGATGAGCTTCATGGAACTGAACGGTCAATCGCGACCTGCGAGGCCCCGCCACGCCTTCACCCTTGGACTTCCATAAAAGTGGCAGAAATTCCGCATCGTGGTTGTTGACACCCACGCGCAGTTCCGCCCAGCCGTTACCGTCGCGGTCTGCCAATGTGCCTGACCAAACTTGTGCGCGCGTTTCCGGTACTGACTGGATCCAGATCAATCGCCCACGAAATGCATCTTCAATAAGTCGGCTTACGCCCGCCATTCCCCCTTGAGGGTGCCCCTCAAGCCAGGAGATTCCTGAAACAACAACAC
>Ga0209598_10004140_pt1 | contig 10722 bp, 9 predicted proteins | sample M_140807_EF_Meta_FD_187317 | JGI IMG/M metagenome (GOLD analysis project Ga0209598, IMG submission 187317) | Freshwater microbial communities from Lake Montjoie, Canada to study carbon cycling - M_140807_EF_MetaG (SPAdes) (version 2) | ecosystem: Environmental > Aquatic > Freshwater > Lake... | reverse complement strand
AACCCCTTCGATTGGATCATCACCGATCCGGCCGTCGCCACCCTGCCAGCCCGTTACGACGCCGCCACGTCCCTCTCCCTGGGCCCCTATCTGGCCCGGGAGCCGGTCGATCCCGCGGTGGCGACCTGGGCCGCGGAACTGGCGGTGGGGGTGGAGGGGGCCACGGCCCCGTTCCTGATGGCCCTCGCCGATGCGATCCACCATGGCTTTCACCACGTGGGCCGCCCGGATGGGGATCCGATGGAACCCGCCGAGACCCTGGCCGGCCGCAGCGGCGCCTGTCGCGATACCGCCATGCTCTACGTGGCGGCTTGCCGCAGCCAGGGGCTGGCCGCCCGCTTCGTGAGCGGATATTCGATGCACCATCCACCCGAAGTCACCGCGCAGGAGCTCCATGCCTGGGCCGAGGTGTATCTGCCGGGGGCGGGGTGGCGGGCCTACGACCCCAGCCTCGGATTGGCGGTGGCCGATGGCCACGTGGTGCTGGCCGCCGCTCCGGACCATCGCCTGGCGGCCCCGTTGAGCGGCAGCTACCGGGGCACGGGCGTGGGGTCCGCGATGGACTACCGGGTGGCGCTGCAGGCGGTGAGCCGCTGAGGTTCGAGCATCGGCTCCACCCTCCGCCTCAGTTTGTGGAAGGCCTGGCGCTCGAGCCGCTGCACCTTCTCCTTGGTGAGCCCGAGGCAATCGGCGGTGCGGGCCAGGGAGAGGGGGTCTTCCTCCCGGAAGCGCAGGTGCAGCACCTTCTGCTCGATCGGCTCGAGCTGTTCCACCTCCCCGTGGAGCCAGCCGTAATCCTCTTGGGAGGGAAGTGCGGAGGGCATCGGGATCAGGTCTCCTAGGCAGATCTCCCCTTCTTCGCCCCCCACCGGTTGATCCAGGGACACGGCATGGGCTTCGTGGGTGACCCGCAGCACGAAAGCCAGGCGCTTCTCCGTTTCCCCGAGCCGTGCCGCCAATTCGGAGAGCCTCATCCCCCGCGCCTCGGAGGACTGCAGGAAGCGGGCCTTCATCGCCAGACCGGTGACCTGCGAGGGCAGGCGAATCGCACCGGACTGCTCATGGAGATGGCGGTTGACCGCCTGGCGGATCCACCAATAGGCATAGGTGGAGAAGCGATAGCCGCGGGTGGGTGAATAGCGCTCCACGGCCCGGATCAGGCCGAGGGTTCCCGCTTGCACCACATCGAGGGGGTCAATTTGTAGATGGCGAATACGGGTTTGGTAGTGGCGTGTAACCGAGACAACAAGACGTAGGTTCGCTGTAACCATGCGATCCATGGCACGGCGACCTCGGCGGGTCAGACCGTGATCTGGGAGAGGCGTGGAAAGCCATTGTTGTACCACTGTACCAAGGTGAAGTTCTTCGGCTGGTGTGAGTAGAGGCAGCCTACCGATGCTGTGTAGGTAATCACCAAAGGCGTCAGACATTTCGGCCCAGTGAATCGGTTCAGAAGCGATCATCGAACCCGGTTGATATCAAAAATCCACCTGAAGCGCTTGTGCGTCGCATCCGCTGCAGGCCCTGTCAGGGCTTGCCGGTCTTTGTATTGCCTCCCTCGCTGGGACAGGTGGTGGAACCAGGCAAGGGATGGCGCCCCCAGGCTCGATGCAATCCCCCAAGACGTTCACTCCCCCATCCGATCCCGGGGCCCAGCCCGGCGCGCCGGCGCGGCCCTCGGAGCGGCAGCGGCCCCCCGGTAGCACCGAGGAGCGGTTGGTGGCCGATCTCATCGCCCTGATGGAGGCGGGCCAGGCGCCATGGCGTCGCCCCTGGCGGGAGGGGAGCGGTGCACACGTGAACCTGATCACCGGCAGGCCCTATCGGGGCAGCAATCCGGTGCTCCTCACCCTGGGGCTGCACCTGCGCGGCTCAACCCTTCCCTATTGGTGCGGCTGGGGGGAGGCCCGCCGGCTCGATCTGGCCCCCCGTCGCGGTAGCCGGGGGGTGATGATCCTGCGTCCGCTGCGCTGGGAGCGCGAACCAGTCGGGACTGGGGCAGTGGATGGAGCCTTGGGTGATGGTGCTGGTGCTGGTGCTGGTGCCGGTGCGGGGGCGACGGCCGCCCATGGCGAGAGCGGGACGCCCGCCCCCATGCCCCAGCAGGGGATCCGCTTCCGCCCGATGGTGGTGTTCAACGCCGCGGATCTGGTGGGGGATGCCCAGGCCAGCCGTGGTCTGGCCGAGCGCATCGCCGGCTGCAGGGCCCAGGCCCAGGCCAAGGCCCAGGAGCTGGGCCGCCAGGCATCGGAGCGGTTGGCGGCGGCGGCGGCGACCTTGGCCGCCTGGCCCGTGCCCCTGTTCGAGGGGGCTGGCCGGGCCTGCTATCGACCCGATCTGGACCGCATCGAGCTTCCCGATCGCGGCAGTTTCCACGCCGCCGCCGCCCGTCTGGCCACCTGGGCCCATGAGGCGATCCATTCCACCGGCCATCCCAGTCGCCTGGCCCGGGACTTGACCGGGGCCTTCGGATCGGCGGCCTATGCCCGCGAGGAGTTGGTGGCCGAGCTCGGCGCCGTGCTGCTCGGCGAGCGACTCGCGATCGGCAGCGACACGGCCAACCATGCCGCCTACCTTCGCCACTGGTGCGAGCTGCTTCGCCAGGATTCGCGGCTGCTGCTCCAGGTGCTGGGTGATGCCCGCCGGGCGGCCGATCTGATCGCCCCCGAAGCCGCGATCAGCCCGGAGGCTCTCCCGGGCTGATCGTCAGCCCGCAGATGGAGATCAGGCGGGCTTCGACCTCCCGCAGCTGGTGACGGTTGCTGATCTCCGGGTTCAGGAGCCCCACCCGCAGGGCGAAGCTCATCAGGAACCGGGCCGTGTCGGCTTCGGTGAATCCATAGATCCGGCAGGTTTCCTGGAGCGCCTGGGTCATGCAGTCGAGCGTGGGATCCACCGGCTGGTGGTGTTGCTCGGGAACGGTGCCGTTCGCCATCCGATAGGCCGCCGTGATCAGGGCATGTTCGATCTGGCCCATGGAGGGGGCACGGAAGCTTTTCCGTACCGTATGCATTGATGCTGTCCGTGTCAGCTTCGCTGCAGAAAGGGGAGGACCATCACCGCCATCCCCACGAGCACCAGGGGAAGGGGATCCGTGATCAGGGCAGGCCCCACCATCAGCAGCACGAGGCCAGCGTCTCAGCGCCGCCACGCCAGAGTCGATGGCCGCGGCACCGCAGTCGGATGTCCAACGCGCCGATGCCCCCGTTCCTGAAGAGCTTCGGGCGCGATCTGTTGCTCCTGGTGGCGGGTTTTCTGCTGCCGCAGATCCGGCGCCGCGCCTGGTGGCGCGCCTGCGGCCAGATGGTCGGCGCGGCGGGGCTGGCCCTGGCGTCGGCTGCTCTTTTGGTGGGGGGCTCCGCCCTGCTCGCCGACCGGCTGCTGGGTACGACACGGCGGGAGCTGGCTTTTCCCTATCAGGGGCCCCTGCTCGCCTGGGCCGCACGGGGCCATCACCTTCCCCTGCTAGCCGTGGTGGCCCTGCTCGGCGGGCTGGCCCTGTGGGGGCTGGGTCGTGGGCTGGCCGGTGGCCTGCGGCGCCGCTGGTGGGCCCTGGCTGGACTGCTGACCCTGCTGGTGGTGGCAACCGCGGTGGATGTGGCCTTCACCGAGGGCAACGGGGCGGTGATGGAGGCCCTCAACCAGCGCAGCGCGGCAGGCTTCTGGGGGACCGCCGCGGGACTGACGGCGATCTACATGCTCACTCTGCCGATCCAGTTCCTGAACAGTTACGGCCAGCAGCGCTGGTCCCTGGCCTGGCGCCGGAGCACCACGGTCGAGCTTCAGAAGGCCTATCTCAGCGGTCAGTCGTACTACCAGCTCCAGGCCGACCCGGCCCTGGACGAGCGCATCGATAACCCCGACCAGCGCATCGCCAATGATGTGGCACTGGCGGTGAACGGCGCCACCAGCCTGTTCTTTGGCTTCTGCGCCTCCCTGTTGGCGCTCGGGGCTTACATCCTGGTGCTGTTCCAGATCAGCGGCTGGTTGGTGCTCAGCCTCGCCGTGGCCACCCTGCTGGGCAATGGGGTGATCCTGCGGCTGGTGCGCCGTCTCGGGGCGCTCGGTTTCCGTCAACAGGCCCTGGAGGCCGACTACCGCTACGCCCTGGTTCACGTGCGCAGCCACGCCGAGAGCCTGGCCTTCCTGCGGGGTGAGGGGGCGGTGGGCCAGGGGCTGGGGCGCCGCTTCGTGGCGCTGCTGGCCAATTTCGAGCGCCTGATCCGCTGGCGCGCCTTGGTGGAGCAGAGCAGCGGCCTCTATGGCTTCCTGATGCAGTTCGTTCCCTACCTGGTGCTCTCCACTGCCTATTTCAGCGGCCGGGTGAGCCTGGGGGACCTCACGGTGGGAAGCATCGCCTTCGGCCAGGTGCAGGCCTCCCTCTCCTTTCTGATCGACCGAGCCGAAGCCGTTTCGGGCCTCTTCGCCAGCCTGCACCGCGTTGCCGACCTGGAGACCGTTCTCCTCGGGATGCCCGCCGCCCGGGGGCGTCCCGGCAAGGAGCGCACCAGGCCTGGGGCGATGGCCATGGTTCCACCAGCGCCGTCGGCCCGGCTGGAACGGGCACCCCGGGCCGCAGGAGGGCCGCCATCGAACGCCTGGTCCAGCCCCGGCGAGGTTGCTCTGCGGCTGCAGAATCTGACCGTGGCCCATCCGGGCGGCGGGCGCCCCCTGCTGGAGGGCCTCGACCTTGCCCTGGCGGCGGGCCAGCGGCTGCTGATCACCGGACCCAGCGGCTCGGGCAAGACCACCCTCCTGCGGGTGCTCTGCGGTCTGGTTCCGGCGGCTGCAGGGCAGCTGCAGCTCCCTTCGCCGGATCGCATCCTGGTGCTCCCCCAGCAACCCTTCCTGCCCCTGGGCAGCCTGCGGGATCAGATCCTGTTCCCCGCCGCCGCTGATGGCTCCGCCATGGGGGACCCGGAGCTGCGGCATCGGATGGAGCAGGTGGGTCTGGGGGCTCTCGCCCAGCGCCATCCGGATCTCGGCGAGGAGGAGGACTGGGCCCGGGTGCTTTCCGGCGGGGAGCAGCAGCGGCTCGGCTTCGCGCGCCTGCTGGTGTGCCGGCCCGCCCTGGTGATCCTCGATGAGGCCAGTAGCGCCCTGGATCTGCAGGCGGAGGAAGCCCTCTATGGCCTGCTGGTGGCGGCCGGCCCCACGGTGGTGAGCGTGGGCCATCGGCCCAGCCTGCGGGCCTTCCATCACTGGGAACTGGCCCTTGAGGGTGGGGGCGGCTGGCGGCTGGTTCCGATCATGGCGCCGGCCTGATCGGCTCTTCCGGGGGATCCGCTGCCGCTTCGGATCGGGGCCCGGGGGGATCCCGGAACCTCTGGAACGCGGCCAGGCCCAGCCGATCCACTTCCCCACCAGAATCGGGGCCCCCCGCCGCTGCGGCTGCCCCGATGCCCTTTCCCCAAACACCCTCCTTCATCGCCCTGGTCGAGCGGTTCGAGCGGAACCTCTCGCGGGTGCTGGCGGTGGTGCTGATCGTGGTGCTGGTGGCCGGAACGCTGCAGCTGGCCCTCAGCACCGCCCAGGCGTTGGTGCAGCCGGGGCAGAACTGGCTGGAGGGCGGCTTGATCCTTCTCCTGGATCGGTTGTTGCTGTTGCTGATCGGGCTGGAGGTGCTGCAGAACCTCACCGCCTACCTGCGGGATCACTCCATCCAGACCGAACTGGTGGTGCTCACGGCCCTCACCGCCGTGGCCCGCAAGGTGATTGTGATGCCACCGGGCCATGAGAAAGACCCGCTGATGCTGTTCGGCGTGGGGAGTGTGATCGTGTGCCTTGCGGCCGCCTATTTTCTCCTCCGTACCCATAGGCTGAAGCCCTGATTCGGGGGCTTCTCCGCCGTCAGCCCTGCTGCTGAGCCTGGCGGGTCAGTACCCCGCAAGGCTCAGCAGCAGGGCTGAATTGATCAGCACAATCGCGGCGGCGGCCATCCAGGCCAGAAGCAGCAGCCAGTTCGGTGCTCGAAGGTCGCCCATCAGCTTGCGGCGGCTGCAGAACCACACCAGGGGCAGCACGGCGAAGGGCAACTGCAGGCTCAGCACCACCTGGCTGAGGATCAATAACTGGCCCGTGGCCCGGTCCCCTAGCAGCAGCACGGTGAGTAGGGCCGGCACCAGCGCCAAGCAGCGGGTGAGCAGCCTGCGTTGCCACTGGGGCAGGCGGATCTGAAGGAACCCTTCCATCACGATCTGGCCGGCCAGGGTGGCGGTGAGGGTGGAGCTCTGGCCCGCCGCCAGCAGGGCGATGCCGAACAGCAGACCGGCGGCGGTGGTGCCCAGAAGCGGGCTCAGCAGGCGATGGGCCTCGGTCAGATCGGTGACGGGGGCACCGAGCAGGCCATGGAAGGTGCCAGCCGCCAGCACCAGAATCGAGGCGTTCACCAGAAAGGCCAGAACCAAGGCGATGACCGTATCGAGATTGGCGAAGCGGAGTGCCCGCTGGCGAACTTCCGGTCCGGGGCTCCAGCGTCGGGTCTGCACCAGGGAGGAATGGAGATAGAGGTTGTGGGGCATCACGGTGGCGCCCAGGATTCCCGCCGCGAGATAGAGCTGGGAGCCATCGCGGAGCGTGGCCGCCTGCGGCACAAGCCCGCTCAACACGCTGGCCACGTCGGGTCGCAGCAGCAGCATCTCCACGGCGAAGCAGGCGCCGACCAGGGCCACCAGGCTGATCACCAGGGCCTCCAGCCGGCGGATGCCGAAGCGCTGCAACCCCAGCAGCAGCAGGGTGTCGAAGGCGGTGAGCACAACACCGAACGGCAGGGGCAGGCCGAAAAGCAGCTGCAGGGCCAGGGCGGTTCCCACGAGTTCGGCCAGATCACAGGCCACGATCGCCACCTCGGCCAGGAGCCAGAGGGGAACGACCCAGCACCGTGGCAGATGGCGACGGCAGGCCTGGGCCAGGTCGAGGCCGGTGGCGATGCCCAGGCGGCAGCAGAGGGATTGGAGCAGCACCGCCATCAGGCTGGAGAGGGCCACCACCCAGAGCAGGCTGTAGCCATAGGTGGAGCCCGCCGCTAGGTCGGTGGCCCAGTTGCCCGGATCCATGTAGCCCACCGCCACCAGGTAGGCCGGACCGATCACCCGCAGCAGGATCGGCAGGCCCCCCGCACTGGCCGGAATGGCCACCGATTCCAGGCTTCTCTCCAGGGGCGGTGCCACCGGGCGGGCCGGGCGGGAGGGCGGTGGGTCGGACGGATCGGTCGCCAACAGAACGCGCAGGGGTAAGGGCGGATCGGGCGCAGGGGGCCGTTTTAGCGGGGCGGTGCCGCGGGACTCCAGGGCAGTTTGCCTGAGGGGAGCGGCTTGCCAAACAACCAGCCCTGGCCGATGGGGCAGTTCATGGCCAGCAGGAGCTGGCGCTGGTGTTCGGTTTCGATCCCTTCGGCCACCACCCGCAGGCCCAGCTCCCGGAACAACCCCACGAAGCCACGGATCAGCACCAGACAGCGGGGGTCTTCAACCATCTGGGTGATGTAGCTCCGATCGATCTTCACCTCATCGATCGGGACGCGGCTTAGCCAGGCCAGGCTGGAATAGCCGGTGCCGAAATCATCCAGGGCGATCCTGACCCCCGCTTCCCTTAGGCGGCCCAGCACGGTGCTGGCCCGGTCCTGCAGCTGCAGCAGCACCGTTTCGGTCACCTCCACCGTGAGGCCCCGCAGGTCGACACCGGTGCGGTCGCGATGGCTCAAGAGGTCTTCCACCAGGGAGCCCCGCTCCAGATGGGTGGGACTCACATTGATCGCCAGCCGATGCTCCAAACCCTGTTGCTGCCATCGCCTGAGGGTGTCCAGGCCCTCGCGCATCACCCAGCGCTCCAGCGCCAGTATCTGACCGGTCCGTTCGGCCAGCGGGACGAAGGCATCCGGCGGGATCGTCTCCCCGTCGGGAGTCTCGAGCCGCACCAAGGCTTCGGCCCCGATTGGTAAACCGCTCTCTAGGTCCACCATGGGTTGGTAGTTCAGCTTCAGGCCCCCCACGCGCAGGGCCAGCTGCAGATGCTGGAGCAGGGTGAGATTCTCCTGCACCTGTTCATCCACGGCCTTGTCATAGAGGGCCACCCCATCCCGGCCGGTAGCCTTGACTTGGTACATGGTGAGATCGGCCCGCCGCAACAGCTCATCGGCGGAAACCCCACTGCCCATTGTGGTGGCTACCCCGAAACTCATCGAGATCGGTAATTCCCTCATTTCGTAGATCCAGGGTTGCACCAGGCAGGCCCGCAATCGCTCGGCCAGCAGGTAGGCATCGCTGTCCTCTTTGATGTTCTGGGCCACCACAACGAACTCGTCGCCGCCGATTCGGGCCAGGATGTCGCCGAGCCGCAGCTGGTCTTTGAGGCGATGGGACACCTCGAGCAGAAGCCCATCCCCGACCCGATGGCCGTAGCGGTCGTTGATCTCCTTGAAGCGGTCGAGATCGCAGAAGATCAGGGCCAGCCCGTTCTGCCGCCCGACGTTATCGGTGATGCAGCGCTCCAGATGTTCCGTCATGGCGCGCCGGTTGGGCAGGCCGGTGAGGGGATCACTCAGGGCCTGTTGCTGCAGGCGCTCTTCGGTGTTGCGCCGGCTGGTCACATCCCGCTGCACCGACACCCAGTGGGTGTACCACCCCTGGGCATCCGGCAGGGGGGAGGCCTTGATCTCGGTCCAGTAGGTGGTGCCGTCGCGGTGGTAATTGAGCAGTTCCACCTCCACCGGCTGCCACGTATCGAGGGCGGCGCGGAAGCGTTTCAGCTCTGAACGGTCCGTTGCCGCACCCTGGAACAGGCGGGGGCTGCGGCCGAGCATTTCGTGGCGCCCATAGCCGCTCTCCACGACCATGGCGTCGTTCGCATAGAGGATCACCGGCCCTGGTGAGTCGTGCGGTTCGGCGGTGGTCACCAGCACGGAATCCTGGACCGTCTCCAGCAGGGTTCTGAGCAGGCGCATCTGTTCCCGTGCCGACCCATGAATTGGTTCGGTGAGCAGCAGGCCCACCCCATAGCCGGCGTCGGTGAGGAAGTGGCGGCACCCCACCCCGCGTCCCTTGAACTCAAGGCACCGGTCGCAAGGGCCCTGGGCCAGCTCCGGCATGGGCAAGAGCAGGCGTTCGGCCAGCTCGGGCCAGAGTTCGGCGAGGGGTTGGTCCAGGGGAGCGTCAGGCCCGATCCCGAGCCACTGGCGGGCGGTGCGATCAATGTGGAGCAGCTCCAGCCCTTGACTGATCAGCAGGAGCCCATCGCCGGGCGACAGCAGAAACGGCAACGAGCCGTCGGCGTGGCTGGACCCGTTGGATGCCGGCGCCGGTTCCGGGCTCATCGAGCTGCCTTGTCGCGATCCATCACTTGGGGATCATGGCGCTCAGGAACCGGCACAGGGAGAAGCAGGGTGTCACTGCCAGTGTCTCATCGATTGCCTTGGAGATCCTGGATAGGTTTGGGGACGATGGCCAGTCGGTGTGATCCTTTCTGCGGGCGCGGCCCCTTCCCTGCCCTACTTCGATCTCCTGCTTCAGCAGCTTGAGGCCGGAGACGCGCGCTTCGGCGAGGCCTTCGGCCGCCATGTGCACTGGGGGTACGGGCCTGATCCGCTGCGGGCCGATGACATCCCGGCCGATTTCGCCGCGGCAGCGGAGCGTCTCTGCCGCCTGGTCTGTGATGCGGGTGTCGTGGTGGATGGCGAAGCGGTTCTCGATGCCGGCTGCGGGTTCGGAGGCACGGTGGACAGCCTCAACGGACGTCTCAGCGGTATGGATCTGGTGGGTCTCAATATCGATCCGCGCCAGCTGCAGCGGGCCTCGAGCCGGGTGGTTCCGCGGCTCGACAACCGCATCCGCTGGCAGACCGGCGACGCCTGCGCCATGCCCCTGAGCGCCGGTCCGGCAGCCCCGGCCGACTCTCCGTCAGGGTGAGCCGGCGATGGCCAGCCCCCGCTGGTCGTCAAGACCATCGGGCTCGACGCTCAGCACGGCGGTGACGTTGAGGGGCTGTTGCTCGTCCACCAGCAGCTCGCTGGAAGGGAAGGCCTCCACCAGTTCTGTGCCGCCGATGCCGTGGCTCCAGATCTGAACCTCGCTGCTGCCAGGACAGGTGAACAGCCAATCCTCGAAGGGGAAGACCACCTTTTCGTGGAAGAACTGATCCGGTCCGACGCAGCGCAGGATCACCATCCGCTCGTTGAGGTTGCGGTAGTGGCAGTAGGAGTGGGCGGATTCCATGCGAGCCGAGACTGAGGACATGGGACCGGTGGTCGACGTGGGCTCGACGATCGGCATCTGGATTTGTCTTCAGCCTCGGTGTCCCGGCCGCAACGCTCTGTGTCGACAACAACCGTCGCGCTAACCGGTTGCTGCGCAGATTCACGGCGTCCGCTCCCTGCCCCGCCATCCCCATCGGGTTTGGAGCGCGGCCGGGTCGTCTGTGTGGTCTTGCTCGCGTCGTCTGGGGGCCTGCGCGAGCAACTGTTGGCCATGGAGCGCCGCGTTTATGAACTCCCCTTCGCGGTTTCCGCAATCTTCCGTTACAGTCGAAAGCGACGGAGCCGGCTGCCGGTTTTCCGGTCCTTGCCCCAGAGCCTTCGGGCCCTGATCAGCAGGTCGGTTTTCCGTCCTTCCTTCCGTCCTGGTTCCCCTTGGGGAGCCCTGACACACCCCCCTCGATCTCATGACCGCCACACTCCAGCAGCGCTCCGGCGCTTCGGCGTGGAATCAGTTCTGCGATTGGGTCACCTCC
>Ga0209598_10004139_pt1 | contig 10725 bp, 8 predicted proteins | sample M_140807_EF_Meta_FD_187317 | JGI IMG/M metagenome (GOLD analysis project Ga0209598, IMG submission 187317) | Freshwater microbial communities from Lake Montjoie, Canada to study carbon cycling - M_140807_EF_MetaG (SPAdes) (version 2) | ecosystem: Environmental > Aquatic > Freshwater > Lake... | reverse complement strand
CTTTTGTCATGTAGAATCGGCCATTCAGCAACAATGGCGATGGCACATAGGGTGTACCTTTGCTGTATTTCCATGCGACTTTTCCAGTTCCGTCGCCCAAGTCTCCCTTGGAATCTAAGGGCACAGCAAGCGCCATGGCGCCTCTATACCCGCTGGCGACATAGGCAAAGCCGCCAAGTGTTAATGGCGATGGGATGGCGTTTGTTGTCATACCGCTTACTTCCCAAACCGTCTTGCCTGTGTTGAGGTCGTAGGAACGTACCTTGTTGGAGCCATTCACAATAATTTGAATCGAGTCGCCATGCTTGATAATCGCAGGCGTGTTCCACGATGTTTTCTCATCGCGTTTCGCTTCCCAGCGGATCTTTCCAGTGGCAGCATCGAGGGCAACTAGACGCGAATCTGTTTCCTGATCAAGATTCAAAATAACACTATCACCATAGACAACAGGCGTGACAGCCTCACCCCAACCAAGGCGGGTATGCAAACGGCCAAGATCCCGTTTCCATAGCAGTTTGCCAGTCAAGTCGTACGCATAGGTGCCAAATGAACCGAATGATACATAAAGCCGCTTACCATCGGTGGCAGGTGAACCAGCGGCATATGAGTGAGTGGGGTGGTGTCCTTCGTGGGGTACCGCTTCGTTGGCGATCTGGCGCCACTTTACTTTGCCTGTGGTTCGATCAAACGATAGGACTTCGAACTGGTAAAACCGCTTAGGAGCCTCTGTTTTTGTTTCAAAGCGTGTGTCGCGAGCTGGCAATTCCTCTGGCTTGGCTTCGCGTTTGGTGGGCGTGGCGGTAAGCACAAATACCTGATCGTCCCAAACCACCGGTGTGGCGCTTCCTTTGCCAGGCAATTCGACTTTCCATTTGATATTGGTTTTTTCATCCCATTTGATGGGTGGTCGCGCATGAGCAGGTGCGACGCCATCGCCATTGGCGCCCCGCCATGCAGGCCAATGCTCCACATTTTCAGCGCGCGCAAGCACGATCAGCAGAGACATTGTCAGACCAAGTGCAATAGACTGTTTCACCGTTGGCTCCCGTCACATAACAACCATGAAGAAGATACTGCCCAATGATGATGAAAACAATTAACTTGCCGGAAACCTGAAGGCATGGATCACACGGCCTATTTCCCGCCAGAGTGCAGATTGAAGCATTGTGAATCGACCAGTGTTCCCCTCCTGAAGGGCCACGTCGTACGCAGTTAGGGTAAGCCGGGCGATCAATTCCTCTGGAGCTGAAACATCGCTTTGATTGTCATGTTAGTAATACATGATCGTATTTAAATGGAGTCAACTGTACCGTTGGTGCATTTGGCGAATTGCAGGCTAGTCTGTCAAGTCTGAGTGGGCCCAATGTTTGTTGCAATAAGATGGGGCAGAGTTGGCTGCTAAAGCTTTTAGGCAGATGAGTTCCATAATTAAACATGACGCAATGGTCCTTTTCGGCCGAGTCCCAGAAATGGCATAACACAATGATCCGAATGGATGATTTTCTCCAAACCACAGACCTGACAAGCCTTCAGGCTGGAGCCGAGGTTGCTGACAGGACACTTGAATGGCCGGCCATGTCGTGGTCCGCCCTTCGTGCTGCTGGCGTTCTTGGTTGGTCGGTTCCTGTTGAATTTGGTGGCTTTGGATATTCGCAAGTCGATCTGCTTAAGGGTGCCGAATTTTTGGGTGCCAAATGTCTTACAACAGCTTTTGTTTTAAGTCAGCGTGATGCGGCAGTCCGCCGCCTGATGGCGGGTCCGGTCTGCTTGAAGGAAAAATACCTTCCATTATTGGCGCTCGGCACAACATTTTTGACGGTGGGCCTTTCGCAGCTTACCACCTCCCGCCAGCATGGTGGTCCTGCACTTCTAGCGTCTCCGATTTCAGGTGGTTATCGACTGGATGGTGATGTTCCATGGGTGACTGCTGCTGATCAGGCCCAGGCGATTATTGTCGGTGCTACATTGGCTGATGGTATGCAAATTTTAGTGGTTGTTCCTACTGATCGGCCGGGCATTACCATTCATCCACCCATGAAGCTTGAGGCATTGCTCGGTTCGCGAACTTGTTCTGTTCGTTGTGATGGAGTGGAAATAGAACCCGAACTGATCCTTTCTGGGCCAGCTGACCAGATCCTTGGCAAATCAGGGGGAGGCGGGCTTGAAACGTCAGCCCTTGCCTTGGGTTTAGCCGGCGCCGCAATTGACCATATCAAAAAACAAGCCGATCAACGTCCTGAAATCAGGGAAATCGGTGATATTTTTGAAGTTGAACGGCTCACTGCGCGGCAAGGCCTGCACAAGCTTTCTGTTGCCTCGGTCCATCAAGCAGAGGCTGTTCTTGCCGCGCGTGTCGAGTGCACAGATCTGGCACTTCGGGCGACTCAAGCTGCCTTGTTGGTTGCGAAAGGTGCCGGTTTTGTTGATTCTCATCCGGTCGGACGTTGGGCCAGACAGGCCCTGTTCTTTCTGGTTTGGTCTTGTCCATGGTCTGTTCAAGCGGAAATGCTGACGGTTTTGTCGAGGCGAAAAGAGGATTGAGCTGAGGCTGGCGATCGCATGTGATGATCGACTGCCAGCCTCAGTTCACCAACCTATTTTTCATTTCCCAGTTTCAGTTTGCTGATGCTCACCCCTTTTCTGGGAGCGTCATCAGCGATTCGTTTATCGATAATAAACGAATATTCCAGAAACCCGCGGCTATCCGTCTTCACATATCGTTTTTCAAAGGGCTGTAGTTTTTGCTCCGCAGCCTTTTCCGCTTCGTCGTACAGTTGCTCCATCGTCCGGGCTGGAGCTCCATCCTTGTGTTTGCCTATGCTATCTGTCATTTCAACCCAGTCGGGTTTGGGTTCGGTTTTTTCGCCAGGCGTCACCGCCATGGGCCGCATCCACGAGCGATACCGGCGTTCGGTAACCTTGCCGTTATGCACGACAATAACCGTTTCTGAACCAAAACCAAACGCGCTCGCAACAGTCACTGAATAACGATAACTGTCGCCATGTTTTCCCTTGGCTTCATCCCATGCCTTGCGGCTGGATTTGACGATATCAATATCTGCTTTTTCAGCATATGCCGGTAAATATGTCAAACCCAGCAACAATGGGATGGCCAACATGTCATCGGGTCCTTTCGGGTTTCATGACAAAGCTCATGCCGTGGGCCGCTGGTTCAAAGGCGGGTCCACCGGGTGATTTTTTCAGATATGCCGGCACGATAGATCTGTCTGTCAATACCGGTATAGGACGCGGGCCAGGAACAGATGTGTTGGACCGCGTGTAGATGATTTCGATGTTGGAACCAGCACGCAATCTGGACACTGTGTGCTCCACATAAAGCACCTTGGCCATCACCATGACTTCTGTCTGATTCTGTTTTTCAGCCTTGGTTTTCACCTGCATCACTTCAATGATGAGCACCTCGGGTGCTTCGGCGCGCAGCGTATCGTAACTACCCGGAGGCAGTTCGGCATAAACTGCCAAGGGGGTTATCAATATCATGAAGCAAATAAGGGCTAAACGATTCATCACGATCTCCAGAGTTTGTCATCTCAACCAATTAAAGGATGACTGCGTTCCGTCAATGGAAAAACCACCCGGCTGTGTGACAACGCTGATTGGTACACACCCATCACCATTTCTATGGCCTTCATGGCGTTTTGGCCCGAACACTCCGGTTCGCGGCGTTCCTCGATTGCCACAATCAGGTCGTCTACCAAACGCGCATTAGCCAACGCGAACGAGCTGGGTACCACAGGTCCTGCTGGTCGCTTCCATGTGTCGATATGCCCCTCGGCGTTCCAAGGCGTTATACTCTTGACGAAGACTTGGGCAGGAACGTTCGTTAGCACGCGCGCTGATCCCTTGGTGCCGATAATTTCCAACCCCCATGGCCCTGCTGCCTCGCGAAGTTTCGCCCGGCTATTGAACGTGCCAACCACGCCATGATCAAATCCAAATTGAGCGATCACTTCATCGCCTGCAACAGGCCCGACCAGATCTTTGGTGAGGCGGGCATTGGCCTTGGTGATTTCCTTGCCACCTTGGGTTACTCCGGCTTGGCACCATTTCACGTCTCCGCCGAACAATCGCATCAGGTCAAAAAGGTGTGTTCCCAGAACGATCATGTCTTCACCACCAGCACGCGCGTTGTCTTGTTTGCCCCAGGCATGGATTTCAAGCAGGTCACCAAGTTGTCCAGCCCCGATGGCCTTCTTCAATGCTGTCACGGAGGGTTCCATGCGCATCTGGTGAGCCACCGCAATTTTCAAGCCTTTTTCATGCGTTGCTTTCAGAAGGCCGTCGGCTTCCACCAAAGTGGGCATGAAAGGCTTTTCCATGTAAATGTGAGCACCAGCATTCACCGCAGCCATGCCCATGGAAAAATGCTGGTCCGAATGCCGGGCAGCCACAACAACAAGTTCCGGTTTTTCTACTTCCAGCATTTTTCGATAATCTATATATGATTTAGGGGCTTTGAGCCGCTCTGTTGCCTTCTTCAAGCCCGCAGCATTGGCATCGGCCACAGCAACCAGTTCGATATCGGTCCGGTGGGCAAACGCTGTATCTAGGCCGTGGCCGTAGTCGCCCCGGCCCGTGGCGCCGATCACGCATAGGCGCCGTTTCTTTGCGGGTGGCTGAAGAAGTGTTGCTGCGGCCAGTAAGCTTTGCTGATGGAATTGGCGGCGGTCTTGCGAACTTATCATGGCACGAATTCCTCTGGATTGAAGATGATTGTTGCTGAAAACCGATGCTGAGACAATCGTCTGCTGATCAATTCGGGTCGCGGCGCGGCAGGTTGAACGAAAAGCTGGAAAGACGACCCGGCCAGCGGTAGTCTGTGTTGCTGTTGGAATAAGTTCTTCCCAGTAGCTATTTGTGGCCTCATTTCCATCCCAAGGAACACGCATGCGATATGTCATTGCCTCGTTAGCCTGTTTGGCTGCAACCCGTATGGTTCTGGCTGCGGAACCCGCACCTGACTATTTCTTCCAGCCCAAAGATCGCATCGTCTTTTTGGGTGACAGTATTACCGAACAGTACCAGTACAGCACCTATATGGAGCTTTACTTGACTACACGGTTCCCCAAGGCGGATTACTTCTTCCTCAATGCTGGCATTGGTGGTGATACGGCGCAAGGAGGAGCCAACCGTTTCCGCTCGCAGGTCCTTGCCGAAAAACCGAACAAAGTCACGATCAATTTTGGTATGAACGATGGTGGCTATGGCAAATTTAATCCACAAGCCAACAAAGTGTTCATCGAACGTACTCGCGACATGCTGCGCATGGCCAAAGAGGCTGGCGTGAAGGTTGCCTTGGTTTCGCCCAATGCCGTCGATCCCCGCAATAAAAGCAATGGGGCTGAATACGTTGAAACGCAGAAACTTTTCTACGCGCCACTTGCGGGTGCTGCCAAGGAGTTTGGAGTTCCGTTTGTTGACCAGTACGCCATTACCCGCGCCGCACAGGACCTGATGGCCAAGGACGATCCGAAAGCTGAAAAAGCCAAACCCTACCCCGACGGCTTCCACACGGCAGGACCGGGTGGCATGTTGATGGCCCATGCCATTTTAACGGGTCTGGGTTCTCCAGCCGTTGTAAGCGAGGCAACTATCGATGCCGCACAGGCAAAATCAACAGGCAAGGATTGCGAAATCACAGACCTTAAGGCCAATGAAACCGCTGTCTCGTTTCAGCGACTTGACGCGGCTCTGCCATGGCCCATTCAGAAAGACTGGTTGCCCATGTTGCCCTATACCAATCAGTTGAAAGACCTCAATTGGTATGGATTGAAGGTGGCTGGTCTCAAGGAAGGCAATTATGCTGTGAAAATTGATGGTGAGGAAGTGGCACGTTTCACTGCCAGCCAGCTTGCCGAAGGCGTTAATTTAGGCAATGTGACTTCCGGCAATGTATGGAAGCATGGGACAGCACTGCTGCAAGCGATTGACGCGAAAAACCGGGTGGTGCACGGGCGGTTTCGTGGCGTACACCTGGCGCAGATTCCCGATTGGCTCGCTGATGTGGCTAGCGAACGCAAGCCAGTTGAACTGGAAAAGCGGATGAAGCAGATTACAGAAGCACAGGCCAAGGTGAACGAATTGGCCAAACCCAAGGCGCACACTTTTTCAGTTGTTGCGGTTAACTGATTTTTGGATTTTCAGGGCTAGGCTGGGGGGACTCGGATGATCCGAATTCTGGGTTCTCCCAAACGCCTATGCGATGGAATCACGAGACGTGACTGGCTGATGGCTAGCAGTCTCTCCCTTGGAATTTCTGCCAACCCATTGAAGGCCGCTGCTCCTGCCGTGCGCCAGCGTGGATTTGGCGCCGCCCGGAATGTCATCCTGCTTTATCCGTTTGGTGGCCCAAGCCATATCGATACTTTTGACACAAAACCGGATGCGCCTGCCGAGATCAGGGGCAGTTTCAAGACCATTCAGTCGCGGTTGCCAGGCTGCAATATATCGGAGTATTTACCGCTCACGGCGGGCGTCATGGATCGTGTCACGGTCCTTCGTTCACTGACCCATCCATGGAATTTTCATGGGATGCAGTGGGCCACCACCGGTTTGCCAGCCGGTTCGATTCCGCACGAGGAAACGCAGTTCCGGCCAGACCATTGGCCTTTTGTGGGATCTGTTGTTCACCGGCTTTCCCAGCATAAACAATCAGGCATACCCAACAATGTGATGCTTCCTTGGATGTTGAGTAAAAATCGCACCAAGATTCCCTATGCGCGCCCTCATGCCTCTTGGCTTGGCAGTGCCTATGAGCCTGTGTGGGGTGAATTCGCAGGCGAGGCTACCCGCGAAGTCGTGCGCACTTCTGACGGCCCTGCTGAATCGGTACGCGACCCTTATCTTGGCATCACTCCATCTGGTCGGTTTTCGATTGCCCCGAATACAGAGTTGCCTTCTGAAATGACTCTCGATCGGCTGAATGGCAGAAAATCGCTTCTTGAGCAGTTTGATGCAAACTCCCGCCGGGCAGAAACTCGTTTGGCCAGAAACCACGAGGCGAATCAGGCGCACGGTTTTGGCCTGCTGCAATCACCCCGGGTGCGCGCGGCGCTGGATCTGGGTCGCGACCGGATCGATTGCGCAATGCCTATGGCATGACACTCTTTGGTCAGGGCTGCCTGCAGGCGCGGAGACTAGTTGAGAGTGGATGCCAGTTTGTTACTGTTATCTGGGACGAATTCAAACAATTGAATACTGGGTGGGATACCCACGTTGACCATGTCAATCGTATGAAAAATGAATTGTTGCCTGGCTTCGACTCGGCTTTTTCAAGTTTGGTGATTGATCTTGAAGATCGCGGCATGCTGGCTGATACCCTTGTATTGGTCCTTTGTGAAATGGGCCGTACACCGCGGATGGAAGGCAACGGCCGAGGCCATTGGGGAAGAGCTTATACCAACCTCATGGCGGGTGCAGGTGTTGCGCGTGGACGTGTCATTGGCAAGACCGACAAAATTGGAGCAGAAGTAATCGACCGGCCTTTATCTGCCAAAGATGTGTTGGCAACAACGTACCACCTGTGCGGTTTCGATCCGCACACCATGCTGCCTGACAGCCAGAATCGGCCCGTCGCATTGCTGCCTTATGGTGAGGTTATCAAGGAAGTGCTGGCTTGAAGTAGCCAATGGTTTTGCTGAATCTTGATGAATGCTTGACTCGTGACAAGACATATGGGAAAATTTAATTCTGCCCTCAATCGAAGCCGCTAGTTCATGCCTTCAGGAATTTCCTTATGAAATGGTTTATTCTTACGGTAGCCTTTGCGTTTACTTCCATGGGCATTTGTCAGGCAGCAGACCAACCTGCTCCCAAGAAAGCCAATGCGGCACCAGTCAGGACCGTCGATATCGGCAAGCAGGCACCTGTTTTCAAGTTCAACGATGCATCCGGCAAGGAAGTGGATCTGGCTCAACTCACCGCCAAAGGTCCTGTCCTTGTTCGGTTGACCTGTGGCTGTTCGGGTTGCGACAAGGAATTGGCATACTTCCAGAAGATCAATGAGGCCTACAAGGCTCAGGGCTTGACAAGCGTTCTGGTCTTCCGTGAACCAGATGCCAAGATGGCTAAGTATGCTGCCGACAAAAAGCTGGACATGCTTTACTCCGTCGATGCCAAAGGCTCTGCTTGGAAGGTCTTTGAAACCTCAGCTATGCCTGTGAACTTTCTCATTGAAAAGGGTGGCAAGATCATTTCCATTGCTTCCGGTTGTGAACCCAACGGTCTGATCGCCAACATTGTCTCAGAAAAGGCTGCGAAAACCGTCGGTGTTGCAGCGGTAGACGTTCAGGCGAAAAAGTCTGTGAAATAACACAACTCTCGGGCCTGTTTGCGAATCTTGATTCAAGGGGCACCTCATTTTAGGGGTGCCCCTGTCAATTGATGGGTCGCAGCGCAATAATCAAGCAACCTCGGTGGCACGGAGACTCCCTTCCACCGATTATCTTCAATACATTGATCATTCGGGAAATCCCGACACTCCTCCTAAGGGTTAGCCATGAAACTTTTCCGGATCGTGACCCCCATCCTTGCGTGCGCATGGGCTGGTCTTGCCACAAACGCTTTCGCCCAGGGTGTGGTCACCCAGATTCCGGAAATTATAGAGTCTCAATCTCCCGACAAGGCGCCTGATGCGCCTGCTGCCAAAAACACCAAGGCAGATTTTGGCAAAGGTGAAGTGCCTCGCTGGATCTGGGGTGCCAGCCCTGCTTTGCAGTACGCAATGACACGCGATTTCGATGTCGCCTTGCCTGCAACCGCTGTTTGCAGATTCACATGCGATAACGAGGTCAAATTGTTCATCAACGGCAAGGAAGTCGGACGCAGCTCGGAATGGCAAGCCCCGGTTACCAAAGATATTTCTTCCTTGTTGAAAACCGGCAAGAACTCCATCCGCGCTGAAGTCGCCAATGAAGGTGGTACTGCCGGTTTTGCTTTCAAGCTAATCTTGTCCACGGATAAAGGTGCTAGTCAGTTTGTTGTTTCTGATGACTCATGGAGCATTTCCGAACTGAAGAAGCCTGCTAATGTACAAAAGCCAAAGATTATCGGCAAAATGGGTGATGGCCCGTGGGGTAATGTGTTCAGCAATTCGGGCGGTGCTACCGGCAATCAGGTCTTTCAGCTTCCCAATGGATTCCAGATTGAACGGCTTTTCACGGTAAACAAAGAAACCCATGGATCGTGGGTTTGTATCACAACTGATAACAAAGGCCGACTGATTGCCAGCGATCAGGATGGCAAAGGCCTCTACCGAATCACTCCTGGTGCTGTAGGTACCAAGGAGCCTTCAAAGGTTGAAAAACTCAATGTCAAAATGACAAGCGCACAAGGTATGCTGTTTGCGTTTGGCAGCCTGTATATTTGCGCCAATGGTGGACCAGGCAGTGGCCTGTACCGCCTGCGCGATACCAATGGCGATGATCAATTCGATGAAGTCACCAAACTGAAGGATCTTCAGGGCGGTGGCGAACATGGCCCCCATGCATTGAGACTTTCGCCAGACGGCAAAAGCATATTGGTTTCCTGTGGTAACCACACATTGCCACCCAAGGGATTCCAGAAAAGCCGTGTTCCTTCGAATTGGAATGAAGACCATTTGCTGCCCCGCCAGTGGGATGCCAATGGGCATGCACGTGGTATTTTGGCACCCGGCGGTTACATCGCTAAAACCGATCCCGAAGGCAAGGAATGGGAAATTGTTAGCATTGGTTACCGCAACCAGTACGACTTTGCTTTCAACCCAGAAGGCGAAATGTTTGTCTATGACGCTGACATGGAGTGGGACTTTGGCATGCCATGGTATCGCCCCACACGTGTGAACCACGCCACTAGCGGCAGCGAACTTGGATGGCGCAGTGGTACAGGCAAGTGGCCACCCTACTATGTCGACAGTTTGCCTGCCATGGTCAATATCGGTCCGGGTTCACCTGTGGGTGTTGAGTTTGGAACGGGTGCCAAATTCCCAGCCAAATATCAGCAGGCCCTGTTCATTTGCGACTGGACCTTTGGCACCATGTATGCCATCCACACAACGCCATCCGGAAGCACCTATTCCGCGACCAAGGAAGAGTTTGTTTCCCGCGCGCCGCTGCCTCTTACCGATGTCGTGATCGGCAAAGATGGCGCTATGTACTTCACCGTTGGCGGTCGCGGTACACAATCGGAACTGTACCGGGTCACGTATGTTGGTAAGGAATCAACCGCTCCTGCCGTGCAGGGCAACGACAAAACCGATGAAGCTTCAGCCCTGAGGCAATTGAGGCGGAAACTCGAAGTCTTCCACGGTGGTACTAAAGCAGGCAATGAAGATATCCAGTTCATCATCAGCAACCTGTCCCATTCCGACCGCTTTATCAGGTATGCTTCGCGTGTTGCCCTTGAACATCAACCGGTAACGCAATGGCAGGATATCGCACTTGCTTCCAGCAAGCCATCGGCAGCCATTCAGGGTGTTGTCGCATTGGCTCATCAGGCAGACAAGTCGCTGGAAAGTAAAACAATTGCGACCCTTTTGGGCATCGATTATTCATCGCTTGACGAGGTTACCAAGCTCGATTGGCTCCGCGCGATGCAATTGGTGTTTGTTCGCATGGGAATGCCCGACAAGGCCGATACGGCGAAGGTATTGGCACGGCTCGATCCACTGTTTCCTGCCTCGGGGGATTTTGTGAACAGGGAGCTGATCAACCTGCTCGTATATCT
>Ga0209598_10004138_pt1 | contig 10726 bp, 9 predicted proteins | sample M_140807_EF_Meta_FD_187317 | JGI IMG/M metagenome (GOLD analysis project Ga0209598, IMG submission 187317) | Freshwater microbial communities from Lake Montjoie, Canada to study carbon cycling - M_140807_EF_MetaG (SPAdes) (version 2) | ecosystem: Environmental > Aquatic > Freshwater > Lake... | reverse complement strand
TCTTTTGCATTCGCGGGGGCCGTTTTGACCAGTGGGGCTTCAATTATCACCAAGGCTGGGTTCGTCCCCTACCGGAAGAGACGCCTGCCAATTGCCGACTGATGGAAGAAGGAGCGTACTGGTGAATCCATCTTCCATTTCGGTCATCATTCCGGTCTATCAGTGTGCGGAACGTCTACCCGAGCATATCGATTGCCTGCTCAGGCTTCGCCCCATGACTCATGAATTCATCTGGGCGATCACCGAAAGCCCGGACAGATCTCATGAAATCGCGCGGGAAGCGGCAAAGGAGCTTGGAGGCCAGATTTTAGAAGTACCACGCGGCCTCTATCAGGCTTGGAATTTCGCGATCGCCAGAGCTACTGGTGACTTCATCTACATCAGTACGATCGGCGACACAATCACCCCTGCAGGCTTGAATGCCCTTTCCCTTTGCATTCGCAAGAATGAGGCTGATGTGGTTTTTTCACCTCCGGTGATTTCGCCTGCGACCGAAGCCAACCTAAAACGCTCCCGCCACTGGCCGGTTTTTAAATTCGCACAAATTCTGAATCAGCACTCCGAGGATCGCCTGCCCAAAGAAAAAGCCTTTTTGATTCAGATTCTTTCGGGGGCAAGTGGGTTGTTGGGGTCGTGCGCCTCTTGCTTGTTTCGCACCTCTTTTCTACAAAGCCGCCCCTTCCCGACCGATCACCATCATTACGGCGACACGGGATGGACATATCAAGTTTTAACCGAAGTCACTCTAGCTTTCTATCCGCATCCGGTAGCCCGATTTATTATTCATAATACAGATACTTCTCGGACGGTGGACAAAAGTCAGATTTATCGCTTGATCGATCAGCTAGCGACTCAGCTACCCCCCCTACTGACGCAGATTTCGCACAAATACACCCGAGCATCTTATCATATCGACCGCATTCGCGATCCCCACCCAAAGTTTGGCTGGTGGTGGAATCCAAAAGCTTGGCTCTTTCGCATCGCTAGAGAAAGTTCTAAGAATAAGCTTCTTCAGATTTTGAAAGGAGCCCATTGAAGCTCGTTCGAAAAAAACGATTCGCCTTCTCATGCCATGCCTAGCCAACAGCTATGAATGGCCTTATTGTTCAGACTTCCCAAAAATCTTTTTGAAGTTTCGATTATGAAACCCATGGCATCTAGCTCCGCTTTCATGGAAACTCCCAAACTATCCATCTTGTTGGCCACAAAGGATCAGGCCGCCACTTTGGAAAGATGTTTGCAGGGAATACAAGATCAGCTTTTTCCCGATTATGAGTTTTTGATCCTAAACGACGGATCCACTGACAGGACTTCCGCCATCCTCGCTGATTGGGCCCAACAAGATTCACGGATTCGGGTATTCGAACATCATGCCCCGCTAGGAGTGATCGCCGCCGCCCATTTTTTACTAGGCCACGCTCGGGGGGATTTTATTTGGCATGCTGCCAGTGATGACTTTTGCGTCGACCCAAACTTTCTTCAGGAAGGGTTCAGGCTTCACGCAACTTTTCCTCAAGCAGCAGGTTTTTTCTGTAATACTCTTCGCGTAATTATGCCAGCACAGAAACCTCATGGCGTATGGGGATCTACAGGAAGAGCCAGATTTATACCTCAGAAGTCTTTTCTAATAAGTGTTTTGAAGGGATCTATTATTTTTCCTGGTTGTGCCGCCGTTATTCAGAGAGTTCCTTTTGAGAAAGAGGGAGGCTTTGACAAAAAGGCAGGGCCACTTTGCGATATGCTTACGATTATAAGATTGGGCTCAAGTCTAGGTTTTGTTTTTACGAACTCGACTTCAATGCACTCAACCGTATACGCTGACAAAAGTAACTTTGGCACAAGTTTTGGTGCTTGGCAGCAATTACATCACTTAGTTTATTTAGAGGCTAAGGTCCGAGAATCTTTAGCAATGGAAGGCAGCATATTGGAAGAGCTTTTTATAAGTTTTCGTTACTTATACTTAGGCAAGTTTTTTAATCTTGAGCATAAGTTTCGTCATGCGCAAAGAGGCTTTTCATGCATGAAAAGCCTTTTAATCTTTTCCTCAAAGATTCTCACAGAGTATGAGAGCAGCTTAAATAAGCTTGGATTTAAAGCTGGCCTTCGAATGTCAGCCCATGATTTTCTTAGGCACCCGTTTCGAGATCCAGTCAGACGGTTTTTCCAAAGATTAAGAAAATCATTATTTCGAACCCAAGAAATCTCACTGTAATTTACAGTACAACATCAGCACAAAACAATTCGAGCAGCAATTGCCTGCTTTGAAGTGTTTTTTGGCTAGCGTCATTAAGTATTACTTACAGAATATTTTGTTAGAATATCTGGAAATATTTTTCCTTGCCTTGAGTCTGGTTATTTTTTTATAAAAGAAAGATACTGTTGACCCCTGCCCCACCAGGATAAAAACTGTTTTGGTATATTGAATTTAGGCGCCCCTTTTTCAATATAATCAATTGCATAAAAGATAGAATCTGAAGTCGTGGGCGAAAACTTCATAATCTTTTCTGCAATATTATGCACTTCTTGTAAAAATCTATCTAAATCCCTGCGTTCCTTTGATTTTTCATAAAGGCAGATTTTTGTCCAGGCACTTTCACCCATGTTCTCCAAATATCTGCCATATTTCGAGGTGTGATAGATAGAGCACCTTAGTTTTTTATCAATCAGTAATAAATTTCTGCAGTAATAGTTTTCAAGAAAATGATAATTGTTCTGCATATCATCCTGAATTACAGATTTATACCATCTCCAATCATTTGATATCTCCGGCAAAGAACCCATAATATCAAATTTTCCTTGGATTTCGCTTAAGCAGGCAGGAACGCTTAAAAGTCTCCTATTATCTAATGGTTGAATAATATTATCAATTATCCAATCATCGTATAATCTACTCATTTGTGGCAAATGATTAAGGTGCGGTAAAAAATAAGGACGGATTATATCTAAAATACTTTTTAATGGCATTTCAGTAGGAATTTCTTTTGTAGTATAAATACAACGGCGAAGCATTTCGGATAGCCAAGAGATTCCATTAAGTGTACTGCATGCAAAAATACCCTCACGGGAAGTAAATTTTGACAAGTGGCGTAAGATTTTCTTAGGGTTTACCTGGTGCTGAATACAGCCCTCTGCCCAAACAATATCAAATTTATTTTTTGATTTAAAATCGAGAAATAGTTTGTTTTTTAATGTTGGCATTTTGAAACGGTGCTTTTTAAAAAGTGCTTTCACTTCATTGAGAGCAGTTGAATTACCATCAACTAATACATATTTTCTAGGCTTTAGATACGCTAAATATAATGAATTATATCCAGAGCCAGGTCCGAATTCTATTATCGAACTGCTTTGAATTATTTTTTTAGTAATTTTTAATTTATATAACAAAAATCTCCTGCGGCAAAAATGGTTTTTGAGTTTAGAAATATTTTGTTTAACAGGGGAAACTTTATGCTTTTCATAAAACTCCACAAAAGAGCTATTATTTTTGTTAATCATTTATTGCCATCCCATTTGTGTATTTGGGTAAACAATTTTTTCGCTAGAAAATTGTTTCTCTTGTCTATCATATATTTTTTGTACAAATATATAAAGATCATTCATATTTTTATTGTATTTTCGATGTATTGGGGTTTTAAGCATGGCATTTAGGCGACCCAGAGCTTTTGATACTAATTCTTTGTCTTTTTGCTTGTTATCAGCTTTTATAACCCAAATACATAAATTTGGGTCAAAGAAATACACATCAAAATTGTTTTCTAAAATTTCTATTAAGTCATTTCGGAATGCGATTGCACCAAAAAGTTGTAAGTTCACATCATAAGCAATATATTTTATATTTTGTTTTGATAATTCATTCAGAAACTCTTCTTTCGTGCCAAAAGCTAATTTAGACCAATTTCCTAATGAATAACTTACTTCACTTTTGATTTTTTTATTTTGTGTGACGTTTTCCGGACCAGACAGCACATTCAATGAAAGAACTTCTCCGCTATCAAGTCCATATTTTTTAACAAGATGCCAAGATGCATAGCTTGGTATAAAATTCGACATTTCATATGACTTTATTTTTCCATTTAACCAGCTTGAGACTTTCTTCATTCGGATAATTTTGTGATTGCACGCATATAAACTATTTGTTGTTACTGAAATAATTATTGTTAAATAAACTAGCAGTGTAAATAATATTCTATTTTTTGGATTTCTTGTTAGTAAATTACAGCACCAAAATAAAATTTTTATAAGTGCGAATAATGTTCCTAAAATCGTAAATGTGGCCAGGCGATTTAGCGACATTTCTAATCCAAAACAGACACCAAGTAGGCAGAATAGTGCAATAAGCGAATAGAGGAAAAACAAATAACTAGGGCTGTTATATATTTTTTTAAGGTTTTGTGCTAAATTGATCTGAACAAATTCTTCTGAAGTCGATTTGTAGAATACAATTTTAAAGGATATTACAAAGCAAATGAAAACCAAGAGCCATGGCCCGAACATCGCGCAAACGTTGTCTATTTTCAACAAATTAGGAATAAATAATATTGATCCCATGTTTGTTATTTCGTTTTTAAAAAAAAAGTTTCTAATGGAAAATTGGCCAGCATTAAGACTCGTCCCAGCAGCAGTGTAAAAAACAACAAAGGGGTCTACGATTGTGCTTAAAGTAGCTTGATTAGCATATTTAAAAACTGTCTTAATTGGATTATCGAAAAACATGCCTGCAATCTTGTAGTTATAAAAAGCATGCGCCAAAAAAACGATAAGCGATAGTGCTGCACTGAAAACAATCCCCTTTTTAGCCGGGGTGCTTTTGTTTGATATATATGTGAAAATGAGAGCGGCGCATAAAAATGGGGTTATTAAGGGCATGAAAATAGTACAAAAAATACATGAAGAAATTAAAATATAATGAAACCAATTGATGGATTTTTGCTCCAATCTATTGATAGATCCTAAAATAACAATTATCATTGAGAGCATATACTCATGGTTCTTATTAAAATTTCCAAAGGAAGTTGTGCTTCCTAAAATACCAAATAATATACCCAAAGATAAGATCCACGTATTTTTAACTTCCTTCTGCTTAATGAAACTATTTGCAAAATACAGGCAGCATATTCCGAAATAAAGAAAAGCAAAAAGTTGAATACAGCTGATATCATTTTTTGAGATAGATAAAATAAAAAATTGCCAAATAGATCCTTTTGATGAGAAGAAATGGTACCACATTTCATTTGGTGCAAATGAGTTGGAATCAATAACCTTTAAGTAATATGGTAAATAATGCAACCAAACATCACCATCAACATGGAAAGGATTAATTATTTTTGCAAAGAACAGGTGGCAAAACATGAAAACTGCGAAAGCAATAAGTACTTGTCTTACATATTTTTTAATCTTAAAGGGTTGTAAAATTAAAGTTGGTTGGAATAATTCATTTTTTAATAAGATGAAGTAGAAACAATTCAATAATACTCCAGAAATTAATAAAATTGTATTAATTCTTGACAATATGATTTGATAAAAAAGCAGGAGGATGTTGATAAATAAAATTAGCGATGAACCAAGTAAAAATTTTGCAGATTTATCAATTGATAATTCCTGCTGATTATTTTCTCTGAATAGATTCAACACTGCACATAAAATGTTGCCGAGACCAAAAATACCTAATAAAACGGAAGATATAAAGGCAATACGATATGAAAAAAACAAAATTGAAAAGTCGTCGCTATAAAGAGTCGTAATCGGATCGGTTATTCTTAATTGTTCCGGTAGATATAAAATTGAACATACGGCCAATGCAGAGCTGATCAAAACAATCAGGTTTAAAATATTTTTACTGAAATGAATATGTACACTTGTTAAGATACCCCCAATACCCAATGGTACCAAGAACCACTTTGCAAATTTAAGCGAGCCGGGAAATGCCACACTTGCAAATAAAAATAAAATTATTGAGACGAAAAAGATAAAGAAACCTAAATTTTCTTTTGTTTGCTGAATGTTAATTTTAAAATATTTGAAAATTAAATAAAAAAAAGGAATGATAATAACCCATCTGACACTGCGTAGCATAAAATCCGAAGACCACGGCAGACTTAAAGTTAAAAAACAAATTCCAAGCAGAGAAAGTTGTCCTAAAAGTATTTTTAAACTTTTAACCATATCTTGAATCTTCTCTTAATTAGCCTTCTAATCAAAGTAAAAAAGGTCAGTAAATTTTTTTTGCTTAATGAGCTGCTCGCGCCATGCTTTCTTTCGTGAACAACAGGAATTTCAATTTCGGTATAATTATCTGTTTTATCCAAAATCTGAGTTACAAAATCAGCTTGACAGCAGAACCCCAACTTAGGCTTGCAATACTTAATAAAATCAGTTTTTTTTGCTATGCAGAGACCGTTGTAATATTTAATACGTTTCCCCGAAGCAAGGTTTACTAAAAAAGTATAAAATCTAGATAATAACAATCTGGTTTTTGACTTTCCAATTACTTTTTTATGATACGGCAAGATCAGATCATATTTTCCAATATGTTTAAAAATTTTTTTAAGCGCAGACAACGGCTCAGGATCATCACCGCAAATCCATCGAAAGTTTGCATACTTCGCAATAGCTAACGCTTTTTGCATAGAATGGGCAGGGCCCATATTGACTTTATTTGTTAGTAAAGTGATGCAGGCAGTTTTATTTTGTGAAATGAATTGCTTTATTCGAGAGACTGAATCATCAAAGCTACAGTCGTCCACAACTAGAAATTCAGCTTGGATATTTAAATTCTTACAAGTCAAGATTAGTTTTTTAAGTGTTTTAATTATTGAAGGAGCTTCGTTATAACATGATACAAATAAACTGATTGACTGAAACTTCATTTATGAAACCAAATTACAATTTTTGTTTTTAATTTTTGATCTAATTTGATTGAATTTAGTTGGTTTTACGGTCGAAAAGAGAAGGGAATTTGCTGGTAATTGGTTAAGTGGTATTATTTTTTTTCCAAAAAACTTTTTTCCAATTCTTGCCTTGTCTTCGTCAACCAGCGAAATAATTTTGTGTGGAAATTTTGCTAAAATCCATGTGGCACCAAGTGAGCTTCCAAAAAGATAAACTTTGCGCTTTAAATGTTCAAAAAAACTTTTAGTGCGAATAATTTTTCTAAAATGCCGGTCTGCCCAAGACATCGTGCTTGGTTTTATATTTGTTACTTGTTTAAAGTTTGGATAGTATTTAAAAATTCCGGAAATTTCTTTTTTGCCAAATGAATATTGAATTTTTTCACACTTAAAGTTTGCACTTCGCAGGGTATCTTGAAGTGTTTTTTTTGTGTAGTGAACTGAGTGATCAGCAATACAAAGTAAATATGGGTTACTTTCCGAATTTGGAACTTGAATAAATAGTTTGCCACTTTTTCCTAAATACTGCGCAACTGTATTTAAAAATAACCTGGGTTGTGCTATATGTTCAAAAGTGTGAATAAGAATCACTCTGTCGAATTTAATCTTTTTTTGACCAAAGCTTAGACATACGTTTGCTTTGTTTAATATTTTTTGCAATTTTCTAATATTATTTTTGCTTTTTTCAAATGCAAAAATGTTGTCTTTACTTAAGTATTTTTTTAATTTTTTCACGAAAAAACCACCGCCTGCGCCAATTTCGCAGGCTTTGATTTTATTTGATTTTTTTATAAATTTTAATTTTTTTAATATCTGCAAGATTAAATCTGATCGACTTATCATTTTTTTTGTTTTTTCACAAAATACTTTTTGTTCTGAATGACTATCTGATTGATGATAAATATTATAATTTTTGTAGATGCGTGTGCAATTTCTTGCCCAATTTTTTGTCATTAACGTCCCCACAACCCCACACTCTAAACAATTATAATAAATGTTTTTACAATCCCATGATTGGCAATCAGATGTTATTAGTCTTAATGATGACAAATTTTTTAGTAATTTTATTTTTTTGGACAAGCATACATGACATGAGTTTTTCATTTTATTATAGCTATTCAAAGTAAATAAAACCATAGTCCCCTTGGTAGCTAGCTTGATTAAAGAACCATCGCCACTCTTCCGGTGTATAAAAGGAGTGCTGAGTCAACTGCCAGTTGCACATATTGATTTTTTCCCTCTCATTGCGGTATGACTCCTGCATTGTGTACTTTGCCCCGCCCGACACCCTCTCCATCTCCTGCAGGGCTTTGAATAATTCATAGTTGTAGAGGTTATGCAGACAGCCCAAGGCATAAACAAAATCGAATTCCTTGTCCTTAAATGGAAGGGAGACGGCGTTGCCGACCTGCAAACAGGGCCTGATTTCTTCTTTGGCGTTCTCGACAGCGTACTTCGAGAGATCAATTCCCCGGATCTGTGCGTCGGGCAAAAGCAACGAGATTTCATGCAGAAGGAAGCCTTTTCCGCAGCCGACATCTAGAATTTTGGCGTTTTTTTTCAATCCGTAGTGCTGGATCATTTGTTCTGCAACCGGCTTCCAATAGCCTTCGCGGTAAGAGTATCCTCCGTAACCAAATTCCCGCCCGCCGTCCCAATACTCCCTGCCATACGCACATGCGATTTCCGCACACGCCGGCTTATCATATTTCACCACTCGCTCTGTGTAGTCCCTTTTCGTTCTTTTATGCAGGGATTCCATGAAGTTTATTTCTTTCATTATTTCCTTTCTCCGCGTCCGCTCAAGGCGGCTTTCACGCGCTCAACGTGGACATCGTGTGCCGCCATCAGCTGCTCTTGTGTTCCATAGCACTTGATGAACTTATCCTGCAAGTGGATGGAATGGATATCACAATTCGCCTTAAGGTTCCACGCGATCTCCTTGATTTGTGACCCCAACGACCCAAACCCGGTGGCCTCTTCCAGAACAACCAATCGCCGATACTCCCCGAGAATCGAAGCAATTCGTTCTGCGTCCAAGGGTTTTACCGTGTGAACTGAAAAAATAGCAGGGCGGGAACCCTGGCCTGCGGACATTTCCTCCGCGGCTTGAAACGCCAGTTTTAAAATAGGGCCGTAGCCGAGGACAGCAACTCCTTCGCCCTCAGAAATTTTCCTGATTTTCCCAAAAACGAATGGCTCTACCGCATTCTTTGTTAAATTAGGTTCCCCCGCCTTGCCCAAGCGAAGATAAACAGGGCCGTCTAACTTCACGCAGGCTTCGACTGCATCAAAAACCTCGCAAGGGTCACAAGGCGCCAAAATCCGCATATTTGGCAAAGCGCTCATCACGCCGATATCCTCAATGGCGTTGTGCGTTGCCCCCGCCACCGAGTAGGAGAGCCCTGCCCCGACACCTACCACGGTTACCGGGAGATTTTGGTAGCAAAGTTCGACGCGAATATGCTCGAACGGTCGATATATGGCAAAGGGAGCAATGGTGTAGGCAAAAGGACGACAACCTCGCAAGGCCAGGCCCGTGCAGATGGAAATCATTGCCTGTTCTGAAACTCCAACGTTGTAAAATCGATCTGGGAACTCCCTGCGAAAAGGCTCCATGCTGGCAGCGGGCGAAATATCAGCGACGACAATGAAGACTTTGGGTGTCTTTTGAGCGACCTGATAAAGCGCTTTTGAGAAGGCGTCCCTCATGGAATAGAGTCCCCCTGAGTTTTAAGCTCTTGCATCGCAAGCTCCATTTCCTGGGGGTTGGGGGATCGGTAATGCCACATCGGCTGATTCTCCATGAAACTCACCCCCTTCCCTTTGACGGACTTAGCCACCAAAAAGAAGGGCTTGTTCCCACTCCGACCTGCAATCGCTTGGTAGACCGCCTTTTGATCGTGGGCATCGACTTCAGCCGACTCCCATCCAAAGGATTCAAGCTTAGGTAACAGTGGATAAAAATTCGGATGACTATTCGTCGTGAAATCCATGGACTGAAGATTGTTGTAGTCCACAATCCCAACTAGGTTTTTTAGACCAAGAGCCGGTGCCTGCAGGAGAATTTCCCAAACCGATCCCTCCTGAAGCTCTCCATCCGACATCAAGACGTAAATTTGACGATCTCCGCCAAAAACTTTTTCGTATAGAGCAAGGCCCGCCCCCATCCCCAACCCATGCCCCAGGGATCCAGTGGAAGTTAGAATTCCAGGCGTTCCGCGATCTGGATGCATGCCAAGAATTCCCTTGGCTGTGCAATAATTTTTAATTTCCTCTGAAGGCATGATGCCGAGGCTCTCCAGAGTAGCAAATAACGCAATACAGCCATGCCCCTTGGACAGGATAAATGAGTCATGGTATTCCGCTCGCTCATTTTTTTTCATGATTTGGTAATAAAGAATATCCAAAACTTCTAAACAGGAAAAAGAGCCTCCGATGTGGATGGCCCCGTGTAGACGGGAAATGGCAAGAATGCGTTTGCGGAGCTCACAGCACCGTTTGCGGGAGGCTAATATTTCCGCGTTGCTTATCATGTTTTTAACGTTTCGGATTATTTTAGGAAGATGCCTGTTACGAATAAAAGCTTCGGATACATTGAATCATATATTTGATTTGCCGAGGTTTAACATATTGGTGCATCGGAAGGGAAACCAACTCCCGAGCCTGTTGCTCCGCCTTCGGGCAGTCTCCGCGTCGATATCCGTAGACCCGCGCCGCCTTTTGCAGGTGAAGCGGCACGGGATAGTGGACCTTGGCTTCCACGCCATGTCTCTGGAGGTGCCGGAGGAGCGCATCGCGTTTCTTGGCCAGAACCATATAAAGCCCATAAGTTTCCT
>Ga0209598_10004131_pt1 | contig 10735 bp, 19 predicted proteins | sample M_140807_EF_Meta_FD_187317 | JGI IMG/M metagenome (GOLD analysis project Ga0209598, IMG submission 187317) | Freshwater microbial communities from Lake Montjoie, Canada to study carbon cycling - M_140807_EF_MetaG (SPAdes) (version 2) | ecosystem: Environmental > Aquatic > Freshwater > Lake... | reverse complement strand
GTCGGCATCGGGCTAAAAAAACGATCTCCTTTAAGGACGTTGCATTTAGCACAAATGGCTGCACAATTTAATGGATCGAAAGTGTCTCCGCCTTTAGCGCGTGGATATATATGATCTACTTGATTAGCTTCACCACCACAGGCATAACATGTATAACCATCACGTGCAAGTATGGTAAGTCTTAGCTTCTTCCAACGTGTAGTACCAATGGATCGTTGATGTTTGGCTGTCTTGTTTAACACTAATGCCATCCCATCTTATCTAAATGCTCAGCTGCTAAACACGCATTAGGTTCACCATTTACTATACCGTATCTATGTGCTATGTACTTATAGTGTAGATCAATCTGTTGTTTAGGTGTGAGCTGTAAGACCATCCTGTTACGCATCTGGCCTAAACCATAATGACTACCTGATCGGGCTTTATAATTCCAATTGCTTTCTCTTATTATTATGTAGTTATAACAATCAAATTGATCATAAGTCTTGAATTTATTGTAAGCATATAGCTTTAAGTTAGGTATTGAATTATCAGTTACTGCAACGGAATAATCTTTTAACATACCAGTATTCAAGGAAAAGGATAGAGATATCACCAAACCAAACCTTGCGATCTTTCTGCTTCGCAGATCGCCCTTTCGCTCTGAAAGCGAATTTGCGTTTAAGGGTATCACATCACTCCAAATCCATTAACATAAGTGCTGGTCAGACGGCAAGGCGAAGTAAGGCACAATGTTGTATTGATCAATCCAGTTAGAATCATAGCCAGCCTCACTCATGGCTTACTACCCCATCCATTACCTTTGAATATCAAACTTGGTGCTGAGTAGATGCGGGACATTTGTAGATTACATCGAGGGCAACTAATACCGGTAACATCGTCATCATAGGATTTATGTATAGATCCATAAGTGCCACAATCATTACAGCTGTATTCATAGGTAGGCATTATTTGGCCTTTACTAATAGACAAGTGTGACAGCCCACGGCTGCAAAGGTCCAACTGCCACACTTATCGCACCTGCATATATCGTCGTCTGGTATATGCAAAGCCTCAGCTATATTCTTAACACCGACACATCCACATTCCATGCACTGATAAGCCTTAAATCCCTCTGGCGTGTCTAACTGCTCCAGCCATAAGAACTCGGTATTGCGTTTACATCCATTACATTTAAATTGTGGGTGCATTATGGTAATATCCTTACTGCCGACACTTGCATTGAGTACAAATCAAGTAATTACCACTATGTATTAACCTGTCATCATTACAGGCTATACATAAGTCACTTGATGGTATGAACTTTACCTGGTCGTTCTCTATTCGTTCCAGGTAAGGTCCACCACGTAGGATTTCAATATATCCCATTTATTCACCCCCTTTACCAGACTCAGAATCATCAGGCCAGTACCAAGTACCGGCAGCTGTAAGTTTTGCCCATTTAGCATCGCATTGATCTGCTTTAGGTGCGCTGCATACATAACCAGCGTATGGTTTATTTGTAGCTTTGGCTATACCTTCTTTTTTTACCATATCACCATGCCGGCAAGTAAAACTAACATTAACAACCTCGCCAATTTGAGTAACAGTTTCACCAACAGACCACTCAACTGGACCAGCACCTTCAACGACAGCATTAGATTTCTGCTCCACAATATGTAACGCCATTTCCATCGCAGCTGATTTAGATCCGGGTGCAGAGTATTTAGGTTTAAATTCTGCAACTTTGCTCATTTCTTCTCTGGATGCACGTTTGCCTTTAGCTGCATAACCAGCGTTTGCAAGCGCACGGCCGATCGCTGAAGTCTCGCAGTTCTCCAATGCAGAAGTTGAATTAACACCGCGATCAGAAACGCTCTCACTAGCAAGCCCGGTCGCGTACGCTTTTGCATCGGCTTCCGTTTTATATAATTCAGCACTAACAATGTATCTAGTGTCTGTGGCCTGTTCAATCTTTGTTGCCAATCTTCCATCTGGATAATCCTTCCACCATTTTTCTAGTCGGCTCTCGACTGTTTCGTAATCAGCTAAATTAAACATTAGTCAGCCCCCCATGTGAATTGCGTGTCCATCTCTGCATCAAGGACTGATTTGTATATCGAAAGGTAAGCAAGTCCGTCTTTAAGACTGTCTTCGTGATTTGGTGATTCACTAAGCCGAGATACCTTAACGAGTGCCATACATAATGCGACTTGACTAGGCGTAACCGGATGGTTGAGGTATGCCGACCAGAGTTCACTGATCCGCTTATGGTTGTAGTAAGGGTGACCGTAGATCGCTCCGCGCTCGTGGATCGTACTGACAACATCAGCTAATAATTTCTCAGTTGTTGTTGGCATCAGTTTTATTATCGATCATTCTACGGTGCATTGTCCACCCATCATGACGCCCACGCCAATAGGCGACTGTTTTTGCATTCTCATACATGCCATAAAGCACTATTATTGCAACCATACAGGCTACCCATAATAAGCCAGCTTCTTGTAAACTCATGCGTTCACCTCTGCTAATAAAGTAGGCGTACCGTAAGTCCCTTTTTTCATTCTATAAATGGCCATTTTGACCTGATCTGTGCGCATATTCATACCACGGGCAATCTCTGAGGGTGAATAACCCAGTTTGTAAAAATTAGCCACCTCTTCATACATAGACAAAATCCATTTAATGTTATGTCCTTTTACCCTACGTCTAGGTTTGTAGGCGATTTTTGCAGCTTTTTTAACAGCTGTCGCGCTTTGTGTTTTTACTGGTGAATTGATGTTGGTACTCATCAATTTTTTTCGTAATAGATATTCAAGCATGAGATCTTCTAATTCATTATTCATATAGCCCTATCTGTCCGCAAACTTTGCGGTACAGGCATAGTGTTGCACCTGTGTACGACTTTGTGGATTATTTAGGGCGTAGTTTGTATAACGATTCGGTAACGATGTTACCCGTAATACCTGCCCAGTGCGGTAAATGAGCCATCCTTTGAGATCGGCACTAACGTTGGTGTTAGCGTCTTTCCTACGGCTTCTAGTATAGCAATACCCATCTGCCAATTCGCGCTTCCATAGCGTAAATAAGACGCTTTTTTTCTATCCATTAGATTACCTACCTCTACCCCATATAATGCCCTGTAATGGCTTCCTACGCCCTCTGAATAGGCACTCATGCCTAGTCTATGGGTGTGGCCACACAATACTGATTTACCCCACTTCTTAGCCAGGTTAAGGGCAGTAATACCAGCATGTTGAGACATATTGCCTTCGTCTCCATGAGCTAGCATCCAGCCCGATTCAAACTCGTATGCTTCTTTGTGGTAGGTCATGCCCATTTCTGCAAACCCCATAAACTTTGGGTACTGCAATTCAGGCAGGCTAATTAAGCCAGGTACTTTTAGTAAAGTGTTATAAAGGCGATCAGTATGATTGCTGCGGATAACGTGGCATTCCTTGCTGTACTCACTGAGATCCCACAGGATTGACTTAGTAAGCTCACGATCCTGGTGAATGGTTTGTTTATAAGCGAGAGGTGTGCCTTCGGCCCATTTGCTAATTGTGTTAAAATCAATTTCATCCCCGACCACCAGTACAGAATCAAACTTCTCCCTACGTGCTAACTTGATGACGTTTTTTACAGCTGCTTCGTGATGGAATGGGATTTGTAGGTCACTTATTACTAAGTATCGCTTAATCATCATCCTCATCGGGAGTAGGGATAGTTGGGATAATGCCGTCTTCGCCTACTACCCAGTCGGGCATAGAAGATGGACTATCCATTAAAGCCAACGCAATAGGCTCACTAAATCCAGCCTTACGTGCTGCCTTAAACATCTCATGCTTGGCTATATAAAACACTTCAAGCTTAGATAATGGATCGGGTGATTTACGCACCACGCGCCTATTGATCTTCTTTCGCTTACGTGTGTTAGCCATTTTAAAATTATGACTTACTAATTAAGATAAAGAGATCATCGACACGCTTTTCTAATCGTGTTAATTGATCCTTCATACTAGAGCCACCATTCGGGCGTAACTCATTAAGCCAACCTCTAACTAAAAAACGTAATCCGATTAGCACGCCTGACAGCACGGCGATAACGCCAGCTCCAAAGCCAGCCCATTCTCCCGGTGTCATTATGAAGCATTAACACCTAGATCAGAATCCGCAGGATCTAAGGCTTTAATTAGGGGAGCAACTAAAGCTCCAAGGATTACAGAATATTCAGGCTTCATATTTCCTGCTATTGACAATGCAACAGTAATTCCTGAAGCAGCCACAGCTCTTAAATATGATTTTAAAGCTGCCTGGGTTTGTTTATTTAACTTCATATTTTGCCTCCTAGTAGTGGTATATCCCATGGTGTTGCATCTTGATCGCCTGACTTTGTAAAACTACAGTGAATATGATGTTCGTGTTTATTAAATCCTGTATATGGCCGCCAAGCCCAATTCTTTTTACTGCTTGCTATCTGAGAATTATGAATTACATAAGATAAGCGTTTATCGGTTTTACCGGATTGTCTGATTTGGTCACTAAGATATACGCTGAGTCCTTTTTGCTTAGATAACCCAACACTAATATCAATTGCTCTGACACAATACGATCCATCTGCAACATCTGGATTGTGATCTGATTTTGTGGCAGCATGACGACTATCCCCGATCCAACCATCAGCTGATAAATCCCTATCTGGATACCAGGTATCAATCTGATCTCTTAACTGCACGCCAGCTGCACACAACCAAGGTTTCATTAGCCAAGCAAAACTTTTAGTTCGTCAGCTGTTAAGCCTAAACGATCTGCAATTATTTGTTTTGCCGTTGCCTTTGCTTCTGCTTCTGCTTTTTCAGCTGCTTTTGCTGCTATGTCTTGTTCATATTTTGCAAACTCAGCGTCGTTCATTTCTCTATCAATAACTTCATCGGTTTCTTGATTGTGTATTCTTATCATTGGTCTAGTTGATTTTGACATTAGTTAACTCCGTATATTCTCATTGTGCCAGCAGTTTGAACTTCATTGCTAGAAATTTTGAAACTTACAGAACTAATTGCGGTATTTGTTGCAAAGCCACCAAATAAGCAAGCACGTCTGCCATTATTTGTATCACCTTGATAAATTGAATATCCTTGAAAAGTTTTGTAACGAGTTGTTGCAGCATAATCTTGAATATATAACGATGTAAAATTATTGCCACCAGTTCGAAGATAATTCTGCACACCATCGCTGAAATCTCCAACGTTAGTGCTTAAATTTGTTGCTGTAACAGCAGTATTCGAAAGCTTTACAAATGAAGTAACACTAGAAACATTTGTGTAAAACGCAATAGCATCATCGGATGTATTCCAAGTGGCGTTGCTTACTGTCACAAGCAAGTCTTTATAGGTTTGATCAATGCTAGATACTGTTGTAACTGTGCCGGATAAAGTGGTTGTAGATAACAAGGTCATACTACCGCTTACTGGTGTTGCCCATTTCAAACCCAATGCTTGTGCGCTGTCGGCAGTTAATACTTGATTATTAGTACCAATCGGAATACGAGCATCTAAGGTGCTATAACCCCAAATATCACCTTTGGTAGTTAATGGCGATACTGCGCCTGTTTGTGTGTAGTCAAAAAATATGGCTGCGCTTGCGGAAGTGAAATATAAAAATCCACCTTCCCATTGCGATAATGCTAAAGATCCGCTTGTAGTAACAGTTGCAGTACCGGCTGTAATTGTTACAACACCGCTGTTAATGTTTTGTATTTGAACGGAATCACCAGCTGCAAATAAAGCTGTATTAACTGTGATGGTTGTAGCAGATGCGCTATTCATCTGAATTACTGTGCCAGCATCGGCAGCTGTTAATACATAAGAAGTGGTTTTAGTGCTAGGTGATCCACCGCCCATAGCGGTTTGTTGTAATGAGGTCATCTGAGCAGCTGTTAATACCTGCCCAGTGGTGAACGTCTGTTTAGCCATTTGTACTCCTTAGTAACTTAGGACATTATAGTCTAAAGTGCCATAAATCGTATCATTTAGGATGAGTGCGTCTATGACTGGCTCTAGCGTAGTAAACTGGACTTTCCAGCTGTTTGGTGTAATCACATTACGTGTACCAAAAATTTGCAAGGTTTTCTCTATAGTAGATCCACCTGGCTGGGTAGTAATTACTTTGATCGGATCAAAAAAGTCTAGGCTTAAGGCAGCAATTATGCCTGTGTTGTAATTATCGGTATATAAGTCTAGCAAAACAGAATCACATCTAATACTGGTTTCTGCACGTGATGCGACATAAGCCTGGGCATAATTAAGGGCTACATCATCTGTCTGCATAAGCAAATTGTCTAAATAATAAGATTGTAAAAAATACTTTTCTATGCTGGCTGCATTTGTGGCAACCTGAGCAGTGCCGCCAACTCTTGTAATTGTAGCTTTATTAAATATCAATACATCGTTAATAATCCAATTCACCTGAGAGTAATATATGCCAGTGCCATTATCTGCAAATATAGTCGGCGTACCTGCAATTGATCCTGCGGTGACAGATCTGTCCTGAAACACAAAAGAGCCAGAGCCATTAACATATAAAGCACCATACTCGCTATCAGTAACGGTTTGCATAGCAGCTAAAGATGTTCTAAATGTTCCAGGATCTGCTTGCATAGTAGTTAAACCAGCATCGATATCGCGCATACCAGATGGCCATGCAATTTGATCTAATATTTGTGTAATACGTGTTCCTGATAAATCTCCAGCTGTAGCACCAGTAACAGTGCTTATCTGTGCATTATTAGCCAATTGGAAAGCATCTACAGCTGTAATGGTTGTATAAGCAATTTTTTCATCCGCTTTAGGATAACTCCAAACGTATGAGGTAATAAATCCTGCAAAGATTGGATATGTTACTCCTGAGTAAGTTGCAGTTATCTGCACTTTTTTCATAGGTGTTAAATAAGACGCATATGGCGACAAACTATTTTGTGGATTAAAATCACCATTTTGATCTACTATTCGCAAATTCATTGTCCCAGTCTGAAATTGATCTGCTATAGAATTGCGACCACGTTGTGTAGTAATACTATTAATAAAATCTGATACATCCACAATTAAAGTTGTAGCATCACCTAAAGCATTAGTATCTAAAATGCCTTCATCTAAAATAAGTGTTTGAGCAAAGCCCGGACCAGTTGAGAAATTAATAAGGGCATTAACAACTGGTACTGCCACTATAAACCGCCGGCTGGATTGAGGTTACGGCCTTCATACTTGGCACGCAATATACCTTCTTGTACTAATTCGGTAATTCTATTAGTTTCAATAATACCTGGAGTATTTACGTTTACAGTTATAGGACTTGTAGTACCTGTTGCAGCTGCTACAGCCATGGCTTGACCAGAAGAGTAATTGTTATAATAATTATTAATTATTGTACCCATACCAGATTGTAAAGCCTGACCTGGTCCTTGATCTCCACCACGTCCTAATAAATTTAACATACCGCCTAATTTTTGAGCAGTACTATCTGCAACTTCCGCCAAAACTTTTAATCCTTGCGCTGCGTTCATTTGTGCTAGCAATTGTTTAGCAAGGGCTTCATTATTATCTAATATAGCTATTTTTGATAATAATCTTAATTTAGTTTCTGCATCGGTAGCTTCATTTAATGCAGCATATAACCCTATTCGCTCTACGTCAAACTTATCTCTTAATTGATCTGCAGCTGTTTTAGCTTTTAATTGATTATTTTCTTGTGTACGCAACGCAATTGATTCTTTAATCTTTTTCTTTTCTTGTATTTTTGCTAATTCACTACCAGCATTAGCACCCAGACTGTATGTAAAATTTACGCTTTGTTTTTTAATGCCTACTAAACCTGCTACAAATCCAAATACTGCTTTATCTAATCCTGCTAACTTTGTAGCAATACCACTTAATAAATCATCAAAACCTTTCAAAGTATCATCTTTGCTAAATGCGCTTAAAGAATCTAATAAATCTTTACCTATAATTTCACTGGCATTAGCAGCGGCTACTTTTAATTGATCCATCTTGCCAGCATATGTTTCTAATCTAGCTGTGGCCTGACCTGCAAACTTCGCATCCAGTTCACCCATGATTTTATCCATGTCACCAGTTGCTAGTGTGGCCTTGCTCAATCCTGCGCCTAATCTAGTTAAGGCTGTAGTCTGCCCATTAAATCCTTTAGCAACGGCCGCGCTAACTTCTTCAACGGATTTACCGGTTGCCGCACTTACATTTAATACTGTGTTTAAAGCCTTCTGGCTTTTAGTTATAGATCCACTAGCTGTAAGTAAAGTTTGAAATGCTGGGCGTAATTCATCATCTAAAACGCCGTACATCTTTTGTAGGTTGGCAATATAATATTCCACATCCGGTGCTGAAAATGCGTAGCCTGTATTCTTTAATTGTAACTCTAAAGACTTAGCGGCGGCCTCATCTTTAACAAATGCGTTAATTGCCTTCTTGCTAAAATTAACTAAAGCCGCAGCTGATAATGCTATGCCAAATGTCCTGCCTAAACTCTTTACGCTTTTCTCAAATGATTTAATTTGCTTTTGCCCTTTAGTAAGAGCCTTACCGTTAAAAGTAGCAATTGCGGAGACGACTACGTTGGCCATTATGCTGCCTTCTTTTTAATTTGTGTAGATTTATTAAACTTAGTTGCACTGGCATTAATTGCATCTAAAATGATTTTATAAACCTTATCACTATCCTGCGCCCACGCCTTGTAAATTAAACGGCCTTTAGTTTTACGGCTACTTCCACCAGGCATACCTTTAATTCTTTTCTGGCTAGTTAATGGACCCATAGCTGTAACAAATTGATACCCGGCAAATGGATTGTTAGAATCATAAGAATCGGTAGATCTTGATTTGCTTCTACTTCTAGAATCTTTTAATGCAACTGTGCCGCCTCCTTCGTGAATAGAAGTAAATGGGGCGCGACCCTGTGGGTTTAATCTACCGGCTGTTTCATATATTCTACCGGCAGCACTGACGTTATAAACATAATTGCTAACCTTAAATCCATTTTTAAACACTGCATTTTCTTGGTCGCTATAATCTATTAAACTTCTTATATGAGCAGGGTCATATTTAGGAAATGGTTTATAACCAATACCAGGTGAAGTTTCTTTAGACCATCCAGATAACACTTTATTAGGTACTAATCTTCTAGCTTGATCTCTAACTGCAAGCATGGCAGGTTTAATAGCAACCCGTATCTTTGCATGCATATCTTCATTTATAAAACTAAGGCCACGCAAAACATCTTCAATACCGACGATTTCTACCGGCTTTGTTTGCATTTTTAATCTCCTTAGCACGATCAGATAATACTTGCACGATTGCTCGTAGCATTTCTGGATCCATATCTATAAAAGCCTGCGGCGCAATCCCTGTTTCTACACTTAGCGCTGCTATGTTGTAGATTATTGAATCACGCGGTGTTATTTTTTTTCTTCGTCTAATACCTCAACAGTTTCTAGGCTGTCAATAAACTCTGTACCGAAGATGGGTACTGTGATATTAGCTCTACGTAAGCACTCCCAAGCAAGCCAGTAAATATGGGTTTGTTGCTCATGCTCACGTAGCATTTTGCTAATACCGTTAGACCACTTCAACTCGAAAGCGTACTCGACACCCGGAGTAATCTTATGTTCAGATACTTCTCCGTTAGCCCTTGTTATCTTTAGCTTTGCCATTAGTTCTCCTTATGCTACTGCTACAGCGACTGTGCTATTGCAGGTAAATGTAATGCTTTGTGAAGATATATCGGCTACTGCTCCATTTACATTCTGTAGGTTATTAACCAATACAGATGCAGTGTATGAAGGGTTAGTTGCAGATACGGCGGCAGATGTCTGCTTAATTACGCATGTTACAGTAGTGCCATAAGCAGCACGTAATGTAGGGATAACTGTTGCAGCAGCATTATCATTTAGGAAGTCTAAAGTGATTGTGCTTGCCTCTAAGCCTTTAGCAAACTTATGTGCAGTATCGCCCATAGCGGTTACTTCTAGCTCATCAAATGATTGGTTAATAGTTACAGCTGTTACATACGCTGATAAATCAACGCTGTTTAATGTAACTGAAACGCCATTGTTTAAGAATATGGCCATGATTACTCCTCGTCTTTTTCTTTAGTAGTTGCAGGTTTTGGTGCTTCTTTAATTTGGCCTATCTTCTTTAAGAAGGCTAAGTTTTCTGCGTCTGTGCTCATTTTAACTCCAGCTCGTTAGGATTGAAACGGTTATATCACTTGTTAATAGATCTCCACTTGCCACACTTGCTATAGCTGGAGCGGACACGCTAGTAACACTAATTGATAGACTTGATGCTGCCAGTTTATTGAACACTGCAACGATCATGGTTTCAATGTTTGATAGGTCGGATTGATTATTTAATGATGGTACTGCCATGAGAATTTTAAAATTAGCCATAGGCGATACTGTTGAGTAGTCACCATTGGACGGTACTAAATATGGATCACTAGGTGTAATTACAACGCTGTTAGGTATAAGTGTGGCTGGTGGGAATGAAAATATATTCCATACGCCAGTATTAGTTAGATCAGTTGCAAGTGTTGATCTAAGTGTAGTAATTGCAGCTGTCATTAACCGACCATTGTATTAGGGCTAGAGTAAGGTGCGATGAGACCTCGTACTCTGTTTATAAGCTGGTAGCCCATGGCGTAACGGTTAGGGCTCATGCCATCCATACCGTTGCCTCCGTTCATTGAAA
>Ga0209598_10004125_pt1 | contig 10754 bp, 6 predicted proteins | sample M_140807_EF_Meta_FD_187317 | JGI IMG/M metagenome (GOLD analysis project Ga0209598, IMG submission 187317) | Freshwater microbial communities from Lake Montjoie, Canada to study carbon cycling - M_140807_EF_MetaG (SPAdes) (version 2) | ecosystem: Environmental > Aquatic > Freshwater > Lake... | reverse complement strand
TTGATCATGCTGTAATACTATGTTTTACACTAATTTTGTCAAGGCCCCTGCTCAAACTTCAGGGTTCAAATTGGAAAGCTAAGGTAGGGCGGGGTCGACGACCCCGCCTCGCTCAAACTTGAAACTTCAAGCAACGGTACGGACGCGTGTCCCCACGCGTCCTAGGACGGCTCGGAGAGCCGTCCGTACCCAAATTTCAAACGCCCCATCTACAAAACCACTGCTCGGCGGCCTCATCGAGGCCTTCAGCCTCTCTCTTCATCTTAATCTTCATCCTCATCTCACCCTCCTCCTTATATCCTATCTCCCATCTCACGGCGGCAGCGTCGCCTCCACTTTCAAAAATCCCCGATCGCCGTCCGGCAGGGTGGCCTCCCACTGCTCGTACCCTACAGGCAAGCTCCCGGGTTGCGGACTGCTCTTCACTGGTGTGACCGATCCGTTGAAGGCACCTGCCAGATTCGTCGCCGACCGCACCACATACGTCACCCCGCTCCTTTGCAGGTAGGTAATCTTATCCCCCGCCGCCAACTTCACCAACTCGCCCCCCGCCACGTTCGGCACCAGCCCAAACGCGTACTCCTGCGCGTTGCTCCACCCGTCCCCGTCCGGATCCGCCCCCGCTGCCGCATTCGCCCCGCTCAAACCGTACCCCGCGGCCCACGAGGCCAGTCCGCTCTCCGCGGCATCGGTGACCGTTAAGGTGATCGCTCCGTCCACCGCCGCGTAAGCCGCGCTCGTGGCCGTGGCCACCGTCAAGGTACGGTTTCCCTGCGTGCCTGCATTGGCCGCCGCCGCCAGCGTCACCTCCACTGCATTGCTCCCCGCGGGAATCGTCACGGTGAAGGGTGCTGCCGCCAACACGTTGGGGTCGGCCGACCCCCCGTAGCCCAGCGTCACCGTCAGGGCGTTGTTCACTGGACCGCGCCGGGAAATCAGCACCGCGGCGGCGCTGGTACCCGTGCCGCCCTCCACCGCCTGCGTTCGCACCGCGGCGAAATGCACCACCGGCACACCCCGGAACACCAGTTCCGCAAAGTCGGGATCATCCACGAACGGGTTCCGGTTGAACTGGTAGCTGGTGTAGATCGTGTGGTTGCGCAGTCGTTCCTCCTCCGTCACGGGATATTGCCGGTGCCAAGCCAGCAAATCGCTCAGTCGCCCGAAGGTGTTGGCGCCGGCGTTGGGCGTGTCCGACAGCTTGAGGTCCGGAGTTGCCTCTCCACCGTCGTAGCGCACCGCCATGTAGAACATCGCCCGGGCCAGCACCCCTTTCTCTTCCGGTCGGGGCATCCAGGCCACCGAAGTCTTGCGGCACAGCGGGGCATAGGCGGGAACGGTGCCGCTGGAAATTTCCGCATAGTAGAGGTTACCTCGTTCACCGTTGGCCTGAACGTCGGCCGGGCGGAGGTTGAAAAGATCGGAATTTCCTGCCCCGGAATTCACCCCAAAGGACTGCGGCCAGCAGTGCTCATGGTTCCACTGGCCGTTGCTACCCCCATAACTGCTGCCCGCCCGACCAGTGCCCCAGTAGATCAGATTCACCTGGGTGGAGTTTCCCGGCATCGCATCCAGCACCCGCAAGGCCGGCACCGTGCCGGAACTGCCGTAAGAAAGGACGCGGTGACCCTTGATCTTGCCGTTCAGCACGCTCTGCAGATTGGAACCCAACAGCTCCTCTGTGCCGTCATAGTATCCAGAGGGGGGATCGTAGGCCGGGTTGGCACCCCAAGCGGCCAGGCTCCCGGCCGCCAGGACCAAAAACACACCCCACAGGCGGGAAAATGTCCGGACAATTTCCATGGGCGATAAAGTAGCACTGATTACTCTTTTTTCCTTCCGAAAATGGGTTTGGCCCACGGGTCAGAGCTCGAACCTAAAACATTGAAACACCGGTAGGGCAGGGTCGATGACCCTGCTGCGGCAGCCTCATCGAGGCAGCCCTGCCTAAACATTTCAACTCGGCCCGCCGGGCCTTCTCCGCCAAGGCCTTTAAGACCATGGACGTCACCTAACCAGCCTGTAGCCCACAGCCTTCAGCCTTTCTTCATCTTCATCTTCATCTTCATCTTAATCTTAATCTCTTCCCCATATCCGATATCCGATATCCCATATCCCATATCCTATTTCATCTTTATCTTAATCCTCATCTCACCCTCCATAGCTGCTCCGCGCAGCGGGTTAGCCGCGACGGAGGGCCCCATCTTCCGCGACGGGCTACGCCCGTCGCCTACTGCGTCGCTCTAACCTTTAGGAATCCCCTCGCCCCATCGGCATTCAAGGTCGCTTCATACCGCGTGTAATCCGCCGAAGGCTTGTTGCTTTGATCGCTCGACGGTGTGGCTGCGACGCTGGATCCGTTGTCAAACGCAGTGCTCAGATCGGTGAACGACTTCACGGTGTAGGTCACACCACTCCGCTGCAACCATGTCAGCTTGATGCTCCCCGCTGAGGTCGTCAACGTGGCGGCTCGACTGCCACCGCCCACCGGACTGGTTCCGAAAGCAAACTCCGCGTTGTTATCCATCCCGTCATTGTCCGGATCGGCCGTCCCGGCGGCACTCGCTCCGGACAACCCATAGCCCGTGGCCCATGAACTATAAGCCGAAACGGTCCCACTACCCTTGTAAGGCGTGAAATCCTGCGTCGTCAGAACGCCACCCGAGCCAAAGTGCCACTGGTTGGGTGCACCGAAGGTGCTGTCCTTGGTACTATTGTCATATCCGTTCTTTGGCGGAGTCACGGTGTCGTCGCTTCGATCGGTCGGCAACACGGAAGCCGTCGGATTCCCCTCCAACTCCAGTACATCGGTGTTGCTGATCTTGCTCAAAGGAGCGATCCCCTCCCCGCACGGACCAAAGATCGGATAGCCGGATGCGTTGAGCACCCGGAACTGCGTCTCGGTATCATCAATGTTGATGCCACTCACCACCCCGGCGGTGATGGAATATCCGTTGGTCAAAAGATCCGTATAGGTGATGAGGGCGGAATCTCCTACCCACACGTTGGCCCAACGCCACCCGCTGGTGGTGGAATTGTTGGCGGCGGTCAGATTTGTGTCCATGCCACCTTGGGACGTATTACTTTCTGTGAATGTCAGGATGGTCCCATTGGGCACCGCCGCCCAGAACGAGTTTTGCGAGAGCTTGAGCTTAACCTTGGCGGAGAAGTGCCCGGTGGAAGCCCCCTCATCAATCTCGATCGTGTACCCCCGTAAATCCGTCGTGCCGGCCGAACCGTTCCCCGTCACCACAAACTCCACCCAATCGCCGCCATTCCCCGCCACGCGGCCAAAGTGCACGTCCGAGGCCGTGCCCCCGGCGCTGTCTTGGGCTTGAGTTCCCCCATCAAGGTAGGTCAGGGTCGTGCCGGAATTATCCACCGCATTATACTCGTTCAGAATAATCGAGGGGTCATTGTTGAAGACCGTCAGACGGAACTTGAGTGGGGTGCTTGCCGTGCCGTCACTGACGGAAAGCGAAACATCATAAAACCCGGCAGAGCCTTGGGGCGGGGTACCGCTTAAGGTTTTTCCGGAGACGGTCAACCACGTCGGCCCGCTGACCTTTGTCAACGTCACGCTGTTACCCTCGGCGTCAGCCGTCACGGCGGTCCAATTGTACAAGACCCCTTCAACCGCATACTTCTCCGGCTGGTTGGTGATGGTGGGCGCCGAATTGGCCCCCAGATAGGCGGAAAAATCCTGGACCACCGCTCCCCCCGACCGCTTGTTGGGTTCCCCAAACGTGCTGCCGTTCCCGTTCCCATAAGCCGAAACGGTGTCTCCATTCGAATTCACCGTAGTGTCCAGCGGGCTCGAGACCGGAGAGGGATCACCCACATATTCCAAAATTTGGTTGTTGCTCACCCCGCTGACCGGCCGGATGCCCTCACCCACCGGGCCCGCCACCACCGTCCCATCCGCCTTACGAATCCGGACCTGGGCATTCGAACTGCTGATGCCCAGCCCGCCGCCGAGGACACTATTCACCTGATCCACATAGTTTGGATCAAAGACAAATATGTTACTCCAGTCGTAACCGGCAGTTTTTCGCAAACACTTCTTGTTGATCCAAGTATCCAACCCACCCTGCGCCGTGGTCTGATCGGTAAAAGTCAAGATCGTGCCCGCGGGCACATTCTGCCAGTACGCATCGTTGCTCAGCACAATCGTGTCATCCGGGCTGAAAACAGAACCGGCTCCATCATCAACCTCGATCTTCCAGCCCCGCATATCCACCGTGGATCCGGCGGTGCCATCCCCCACCACCACCAGCTCCAGCCAGCCGCCGCCGTTCCCGTTCACCGTGCCGAAATAGGTGTCCAACCCATCCCCCGAGGCAACATCCACCACGCCCTTGTTCAGCTGGTTCGAGGAGGAAACACAGTTGTATTCGTTGACCAACACCAAGCTGCTCGCCGGCAAGACGACCAGATTATAGTCCTCGAGGGTTTCGGCCCCGGTCGTGGCATCCACCAACCGAAACTCCAAAGCGTAGGTCCCCGTATCCGCGAGCCCCGGATTCGCTTCCAAAGTGGCACCGTAATTACTGACCCCAGTAATGGAAATCCAGGAAGGAGCCACTGCCCCGCCCTTAGTACGGATCGAGATGCTTAAGTCATGCTCTTGATCTTGCCGGTAATCAAGGAAGGAGCTGAGAGAGCTGCCCGCTTTGACGAGATTTTCGGGCAAAGCCGCGAAATAAGGCGACTGTTTGCTGAAGAAAGGCTGAATCCCTCCGCCGCTTAGCTTGTTCGGCCGGCCAAAGGTGCTTTTTTCAAACCCCACAAAGGCATTCGCAGTTTCATTAGGAACGATACCTGCAGAACTGGGATCCAGCTGTAGGGCAAAAACCTGAGTCGTACTGACCGAGGGGTTTTTTACCGTAGGCAAACCTTCCCCGCACGGACCGAAAATGAAGCGGCTCGATGAATCAAGAATCGTAACCCATGTATTGTTGTTGCCGATGGTGGATATTCCTTTCGTTGAATCCACATAGCTAATCGAACTCACCAATGCCGTGTCGCCCATCCAGACGTTCCTCCAGGCCCAGCCTGACGTGGAAAGATGATCCTCAACGGAGATGGATGAATCCACTCCCCCGGCCAAGGCGTTGTCCTCCGTGAATGTCAGAATGGTTCCTGCCGGAACGGCCGCCCAGATGCTCGACTGCGAAAGCGTGAGGATATCGGCAGGGGTCACGGCTCCTTCGGATATTTTGATTTTCCATCCCCGCATATCCACCGTGGAGCCAAGGGAGCCACTTCCCCGCACTACCAATTCAATCCAATTCCCACCATTCCCGTCGATCCGTCCGAGGCGCGCATCTCCCGCCCCGCCACTCAGGAATTTCCCCCCCGAGACACCGTTGTACTCGTTGAGAACCACGGAGGGCTGAGAAGCAAAGGTGGTGAGAAAATACGTTTGATCGACAATGCTGGAGCCACTGGTCAATCGAAGAGTGACCGCTTGCTCCACGCCAACATCGGAAGCCGTTGGGGTGCCGCTGAGGGTATACCCGGAGAGAGATAACCACCCTGGCTTGGCGATAGCCGAGAGAGTGGGCTCAGCGTCACCGGAAAATCTTTTCTGGTAGGTGACGGGGTAAGAGTAGGCCGTACCCACCTTGGCGTACCTACCTCCACTGCTTGTGAAAGCCAGAGCCGTGGTGGTGGCCCTAGTGCCAGGGGAAGCAACGTTACTAACTGTCCAACTCCCGGTTGGAGTACTGGTGTAAGCCCCCAACTGGCCATTCTGGCTCAAAGTCCCGGTCGTCGTAGTCAGAAGGGTTCCCGTTGCATCATAGACCCAGTAAAAAGAGACCCCGGTCGTGGCCGCACCAAAGCTGACTCGGGGCGTGACCTCATTCCCGTTAGAGTCAAAGACAACGACTCCATCCCCGACGGAACTTAAGCTAACCCCAGACCCGGTATACGTTCCGACCTTCTTGCCGTTCATCCCCCCCCAGTAGCTCTTAAAGGTATCCGGATCACTAGCAGTGGCTGTTTCCATGAAAACCACAGATTCGCCAGCCGCAATGCTGGTGACTCCGTTTAAAGTAACCGCACTTCCAAAAGCGAAGCTATTGTCATCCATCTTCCACCCGGTGATATCGACCGAAGCATCACCCACGTTGGAAAGCTCAAACCAGTCCGGCGTTCCACCGCTACCACTGGAACTCATCACCTCGGTGATCCGGATAATCCCTACCGCATGAGTCATGGAAGTTAGGCCCACGGCCAGGAGCCCGGTTAAGAAGAAAGACCTAAGCTTCACCCATTTAACTAAGCACAAAGAGGAATTCTGGAATGTTACGATTCGATGGCAGGTATTCTATTTTCCTGACTAATGTTTTCTGGGATAAAGACATATTCATGCTCAAGCCCTCCCCTTCCCCCCAATCTCCTGCGAAAGCCTTCACCTTAGTGGAGCTTTTGGTGGTGATCAGCATCGTGGGTTTGCTCGCCGGTTTAACCGTTCCGGCAGTGTCTGGAGCCCTTCTTAAAGGAAAACAGGCCGATGCCCTGAACCAGTTGAAGCAGTTCGGCACGATGACCTTGGCCTACGCCACGGAAAACAACGGAGAGGTTCCCAGCGAGGGCGGAGACGGAGTTCAATCGTTCAGCGCCTTGGCCGCTACCACCAACTCTACCGCCTGGTATAATGTGCTCCCGCCCCTCTCAGGATTTCTTGCCGCCAGCAACTACCGCTCCAACCCGAAAGGCTTTTACGATAAGGGCAGTCTCTTCTACTCGAAAGCCGCCAAGTACCCAGCCAACAAGACCGCCAGCGCCTACTTCGCCTTCGGGATCAACTCCCAGCTCAGCGGCCTACCCAAACTTGCTGCCCTTCCATATCCCTCACGGACCGCCCTCTTCGGCGAGGCCAGATTGCCCGATGAAACCAAGCTCCCTCCCTCCGGTGGAACCATGGACTCCCTGGGCCAACCGAAGGTAAGGGACAAACGTTTCGTCTCCCGTTACAATGGGGTTGGAATCATTACCTTTTGCGACGGTCACTCCGAGGCCTTCCGCGCCACCACCCAGGCCGAGATTCTCGACACCAACAAAGTGATCTGGGATCCCACCAAATAACCAATCCCCGATGCGTTGACCGTTGTCGCCGGTTACCATTTTACCCACGTTGTGACTTTGACTATTTGAGAAAATTCATTTAATTCCGTATTTGTTGTACATCAATGTTTTGTGTGATGGTGAAGTGCCACGAAAACGTAACTAGGAGATTTCACATCATGTGCTTGTATTCAATTATCAACATAGGGATTCAAAACTTATGAAAAAAATAATTCTACCGATGCTAACTGCCGCCCTGCTCGCCAGTGTGGCCCCCACCCAGGCCCAAGGCCTACTGCGGATTACCGAGGCCATGAGCAATGGAGATATCACGGATTGGTTCGAAATCACCAATTTGGGTAATTCAGCCTACGATCTCGCGAATCACCGCATGGATGATAATTCATTCCTCATCGCTAACTCCATCCCCCTGGTGGGAATCTCCTCCATCGGGGCGGGAGAATCCGTTATTTTTATTGAAACCAGCAATGCCCTGCGCACGACGTACGCCAACGATGCCGGCGTGGTCAGTGCCTTCAAAAGCAACTGGGGCGGACTTTCTGGAATTCAGGTCGGCTACTACAACGGCCAAGCGCTGGGCGTGAGCCTGAGCTCAACCGGGGATGGCGTAACCCTCTTTAGTAATACCGCAGCCAATAGCGGTACGGAGTTGCCGGGTCCGTTCGGCACGAGCAGCAATCTTATCCGGGTCTCCTTTGGTGCCGCGACCCCCGGTTCCTCCTTTTATTGGTCCTATGACTCTGCCGGAGCCAGCACCTCATCGGCCACCGGAGTGATCACGGATGCCAATGCCCCGGGAAACTTGATTACCTGGAATAACGTCGCAACCGCCATGAATGCCACTCCCGGAACAATTCCCGAACCCTCCTCCGCTTCTTTGCTAATGCTAGGTGGATTGGGTCTCATCGCCCTTCGCCGCTGGAGCTGCAAATCTTAAAATTCCGGCTCTCAACCCAACCCCCTTCCCTTACCGGAAGGGGGTTTTTTTGGGCCAACCAGACAGGTCTCTGCTCGTCTTCATCTTCATCTTTATCTTAACCTGCATGCCATGCCCTTCCTGATTCTCCCTCTAGCCCTGAGTTTTTCCGCCCTTGCGGCGGAACTCGAATCCCTCAACTCCATCCCCTCCTCCACGCTCGACTCCATGGGCGATACCGCCGGGAGTTACGGCTCCGGCGCCTCCTATGACCGCAAGGCCGGCATCCTCTATCTCACCACCGATCGTGGCCCCGGCGACGGCAAGATCGACTTCTCCCCCCGCCTCTACACGGTTCAAATTCCCTCCCCGGCCGCGATGGAACGCGGCCCTACAGAAACTTCAAAATCCGACGCTCAACCCTCTGTAGGGCCCCGCTCCTTGACCTCCGGAGCCTCGGCGAAGGAGGTCGTCGCGTCCGCTACCTCCCCTACCAAGGATTTCTTAAACCTAAACTTAAAACTAACCGAGCCGGGTACGGCTCGGTTGTACAAAGATCCCGACGGCAAACCGTTCACCGGCCTGATCCCCGACTCCTCCGATCCCGAACCCCGCATGAAGGACGGCCGCCGCTGCCTCGATCCCGAAGGCCTCGCCGTCATGGAGGACGGAAACCTCTTTGTCTCCGAGGAGTACTACCCCTCCGTCCTCCAGTTTAAACCCGACGGAACTTTCATGGCCCGCCTGATCCCTCCCGACAACTATCTCCCACGCGATCCCAACTCCGGCGAAGTCAACTTTGCCGAAGACGCCAACCGGAAGGAAGGTCGCGAAGACAACCGCGGCTTTGAGGGAGTCGCCCTCTCGCCCGAAGGAAAAACGGTCTACGCCATACTCCAATCCGGACTGACGCAGGACGGCGGGAAAGAGGCCGGCGCCACCCGACTCCTTGCCTTTGACGCGCTCACCGGCTCCCCGAAATCGGAATACGCCATCCGCCTCACCGATCCCGCTTCCCTCGGAAAAAAGGTCGGCAAACTCAAAAGCAAAAATATCTCCCTGACGGAAATCAGCTTTCTGTCCGATGGTCGCCTCATCGCCATCGAGCGGGACAATCACGGCCAGGACGGTTCCGACAAACCCAAAACCGCCGTTCTTAAACAGATCATCACGCTGGATTTTTCGCATGCCACAGACTTGCTCAAACTCGCAGACCAGCCCTACTCCCTCCGCTCCTCCGACCCCAAGTTCAAGAAACTCGACGCCAAACAGGACATCCAATACGTGAAGACCGGCACCCTGTTTGATTTTGATTCCCTCGACCTTCCGTCCAAAGGACTCGCTTGGGATCAACTGCCGGAAAAGTGGGAAGGTCTCGCCCTGCTTTCCGACGACCGCCTGCTGGTCATCTGCGACAACGATTTCCTCACCCCCGAACTCACCATCGGCGGAAAGACCATCCCCTTCTCCAAATGCCAAACCCCCGTCAACACCTGGCTTTTCACCGTGAAACTGCGCTGAACCCTTGGTTTTCCTGCATATCGTTTCCTCCACCATGTCCCCTCTTTTCTCGCCGCTTTCCTTGGGACCCCTTGAGCTACCTCACCGGGTTTTGATGGCTCCCCTCACCCGGTGCCGGGCCTCCGCAGGCAACGTTCCCAACGATCTCAACGCCGAATATTACCGCCAACGTGCCTCTGCCGGACTGATCATCGGCGAAGCTACCTCCGTCTCCCCCTTCGGCTACGGCTACCCCAACACCCCGGGCATCCACACCCCCGAACAGGTCGGCGGATGGGAAAAAGTCGTCCAATCCGTTCATTCCGCAGGGGGCCGCATCTTCCTCCAGCTCTGGCACGTCGGTCGCATCTCCCATCCCTGCTTTCAGCCTGACGGAGCACTTCCGGTCGCCCCCTCTCCCATCCGACCCAAAGGACAGGTCTTTACCGGCAAAGAGATGGTCGATTATGTCACACCCCGCGCCCTCAAAACCTCCGAGCTCCCCGGAATCATTGCCGAATACATCCACGGTGCCCAACTCGCCAAGGAAGCCGGTTTCGATGGCGTGGAAATCCACAACGCCAACGGGTACCTTCTGGATCAATTTCTTCGCAGCGGCACCAACCATCGCACCGACTCGTATGGGGGATCCGTGGCCAATCGCTGTCGTTTCCCCATCGAAATTGCCCAAGCCGTAATTAAGGTTTGGGGAGCCGACCACGTCGGCATCCGTCTCTCCCCCTCTGGCGTCTTCAACGACATGCATGACGACCACCCCATGGAAACCTTCAGCCACCTTTTGCAGGAGCTAAGCAAGCTGCGCCTTGTTTACGCCCATATCACCCGCGTGACCGACCAAGATATCCGCCACGGCGCCAAGGAAGGCGTTGGCCCCAAGGAGTTGCGGAAGTTTTTCCAAGGGCACGTGATCACCGCTGGAGGTTTTGATCGCTCATCCGGCGAGCAGGCCATCACCGAAGGCTGGGCTGATGCGATCTGCTACGGTGTACCTTTCCTAGCCAACCCGGATCTGCCCGAACGCCTCCGCAAGAACGTCCCTCTCAATCCACCGGACGAAGCAACCTTCTACGCCTCCGGCCCCAAGGGCTACACCGACTATCCAACCCTTCCCTAATTATATTCCCAAGGGCCTGTAGACAGATCTCTCCTCAATTCGACCTGTCCTCATGATGGCCTTGTTTGCCCGTTGACCATCGCTTTGACCGCCCTTTCACCAAAAGGA
>Ga0209598_10004123_pt1 | contig 10757 bp, 7 predicted proteins | sample M_140807_EF_Meta_FD_187317 | JGI IMG/M metagenome (GOLD analysis project Ga0209598, IMG submission 187317) | Freshwater microbial communities from Lake Montjoie, Canada to study carbon cycling - M_140807_EF_MetaG (SPAdes) (version 2) | ecosystem: Environmental > Aquatic > Freshwater > Lake... | reverse complement strand
AGTTAACGGATGTGAATGTATCTGCACCAGCACCAGTTGTTCTGAGGTCAACACCAGTTGTCAATGTAAATGGTGTGCTTGGAACTGCAGTAGAAACTGCAGCGTATGTGCCAGTGGCTTGGCCAGCTGTCTGTGACAGCGCTTGTGAGTTAGCAGCCTTCTGGTTGAAAGTCATCACTGATGCGCCGTATGTAGCGTCAGTTGTAGACATGTTGGAGTAGTCATTCAACAAGGCAAGCATGGTCTGACCAGCTTTGGCCACACCACCGCCAGTGTTCAGCTGACCAGCAACCCAAGCCTCAAGACCTGCCACTGAGGACAGGCCAACGTTTGCCAAAACAGCTTTAGCGATGTCGGTAGTTGTTTTGTTTCTGAACTCAGCAGCAACGGCTGCGTTAGCCCATGCGTCGAGTTCGGCAGCTGTTTTGTTAGCAGCCAAGATTTCTGAGTAGTCCGATGCGCTCAGTTGCTGATTGAATACAGCACCAGCGATTCGTACAAGTTGCAGTCCATTTGTGGAGATTGCCATTTGGATTTTCCTTTTAGGGGTTTACAGATGAGAGAGAGATAAAACAAGATTTCTTTGCAAAGAAACCGAGTGCGGGTGTTTAAGCAAAAAGCCCACACTCGACAGAACGCACTGTTTCCAATGCGCTCTGCGGAGCGTGGGCTTTCGTTAAAACGTCGTTTTGTTGCTTTTCTGCAACTGGTCTAGCTCTGACCAGACTGGTAGTAAGCGTACTAATCGACTTAAGTAAATTTTCCTAAGTTATTGATAAGTAATTAATTTTTTTATGGAGTGTTGTGGTCAACTCCAAAAAAACGACCAACGACCACAAAATTACGACTTCAATTGGTCGTTATTAGTGCTACTTGGTCGTTGTTAAAGGTCAAACCTTTTTAATTTTTAGTAGCTTTTATTTTTGCTAATTTTTATGTCTGTTTTAACTTTGACCAACGAGGTCATAGAAGCACTGATTTGTCCACCAGACAAAAAACATCTCGAAGTATTTGACGAGATTCTTAAAGGCTTTTATGTGGATGTGTTGCCAAGCGGGCGCATGACCTACCGAATTCGCTATTGGCAAAACTCTAAAAAGTGTTTGCAAAGTATTGGCAACGCTCGCAGTATGCCGGTGGATGAAGCAAGAAATTTAGCCCTGATTGCCATGCAGGAAATTCGGCAAAAAATAGTAATCACTAAGCAAAGCGCTGACCACCAAGGCGTAAAACTGGCCAGTTTTCTTTTAGAGAAATATTTGCCCTATATAAGAAGCTACAAGCGTAGTTGGAAGTCTGATGTGTCGATGATTAACACACATATTGCCCCCAAATTGGGGCAACTGACTATGAGTAAAGTTACTTCATTCGATATCACAAACTTCATTGAAACTATGAAGCATAAAAATCTAGCGCCAGGCACCATTAACAGAGGGCTTGTATTGCTTCGTTACGCATACAAACTGGCTGAACGATGGCAAGAGCCAGGTGTTAATTCAAGCGCATGGGTAAGCATCAAACAGCTTAAAGTAGACAACAGAATAGAGCGATATTTAACGCCAGAGCAATCAGACTGCTTACTACAAGCGGTTAAGAAAAGTTTAAACCCTCAACTGACATTTATTGTGGCTTTTTTAATTTATACCGGTGCTAGAAAACGCGAAGTTCTCGAAATTAAATGGAGAGACATTAACTTGAACCAGAGCTCTTGGAAAATTTCTAAAAACAAGTCAAACAAAGTAAGGCACGTGCCTTTGTCCGAGGGTGCAATAGAAACCTTAAAGGCAGTTCGTGAAAAGTGGCGGATCCAACACAATGGAGTGGAAGCAGAACAAGACGATTTCATTTTTGCAAACCCCACCACAGGCAAGCCCTTCAGTTCTTTCTTTTATAGTTGGAACACCGCGCGCGACAAGGCTGGTATGCCAGAGCTTCGTGTGCACGATCTGAGGCACAGTTTTGCATCTTTTTTAGTTAACGCTGGACGCAGCATTTATGAGGTAAAAGAACTGTTGGGGCATGCAGACATTAAAACTACCAGCCGATATGCGCACTTAAGCCAAGAGAGCCTTAAGGCTGCGGTGTCTGCTGTTCCTAAGTTGAGAATAAACGACGCATAAACGACGCATAAACGACGCAAAACGACGCAAAACGACGCATCCTATTGATTGAAATTTAACAAAATAGTTATTAACTTTTTGATTTTTGATTTTTAATAGGTTGATGAACAAACAACCACTTACTAAATTGTCGGTCGAAAATATGAAGTGCCCCATCGGCTTGCTTCATTTGGAATTTTTTGATCCTGAACTAAGCGGGTTTTACGTTGATGTTTTACGAAGTGGTCGTAAAAGTTACAGGCTCAGATATCGAGATAATAAAATTTTGAAGGTCGTTACGCTGGGAAATGCTCTAAACATAACGCTAAAGCAAGCCCGAGTATTGGCTAAAGATTTTCTACTTAAAGTGCGACAAATAGAAGTTCCCACCGTCTTGCAGGATTCAGTATTTCTTGAGGCTTTAAGTATTGAGGATTTTTTTAATTCCAATTACTTGCCCTTTGTGAAAAGCTATAAGCGAAGTTGGAGTACGGATGTCTCAATGGTAAAGAACCACATCGTTCCAAAGCTAGGCTCATTACAAATGGGCAAAGTCAAACCTTCTGATATTGCGGTGTTTCTTGATCTTATGAAGACTGAAGGCTATGCATTTGGAACTTGCAACAGGGCGCTAGTGATGTTGCGATATGGTTTTGAACTTGCACTCAAGTGGAAAATTGAAGGCATAGACTCCAACCCATTGAAAGATATTAAAAATCTTGTTTGCGACAATAAAATTGAAAGGTACCTCTCAACGGCTGAGACGCAAGCCTTGATGGATTCAATTTTAGAAAGCGAAAATGAAGAACTTCAATTCATAGTCTTGTTTCTCATTTATACAGGGGCAAGAAAAAGAGAAGTTATGGACGCAAATTGGGGGGCCATTGATTGGCTGCGAAAGTCTTGGCGCATTCCTAAAACCAAGTCTGGAAAGATCCGTCATGTGCCATTGTCAAATGGTGCAATGGAAGTCCTTGAAAAGCTCAAACTTAATTTTATTGGCGAGCCAATTAAAGATACACCAATTTTTCCAAATCCCCGCACAGGGAAGCCGTATGTTAATTTTTATTACAGCTGGAATAACGCCAGAAAACGCGCTGGCTTAAATGACTTTCGCATCCATGATCTAAGGCACAGCTTTGCTTCCAGTTTGGTCAATGCTGGTCGAAGCCTGTATGAGGTGCAAGAGCTACTGGGGCACGCCGATATTAAGACCACAAGTCGATACGCGCACCTCAGCAGAGAAAGATTGATCGAAGCAGTTCAGGTGCTGCCTCATATCAAAATTGGTATCAAGCTGCCCTTTAGAGCGAAGCCTGATACTTAGCTAACAGTGACACTCACTGAAGCCACGGCGCTAGAGTCAACCTTGCCGTCGTTCACAACCAGGTTAAACACATACACCCCAGCCACGGTTGCCGTGATTGTTGGCGATGCAACTGTAGAGGACGACAGCGTTGCGGTGCTGGTAGAGGGCTGGTAGGCAATGGTCCACCTGTAAGTCAGGGTGTCTCCGTTGGCGTCTGTGCTGCCCGTTCCGTTCAGGGTAATGGTGATGGTGCCGTTCACACGGGCCACTGTTTGAGTCGTGCCAGCGTTTGCCACGGGCGCAGAGTTGACTGCCGCTGCTGTCACGGCCACGGTGCCCACGTTGCTGCTGTCAACCTTGCCGTCATTCACAATCAGGTTGGCCACGTAGGTGCCAGACAAGTCTGCCGTGAAGGTGGGGGAAGCTGCAGTCGCAGAAGAGAGCGCTGCCGTGCTGCTGGTTGGCCTAGAGGCCAGCGTCCAGCGGTAGGTGAGGGTGTCTCCGTTGGCATCGGTGCTGCCCGTGCCGTTCAGGGTCACGACCGCTCCCGTGGTCACGCTTTGGGCAGTGCCAGCGTTGGCCACGGGGGCTGAATTGGCAGCAGAGGCAATGACAGTGACTACAGCCGTAGCGCTATTGACCTTGCCATCGTTTACAACAAGTGTGGCCACATAGGAGCCCGCCACATCGGGGGTGAAGGTAGGCCTAGGCGTTGTTGTGGAGGAAAGTGCCGCAGTACTTGCGGTGGGCCTAGACAGCATCGTCCAGGTGTAGGTCAAAGGGTCGCGGTCCGCGTCTGTGCTGGCCGAGCCGTCAAGCGTGGTTAAGGTGGAAATGGTCACGTTTTGGTTGGTGCCAGCGTTGGCCACAGGCGCCGAGTTGGCCACAGCAGCCGTCACGGTGGTGGTCACCACGGCGCTGTCTAAAGCCCCATCGTTTACAAGCAAGCTGGCCACGTACACACCCGCAACGTCGGCGCTGAAGGTGGGCTTGGCTGAGGTGGTAGAAGACAGCGCGGCTGCGCTGCCCGTGGGCTTGGTCACCAGCACCCATCTGTAGGTGAGCGGGTCGCGGTTGGCGTCGCTGCTGGCCGAGCCATCAAGCGTGACGGTGGCTGGCAAGGTCACGTTCTGGCTCACACCTGCGTTGGCCACGGGCGCTGCATTGGCTACCGAGGCTGTAATGGTGACGGCAGAAATCTCGCTGTTCAATTTGTTGTCATTCACAACCAGGGTGAGCACGTAGGTGCCTGCCTTGTCTGCAGTAAACGTGGGCTTGGCGTTGGTGTCAGATGAGAGCACGGCTGTGCTGCCAGAGGGTCTGGCGCCCCAAGACCACTTGTAAGTGATGGGGTCTCTGTCTGCATCGGAGCTTCCAGTGGCGTCCAGCGTTACCACGGCACCCACCACCACGCTTTGGGCGGAGCCTGCGTTGGCTACGGGGGCAGAGTTGGTGTTGGATGCAATCACAATAACTGGCACGGGTGCGCTGTCAATCTTGCCATCGTTCACAACCAGGGCGATGGTGTAGATGCCCATCACGTCTGCAGTGAACTTGGGGTTGGGCGAGGTGGTAGAAGACAGGCTTGCCGTGCTAGTAGAGGGGCGGCCATACATGGTCCACTTGTAAGACAGGGTGTCTGAGTTGGCGTCGGTGCTGGCGGTACCGTCAAGCGTAATGGTGGTGCCAATTTGCACATTCTGGTTGGCTCCCGGGTTGGCTACGGGCGCCGAGTTGGTCACGCTAGCAACAATGGTGACGCTTGAGGCGGCGCTACTGACCTTGCCATCATTGACTATCAGGGTGATGGTGTAGGTGCCAGCCAAGTCCGCGGTAAATTGGGGGGCTGCAGAGGTGTCCAAGGTCAAGGCGGCAACAGAGTTTGCTGGCTTGGCGCTCAGCTGCCACTTGTAAGTAAGAAGGTCGTTGTCGGCGTCGCGGCTTGCGCTGCCGTTAAGGGTGACCAGTGTGCCCAGCGAGACGTTTTGAATCAAGCCCGCATTGGCCACAGGCGCTGTGTTGGGGGTGCTCGATCCGCCGCATACCACGCCGCCCAAAACGCCCAAACCAGTGGCGCAACCGCTGTCGCCGCCGCCCCCGCAAGAAATGAGAAAGGGGATGCAAGCCAGGGCTGTAAGTAGTTGGTGTATTTTCATAAGTGGCCTAATTATTGGCAGCTTGGATTGGTAATGTCTATGTTTTCGGGGTACTTCATGCCCGTATTGTTGTACACATCAAAGGCAGCACCCACAACCCCACCAAACAATAAATTGCCCAACATGGCAACGCTTGGCATGGGCATGGCCGAGACGGTAAAGGCCGGTACATATTGGCCGCGGCAAGAGATTTCTAGGCTGCTGTTATCGTTGACAACTCGGGTGGTGCCGGGGGTGGAAAGCGTCCAGCGGCCCTTGTCGTTTTGTAAGTGGCAAGTTGCCATGACGGTTTTAGAGCCGCACATGAGGCGCACGCTCACGTCTTGGGTGTCCTCGTTGACCAGGCTTGCACAGCCACTCATTAAGGCAGAGACGCCAATGACCAAGGCCAGTACTGGAAGTTTGAAATCTTTTCGTTTTGGCTGCACCATGGCTGGCTTTCTCTAAAGTCTAAGTAAGAGCGATATATGCGTGAATCGTCAGAAAAATGTCGATCTTGAGCTAACAAGGGGTCAATTCTCTGACAGTTTCCCAATCTTTTAAACGAGAGAAGCAAGTTTTGAGCCTCCTTGGTGCGGCAAAACATGGCCGCTATTTAGGAAAAATATTTTTCAAATTGTTTAAAAACTTCATATAGGAAGATATAGAATCCGTTCCTATATGAATTCCGTTGTCCGCGTTCCTCTAAACACTACGCCCGAGCAATTTGCTCGGCTGCAGGCCTTGCAGTCGGCATTTGCGCAGGTGTGCAACGCCTTGGCGCCAGAGGTACAGCGCACGCGTGTGTGGAACAGGGTGGCCTTGCACCACATGCATTACCGCGCATTGCGCGAGAAGTTTCCAGCGCTGGGCTCGCAAATGGTTTGCAATGCCATTTATGCGGTGTCTCGTACTTCTAGACTGGTGTTTCAAATGCCGGCCAGCCCTTTTAATTTGGCCAAGCTAGGTAGCAAGCCCCTGCCACTGCTGCAGTTTGCCAACAGCTGCCCTGTGTATTTTGACCGCCATACTTTGAGCATCAAGGGTTCAAACTTGTCTTTGTTCACTTTGGACGGCCGCATGCACTTTGAGTTGACCTTGCCAGAAGCCCAGCTTGCATTGTTCAAGGTGGCCAAGTTAAGAGAAATTTCTCTCACACGCCGCCTTGATGGCCTGTACGAGCTGGCCTTCTGGTTAGAAATTCAGCAAGCACTGACCCAGCAGCAAGCACAAGATGCCTTGGATGCGCCGGTGTCAGCGCAAGATGAAGCTGTGCCTGCGTCTTTAATGCCCCAGTCCCCCATTCCTGATTATGTTTCCGTAGAGGTTGCTGCATGAAGCCCCAAGCCCCCCCGTCCGAGCTGACCTTGGCCTTTGCGCCTTTGAAGCCTGTGATTTTAAAAGCCATTGGCTTTAGCACGCTCATTAGCTTGCTAGCCCTGATGCCCACTGTTTACATGTTGGAGGTCTATGACCGCGTGGTGAACAGCCGCAGCGGCATGACCTTGCTCATGCTCACGGTGCTAATCGTGTTGGCCTACGCCGTCATGGAGCTTTTAGAGAAAGTGCGCGGCTCTTTAATGCGGGCCGCTGGCGTGCAAGTGGACGAAGCTTTGTCTAAGCGAATTTACGACGCCATGTTTCAGGGTTTTTTAAAGCGCCAAGTGGGCGGCTCAATGCAGGTGCTCAACGACTTGAAGGTGGTGCGAGAATTTTTGGCCAATCCTGCGCTCATGGCCATTTTGGAAGCGCCTGTTGCATTGGTGACCTTGGCCTTGATTTTTGCCATCAGCCCTGTGCTGGGCTGGGCCTCGGTGTTGGGTGCCATTGCGCAAATTGGTGTGGCCTTTATGAACGAGCGCGCCACGCGCAAGCCTTTGAACGAAGCCAACCGCAGTGCAGTGGGGGCGCAGCAATTTGCAGAAGCCTCACTGCGCAATGCCCATGTGATGGAGTCCATGGGCATGCTCGATGCCGTTCATGGCCGCTGGCAAAAAAGGCAGCAAGAATTTATAGATTACCAGGCTACGGCGTCTGAAGGCGGTGGTTTATGGACAGCCATGTCCAAGGCCGTGCAACAGGTGGTGTCCTCTTTATTGCTAGGCTTGGGCGCCTGGTTGCTTTTGAACAACATGCTCAACGGCGGCGCCAGCATGATGATCATTGGCTCAGTGTTGGGCGGCCGAGTATTGGCGCCCTTAAGCCAATTGGTGGCGCAGTGGAACAGCGTGGTCACGGTGCGCGCCGCATGGAGTCGATTGGAAATGCTTTTGGCCCAAGTGCCCGCCAAGCCTGAAAGCATGTCCCTGCCTGCACCTAAAGGTGTATTGACTGTCGAAGGCTTGATGGCGGGTGCGCCTGGCCAGCAGGTGCCCATTGTGCGGGGTGTACAGTTTGCATTGAACCCCGGCGAAGTTCTAGCGGTGGTTGGCCCTTCAGCTTCCGGCAAAACCACTTTGGCGCGCTTGTTGGTGGGATTGTGGCCTGCCATGGGCGGCAAGGTTCGCTTAGATGGCGCAGATATATACACATGGAACAAAACAGAACTTGGCCCTTATTTAGGCTACTTGCCACAGGGCGTTGAGTTGCTAGAAGGCAGCTTGGCAGAAAACATTGCGCGCTTTGGTGAGGTGGACATGGCGCAAGTGGAAGCCGCTGCAAAGTTGGTGGGTGTGCACGAGTTGATCATGTCATTGCCCGAGGGCTACAACAGCCCTGTGGGGCGCGATGGTGCCATGTTGTCTGGCGGTCAACGCCAGCGCGTGGGCTTGGCGCGTGCTTTGTACGGCAAGCCTGTGTTTGTGGTGCTAGACGAACCCAACTCGAGTTTGGATGAAGCCGGTGATGCCGCCTTGGCCAACGCCATTGCTGCTTTAAAACAACTGGGCACCACCTTTGTGGTCATGACGCACCGCACCAGCGTGCTGGGCGTGGCCGACAAGATGCTGATCATGCGCGACGGTGCGCAGCAAGCCTTTGGCCCACGAGACGAAGTATTGGCCGCTTTGCAACAGAAAGCAAAATCATGAAGATTCCAGAACTATTTAATCGCGACGAGTTGTCGCGCACGCTGTGGGGCTTTCGATACGAGTTCATGGTGGCCGGTGTGTTCAGCCTGGTGGCCAATTTGCTCATGCTCACACCCACCATTTACATGTTGCAGGTCTACGACCGTGTGATGTTAAGCCAAAGTATGGGTACCTTAACAGCAGTGTCACTGATCACCTTGTTCTTCTTTGGTGTGCTGACCTTTGCAGAGTGGTCACGTTCTAAGTTGTTGGTCAGCTCGGGTGTGCGATTAGACGGCATGCTGAGCAAGCGCTTGTTTCATGCAAGCTACGAAGCTTATTTGAACCCAGAAGTCAGCAATCCTTCGCGCTCATTCAATGACCTGACCGAGTTGCGCCAGTTTTTAACGGGCAACGGTATTTTTGCGTTCTTCGATGCGCCTTGGGCGCCTATTTACATTGCGGTGCTATTTATGTTGCACCCTTGGCTGGGCTTTATGGCCATTGGTTTTGGTGCCGTGCAAGCGGTGTTGGCGTGGTGGGGTAGCAACGCCACCAAGCCTGCACAAGCCGCAGCCAACAAGTCACAGCAAGAAGTGGGCGGCTATTTGCAAAGCAAGTTTCGCAATGCCGAGGTGATTGAGTCGATGGGCATGGTGGGTCACTTGTACCGCAAATGGGCTGAGCGCAATGTGCGCGCCATGGGCGCCGCTTTGAATGCGCAAGCCGTTACTGGCCGTGTGGTGGCATGGAGCAAGTTTGTGCGTTATACGCAGCAGTCATTGGCGCTGGGCGGTGGTGCATTGCTGGTCATTCAAGGTGAGTTGTCGCCGGGTGCCATGATTGCGGCCAACGTGTTGACCACCCGCGCCTTGGCGCCGATTGATTTGATGGTGGGCACGTGGTCTGGCTTCTTAAGTGCCAAAGACGCGTTCATTCGTTTGCGTGATTTGCTGGAAGCGCACCCCCTGCGCAACAAAGCACCGATGGGCATCACGCCCAAAGGCGACGTGGTGTTGAAAGACGTGGTGGCGTCTGCACCAGGCCGCAAAGAACCTATTTTGAAAGGCGTCAGTGCCATCATGCCTGCGGGCACCGTCACGGTGGTCTTGGGCGCTTCAGGGTCTGGCAAGTCCACTTTAGCGCGCGTGTTGTTGGGCATTTGGCCACACAGCGCCGGTGAGGTGTTGTTGGACGGCCAGCCTATTTTGAATTGGGACCGCATGGAGCTGGGCCCGCACATTGGTTACTTGCCGCAAGACATTGAACTGTTTGACGGCACCATTGCCGAGAACATTGCTCGTGCAGGACAAGTGGTGTCTGAGAAGGTGATTGCCGCGGCCGATGCGTCTGGTTTGCATCAAATGATTTTGCGCTTTCCCAAAGGTTACGACACGCCTATGGGCGAAGCGGGCGGCTTGCTGTCTGGCGGCCAACGTCAGCGCATTGGCTTGGCGCGTGCCATGTATGGCGAGCCCGAGTTGGTGGTGCTGGACGAGCCCAACGCCAACCTAGACGATGAAGGCGAAGCCGCTTTGGTGCGTGCGGTTCAAGGCATGAAAGCCAAAGGCAAAACCGTGGTGCTCATTAGCCACCGCCCAGGCATTGTGGGTGTGGCCGATCGGTTGCTTATTTTGCACCAAGGCACTGTGCAGGCCAGTGGCCCGCGCGACGGTGTGTTGGCCGCATTGCAACAACAACGCGAAGCGGTGCAGGCGGCTCAGGCTACACCAGCTGTAACTTCTTCTACTTCTGCTGATTCTGCAGACGGCAACCCTTCTTCAAATTCTTAATATTTTTTGACGCTTTAAATCGAGACTGTCATGGCCAAACCAAACTTAAACCCTTCTTTGAAATCACATGTGCAAGACGCGCAGGTGGTCACCACCAACGACGTCGAAGGACCGCGTGCCTCGAGCGACACGCGAGCTGTAGCGCGAACCGGTTTGCTGGTGCTGGCCGTCGGCTTTGGAGGCTTTTTGTTGTGGGCAGGTTTGGCACCGCTTGACGAAGGCGTGCCTACACAAGGCATGGTGACCTTGGATACCAAGCGCAAAACGGTGCAGCATTTGTCAGGCGGCCTGGTGAAAGAAGTGCTGGTCCAAGAGGGCCAGCAAGTGAAAGAGGGGCAGCCGCTGTTGCGCTTAGACGGTGCGGTGGCCAAGGCCAACTTCGAAGCTGTGCGTCAGCGTTACTTGGGCTACCG
>Ga0209598_10004120_pt1 | contig 10759 bp, 8 predicted proteins | sample M_140807_EF_Meta_FD_187317 | JGI IMG/M metagenome (GOLD analysis project Ga0209598, IMG submission 187317) | Freshwater microbial communities from Lake Montjoie, Canada to study carbon cycling - M_140807_EF_MetaG (SPAdes) (version 2) | ecosystem: Environmental > Aquatic > Freshwater > Lake... | reverse complement strand
TTACGGCTGTGGCTTGATGTCTCAAACCGACGACGCATTACGTGCTAGAGGCTGGGTAGAATCAGGTGTTCTGCCCACGCTTTCCACAGGTGGGTGGACGTTGCAGTTAGGGCCGTAGGAGCTCGGACGTCTCGGACGCTATTTTCTAATTCTAATGGGATAACTTGTAATCGCAGAGGGGTAGTGAGCCATTGTGAGGTTCTTTACCATTCCCTGCGCAGTATGGAGTTTCGAAATTGCGTCCGAGGCGTCCGGGATCCTGTGACGCTCCCGGTGCCATTCTCCTGAATGGGTAATGCTTTAACTTGAAATCCTGCAATAATGCTGCATGATTTCATGGTATGATTCCCCGCCCAAGCTATGAACGCTCACTGCAACGCGCCCTTGGGCGTAACCCTGTGGTCGCACTCGTAGGGCCAAGGCAATGCGGCAAAACTACTCTCGCTCGACAAATCCTGCCCCCCGACCACCGCAACTATTTTGACCTCGAAGATCCTCTGGTGGCGGGACTCATGGAGAACTCCAAGACTCTTTTGGAGGGACTCAAAGGACTGGTGGTCATCGATGAAGCCCAGCGAGAGCCCCGACTCTTCCCCGTGCTGCGTGTCCTTGCTGATCGTCCCCAGAACCCTGCAACGTTTCTGATCCTTGGGAGTGCCTCTCCCGAACTCTCTCGCCAAAGTGCAGAGTCACTCGCCGGGCGGGTTGAGATCATTGAAATGCAAGGGCTGAACCTTTCCGAAACCGGAATTCAATTTTCCGACACGCTCTGGCAACGTGGGGGATTTCCGCGCTCTTTTTTGGCTGGCAATGACTTGGATAGCTTTGATTGGCGGCGGAACTTCATCCGCACTTTTTTGGAGCGAGACTTGGCGTCCCTCGGATTTGGCATGTCTCCAGCAGCTATGGGCCGGTTCTGGACAATGCTCGCCCACTACCACGGACAGACTTGGAACGGAAACGAAATCGCCGCCTCCATGGGCATAGCGCCAAACACAGCCCGCTCCTACTTGGACGCGCTGGAACAGACGTTCATGGTGCGTCGCCTGCTTCCATGGCACACCAATCTTGGCAAACGTCTGGTTAAAACGCCAAAGATCTACTTCAGGGACTCCGGTGTTTTTCACGCACTTGCTGGGATTCGTTCCCACATGGATTTGCTGATGCACCCCAAACTTGGAGCATCGTGGGAGGGCTTTGCCTTGGAGGAAATCTTGCAATGGCATCAACCCGATGCCGCCTATTTCTATGCGGTTCATAGCGGATGCGAGCTTGATCTGCTGATGTTTCTGCGAGGGCGCAAGGTGGGGGTCGAGTTCAAACGTGCTGACGCGCCTAAACTGACTCGCTCAATGCAAACTGTCCTTGCCGACCTCGATCTTGACGAGCTTTGGGTAATCTATCCTGGGACTCGCAGCTATCCGCTCGGTGAAAAAATTAAAGTTCTGCCGCTGGGGGAATGCCTCGGATCCGCCGAAGTATCGGTTGTCTGAAATCGCACAATCACACCGCTAAAAACACAGTCGCAAAACAGCGTCCGAAACGTCCGAGGGTAACGCCAAAATAATTAGTGAGAAAACTGTACAGCCTAAAGGATGAAGTATTCGGACACAATTCTGGTAGCAGCCTGCCGATAGCTAAACCGGCCACCTAATAAGCTGCAACCCGTGATCCTCAAAAATCTCAAAGTCTGAAACGTTCCATGTTGCAAGCAGAGCGCCTTTAATGGTGGCGCAGGCCGCAATTAGAGCGTCTATGCGCAGAGATCGTTTTCTGCCAGTCTGGTTGAACAACCTTGCAGCCTCCCCAGACTGAGCTTCATCCAAGGGCGCGATTTCACTTAAAACGGAGCGAACTGCCTTTATTTGATCCTCGGAGACTGGTCCGCAGAGGAACTCATACCATGCTGGCATGGCAGTGATCAGTACTTCACCTTGCTCGAGCCAATCTAAAATCTGCTTTGACTCGCGGCTTCCCACTACAAGGGCTCCGATAAGATAGTTTGTGTCCAGCAGGATCATTCCCCTCTCCACATTTGACGATCTTCCCGCACTTCCTCTAGGTACTGCCCAGCAATTTTGGGATCCAGGCCATTTCCTGCTCTGAGAAATTTTTCAAACTCAATTTTTGGGGAGGAAGCCGGAGCAGGAGACTGGGCCATGGAAACAGCTCTGCGAACAACCTCAGCTTGGGAAACCTTCCAGAGAGTAGCCAGGTTTTTGATACGTGCCATGGTCGCCTCATCAAGGGCAAATGTGGTACGGTGTGTCATGGTTGCCATACCATCACTATACACTCTTTGGTAGACAGGGCAAGGGGTGCCAGACGAAACAAGCTTGCCAACCAGCGTCCGAAACGTCCGATGCGGGGAAATTTTTATTCGCTTGCAGGTCCAATACCTCAAAGCTCGCTTCGTTCGTCTAAGCGTTCAAATCCGCCAGCATAATTAAATGCCTCGGGGCTTGCCGCGAGGATCTTTATTTTCGCCAAGAGAAGCGATAGCGTAGCTGAATCTAAGCAGACCGCTCCATTTTCAGGCGTTCGGCCAGCCAGACCTTAATGATGGACTGGCGAGTAACACCGACTCGGTCCGCCTCCCTGTCCAAGTTCTGAATCATCCAGATGGGCAGGTCTACGTTTACCCGTTTCTGTTCCAAATTTGGCCTTTTTGCCGTTGAGATATCCAGATGCGGCAACAGATCCGCAATGGAATCGAATATGTTATCAAGTTGCTCTGCTGTCATGGTGTAAATCCTCCTCGTTGATTCTGCTTCTGCGGGCTGAAATGATCCGGATTTTCGAATTTTTCTCTGTAAAAAACACGCTCCAGACCCTCCCCTGCATACTGGCGATGAGGGCGAACCTCGGTTCTGTTTCGCTCTTTGCTTGGATTTGCAGGGCGTAAAGGTCTTTCCAGAGTTCCTGCGCTTGGACCAAGTCTATACCGTGCTTGAGACGGTTTGTCTCGCTCTTGGCTTGCTCGCACTCAAATTCCATTTGATGCGGAAAGGGCGCAGGCTGCGATGGTCGAGTTTTTTGACAAGCATTTACAGAAGTGATAAGGAGGAGTGTTGCGGTCGGTAAATCGAAGAACTTTTTTGACCATTGACGAAGCCTAAGAGGGGAGAGTTAGTTGAAATACTGTCGGTGATCCGTCATGACCGCGGGCTCTTTATCAGCGCGGTATTGTGTTCAACAGTATCGATGAGCTTTGGGGTGCTGTTCCCGCTCCTTGTTGGAACGATGGTGGATGTGGCCGCGGGTGTGGCTCCGGCTTGGCTGGGCGGGCGTGGTTTAAAATCGGTCGCATTGCTACTGGTGGCGACTTTGCTTGTGCAATCGGTGCTCAGCTTTTTCTCTTCCTATGTCTATCATCGGGTCGGAGAGGTCGGTGTGGGCAGGTTGAGGAAAGACGTCTTTGAGCATTTGATGGCGTTGCCCATGCGCTTTTTCAACGAACACCGGGTGGGTGAATTGGCGAGCCGTCTTTCCTCGGATCTCATGCAGATTCAAGACCTGCTGAGTTTTACGGTGGGACAGGCGATTCGTCAGTGCATGCTTTTAGTGGGAGGCATGGCTGCGATATTCATCACGTCTTGGAAGCTCTCGCTCGTCATGGCGTGTTCGTTTCCTGTGTTAGTCGTGGCGGCCGCGATGTTCGGACGCAGCGTCCGGCGCATGTCGAGGGAGGCCAATGACCGCCTCGCTGCGACTGGAGTCATTGCAGTTGAGTCGCTTCAAGCGATTGCTGCGGTGAAGTCTTTTGGCAATGAAGGCTACGAGAGCAACCGTTTTGCTAAGTCCGTGGACTATTATATTGAGGCGGTTTTGAAGTCGGCTGGGCGCAGGGCAGCCTTGATCTCCTTTATCATAGCCGGCGTTTTTGGCTCCATCGTGCTGGTGCTTTGGTATGGTGCCGAGTTACTTCAATCCGGTGAGCTCACGCATGGAGAACTCACGCGGTTTTTGTTATACACGACGTTCATCGGAGGCAGCGTGGCTTCTGCTGCCGAGGTTGTTGGTACCATCAATAAGTCGCTCGGAGCTGCATCGCGCGTGATGGCTCTCAAAGACGAAGTGGCGGAGGTCATAGCCGTGGACATAAGTGCCCCTCGCTTAATGGGCGCAGTGACGTTCAAAGATTTGACGTTCGCGTATCCGTCACGTCCTGAGGTCCGCGTCTTGGACGGGATCAATTTAGAGGCGCGTGCTGGAGAACGCATCGCTTTAGTGGGTCCCAGCGGTGCAGGGAAAAGTACGGTCGTGTCGTTGCTTTTACGGTTTTATGAACCGACTTCGGGTGAGTTCATGCTCGACGGTGTTTGCGCGGCGGATCTTTCTCTGGGGCTTGTGCGCTCCAATGTCGCTTTAGTTCCACAGGATGTGGTTCTGTTTGGGGGAAGTATTCGTGAGAATATCGCGTATGGAAAAACGGGTGCATCCGAGGCAGAGATTGTGCGGGCGGCACAGTTGTCTTGTTGTGAGGAGTTTATTTTACGATTCCCAGAGGGTTATGACACGCTTGTGGGAGAGCGCGGAGTGCAGCTTTCCGGTGGGCAAAGGCAAAGGGTTGCTATTGCTCGGGCATTTTTGCGCGACCCGGCGATCCTCATTTTGGACGAGGCTACCAGTGCGTTAGATTCGGAAAGTGAACGTCATGTGCAGCAGGCGCTTGGGAAGCTTTTGAATGGCCGCACTTCCTTTGTGATTGCGCACCGGTTGTCCACTGTGCGCGCTGCGGATCGTATTTACGTGCTTGAGCAGGGGCGTGTGAGTGAAAGCGGGCGCCATGAAGAGCTGATCGCAAGACCCGGAGGCACGTACCGGAAATTGTGTGAACTACAGTTTACGCGCTGATTCGATGTTGCGCGGGCGGTGCTTGGTGCGCTTGCAGGTGGCGAATCAGTTGAGGCAATGGCCTTAGGGCTGCGGAAGCACCCAATTTGCGTCCGAAGGTAACTTCAACCCGACAACCGAAGTTCACGCGGAGGCGCGGAAGCGCGGAGAAGTACAAATTCCTATAAAAAAGGGATTTTTCATTTCCAACCTCCGCGTTTCCGCGCCTCCGCGTGATGATCTCCTGTAACCTTGATTTCCGAGTTCTGGTTCAAGTCAACTCAGCGGCGCTTGAGCTCCTACAGCCCAGCCAGTCGGGTCACGCCCGTTCCCGATTCGATCCTTCCAATCACCTTGCCCTTGAGCGCGCCTGCAACCTGTGGCGCGTCCTTCGCCCGCACAACGACTGTCATTCCGACGCCCATATTAAAGACTTGGTACATCTCGGTAGCATCGACATTTCCGCCCTCTTGAATCAGGCGGAATACGGGCGGCACCTTCCATGCTGTAGTCTCGATGAGCGCGTCACAGGTCGAGGGCAAAATGCGCGGTAAATTGTCAATCAGCCCGCCCCCAGTAATGTGGGCAAGCCCCTTGAGCACTCCTTTTGGTAAGGCGGCCAGCGACGGTTGGTAGTTCTTGTGAACGCGCAGCAATTCTTCGCCTAAAGTTTTCGTGAAACCGGCCGGTTTTGCGTCCAACCCGAGCTTCAACTTCTCGAGCAAAACCTTCCTCGCGAGCGAATAACCGTTGGTGTGCAGCCCGTTGGAAGGAAGCGCGAGAATGACATCGCCCACTTTGATTTGGGAGCCATCCAACATTAACTTGCGATCCACCACTCCCACGATGGTTCCTGCGAGGTCGTACTCTCCCCGTTGATACATACCGGGCATTTGGGCAGTCTCTCCACCGATCAGAGCGCAACCGCCCTCTTTACAGGCCTTCGCAAAGCCTTTGAGAATCTGCTCGAATACCGCAGGTTCCAATCGCTCCGCGCCGATGTAATCGAGGAAAAACAGAGGCTTGGCGCCGATCACCGCGATGTCATTGATGCAGTGATTCACCAAATCCTGTCCGACGGTTTCGTGCCGACCTGTGGCGAAGGCGATTTTGAGTTTTGTGCCGACCCCGTCCACGCTGGAAACGAGCACGGGCTCTTTCATGCCTTGGAAATTGGGTTTGAAAAGGCCACCAAAGCCGCCGATTTTTCCCAAAACTTCCGGGCCATGCGTGCCTTTCACCATGCCGTGAATCCTGCTTTTGACTTTGTTGCCAAGGTCAACATCGACTCCAGCGGCGGCGTACGCTTTTTTGGGTTCGGCGGTTTTTGAGGTCTTTTTGGAAGGGGAATTGCGGGAAGTGGCGGACCTGGACATGGTGAAATCAGGGTTTACGGGGGAAAAGAGAGGGACTGGAATCGCTGGATGCGAGCAGATTGGAACGTGTGCTGCGGCGTTCCATGACGTGTTTGTCAAGGTTTGGATCGACGGGAACGGGGTATTCACCCGTAAAGCAGGCGAGGCAAAACTGGTTTTGAGGCTGGCCGGTGGCCCGCACCATCGCAGGGACATCGAGGTACCCAATCGAGTCAGCTCCCAGATATTCGCGGATCTGTTCCAAGGAACATTGGTTGGCGAGCAACTTTTCTGGATCTGGAAAGTCGATACCGTAAAAACACGAATGTTTGTGCGGTGGGCATGAAATGCGCATATGCACCTCAGCCGCACCAGCTTCACGCAGGTTGACCACGCGGGCGCGCGCAGTGGTGCCGCGAACGATGGAGTCATCGACCACCACGACGCGTTTGCCCGCTACGGCCTCCTTGATCAGGTTGAGCTTCACCCGCACGTTGAAGTCACGAATGAGCTGACTAGGTTGTAGGAACGTTCTCCCTATGTAGTGGTTGCGCACGAAAGCGTGGCTGTAGGGAATACCGAGTTCTTCTGCGAATCCCATCGCGGCGTAGTTCCCAGAATCCGGGACGGGAATGACGACATCGGCATCGGCGGGATGAAGTCGGGCGAGTTCGCGCCCCATTTCAGTGCGAACCCGGGCGACGTTTATGTTCGAAATCATCGAGTCTGGGCGGGCAAAATACACGTATTCAAAAATACAGAAGGCGCGCTGTTCCTGTTGGAAAGGCCACTCGGAACGAATCCCGTTTTCGTCGATAATGACAACTTCGCCAGGCTCTACGTCACGGACAAATTCGGCGTGAATCAGGTCAAAAGCGCAGGTTTCGCTAGAAAGAACCCATGCGCCGTCGAGCTTGCCGATGGAAAGTGGGCGGAATCCAAAGGGATCGCGAACGCCAATGATTTCCCGCTCGCTCATCATGACGAGGGAGAAGGCGCCGTGAATCTTGCGAAGTGCGGCTAAAACGCCGTCCGGTTCGGAGGGTTGGGCGAGAAGATGCAGGATGATCTCGCTGTCGACAGTGGTTTGGAAAATGGAGCCGCGCTCCTCAAGTTCCTCACGTAACAAGGGGGCGTTGACGAGGTTGCCGTTGTGCGCGACGGCGATTTGGCCACGGGCTGTGTTGACGACGAAAGGCTGCGCGTTGACTAGGTTACTTGACCCGCTGGTGGAGTAGCGCACGTGGCCGACGGCACGGTTGCCTACGAGTCTGTCGAGGTCGTTTGAGTTGAAAACTTGGGAGACGAGCCCCATCGCCACGTGCCGCTTAAAGGGAGAGTTTGGTCCGTTGGCTGTCACGATGCCTGCGCTCTCCTGGCCGCGATGCTGCAAAGCGTAGAGCCCGTAATAGGTGAGAGTCGCGGCGTTGGGGTGTCCGAACACAGCGAAGACGCCGCATTCATGAGTGGGTCGGTGGTTTTTCACTAAAAAGGGATTCTCTGCTGAAGTTAGACCGCGGGAAGGGGGCGTCAAGAAAACGGGGTCTCAGTTCAAACGATAGCTAAACGATATCCCGTGACGGCCGCGCATCTTTTGAGGCGGTTTTTCCGCAGTATTTTAATACAACTTAGCGTGGTAAAGCGGGTTCTCGTGAGTCGCCAGAGAATCGGGACGAGCCTTCGCCGGAGTCGGCCCTTTTCCAGCCCTCCCTGCGGGCGACGGCTTCGCCGAGACGCACGGGCCAGTCTGGTTTGTCAAAAAATTCAGGTCGGGCCCGCTCAAGATCCTTGTAATATTCAAGATAGGCTTGATTTTCAGGTGAGCCTTCGGTGCCGATTGCAGGGTAGCGTCGGCGAATCTCGATCATTGAACGATTCACTGCCTGAGTTTCTGGGTTTTCCGAGGCCGGCGATTGTGGGTTGTCCAAGGCGATCTCAGATCCGGGCATCAGGGAGAATTTACCTCCTTTTTGGGGATCGCCATCTGCGGAAGTCGCTGTGTAAGAGCTTGGGGAAGCGTTGCGCTGCCAGCCTTCGCGGGCTGCAACGGTCTCCGCGAGGGTTAAGGGCCACCTTGGGTCCTTGAAGAATTCGTATTTCCTTAACCGAGCAAGATCGTTATACGCCTCGATGTACTTGGTGTGCTCTGGGGTTCCGGGCGTTTGCAGGGAAGGGTACAAGCGCACCGCCTCTTCTTTCGCGAGGCGAGTGGTTCTTTGCACGGGGTCTTCGCCGGGCCGGAGTGGCTCTGGATCTAAGGCTGGGGCCGAGTTTTGAAGTTTACTCTGTTCTGCTTCTTGAAATTTGGAAGTGATGGGTTGTGGCCCCGTTGCGCCACCGATTGCTGCCCCGTTTGCTTGTGTCCCAACCCCGGGCGACCCAGCGAGGCCTGCTGAGGCAGAGGTTTCCTCCGTCTGCAAAGCTCCACCTGCTGCGGGCTTCTGCTGGTTCTGCTGGAATAGGCCTCCGAGCGTGGCGCGTGCTCTGGGCACGTCGACAAACATTTGCATCCAATCTGAACCCGCCGCCACCATACGCGCCGCCAGTGGCACTATCAAGGTTACGGCGAAGGCTATCGACAAAATCAAGAACGTCCCGTTGCGTTGCAGCAACACTCTAAATTGCATCGCCAAGAAAATCAGCAGGCCCACCAAGACTGCGGTACTCACGGCCACAAATGTCTCCCGGGGCGCCCACCAGAAAGCCGCGCCCCCCAACGGGATAGTTAGCAGCACAATGAGCACTCCAAGAATTAGGTTGCGATTCGCGTCGTTAGTTCCTCCCCCCAAGACAACGCGTCGCTGCTGATTGGAAAGCGACAGCGGAGGGGGCTCTTTAATGCGCGGAGGGAGGGAATGGAAAGGTTCTGCTGACACCCCTTAAAAAAAGCCTCTTGTAGAGGAAAACCCAATCGTTTTTTCCTAATAAAATGCTCAGATGCGCACTTTTTTCGGTTTGCTCCGCCGCGAAGTCGTGCACTAGGGATTGGCTTCTGCGCTCTGCGCAAGTTCTTGGAGCCTTCTAAGGTCCAGTTTACCGCTGGCTAAATGTGGTATCTCATTTGTCAAAATGACTTTACGCGGTATCCATAGATTGGGGATTCCAGCTTCGGAAAGAGAGTGTCTCAGTGTCGGTAAATCGATCTCCCTCGTGGAAATAATCACCAACGCCTCGCCCTTGGCTTTGTCGGGAATCCCAGTGACGGCCAAGCTGAGAGTCTCTTCCCCGAGCTCCAATGCTTTTCGCACCGCGTCTTCTACCGTTTCGTGGGGAACCATCTCACCGCCAATTTTCGAAAACCGACTCAAGCGGCCTTCGATGTATAGAAAACCATCCTCATCGAAGCGTCCCAGGTCTCCAGTGCGAAACCAGCCGTCTTGTATCACTGCCGCAGTTCGCTCTGGTGCATTAATATAGCCTTTGAAAATGTTCACGCCCTTAAGCCAGAGCATTCCAGTATCGGTTAACTTTAAGGGAGCGCCGGATTCCGGATCGCGGATTTCGGCGGCCATGCCAGGCATGAGTTTGCCGACGGAGCCGAGGCGGGCTGAGGGTTGCGGCGCGGCGTCGGGTTTGTAAGGAAGCTCTGGGATGTTCACGCTTGCGACTGGGGAGGTTTCAGTCAGGCCGTAGCCTTGTAGAACTTGTTTTCCAAAGCGCTCCTGAAAGGCAAGAGCGAGATCGTTGGGCAGTTTTTCTGCACCCGTAACAATGAGTTTCAAACTACTGAGCTGGGCGGGGGCAACTTTACGCAGGTACGCCCTTAAAAAAGTGGGGGTCGAGCAGAGCAGTTTGATTCCGTGTTTATGAATGAGTTCGGCGTTCTTCACGGGATCCAGCGGGCTTGGATACGTGATCATCCGTAAGCCGCTCACGAGGGGATACCAAAGATTTACGGTGGATCCAAACGAGTGAAAGACGGGCAGGCATGAAAGCATCGCGTCGTGCGGTTTGAGGCCGAGGACCGCTGAAAATTGATTGATGTTCCCCAACAAGTTGCGGTGTGTGAGCACTACCCCTTTGGGATCACCCACGCTGCCACTGGTGAAGAGAACGACAGCCTCGGCTCCATCCCCCTGTTTGGGCAAGCCAGCCAACCACGCTAGGCCTGCGCTCGGTATAATCCCCACCAGAAGTCTCCACCAGACGATACGCGCTTTAAGCTTGGGCAGTAACGTATCGATGAACCAAGTCGTTTCTGGCCACGGAAACTCTGGAAGCCTCTCGTGGAACAACTTCGCTGTGAGCACTGTACCCACGTCCGCAATCCGGATCGCCGCCGCAATGGAGGCTGCGCTGGCTGTGAAATTCAGATTCACGGGAACTTTCCCCGCCAAAACCACAGCCAGATTCGCTATTGTCGCGCCCCGTCCTGGCGGCAGCACCAAGCCGATGCGTGGCTCCTCCCTTTGCTTCCGCAACGCCCTTGCTAAGGTGAACGCCGCAGCCAGCAACATCCCTCGGCTCAGAATGCTTTCGTCTCGGCCATCCACCAACGCCACCGCGCTTGGATTTCGCGAGAGCCCCGCTATGGCGGCGCGTCCCAAATGCCCTTTCAAAAAGTCACG
>Ga0209598_10004119_pt1 | contig 10763 bp, 19 predicted proteins | sample M_140807_EF_Meta_FD_187317 | JGI IMG/M metagenome (GOLD analysis project Ga0209598, IMG submission 187317) | Freshwater microbial communities from Lake Montjoie, Canada to study carbon cycling - M_140807_EF_MetaG (SPAdes) (version 2) | ecosystem: Environmental > Aquatic > Freshwater > Lake... | reverse complement strand
CGTACGTCTTTTGTTTAGTTTGTTTAACAATTTTATCTTTATACGGCATGTTTGATCCGGTACTTCCAATACAACGCCGTTTTTAAACCCCAAGGTTGAGATGGCTCAAACATTTTGAAACCTGTAGCTATCAAACTGTTAGCAGATGCGGGGTTTTGGTTGGTGTCTGTGATGACCCAATTCATGCCTAACGCTTTGGCTTTGCGAATCCGCGCTTTAATAAACCTCTTCTGAAGCCCGCGTCCACGATGAGCGAGTACAACACCTGCCCGACAAAGATACATAGTGTCAGACCAACGACTAGAGGGAACAACACCAGCGAACCCAGCAGCCTCACCGTTCTGTGTGTAAGCGACATACCAGTAGCCTTTTGTAATTGGATAAATTTTATCGTGGGGAAGACATGCTTTTTGAAGCAACGACAACAACTGCACCACCTCTGGCTGACGGGTATCAACAGGGACAATGCGGTATTTCATGCCCTCATAATGCCAAAAGATTGTGACAAGAAAAATAATTGTTGCACGCTTAAAAATACCGTGATATAAACGCAGTAATCCGGGCTTTCCGGTGCATCAAACAGTCCCGGCTGACGACATACAGATTGATGCGCCTAACTTGTATGTAAGGAAATATCATGGGATTTGCTACTCACCTTGGCCCTTGGCTCTTGGGCACAACCAAAAACACCACTGGCACAACCGCCGCTACAACACGCAACACTGGCTGCACAGTAGTTTCTCAGTCTGCTGACGTTGTGTTTGGTACATTGACCGGCAACGCTATTGCCGTCCCTGCTGGTTCACAAATTATTGACGTTAAAGTTGTTACAACTACCGTTTTTAGTGCCGCTACAACCTGCAAATTGAGCATTGGTGGTACAGACTTTACTACCACAGGAACTATTACTAGTGTGGGTAGCGTGGCTTTGGGCGCTAACGCAACAACCCCCGGTGGTTGGTTGAATGTTGGTTCAACAGACACATTCATTACTTATACATTGGCTGGTACTTCCTTGACCACTGGCGCTGCAACTATTGTTATCACTTACGCTGTACGTGACGCAAGCGGCAATCAAGCTCAACCTGCCCAACAACAGTAATTAATCACGGGGGCTTCGGCCCCCTTATAACAGGAGATTAATTATGCAACAGACAGACGTTAAATCCGCGCACCTTAGCGCGGCTGGCTCTTACTATGTAGGTCGAACACGACTAAAGGGTATTGTTGTATCCCCAAAAATAAGCACGGCGGTAACATTTGAAATCCGAGACGGTAGCGCCACAGCCGCCGTTCTCTACACAATGGACTTAGCTGGCAACAGTAATCCAAATACTTTTTACGTTCAAATTCCCGGCGAAGGTGTTTTGGCTTCTACAGGTTTGTATTTAACGACAAGTACGGGCACAGTAACCGGGATCACGGTGTTCTATGGCTAAGAGTCCAGCATGGCAGAGGAAAGAAGGCAAGAACCCCGAGGGTGGTTTGAACGCCAAGGGGCGAGCCTCCGCCAAAGCGCAAGGCATGAATTTAAAACGGCCCCAGCCCGAGGGCGGCTCACGGCGCGACTCCTTCTGCGCCCGCATGGAAGGCATGAAGAAGAAGCTAACCAGCGCAAAGACAGCCAACGATCCGGATTCACGGATCAATAAGTCTTTGAGGGCGTGGAACTGTAAGGATGGGGGCTATGTAACTGCGGCTGACGGCTGCGCTACAAAGGGCAAAACCAAGGGGCGAATGGTATGAGCACTAACTCAGACACAATTAAAAGCACGCTGGATATTGTTTCAGTGTTTGCAGCCATAGGATCGTTTTTGGAAATGTTTACCCCAATTTTTGGTTTGATTGGCGCAATCTGGACATTGATGCGAATCGCCGAAATGATTGCGGGTAAACCCTTTGCTGAAATAATCCGCAGGAAGAAGGCAGACGATGCCATCGACAAGTAAAAAACAACACAACTTCATGGCGGCAATAGCGAATAACCCCGCGTTTGCCAAGAAAGTTGGAGTACCGCAGAGCGTTGGTAAAGATTTCAACGAAGCGGATAAGGGTAAAAAGTTTGGTTCTGGCGGGGTAACTCGTCCAGATGTTCAGAAGGTAAATAAGTCTAAAACCGAGCACGGTAAAATGACTTTTTTTAAAGAAGGTGGTAATACTATGGCTTCCAAAATGAATCCCGGAATGATGGCAATGATGGCCAAGAAAAAAGGCGCAACTAAAATGGCCGGTGGCGGTATGCCCATGAAAGACGGTAAGCCCGCTTTTATCGGTGACGGCAAGGGCATGAAAAACGGTGGCATGAAGAAAATGGCTATGGGTGGCTCAGCTTCTTCCCGCGCTGACGGTGTTGCTTCAAAAGGCAAAACCAAGGGCACAATGATTGGCATGAAAATGGGCGGCAAAGCCTGCTAATGTCATGATGGCCAGCCGTGGTATGGGGGACATCTCCCCCTCTAAAATGCCCAAGGGCGCTAAGAAAGCTCGGCGGGACGATACTGACTTTACCCAGTACAAAGAGGGTGGGAAAGTCAAATCCAAAGTAAACGAGGCCGGTAACTACACCAAGCCCGGTTTACGTAAACGGATTTTTAACAGCGTCAAAGCTGCGGCAATTGTTGGCACTGGCGCAGGCCAGTGGTCAGCCCGTAAAGCGCAGGTTATGGCTAAACGGTACAAAGCCGCAGGTGGTGGCTACCGTGACTAAGTGGTCTGACAAGCGCAAGAAAGCCATAAACTGTGACGCCCCAAAAGGTTTCTCAGAGAAGGCTCATTGTGCGAGTGTTAAAAAAGCTGGTGGTGGTTTGGCTAAATCGCAACAGTCCCTCAAGGACTGGGGCAAACAAGATTGGACGACTAAAAGTGGTAAAAAATCTTCTGACACTGGTGAGCGATACCTTCCAAAAGCTGCGATCAAAAGTCTTAGCGCTAGTGAGTACGCTGCGACGACCAAAGCCAAGCGAGCCGGAAAAGCCGCAGGTAAACAATTCGTAGCTCAACCTAAAACGATTGCAAAGAAAACGGCAGGATTTAGATGACCACTTCAGGAACCGCAGCGTTTAACCTTGACCTCACTGAGTTGGTTGAGGAAGCGTTTGAACGCGCTGGTTCAGAGTTGCGTACGGGCTACGACTTACGTACAGCCCGTCGTTCATTGAATTTGATGTTTGCTGATTGGGCAAACCGCGGTGTCAACATGTGGACGTTTGAGCAGGGGACAATTAACCTGACTCCGGGTCTGAACACCTATGCACTACCCGTAGATACAGTGGATCTACTTGAGCATGTGATTCGCACGGGCGCGGGTAGCGCATCCACTCAGGCTGACCTGACCATCACGCGTATTAGTGTTTCTACCTATGCCACGATTCCTAACAAACTGCAACAAGCCCGCCCGATTCAGGTGTGGTATCAGCGCTTGGACGGCCAGACTTCTTCCATTGGCACTACGCTCAATGGCGGGATCACAGCTACAGCCACCACAATCACACTGACTTCTACAGCCGGACTTCCAGCTACGGGGTTTTTGTATATTGACGGGGTTGTTAAAGAGACTATCCAATACGGTTATATCTCTGGCAACGTGCTCTACAACTGCTTCCGTGGGCAGAACGGTACAACTGCGGCGGCACACTTAACTGGCGTGTCTGTTTACTCGCAAAACCTACCTTCTGTGACCCTCTGGCCAACCCCAGACAATAGCGCAACGTATCAGTTTGTTTACTGGCGTATGCGCCGTATTGATGATGCTGGCGGGGGTGTACGCACGATGGATGTACCTTTCCGCTTCCTGCCCTGTATGGTGGCAGGTTTAGCCTATTACTTGGCTCTTAAGATTGAGAACGGTGCTGAGCGCTTACCTGTCTTGAAGCAACAATATGATGAAGCTTGGCAGTTGGCTTCTGATGAAGATCGTGAAAAGGCTTCAGTTCGGTTTGTTCCACGTCAGATGTACATAAACTAGCGGGTGCGTAAATGGGCAATCGCTTTGCATCCGGTAAGAACAGTATCGCCATGTGCGATAGGTGTGGCCAACAGTTTAAATTAACGGCTTTGAAAAAAGAAGTTATCAAGACAAAGCTTTACAATTTGATGGTGTGCCCAGTGTGTTGGGATCCAGATCAGCCGCAGTTGCAGTTGGGTATGTACCCAGTGGATGATCCACAGGCTGTGCGTGATCCCCGCAAAGACACAACGTACGTTACGGCAGGCACAAACGCTAGTGGCAATTTGACTGGCGGTTCGCGGGATGTTCAATGGGGATGGTCGCCCGTTGGTGGGTCAATTAATTTTGATGCAGTTTTGACCCCCAACTACTTGGTGGCAACGACATTTGTTGGTACAGTTACAGTAACAGTTTCATAGGAGCTTAATATGGCAAAAGAAGACATGAAGTCAGACAAGAAGCAAGACGTTGCTCTGATTAAAAAAGCGTTCAAGCAGCACGACAAGCAAGAACACAAGGGCGGTAAAGGCACAGCTTTGAAGCTTGCCAAGGGCGGTACGACCAATGAGATGATGCTCCAGTATGGCCGCGGTATGGCCAAAATTAAGAATCAGGGGAAATAATATGGCCAAGGTAAACAATCTACCCGCTTCTGCGTACGCCAAGCCCCACACCATGAGTGGCGCGCCTGTAGGCATATCTGAGAACCCCGGTTCTGGCGTCAATCGCAGTAAAGCCGACACCGTTAATATGAGCGTTGGTAACATCAGCAAAGCTGCTGGTAACGAAACTGTTAAGACATCCGGTATCGTCACCCGTGGTAACGGCGCGGCGACCAAGGGAACCATAGCCCGAGGCCCGATGGCATGAATTACGCCGCACTCAGCGCTAATATTCAAGCATACACGGAGAACACGGAGTCAAACTTCGTGGCGGAGATCCCTGTGTTTGTGCAGCAGGCTGAGCAGCGTATTTACAACAACGTCCAGTTCCCGTCTATTCGCAAGAATGTGACGGGTGTAATGTCTACTAGTAACAAGTACCTTGCTTGCCCCACTGATTTTTTAGCGGTGTACTCCATGGCAGTCATTGACGCTACAGGCGCATACGAGTACTTGCTAAATAAGGACGTTAACTTTATTCGTCAGGCGTTTCCACAGCCAACAGACACAGCGATTCCCAAATACTACGCGCTGTTTGGCCCACAGTCTACTAATGCGGCTGAGTTGTCTTTTATCCTTGGCCCCACACCTGACGCAAACTACAACGTTGAGTTGCACTACTATTTCTACCCTGAGTCCATCGTGACTGCGGGTACAACTTGGCTAGGTGACAACTTTGACTCTGTGCTTTTGTATGGTGCTTTGGTTGAGGCGTACACCTACATGAAGGGTGAGGCCGACATGATGCAGCTTTACAACACCAAGTTCATGGAAGCATTAGCGCTGGCTAAACGTTTGGGCGATGGTATGGAGCGTCAAGACGCTTATCGTTCTGGTCAGTTCCGTCAGAAGGTAACTTGATATGTCAATTATCCAGACCCAGACCACCAGTTTTAAGGCAGAGCTTTACCAAGGTATTCATGACCTGACAACTGATGTTATCAAGATTGCTTTGTACACAGCCAGCGCAGATTTGAATGAAACAACAACGGCGTATTCCGTGAGTACAGCGGGACAAGTTGTTGCTACTGGATACACAGCGGGCGGCTCTATTCTGACACCCATCACGGTATCATCTTCAGGGTACACGGCCTATGTCGGGTTTCCTAACGTATCTTGGACTGCCGCATTAACAGCAAGGTGTGCCCTGATCTATAACGTTACTCAAGGTAACAAATCCATAGCTGTGCTGGACTTTGGGTCAGACAAAACATCTACCACCACGTTCACCATCACAATGCCAACTAACGGCGCAACCACTTCGTTAATTCGTTCTTCTAACTAAGGAGTCACCATGACTATCGACAAAATGACTGCCACCGACATGGTACAAGCCACAACCAAATACAACACAATGCCTGAAGACACGATGACTATCCACGGTACATACCATGCCGTCTGCTACAGCTCAGATGGTTTTGTTAAGTGGGCCGATGACATTGAAAACTTGGTCACTACGGTGGGCAAGAACTTTACACTGGACACAACGCTAGGCAACACCGCTGGCGGTGCAGTTGTAATGGGTCTTAAAGGCACAGGTACAGCAGTTGTAGCTGATACACAAGCTTCTCACGCTACATGGCTAGAAGTAGGTCTGGCTAACGCTCCTACGTACTCAGGCAATCGTCCTACGCCATCTTTTAGTGCGGCTTCTGCGGGTAGCAAAGCTACATCTTCTGCCGTGTCATTCTCCATGACCAGCACAGGTACGGTAGCTGGTTGTTTTATTAACATTGGCGGTAGCTCAACTAAAGACTCAACCACAGGAACTTTGTTCTCTGCTGGTGATTTCTCTAGTTCTAAAGCTGTTGTTAACGGCGACACAATCGCAGTTACGTACACCGCCACATTGACTTAAAAATGGCAACCGGATGGGGTGATCTTGCTTGGGGTGATGGCTACTGGGGTGGCGGAGATGTCTACGCCGACAGTGTTACAGAATCCGTAGCAATTACCACATCCGAGGCGGCTACAACAAGTTATGGGGTATCAGTTACTGAGACTGCGGCCACATCCACAACAGAGGCGGTAGCGGCAACATTTGCCTTGAGTCTAACAGAGACTGCGGCAACGTCTACAACGGAAGCTGTAGCGGCAACGTTTGCTAGGAGCGTAACGGAAACTGCGGCACTGACAGATTCAAACACGGCCACAACTAGCTACAACGCAAGCGTAGCGGATACTGTAGCTACAAGCACAACCGAGTCGGCAAATGCCACGTTTGCGGTGTCTATTACTGAGACTAATCCGATTGTGACGGTTGAGCAGGCTGTAGCCCTGTTTGTGGCCAGTGTTACCGAGTCGGTGGCTATAGCAGAGGCTTCTCTTGCTACCCTGATTATGACCATCACAGAGTCGATGGCGGCAACGGACAGTACCACGGTTGGTACGTACTACATCCAAGCTATTCAAGAATCCGCAGGGATTGCCGACAGCCTTGCGGCTACAACAGGTTACGGCGTTAGTAGAACAGAAACAATGGCTATTACATCCACAGAATTAGGACGATTCTTGTGGGAAATTATTGATGACACACAAGGCGTTACATGGCAGAATATCAGCAATCCACAAACACCGGGCTGGACTGCTATAAATAACACCGAAACGCCCGGTTGGACAGTAATTTCTACTCAGTAGGAGCATTGAATGGCAAAAACAGCACTAATTGGTCTAAACCTTCCGACAACAGGTTCGCTGTCTGGGCAATGGGGCGCAACAGTTAACAACGCTATTTCCGAGATTGTGGACGTTGCGGTAGCTGGTACACAGACAATATCCACCGATGCAGACATTACGCTGACTGTTACAGAAGGTACATATGCAAGTACAGGTCTGACGGCTAATAGCTCACAGTACGCGGTAATTTTATGGACGGCTGGCGGTACAGCTACAAGAACTATTACAGTCCCTGCACAGTCTAAGACTTACGTTGTTATCAACAAAACGTCTAGCACTCAGTCAATTACCATTCAAGGTACGACTGGAACAGGCGTTACTGTGGCGGCTGGTACACGGGCTATTGTGGCTTGGGACGGTGTTAACTTTGTAAACGTAGGCGGCGGATCGGCCGGTGGCTCTACAACTCAAGTTCAGTACAACAGCAGTGGTTCATTTGCTGGTTCTGCAAACATGACGTTTGACGGCACTAAGCTGACTGTTGGTAACATTTTGGACTCTGGCTTGACAGCAAGCAAGCCTGTATTCACAGACGCTAGTAAGAACTTGGTGTCTACTGGAACTCTTGGTGTAGATCAAGGCGGTACAGGGCTTTCTACAACTACAGCTTATAGTGTGGTGTTTACTGGTACTACAGCTACAGGTAACTTCCAAGCTACGGCTGGCCCCGGTACATCAGGGTATATTTTGACAAGTAATGGCGCAGGAGCGTTACCAACTTTTCAAGCCCCAGCAGCTTCTGGCGCTACCAAAGGTCAGGCAATCGCTTTCTCAATCGTATTCGGTCTGTAAGGAACCATCATGGCAAATCCAAATATTGTTAACGTTACGGTCATTAATGGCGTAACCACATACCTAACACCCGGCAACACGACAGCTAACACCTTGTTGTCTAACGCCGCATCTTCTGGTCTGGTCTATAAGATCAACCAGATCGTGTGTGCTAATGTGAACGGCACATCCGCAGTAAATGCAACGGTGGCTATTAACAGTTTAGCTGCTGGCGCAGGTACAAACTACCCAATTATCTCTACTATTTCAGTGCCAGCTAGTGCATCTGTAATCGCTGTAGATAAGACAACGGCTGTGTACTTGATGGAGAACTCATCCATCGTGGTGACATCGGGCACAGCAAGCGGTATCACTTACACGATTTCATACGAATCAATCGCCTCATAAAAGGGGAGCAGTATGTCTATAAGACAAATGTTTCCGGGGAGTATTGTGAAGCCGGGGTTTAATCCTCTAGCTACGCAGACTCCTACAATTTATTACAACTTGTTTAGCTGGGGTCAAAATAGTAATGGTCAATTAGGATTAGGGAACACTACATACTATTCATCACCCAAGCAAGTTGGATCAATAACAACATGGTCAGTACTTACGGGTACAAATCGCTCTGCATATGCAATTAAAACAGATGGAACTATTTGGTCTTGGGGAAATAATGGTCAAGGGCAATTAGGTCAAAATAACAGCATTGGAACTATATCTTCTCCAATTCAAATTGGATCTCTTACAAATTGGTTAAAAATTGCTGCTAATTATGGATCTATAACTTCCGTCAAAACAGATGGCACATTATGGGCTTGGGGATTAAATAATTATGGTCAGTTGGGCATTGGTAACACAACAAGATATTCATCACCAAAGCAAATTGGATCATTAACTAATTGGCTTAATATATCTAGTGGTTCCTACGCTTCTCAACTGGCAGTAAAAACTGACGGTACTTTATGGTCTTGGGGCTATAACGCTCAAGGACAATTGGGTCTGGGTAACACAACAAACTATTCATCTCCAAAGCAAATTGGTGCATTGACAAATTGGGCTAGTGTTTCAAGTGGCAATAACTCTTCTTTAGCTGTTAAAACTAACGGAACATTATGGGTTTGGGGTAGAAATCAAGTGGGGCAATTAGGAACTGGAAATTTAACTTATTATTCTTCACCAAAACAACTTGGGGCGCTGACTAATTGGTCTAGTGTTTCTGGTGGAAGATTTGGTACATTTGCTATTAAAACAGATGGAACTATTTGGAGTTGGGGATATAACCAAGATGGATCGCTTGGGTATACTGGTTTATATCAATCATCACCAAAACAAATTGGAACATTAACTAATTGGTTAAAAGTTTCTAGTTCATATGGAGAATCTGGAGTAAATGCTCTTAAAACAGATGGCACATTATGGGCTTGGGGATTAAATAATTATGGTCAATTAGGGCTTGGCGATATAACCAATAGATCTTCTCCAGTTCAAATTGGGTCTTCAACATCTTGGACTGCTGCGGTATATTGTGGTAGTTTTGCTATGGGAGTAGGATAACAAATGGCAACAACAGTTATTCCCGGCGTTCAATACTCAGGCATCTGGACAATGCAACAGGTGAATGCCGCTGTTGCGGCTGGGACTTGGCCTGTTGCGCCCACACCAAAATTATATTCTTGGGGTGGTAATGGTTATGGTCAATTAGGTTTAGGAAATACAGCAACTAAAAATAGCCCAAATCAAGTTGGATCATTGTCAACATGGCTTGTACTTTCAGCCAGTAATAATGGTAGTGCTTCTGTTAAAACTGATGGAACGCTTTGGAATTGGGGCGGTAATGGTTTTGGTCAGCTTGGCACAAATAACACTACATATTATTCATCGCCGGTACAAGTTGGTTTGCTGTCAAGTTGGGCTACTGTATCTATCAATGGATCAGCATCAATAGCAATTAAAACCAATGGAACACTTTGGTCTTGGGGGTACAATAATTATGGTGGATTGGGCTTAGGTAATATTACCGCTTATTCATCTCCAGTCCAAGTTGGTGCTTTAACAAATTGGTCTAAAATTTCTTGCGGTGGTAATTACTCCATAGCCATTAAAACTGATGGAACTTTATGGGGTTGGGGCAGAAACACTGATGGCCAATTAGGTCTTGGTAACACAACCAACTATTCATCACCAAAACAGATTGGTTCTTTAACATCTTGGTCTACTGTAAGTGCTAGTCCATATAGAACTGTTGCCGCAATTAAAACTGATGGAACTTTATGGACGTGGGGAAATAATGGTGATGGACAATTAGGTTTAGGTAACATTACTTTATATTCATCGCCTAAGCAAGTTGGAAGTTTAACTAATTGGTTAACCGTTGCCGGTGGTTCTTATTGTTGTATTGCTTTAAAAACTGACGGAACTATTTGGTCTTGGGGATCAGGTGGTAATGGTCAATTAGGATTGGGAAACTCTACTTCATATAGAAGTCCAAAACAAATTGGTGCATTAACAAGTTGGATATATGCTAGTTCTAGCTCTCAATTTTTTATGGGTGCTATTAAAAATAATGGGACACTATGGGATTGGGGATACAACGTAATTGGACAACTTGGTTTAGGTAACTCCACTTATTATTCAAGTCCAAAACAAGTTGGCTCATTAACAACTTGGTCAAACTTTTCAATGGGCGATAGCCATACACTAGCAAT
>Ga0209598_10004116_pt1 | contig 10764 bp, 15 predicted proteins | sample M_140807_EF_Meta_FD_187317 | JGI IMG/M metagenome (GOLD analysis project Ga0209598, IMG submission 187317) | Freshwater microbial communities from Lake Montjoie, Canada to study carbon cycling - M_140807_EF_MetaG (SPAdes) (version 2) | ecosystem: Environmental > Aquatic > Freshwater > Lake... | reverse complement strand
CGCACATCACCGCGCTGGATGCGCTGTTTGGCTTCGCCGCCGCTCTCCGCCAGCCCCTGGTACTTGAGGAACTGATCGAGCTTCATGGGCGAGACCTTAGGGTTCAATGATGCTCGCACCCTCGCCGGCCGGCTTCCGCAGACTTTGGCCGCTGCTGAAGCCCCATCGGCGCCGGCTGCTGGCGGGCGGACTTTGCATGCTGGTGTTTGTGGCCTGTTGGCCGCTGCTGGCCTGGCTGGCGGGCCAACTGATTCCGGCCATCGGTGCCGGGGACTTCCGCCGGGTGCTGCAGACCGTGGCTGCGGCCCTGGGGGTGTTTCTGGTGCAGAAACTGGCCCAGTTTGGCCAGGACACCCTGCTGGCCGGTCCCGCCCTGCGGGTCAGCCAGGACCTGCGCCGCCAGCTGTTTGCCCGTCTGCAACAGCTGGATTTCGGCGCCCTCGAAAAACTTTCGGCCGGGGATCTCACCTACCGCCTAACCGAAGACGCCGACCGGGTCGGCGATGTCATCTACAAAACCATCCAGGACAGCACCCCTAGTGCCCTGCAATTGCTGGTGGTGCTGGGCTACATGCTCTGGCTCGACTGGCCCCTGGCCCTGGCCACCCTGCTGCTGGCCCCCGTGGTGGCCCTGTTGGTGAGCGGTTTCGGCGCCCGGGTGATGGCCGCCGCCGAACGCAGCCAGAAACAGGTGAGCGACCTGGCCGCCCTGCTGGGGGAAGCGATCACGGGGCTGCCCCTGGTGCGCGCCTTTGCCGCCGAACCCTGGCTGCAGCAGCGGTTTGACAGCGAGGTCGACCAGCATCGCCGCGCCCGCTACCGCACCTTGAAGCTGCTGGCCGCCCAGCATCCGGTGGTGGGTTTCATTGAAGCCGGCGGCATCCTGGCGGTGCTGTTGATGGGTGCCGCCCGCATCCAGGCCGGGGGGCTCAACAGCCAGGGCTTCAGCAGCTTCGTGGCGGCCCTGCTGATGCTGATCGATCCGATCTCCCACCTCACCACCAACTTCAACGAGTTCCAGCAGGGCAAGGCCTCCCTGCGGCGGCTGCAGGCCATCGAAGCCGAGCCGATCGAACCGCCCGATCGCCCTGGCGCCCTGCCCCTGGGAGCGGTGCAGGGCGCCCTGCGGTTGGAGGGGGTCAACTTTGGCTATGACCCCGATCGGCCGGTGCTGCACCAGCTCGATCTGACGATCGCACCGGGCCAGGTGGTGGCCCTGGTGGGGCCTTCCGGCGCCGGCAAAAGCACCCTGTTTTCCCTGCTGCTGCGCTTCAACACCGCCCAACGGGGCCGGGTGTTGCTCGATGGCGCCGATCTGGCGGAGCTGCGGGCCCGGGACCTGCGCCGGGCCGTGGCCCTGGTGCCCCAACAGAGCAGTGTCTTCTCCGGCACGGTGGCGGAGGCGATCGCCTTCGGCCGCCCTGCCACCCGGGAGCAAATTGTGGCGGCAGCACGGCTGGCCAATGCCGCTGATTTCATTGAGGCCCTACCCGGAGGCTTTGACGGCAGGATTGAAGAACGGGGTAGCAACTTTTCGGGGGGGCAATTGCAGCGGCTGGCGATCGCCCGGGCCGTGCTGGGCAACCCGGCCGTATTGCTGCTCGATGAGGCCACCAGTGCCCTGGATGCCGAATCCGAGGAGGCGGTGCAGCGGGGCCTGCGGCGGGCCATGGAGGGCCGCACGGTGCTGGTGATCGCCCACCGGTTGGCCACGGTGCAGGAGGCCGACCAGATCGTGGTGCTGGAGGCGGGCCGCATCGTCGAGGTGGGCAGCCACGACGGGCTGATGGCCCAGGGGGGGCGCTACCGGGACCTGTGCCTGCGGCAACTGATCAGGGTCGAGGCCTGAAACCCGAGACAAAGCCCGACCCAGCCCCTACTGTGGGCCGGCCAGCCCACTCCTGCCATGGAAACCCCCAATCAGGCGCCTCCGGTGCTCACCTTTGAAGGCAAGCGTTATGACCTCAACAGCCTGCCGGATGACATGAAGGAGCTGGTGCGGGGCATGCAGGTGGCCGACGCCCAGCTGCGCATGCATGAAGACACCCTCAAGGTGCTAGCCGTGGGACGGCAATCGATGGCATTGCAGCTGAATGAACGGCTCAAGAATGTGCCGGCAATTGAAGACTGAGTAGGCGAAATAGATTGGTTGGGTCGAGTCCGGAGCCCAATGACTCCTGACTCGCCCGTTGATGGTTTTGCATTGGCGTTGAGACTAAGGTTTCATTCTCAACGCCTATGATTGGGAGGTGATCTCAGCCTTGATGAATTCAGGCGAGCGGAGCCAGATCCTCGAACCGGAAAGTCTGGCTAGTGGAGCCTGCTTCCGTCCCGTCGGCTTCGGTGATCACCACCCGCTCGGCCAGCACCCAGGGCCCTGACGGTGTTAGCGGGGTGAAGGTATCGGTGAAGGTGCTGGTGCCGCCTTTGGCCTCGCCGGTGGCTGGATCGCTGTAACGGCTGGTGTAGGTGTGGCTGAGGTAGCCGGATCCGGTGTCGGTGGTGCTGAGGGTGAAGATCGTCACCACGGTGCCGTGGATGTGGCGATGGACCATCGTCACCACATTGTCCTTGATGCGATAACGATCGCCGGCATTCTTGCCACCCATAATCACCTCGGTGCCCACCGCATCGGTGTCACCCGCCGTGAAGGTGTTTTCGCCATGGGTTTGGTCGAAGGGGCGGCGCACCCGGTGGATCGCCACCTCCCAGAGCTGGGAGGCGAGGGCCTTTTTGATTTCTTCATCGTCCACCCCCTCCACCGTGGCCTTGAGGTCGGAGCCCACTTGGAAGGTGCCCTCAACGTGGCGATCGCCCTGCTGCCAGATGCAGCGACCGCCGTAGCCGCCGAAGCCCGGCTCCCAGGTGTAGCGGTTCTCGTAGGCGGCGCGGAACACCTCGCGCAGGTCGGTGCCGGGGGCGATGGGGGCATGAAGAGTGGCAGTCATGCAGGGCAAACCATGGGAGAGGGCCAGCCTAGGAGCGGGGGGCGCTTGGGGTTGGCCGCTGTCGCCTGAGCCCCTCAAGGCTCGATACCAAGGCCCGTATTCACGTCATCGGAGGTGCCAAGGGTGCGGACGCGGTTTCGCGCCTTAGCCCCTGGCCCTATCTACTTGTGCAGCGGCGACAAGCGGACGTTGGCGTCATCCGACTGCGGGGCCTTGGTGCTCAGTGCTCATGGCTCAGGCCGCGCAGGCGGGCGTAAGCGTGGTCGCGGCTGAAGATCTGCTCCAGGACCGCCAGCACGAACGCTGCGCTGGCATAGGAACAATAGTCGTGCCAGAGATCGGATTTTGCCGTATCGGCGAAATCGCATACCCCTTTCACGATCAGGGGGATAATTGTATGTGAATTAGTGCTGCACATCGAGGCCGACAAGGCAACGCCGTAGGACTCCATGTCGAGAGCGACCAGCGAATGTTCCCGGCTCTTGAGTTGATCGATATAGGCCTGATCTTTGATCACTTGGGATCCGCAGGCCATGGATCCATAATGGATATGAGTGGTGAATCCAGCCGGCAGGTCCTGGGTATAACCGTCCTGGATCTCCTGCAGCATGGTTGGCGTATCGGTGAGCGAGATCAGAAAGTCGAGCAGCCAGGGCTGAATGGCGACCCTGTTCTGCAATGGGACGAGATTGCCGTCGCGGAGCTGGCCCGAGGAGTGCTCAAAACATTGGGTCGCGACCACCAGGTCACCCAGGCCCACGGAGCCGCGCACGCCGGCGCAGATGCCCGTCATCACCACCACGTTTGGCTTCCAGATGCAGAGGGCTTTAGTGGCTGTGATGGCGGCTGTCGTGAGCCCTTTCTCCAGTTGACGCAGCGTGACGATCCTGGCGCTGCGCTCCCCCCGGCGCACATCGGCCAGCAGATAGGAGGTGCCCTGACGCACCTGCCGCTCAAACGAAAAGCCAGTGACCTTCTGGATCCACTGCAGCTCCTCTTTCAAGCCAGTTAGCAGCAGGATGTCGGCGCGATCGGACCTTGAATCCGGCGCATTGGAAACAAGACCTTCAGGCAAAATCATCCAACCGTGCACAGCAGAACGCTAGCAGCACGTTCTCACAAAGACAGTTTCTAGCTATCTCTTCGATGGCCAACTTTGACTATAAATCCAGAGCACGTGGGCATGCCCGCGGCGAAGCGGGCGGATACCCCCAGCGAAGAAGACAATTCTCGCTACTGTCTTCTGTATTTTCAAACTACTCCGCCTTCGCCTTGCCAGTGAAGTGGGCTTCGACCTATTCCATACGGGTCGCCTGGGGCCGGCAGCGTTTCCTCAGGCGGCGGCTGTAGCGAAGGGCGGCCATGACGCCCAGAAGAGGGACTGGGCCAGGCACGGCCGCAGTCGACGCTGATGGATCACCAGTGCTAGAAAAGACACCTATTTCCGTACCTCGGAAGCACCCAGGCCCATAGGGAAATTCATTGTTAAGGTGATAATGATACATGTCTGTGAGAATCCCGTCCCAATCGATCTTCCCAGAATGTCCATGACACACGTCTAAGTCATCGTTGGTCAGCAAAACACCACCGTCTCCGCGGGGACCGTAGACGCCAAAACCGTCAAGGGCAATGCCGAATAGTGGGGAATGCTCATTTGCATTGCCCTGGTTGGGAAAGCACTTCCAGGAGTAGCCATGATAGTGGTATTGCATCATTACAGGATGGCCCCAACATTGATCCATGGGCAAGGCTGCAATCGGATCAACATATAGTGGATCATCCGTTACGGCAAGGTTGACGTGGAACGTGGCACCAGTCTGGGTGGCTATAGCGAAATTCAACTCACCAATGCCTGTAGGCGTATTAGAATAAACAGGATTTGCGGGAACAGCCATGTACAGGTCATATTCTTCTATCGGAATGTAGGCCGCATTTGGATATACTCCAAAAGGATCTGGTAGCGCCGCATAGTACGGATAGGCTGGCTCGCTGGAGGGTATCGGAAACAGGCCAGTGGGATGATTGGGAACACCATTGCCCGTGAAATAGCGCACCCCATTGTCCACCCAAGTATTTAATACCGAATTCCAATACACTTCCCCTCCGACAAAGGGGATATCAGAGACATTCACATCTAAGCCACTTACCCACGGGGTGCTAGGAGTTGTATAGCTTAAACCAACAGTACTGCTTCCTTCGAAAGTGTCGGTTAGAAACACGTGATTCTTTGCGGCCGTACCGAATCCCGTGCCGGTGGGCGTTGTCTTTAAAATACTTGGAGCGCTAGGGTCGACAGGAAAAGTATAAGCAAGGCTTGGAATAGCGTAAAGCGGCAGAGTGGCTATGGCAAATGCCCTAAAAAAGCGACGACCAAATAACTTGAATTTAAATTTTCTAACATCTTTGGTGCTAGTAATGGGTGAATTGATGTTTCCGTCGTCAATGAGTCGTAAGTCCATGCTGATTGCATCAATACTTTTAGATACTATTTAGCCTCTGACTTGGCGCCTATCGTCATTGGACGATAAGTTTTCCTAATCGCCCAGTTGGGTTCGGTGGCCTCCTCAAGGGCCTGCGGGGTGTCAGCCTTCCGGCACACACCCACTCTGTCGGCCTGAGGATGATCCTTGCCTGCTGCTCGAATCCACCCTGCGCTCGATGGGGGTGATCTCCCCTGAAGGCGATGCCAAAAAAGAGATTTTTGGCAGTCGATTTGGGCAGGTCACTTTCCTCCCCTTCTTTCTTAATTGTGATTTTGTCCCTGATCACCGCTTTGGTTTGGCTTGCAGGGGTGGGATTATCCTCCTGCGCTCCTGCGAGCGCCGCGCCTCTGGCCCACAAGGGCAGCATTGTGGTCAGCGGCGAGTACGAGCCCTCCTGGTCGTCCTTCACGGTGACCCCGGCGATCACGCGTAGCACTGGATTGGGCCCAGCCCTCCACTGGATGAAGCCAGAGACGGACAACGGTGTCACTGGCGACGGCGATTCAGGTGGGCAAGAGCGATGGAGTCTGCTGATGGTTACCCAGCGGCTCCACCGTTGGAACGGTGCCCAGTACCAGGCCAACCTCTGGGCCGGCGTCGGGGCTGGCCTGCTCACCATCGTGCCCGGTGATGGCAACAGCCTTGGTAACCGGGCTGCCTGGTCCCCCTGGGCGCAGGCAGACTTCGAGACCAGGCGGTTTTCCATTGGCGCCTCGACCCGTTTGTTCCAGGCCGCCGACATTGGCAGGCTGATCACCTCGGCAAGGGCAGGGTTGGCCCTCACCTCCGCCGACTACAACCGCTGGCAGCCCTGGCTGATGCTTGAAGCTCGCACCATGGAGGGGCTCCAGCAGGGAGTGGAGATCATTCCCCTGCTCCGGGTGCTCCACCGTCGGGTGATGGCGGAGGCTGGGGTGGGCACCTCTGGATCGGTGCGTCTGAATCTCACGTACACCTATTGATGAATCCCATGACCTTTTCGCAACGCTTGCTGCCACTAGTCGCCCTGGGGCTGGCCAGTCTTTGCCACGGTTCAGCCCTGGCGGGCTCCCCCCTCTACCGGATCTCCGTGAACGGCATGGTGTGTTCCTTCTGTGCCCAGGGCATTGAGAAGCGGCTCAAGGCACTTCCAGGCACCGAATCGGTGCACATCGATCTCTCCAAAGGGATGGTGGAGATCACGGCCCGCCCTGGCGCCACCCTTGATACGGCCACGTTGAAGAAGGCCGTCCGGGATGCCGGCTACGACGTCCGTCGTATTGAAGGTCCATCGGCGGCTGGTTCCGGTGCGCCCGGAACGAGCAACTGATGGTGACCCGAGTCGATGGCCGCCAAGCGATGGCGGCGGGCAGACGCCTGCGGCTGATCCAGGTGCTCAGTCTGCTGTTCACCTCCGGCACCCTGGTGTGCTGCGTGTTGCCAGCAACCCTGGTGTTGCTGGGGGCGGGGTCGGTGATGGCCAGCCTGGTCAGCGCCGTCCCAAGCCTGGTGCTGCTCTCCGCGAACAAGCCCACGGTCTTCGGTTTGGCGGGGGTGGGTCTGCTGGTGGCTGGGGTGGCCTTGTGGCGCCAGGCCACCAGAGGCAGTTGCCCGAGCGATCCAGACCGCCGCCGGGCCTGCCTTCGGCTGCAGCGTCAAGCCCGTCTGCTGTTCGGTGTCTCTCTGCTGGGTTACGGAGTGGCGCTGGTGGTCACGTTTCTGTTGCCCCTGCTCGGTTGATCAGCTGAGCAGCCTGCGAGACCACGGGGAAGCCGGGGTTGTCTTGTCGCTCTCCGCCAGGACGGCATCTGGGGGAATTCGCAATAGGCATCACGCCCATCTACGCCACACCTGATCGCAGCCGGATGCTGCGGCAACGGCCTCGGTACAGGGTTCCAATGTCCAGCAGCGGGTTGGCGCGCCAGGGCGGCAGCCCCGCAAGAATTGCTCCACTGCCCATTTCCCATGTTGCTGCTCAGCCCCTTCTCCCCCTTCACGGCCGCCAAGATCGCTGGGCTGCAGGCCACGGTGCTGCTGCTGTTCACCCTGTTGATCAAGGCCCAGGTCCAGATCAAGGCGGCGTCGGCGTTGGGATTGTTCCTGCTGGCCCTGCAAACGCTGGTGTTTCTGGCCGTCTCCGGCGCCCTGGGCCTGGCGGCCCTCGGTGGGGCGGCCGGTGCCATGAACTGCCGCCCAGCCCGGACGGTGTGAATGCGCTGCGGCAGTAGTTGAGGGCAAATGACGGGATGGCGGTGGTTGCGGCAGGGATGACGGGCTGGGCTGGTGCCAGCAGGCCTAGGCAACAGGCCTATGCCGGTTCTAAGCTGGAGTGGACCCCGCAGGCTGTCCTTGAACCACTCCCGAGATGTGCGCGTGGCCAGCATCTTTCGCAACGGCCGCAACCAGGCGATCCGGCTGCCGCGCGACATGGAGTTCGCTGGCGATCAGGTCCTGATCGAAAAGCATGGAGATCAACTCACGGTGCGGCCCAAACCCAGGGATTGGGCTGATTACTTCGCCACCTGTGGCTCGTTCGATGCGGACTTTCCCGCCGATATCGACGATCAACCGATTGGGGAGGAGGCGTTGGGCTGGTGATCCACACCATGCTCGATACCAATGCCTGCATTCATGTCATCACCGGTCGGGTGCCGAGCGTCCGGGAGCGGCTTCAGGCGATCCCTCCCGAACAGATTGGCATCTCTGCCGTGGTGGTGGCCGAACTTCAGTTCGGCATCAGCTTGGCGGCACCGACTTGCCGCGAGACAAATCAGCAAGCCCTGAATCGCTTTCTGGAGATGGTGGTTGTGGAGGATTGGCCCGCAGAGGCGGCATCCCTGTACGGCGAGCAGCGGGCTGCCCTGCGCAGATTGGGCCAACCGATCGGGGCCAATGACCTGCTGATCGGCTGCCATGCCCTGCATCGCCAGCGGCTGCTTGTCACCCAGAACCTGCGGGAGTTCGAACGGTTGCAGGGTTTAAGGGTGGAGGATTGGACTGGCTCTAGCTGATGCGCTCTTCACCTCGGTACGCGGCCCAGGGATTCAGGACCTTCACCGGCAGTCCCGCCACGTCCTTGAGATTGCGGGTCACCAGCACCAAGTTGTGGTGCAGGGCCGTGGCGGCCAGCAAGCTATCGATGGCCGGCAGCGAGCGACCCGCCTCCGCCAGCAGCTGCCCCCATTGGTGGGCGACGCCGGCATCGATCGACAGCACCCGTTCTGCAAAAAACACGGGCAGTTCCCGCTCCAACCACTGGCGCAACTCCGTGCGCCGGCCTGAATCAGCCAACGCCTCCACTCCTTTGCGAATCTCTCCCAGGGTCAACACGCTGAGGTAAAGCTCCGTTGCCGGCCGTTGGGCGAACCAGGCCCGCACGTTGGCATCGGGATCGCGGCGGCGCAGCTCCGAGATCACATTCGTATCTACCAACCAGCCCGCAGCCATGCCCTAGATCTCCAGGTCTCGGGTGCTGCTGCGATCACGCTCCAGCACCAAATCATCGGCATCAGCGAGGGGGGAGCGCTGCAAAAACTCCAGCAGGGATTCCCCCGAGTACTGCTGCCGCTGGTAGGTCTCAGCCGAGAGCACCACGGCAACGGGCTGACCGTGGGAGGTCAGCTGCTGGGGAGTGTGTTGGGCCCGTTTCACCAGCTCGGAGAAGCGGGCTTTCGCCTCATGGATGGGCCAGGTCTCCACGACCTTTCTGTGCGTTGAATGTGACCATACTAGTCATAAGGGGCGTCCCTGGCGCCGAATGGGCGACACCCCCGCCAGAATTGCTCCACTGCCCATCTCCCATGTTGCTGCTCAGCCCCTTCTCCCCCTTCACGGCCGCCAAGATTGTTGGGCTGCAGGCCACGGTGCTGCTGCTGTTCACCCTGTTGATTAAGGCCCAGGTCCAGATCAAGGCGGCTTCGGCATTAGGATTGTTCCTGCTGGCCCTGCAAACGCTGGTGTTTCTGGCCGCCGCTGGCGCCCTGGGCCTGGTTGCCCTCGGTGGCGCGGCCGGTGCCATGAACTGCCGCCCAGCGCGGACGGTGTGACGGCACTGCCGCCCTGGCGACTGTTGCTGCGGGGGGCCCGCGAACGGGAAGGACGCTCACCCAATGCCCGCTGGCTGCAGCTCGCCAGCGTGGCCGGCGATGGCAGCCCACGGGTGCGCACTCTGGTGTTCCGCGGCTGGGCGGATGACACCGTGCTGGATCTGCTCACCGACGGCCGCAGCGCCAAACATGCCGAGCTGCAGCAACAGCCCGCCGTGGAGCTGTGCTGGCTGCTGCCCAAAGCCCGCTGTCAGTTCCGCCTGCGGGGAAGGCTTCTCACCTTGCCCAAGGACGAGGAATGGGGGGCTCGCCAGCGCCATTGGCAGGGCCTCAGCCCCAAGGGTCGCGCCCTTTGGGGCTGGCCTGAACCCGGAGCCCCATTCGATGCATCAGCGGCCTTCCCAACAGAGATTGCGGACGACATTGCGATGCCCGATCATTTCCAGCTGCTGCGCATTGCCCTGGAGCAAGTGGAACTGCTGGAGCTACGGGATCATCCGCACCAGCGCCGCCGCTGGCGCCGCGATGGTGGCTGGATGGAGGAGCGATTGAATCCTTGAAGAGGTGCCAGCCGTTTAATATCACTCCGTCAGACTGCAGCTGGGCGTTGCCGCTTCGTTGTTGCCAATGGCCCCGCCAGCGTGATTGCTGGGCCCATTGCGCGGCGGCGTGCAGCTTGGTGCAAATCAATGGTTATGACCAGGGATCGGCGGGCGACAGATGGAGTGTGCTGTAAAAATTAAAAGTAGACATCGCGTGGTTCCAAGCGGAGGCCCCGTTGATTCCGATGTGGAGGTTGATCCCGATGGCGAAGCCCTCCTCCCTGTGGTAATCATCTTGGTTGAGACTCCAGGCGCTTCAGGCATGAATTCATGCTTGATGACTGGCCAGAGGGGTTCTTTTGTTAAGAAACTTGTCTGTTCGCCCTCCACACAGGACATGACGGCTTTGCTAAAGTGATAGAGTTCATCAAATTAGTAAAAGTTTGCATTGAGCTAGCCGCAGACCTTTCATTCCCTCTTCTTCATTAAAAGCCATCAACTCTTATGAGCAAATTTAAACTGTATCTTATCCTCGGTCTTGTGGGTGGCGGTGGGATTCTTTTGGCTGTCTTTTTGTTGACGATCGGTCGCAATATCGGTCAATTCTTTGTCGGCAGAAACTTTGCCGAAAGTCAACTCAAGGACTATGTGACTAATGTCATCAAGGAAGACATCAACGGCTCTCAATGTCAAGCCTGGGATACGGACGGCAATGGTTATGTTTCTTGCACTTATACCTTGGTTTCCCAACCCGGCAAACCCTACG